>Ga0335083_10000163_pt1 | contig 116127 bp, 124 predicted proteins | sample Lox_Sample_42_FD_206716 | JGI IMG/M metagenome (GOLD analysis project Ga0335083, IMG submission 206716) | Soil microbial communities from Loxahatchee National Wildlife Refuge, Florida, United States - Lox_Sample_4.2 | ecosystem: Environmental > Terrestrial > Soil > Wetlands | place: USA...
GCGGATTGCACCCTGCAGGGCACGCCGATGCGCTCCAGGGCGGCCTGGACCGCCAGCGCATTCATCACGGTCGCCAGCATCCCCATGTAGTCCGCGGTCGCGCGGTCGATGCCTTTGGCGGCGGCAGAGAGTCCGCGGAAGATGTTTCCCCCGCCGATCACCATGCAAATCTGGGTGCCCGCCTCGAAAGCCTCCTTCACGTCCGCAGCGATGCGCTCCACCGTCTCCAGGTCGATGCCGTAGGAGCGCTCTCCCATGAGCGCCTCGCCGGAGACCTTGAGCAGAACGCGTGCGTATCTGGACGTGGCGGGCATGGACCGTCCTTTTTGGGGTGATCATGCTTCGGGGCGCTCGCACGGAACGCTCCTCAGCATGACGCACTAAAACAGATTCGTCACCCTCACATGGCCTGACGCGGATTCCGGCGCACGAAAGGAGGTTAATTCCCCGCCATCTTGCTGACTTCGTCGGCAAAATCGCTTTCGGCCTTCTCGATGCCCTCGCCCACCTGGAAGCGGACATAGCCCTCGATCTCCACCGGAGCGCCGAAGTCCTTGCCGGCCTTTTCCAGAACCTTCGCGATCTGGGTCTCGCCGTCGATGACGAAAGTCTGGTTGAGCAGAACGGTCTCTTCGTAGAATTTGCGCATGCGCCCTTCCATCATCTTCTCGATGACGTTCTCGGGCTTGCCGGACTGGCGCGCGATGTCGGCCTGAACGGCGCGCTCGCGCTCCACGATCTCCGCCGGCAGATGCTCCGGCGTCAGCGCCAAGGGCGCGGCGGCCGCAATATGCATCGCGATCTGCTTGCCGAGCGCGTTGAGCTTGTCCTTGGGACCTTTCGATTTCAGCGCCACCAGCACGCCGATCTTGCCCAGTTCCGGCGAAGATGCATTGTGGACATAGGATGCGACGACGCCTTCGGACACGCCGAGCATCACCGCGCGGCGCACGCTCATGTTCTCGCCGATCTTGGCGACCATCTCGGTCAGCGTGTCCGAAACGGACCGCGATCCGTCGATCGGCTTCTTGAGCAGGCGATCGAGATCGCCCGCCTCGTCCAGCGCGATCCTGGCGGTGCGCGTGACGAAGTCCTTGAACTGGTCGTTGCGCGCGACGAAGTCGGTCTCGGCGTTGACCTCGACCAGGGCTCCGGCATCGCCGCCCACGGCGACGCCGATCAAGCCTTCGGCAGCGACCCGTCCGGCCTTCTTCGCGGCCTTCGAAAGCCCCTTCTTTCGCAGCCAGTCGATGGCGGCTTCCATGTCGCCTGCGTTCTCGTTGAGCGCGGCCTTGCAGTCCATCATGCCTGCGCCCGTCTTGTCGCGCAGGTCCTTCACCATTGTAGCGGTGATGTTCGTCATCGTGCGGTCTCCGAAATGCTAGGCGCCGGCTTGGGCTTCGGCGGAGGCCTCTGGCGCGGGTGGCGGAATCACATCGGCGATCTCTTCTGCGGCACCGATATCCACACCCGCCGCGACCTGGCCCTGGCCGAGGCCGTCGATGATGGCGCGCGCGACGAGGTCGCAATAGAGCACCAACGCGCGGGCGGAGTCGTCGTTGCCCGGAATCGGATAGGCGATGCCGTCCGGATCGCTGTTCGAATCCAGGATTGCCGCAACCGGGATGCCGAGCTTCTTCGCCTCGGAGATCGCGATCGATTCCTTGTTGGTGTCGATCACGAACAGCATGTTGGGCAGACCGCCCATCTCACGAATGCCGCCCAGCGAGCGCTCGAGCTTGTCGCGCTCGCGCAGCAGGCCGAGCAACTCCTTCTTCTTGAGGCCCGAGGTCTGCGCCGACTCCAAGGTCTCTTCGATGCCGCGCATGCGCTTGATCGAGTGCGAGATGGTCTGCCAGTTGGTGAGCGTGCCGCCCAGCCAGCGTTGGTTCATGTAGTACTGGGCGCAGCGCTTGGCGGCGCCGGCGACCGGCTCCTGGGCCTGGCGCTTGGTGCCGACGAAAAGAATGCGCCCGCCGCCGGCAGCGGTGTCGCGCAGCGCGACCAGCGCCTGGTGCAGCAGCGGCACGGTCTGGGTCAGGTCGATGATGTGGATGTCGTTGCGCGCCCCGTAGATATAGGGCGCCATTTTCGGGTTCCACCGCTGGGTGCGATGACCGAAATGGGCGCCCGCTTCCAGCAGCTGACGCATGGTGAATTCAGGCAGAGCCATGACGAATCGTCTCCTTTACCGGTTGGCCAGACGCGCGGATCATCCCGAGGACGGGACACCGGACGGGGACGAAGGAACACCCTTCGAAACCCATCCGCGCGTGCGAGATGGGCGGCTTATAGGGGGTCGAGACCGCCCAGGCAAGGCATCAATTCTGGCCTGCGCGGGACGCGTTCCTGGGCGGCCCGAGACTGTGCTAACTGCTTCGTATGAGTCCCATCCGTCCCACAATCCGCAACCTCGCCGCCAACGGCATCGCCCAGGTCGCAGGCCTCGGCCTGGGCGACCCCGACATCGTGCCCTTGTGGTTCGGCGAGAGCGATCTCGTCACTCCCAAATTCATCTGCGACGCCGCCAAGGACGCGCTCGACAAGGGCAAGACGTTCTACAGCGGCCAGCGCGGCATCGTGCCCCTGCGAGAGGCCTTGCGCGATTTCCACAAGCGCACGGTCGGCGTCGATGTGGCGGTGGAGCGCATCTCGCTTCCGGGTGCGGCCACGCTTGCGATGGTGACGGCGCTGCAATGCCTCATCGAGACGGGCGACAACGTGGTGATCGTGTCGCCGATCTGGCCCAGCATCTTCGAGGCCGCGACTTTGGTCGGTGCCGAGATCCGCTTCGAGCGTCTCGAAGAGGACTGGAGCACGGGACGCTGGCGGCTGGACCTCGACCGGCTGTTTTCGCATTGCGACGCGCGCACCAAGGCGATCTTCGTGTGCTCGCCCGGCAACCCGACCGGTTGGGTGATGAGCGCCGGCGAACAGTGCGCGGTGCTCGACTTCGCACGCAGGCGCGACATCGCGATCATCAGCGACGAGGTCTATGGCACCATCGTCTATGACGGCGGCACCCATGCACCGTCGTTTCTTCAGATCGCGAATCCGGACGACAACCTTTTCGTCGTCAACAGCTTTTCCAAGCCCTGGGCGATGACGGGCTGGCGCATCGGCTGGCTGGTGCATCCGGCAAACCTCGATGCGCAGATGAAGGTGATCTGCATCGCCAACAACACCGGACCCACGAGCTTTGCGCAGTACGGCGCGCTCGCTGCGCTGTCGCCGCAGGGCGATGCGTTCCGCGCCGAGATGCTGGAACGCTGCCGGGTTGGACGCGGCGTGGTCGAGCGTTTCATCGGGCGTCAGAACCGCATCCGCTGGATGCGGCCTGAGGGCGCCTTCTACGGCTTCCTCAAGATCGAAGGCATGAGCGACAGCCTGCGATTCGCCGAAGATCTCCTGCGCCGCGCGCGTGTCGGCGTGGCTCCTGGTTCTGCGTTCAGTGCGCCCGACGACCCCAGCGCCGACAGCTACGTGCGCATCTGTTTCGCGCAGGATGCCAAGCTGCTCGAGGAGGGCCTCAGCCGGATTGCTATATCTATCCGTTGATCTTCGCGCCACAGGATATGTTGAGAGTTGATTTTCAGTTCGGGTTTGCCCCCTCAGAGCAGGTAGCTAGCTGTGGAGCCTCAATAGGTTGTTTCCGGTCAGGCCGAGGCGGCTGATGGGCGGCTTGGAACCGATACTGCCATGAGGTCGATGCCAGTTGTAGCGGTGGATCCAATACGGCAGTTCGGCTGCGCGTTCATTTGAGGTGTTGTAGGCGCGCGCGTAAGCCCATTCGCGCAGGCTTGTCTGGATGAAGCGCTCGGCCTTGCCATTGGTCTTGGGCGTGTAAGGCTTGGTGCGGATGTGCGTGAGCTTGAGCTTTTTGCAGGCGTTGCGGAAGGCTTTGGAGCGATAGCAGGAGCCGTTGTCGGTCATGACGCGCTCGACCGTCACGCCCAGGCTGGCGTAGTAGGCGACAGCGGCTTTGAGGAAGGCCACGGCGCAGCCCTGCCGCTCATTCTTCATCACCTTGGAGAAGGCGATGCGCGAAGCATCGTCGATGCAGACATGGACGAACTCCCAGCCGGCGCCTCGGCTCTTGTTGGGGCCGGACCGGTCGTTGGTGATGCGATGACCGATCCTATTGAACTTGCCGAGCTTTTTGATGTCGAGGTGGATGAGTTCGCCGGGGTGCTCGCGCTCATAGCGCCGCACCGGCTCGGCCGGCTCCAGCATCTTGAGCTTGTTCAGGCCCAGCCGCTTGAGGACGCGGCTCACCGTCGCCGGCGAGACGCCGACCTCGGCGGCGATCGCCTTGCCCGTCAGCCGTTCGCGCCGCAGCGCTTCGATGCGTTCCACCACCACCTGCGGCGTCGGCCGGTAAAGTCGATGCGGCCGCGAGCTGCGATCTACCAGCCCGGCGGCCCCCTCGCGCGCGTGACGCCTGGTCCATTTGCGCACCGTCCGCGGGCAAACGCCTACGGCTCCCGCAATGGCCTTCGGCGTTTGCCCGCTTAAAGCCTGGCTCACAACCCACTCTCGACCGCGCGGCGTCAAACGGGCATTCTTGTGAACGTTCATCCGGTTCCTCTCCTCAGGAAAGTGAAGTCTCGCAACCTCATCTTCCCCGGCCGGAACCGGATGGACAACCTATTGAAAGCTCACACCTAGGCCGCTTCCTTGAATTCGGACGGCGGCGCCAGCGCATGCGCAGCGGCGAGTGCGGCACGTTCGGCATTGGAGACGGCGCTCAGCGTCGCGGTGGCGACGGTCGCGGCATAGGGCACGCTTTGGACGATTAGCATCACCATCCACAGGATGGCCGCCGGCTCGTCGATGCCGTGCACCGACAGCACCGAAAGGATCGCCAGGACGCAAAGCGCGAGCAAGGTCGTCTCCTGCCACACCACGCGGAGCGCCTGGCTGAGCAGCGCCGGGTCCTCGCATTTCGGCGTGCGCAGGAACGGCTTGCCGGAGGTGAACAGACCTGCGATCACCGCCTTCGCCACCGAATGGGTCAGCGCCAGTCCCGCGACAGAGGCCATCACAGCTCCCTTCACGCCCGAACGGACCTTGGGTGGATAGAGCAGCAGGGTCTTGAACGTCTTGGCAAAGAACAGCGCCAGTGCGGCGGCCGAGAGCGCGGGCATCGGCGGATAGATATGCGCCGGGGCAAAATACATCGCCGCCGTCCAGCCCAGTCCCAGGAACGTCACCAGCATGCCGAGCGCGTCGGAAATCCACGGCAGCCAGCCGGAAAGAAACTGGTAGCGCTGCGCCCAATTCAATCGCGTGCGGCCGAGGAAGATCGCGCCGCCATGATGCTTGAGGATCTGCATCGCGCCATAGACCCAACGGTAGCGCTGCGACTGGAAGGCTTCGAGCGTGTCGGGGATGAGGCCCGTGCCCATGCTCTGCGGCACATAGGCCGCGGCATAGCCCGCCTCGAACAGCTTGAGGCCGAGCTCGGCGTCTTCGGTGATGCACCAGCTGCTCCAGCCTTCGACTTCTTTTAGCGCATCCTTGCGCACGATCGTCATCGTGCCGTGCTGGATGATGGCGTTGTGCTCGTTGCGCTCGATCATGCCGATGTGGAAGAAGCCGCGATATTCCTCGTACGCCATCGCCTTGAACAGGCTCGCTTGGCTGTCGCGATAGTCCTGCGGCCCCTGCACCAGCGCCACGCGCGGATCGGCGAACAGCGGCAAGGTGCGGCGAAGCCACCACGGTTCGACCTGATAGTCGCTGTCGATCACCGCGACATAGCCGGCGGCGGGATCGGTCTTCTCCAGCGCCAGGTTCAGCGCGCCCGCCTTGAAGCCCTTCAGATCGTCGACGTGGAAAAAGCGGAAGCGCGAACCGAGCAGCGCGCAATGCGCCTCGACCGGACGCCATACCGCTTCGTCCCTGGTATTGTTGTCGAGGACGATGACTTCGAAATTCTCGTAATCGAGATCGGCGAGGCGATCGAGCGTCTCGATCACCATCTGCGGCGGTTCATTGTAGCAGGGTACATGGATGGAGACGCGCGGCGCGATTTCAGAGATGGCGGAGGCCACCATGCGCCGCTCCACCCGCCACAGGCTCGCGGCAAGCTCGATGCCTTCGGTGAGGATCACCGCGCAGGCGAGCAGCACCAGCGGCGCCATGGCGCAGATCATGACGAAGTCGCCGCGGCCGATATACTCGAGCGTGGTGGCGTCGATCACCGCGAGCAATCCGGTCGAGACCAACGCGATCAAGCCGCCCATCATCAGATAACCGGGCTGGCGGACGCGCGGCATGCTGCCTAGGATCAGAAGACCCAGAAGAAGGGTGAGGATCGCCGCGACCAGCGCGTAGACGCGCCATTCTGGGAACGAACGCACATTGCCGGTGAAGGTGAATTTGGGCGTGCCGTTGGCGTCGAAGATGCCCCAATAGGCGCCGACCGCGCCCTCGTTGAGCTTGCTCGGCTGATCGTAGGCTTCCATCAGGTAATAGTCGTAGCCCTTCTCGAAGGCGAGCTGCACGAAGCCGCGCACGAACCAGGCTTCGTTGGCGATCGACGGCTCGGAGGCGTTGCGGGCGCGGCCTTCGGAAGGCCAGCCCGCCTCGCCGATGATCACCGGCTTGTCTGGAAATTCCTGCTGCACGTCGGCATAGGCGCGCTGGAGAAAATCGAGCGAACCGTGAACGTCGGCCCCTTCCCAATAGGGCAGCAGATGCACCGAGACGACGTCGACATATTTGCCGATCTCCGGGGTCAGCATCCAGGTCGACCAGGGCTCCGCCGTCGTGATCTTGATGCGCGCCGGCAGGGCTGCACGCACGCGCTGGATATAGGCATTGAGCTGATCCGGCGTGACAAAGGCCGCGAGGATCGCCTCGTTGCCGACGAAGACGCGGTCGATCACCTCGCGATTGGCCCGCGCCGTCTTGATGCCCAGCTCGATCTCCTTCTCGTTCTCCGCAAGATCGGGCCCGATCCAAATGCCGAGCGACACGGTCATGCCATAGCGCGCGGCGATCTCGGGCACCTTGTCCATGCCGTGCGCGACCGTATAGGTGCGGATGTGGTTGGTGATCCGCGACAGCTGCGCCATGTCGCGGTCGATCTGCTCCGGCGATATGTGTAGGCTGTCGCCGCGGCTGAAGACATGGCTGGGGCTATAGGCCAGACCGCGCACCAACCCATCCCATTCGGGCGCGATGACGCTCGAATTGCGGCTGGCCCAGAACAGCGCGCTCGCCGCGACTACCAGAACGAGCGCGAGCGCGATGCGCGCGGTGCCGCCGCGCCCGCCTCTAGGCCAGATTTGGGCGATGCGGTCGAGCAGCCAGTTCATGAGTCATCAATAGGCGCCGCTGCCGGATGAGCTCTCGTCATCCTGTTTTGGCGGTTCCTTGTAGGGGGTCACGGCGACCAGCGTAAGGTCGAAAATCAGGGTCTGGTTCGGAGGGATCGCGCCGTTGCCCGCGCCACGCGCGCCATAGGCGAGGTTCGCCGGGATGACGATCTGCCACTGATCGCCTTCGCGCATCAGACTCAGAGCTTCCGTCCAGCCCGGAATCACCTCGGTCACCTTCATCTGCGCCGGAAGGCCGGGCTCGGTGCCGTCGAACACGTTGCCGTTGATCAGCGAGCCCGTGTAATAGACGGTGACCGTGTCCAGCGGTCCGGGGCGTTTTCCGAAACCGTTGTGCACAATGCGGTATTGCAGGCCGCTCGGCCTGACGATCACGCCCGGCTTGGCGGCATTGGCGGCGAGAAACGCGGCATTGGCCTCGACGCTCAGCGCGCTCGACCCCGCCAGAACAGGCCCCGCCGCGAGCAAGGCACTCAAGCCCAGCAATACCGCAAAAAATCTCATGACAGGTTCCTTACGCCTGACGCCACTGGCCGCGCCTCGCGCACGCCAGCGTCATTCCGCACAGAGTTAAGCGCCGAACAGGCGGCCGAGGAAAGACCGTTTGCGGATCGGCTTGCCGATTGCAAGCCCGATGGGTGCGGCCTGAGCTTTGGCGGCGCGTTTCCGCCCGGACTTGACGGGAACAGCCATGGGCACCGGCGCAGGGTCCGCCGCCGTCACCGCCACACCGGCCGCTGGGGCCTTTGCTTCCGGCACCGGCTGGAAGCGCGGCAGCAGCAGCGCGCCCTCAGCGGTGGGCTTGATGGTGCAGATCGGGCCCACGCATTGAATCATGTATTTCTTAGACCAGGCCTCTTCGGGGCTTGCGACATAGGCCTCGCTCTCCGGCGCGCGCTGGCCGGAGCGGGTGCGCTCGAGCTGCTGGTCCTTGACGATGCTGGCCACGCGTCCCAGCCGCTCGGCGGCGTCGGCGAGCGCGGCGCTGCGCCGGCCCTGGGTCTGGAAGGGATTGGTGGACATGGATTTCAGCCTCCATCCTGCCTGGTGAACCATTGAAAGCCGTTCTCACGGCTGATCACGGCCACGTCGATTGCTCCCCCCACCGTCTGCTTCTGCGCCATGATGCGCTTCTTGAACACGTTGAGCATCACCAGTTCGCGCGCGGTATCGGCGAGCTCGTTGCGCGCGGCGATCTCGAGCACGCGCAGCACGGGATTGATATAGGCCTGCTGCTGGTAGTCGCCGATCATGCCGCGGAAGGCATCGAGATATTGCGGCACCAGATCGCCCTGGAAGCGGCGGCGCACTTCGTCGCGCTGCGCGGCATCGGCGGCGGGAATGGCGGTGATGACCTGGTCCACGATCGCGTGCAGCATCATGCGCACCGCGCCATAGACCCGCCGCTCGAGCCCATAATCGATGCCGCGGATGAAGGCGTGCGTCACTTCGCTGTCGGCGAACATGCGGATCTTGGAGCGCGTCTCGGTATCGATGATGTCCATCGATGCCTGTCCGCGCTTGACCACGCCGCTGACCACCGACGACAGCAGATAGGTGACGACGACCGGATAGCGGTCCTCCGTGCCGAAGCCCGCGAACACCAGGCCCGTCACGTCTTCCAGGAACAGATCCTTCACCACGGCAAACACCGCGATGTCGCGCAGCTGCTGCAAGCTGCTCTGGCCGAGCCCGAAAGGCGCGAAGCCGTAGTTGATCAGCTCGTCGATGATGGCGGCGTGCTCGCGCTGGACCTTTTCGGCGAAGCCCTGCGGAAAGCAGGGAAGATTGCCGCGCGGCTGTCCGTCGTCGCGAAACTGATAATCGTGCCAGATGCGCGAGATCGCTTCGGCCAGCACCTTGACGTCGTCGATGGTCTCGTCGTCGCCGGTCTCGCGCAGGTACTGCGCCAGATGGAAGATGTAGCGGTACACCGAGGCGAGCAGCCGCTTGTAATCGTCGCGCTGCCGGTCGGCGGGAAAGAACTCCTCGAGATGGTCGAGCGCGCCCAAGAAGCTCAGCGCATAGTCGGTGAGATGGGCAAACGCTTTCGGCCGCACCTTCTTCTGGTAATGGTCGATGAGCTGATCCCAGGGATGGCCCATGATGTCGGCGACGCCGAAGAACATCACGCCGACGGGACGGCCTTCGAGCAGGTTGAACAGCTTGCGCGTGTCGTTGCGCACCACCACGGTGCTGCCGTCGATCAGTGTGACCGCGGAATCGGCGGCAAGCGCGACCGCACGCTGGTTCATCACCGCGATTTCGGATGTCATGCCCTTGAGAACCTTAACCGCCCACCGGGCCTGAGCATGTCACATCCGCGCGCGGGTTGGGAAGATGCGCGAAAACATGGTTACTATCGCGGCGGCGGCAATGGAGCGACAGATGTACAAACCCTTCGATCTGACGGGAAAAGTGGCGCTGGTGACCGGCGGAAACGGCGGCATCGGGCTGGGCATGGCGGACGCCCTGGCCCAGGCCGGCGCCGATGTCGTGATCTGGGGCACCAACGAGGCCAAGAACGCGGCGGCGCTGGCGGCGCTGCGCGTCCATGGCCGGCGCGTCGCGGCGCGCAAGGTCGACGTCTCGAACGAAGCCGAGGTCGCCGAGGGCATGAAGGCCGCGCTCGCCGAGATGGGGCGGCTCGACTGCGTCGTCGCCAACGCCGGTATCGGCGGCGGGGCGCCGATCGCGGAGATGACGACGGATCTGTTCCGCAAAGTGCATCGCGTCAACGAGGAAGGCGTGTTCTTCACCTTCCGCGAGGCGGCGCGCCACATGATCGAGCGCGCAGGACATGGCGATGCCGGCGGCTCGCTGGTCGTTGTGGCGAGCACTGCGGGGATCGAAGGCGCCGCGCGAAACTCGGCTTACGGTGCGAGCAAAGGCGCGGTGATGTCCATGGCGCGCGCGCTCGCCGTCGAACTCGCGCGCTATGGCGTGCGGGTGAATTCGATCGCGCCGGGCTGGATCGCGACCGACATGACCATGGGTGCGCAGCATAGCAAGGCCTTCACCGAAAAGGTCGTGCCGCGCATCCCCGCGCGGCGCTGGGGCAAGCCGGAGGACTTCGGCGGCATCGCGGTCTATCTGGCGAGCGACGCCTCGTCCTATCACACCGGCGAAACCTTCGTGATCGACGGCGGGTATACGAAGTTCTAGCTGCGTCTGGGCCGCGGGAGGAATTTCAGCATCAGCGGCAGCAAAGTCTTGAGGATCTGGTCCTTGCCGCCGCGCCCACGCGTGGGACGGGTGAGTTCCTCGCCCAGCGCGAGATGGGCGAAGCCGTGCACGACCGACCAGACCGCCATCAGATAGCCGTTCGCATCGTCGGTCATGGGCTGGTCCGGCGTCAGCCCCATTGCGGCGCGAATCGCGTCTTCCAGCACGCGATAGGCGCGCTCCGACGCCGCCGCCAGATCCTTGTAAGTGACGTCGTATTTGCCGGGGCGGAACATGAGCTGGAAGCGCGCCGGATGGCGCAGCGCGAAGCCGACATAGGCGAGCCCTTGCTCGTAAAGGCGCTTTGCCGGATCGCCGCCGCCGCGCGTATCGGCCGCGGCGAGCGCGTCGCCGAATTCGCGGAAGCCGCGCAATGCCACTTCGGAGAGAAGGCCGCGCGCGTCGCCAAAATGATGCGCGGGCGCAGCCGGCGACACCCCCGCGCGCCGCACCGCTTCGCGCAGCGAAAAGCCATCGACGCCGCGCTCGCGGATCACCGCTTCCGCGACCGCGACGAGCTTTTCGGGCAGATCGCCATGGTGATAGGGCCGCCTGGACCGCGCGGCGCCGCGCGCGGGGCGCTTGATCTTGACAGTGTTCAAATTAGGCCTCATATGATCTTGACACTGTTTAGTCCGGGAGGCGGCGCAATGGAAGCGGGGCTTGTGAGGATCGCGCGCGCAACGATGGCGGTCCTTGCCGCCGGCGTGGCGCTGTGGTCCGCGCGTTATTGGGCCGCGCTGGCCGGGGCGTATCCGCTGATCGATGCCGACATTCATCGGGTCATCGAGCACGTTCCCGTCCAGGCGCTGACGCACATGCTGATCGGGCCGGTCGCGCTGGTGACGGGGCCGTTTCAGTTCATCCCGGGCCTGCGCGCGCGGCGTCCGCAGCTGCACCGCTGGACTGGGCGCATCTATATCGTCGCGTGCCTGATCGCCGGCGTCGCCGCGCTGGCGACGGCGCCCTTCGCCTCGGGCGGTCCGTTCGCCGGACTGGGGTTCGGCCTGCTTGCGATCTCCTGGATCACCGCGAATATCGGCGGCTGGCGTGCGGCGCTCGCCGGCAATTTCGATGCGCACCGCATCTGGATGCGCTTCAGCTATGCGATGACCTTCGGCGCGGTGACCTTGCGGCTGCAGATCCCCCTCGGGATGATGTTCCTGGGCTTCCATAGCTACAGCCAGATGTCGGTGTGGCTGGCTTATACATCCTGGATCCCGAACGTGATCGCCGTCGCGCTCTACACGGCGCTCTCGGGCGGCGCCGTCGCCGCGCAGCCGCGCACCGCCTGATATCCGTGCACAAATAAAAAGGGACGCCCGGAAAATTCCGGACATCCCACGATGCGGCGCCAGTCTAAACGCAAAGAAACAGACTGGCAAGGTCTGCATTTGCGTAATAGATGACATCCCCTCTCGATCAAGACGGGGACAGACATGCGCGGCTGCGGACTGGATTTCGGCACCTCCAACTCGGCCATCGGCATCCTGTGCGGCAGGGCGCCGGTGCTGGCGCCGCTCGAAAACGGCGGCACGCTGATGCCGAGCGCGGTATTCTTCGACTACGAGACGCGCGGGCGCGTGCTTTATGGCAGCGAGGCGATCGCCGCCTATGTCGGCCAGACCGAGGGCCGGCTGATGCGCGCCCTGAAATCGATCCTGGCGTCGCCCCTGATCGACGAGAAGACCGCGCTCGGCACGAAGATGGTCGCGCTCACCGACGTGGTCGAGCTCTTCATACGCCGTCTCAAACGCCGGGCCGAAGAGTTTGCGGGCGAGGAGCTCGCTTATGTCGTGCATGGCCGTCCGGTGCGCTTCGTCGATGACGACGCGGCCTCCGACGCCAAGGCGCAAAGCGTGCTCGAAACGATCGCACGCCGCGCCGGCTTTCGCGAGGTGAGCTTCGAATACGAACCGATCGCGGCGGCCTATCACTATGAAGAGACAGCGACGCGCGAGGAGATCGTGCTGATCGCCGATATCGGCGGCGGCACGTCGGATTTCAGCGTCGTGCGCATCGGGCCGGGGCGCCGCAGCCGCGCCGACCGCAGCGGCGACATCCTCGCCAACGCCGGCGCGCGGATCGGCGGCACGGATTTCGACGCGCTGCTCAGTCTGGATGCGGTGATGCCGCTGCTCGGGCTCGGCACGCAGTTGATCACCAAAGACCTGCCGATGCCCAAAGCCCTCTACTACGAGCTGGCGACATGGTCGACGATCAACTTCGCTTATAGCTGGCGCAATGCGCGCGAGGTTGCGGAACTCGCGGCCGATGCGCGCGAGCCCGAAAAGGTGTCGCGCCTGCTTGCGACCTTGCGGCGCCGGCTCGGCCATCGCATCGCGCTCGCGGTCGAAGACGCGAAGATCGCGCTCAGCGATGGCGATCGGGCGCCGATTCCGCTCGCGTTCCTGGAAGCGGGGCTGGCCGCAACCGCGATGCGCGCCGCCTTCGAGTCTGCAATCCGCGACAAGACCCGGCGGCTGACCGCAATTGCGGCCCGCTGCGTCAAGGATGCGGGGCTTCGCCCGGACGCCGTCGCCACGATCTTTTTCACGGGCGGCTCAAGCCGAGTCCCGGCCGTGCGCGACTCGATTGCCGCTGCGGCGCCTTCGGCGCGCATCGCCGCCGGATCGGACTTTCTTTCCGTCGCGTTGGGCCTGACGCGAGAGGCGGAGAAACGCTATAGGTGAATTTCCTCCCTGGTTTACGGAGAGGAAAAGGAGTTCTCCATGACCATCCGCACGCCGATCTGCGACATGCTCGGCATCGAAGTTCCGATCCTGCTCGCGGGCATGGGCGGCGTCTCTTATGCGGAATTGTGCGCGGCGGTGTCGAACGCCGGCGGCTTCGGCACGCTGGGCATGGCTGGGCGCTCAACGGATCAGATCCGCGACGAGATCAAGAAGACGCGCGAGCTGACCGACAAGCCCTTCGGCGTCGATCTTCTGGCCGCGGTGCCCGAGTCGCTGGAACGCACCGCCGACATCATCATCGAAGGCGGCGCCAAAGCCTTCATCTCGGGCCTCGGCGTGCCGCCGCCGCATCTGGTGAAGAAATTCCATGAGGCCGGCCTGAAAGTGATGAACGTCAACGGCACGGTGAAGCATGCGCGTGCGGCGGAAGCGGGCGGACTCGACGCCGTCGTCGCGCAAGGGACCGAAGCCGGCGGACACACGGGCCGCGTCGCCGGCATGGCACTGATCCCGCAGATCGTCGACGCGGTGCGCGTGCCGGTGATCGCGGCCGGCTCCATCGTCGACGGTCGCGGGCTCGCCGCGGCGCTGGCGCTGGGCGCGCAGGGCGCCTGGATCGGCACGCGCTTCATCGCCAGCCGCGAGTCCCACGCCGGCGCGCTTTACAGGCAGGTGATCGTCGACGCCAATGACGAGGACACCATCGTCACGCGCGCCTATTCGGGGAAGCCGATGCGCGTGTTCAAGAACGAATGGACCGCGGATTGGGAAAAGCGCCCGCAAGACATCCAGCCCTTCCCGCAACAGGCAATGCTGTCGCATCGGGCCGGCGTGATGGGCGGCATCGGCGGACAGATCGAAGGGCTGACGCGCGAGCGGTCCGCCTTTGCGATGGGACAGGGCGCGGGCGCGGTCCACGACGTCAAACCGGCCGCCGAAATTGTCCGCGACATCGTGCGCGAAGCCGAAGAGACGCTGGACCGGCTTGCCAAGCTGCGCCGCTGACTGCGCAATGATCAGTATATCTCGCTGAGCCCGATCCGGCCCATGAGGACATCCGCGACGCATCGAACTGTTTCCCTCGATCCATCGACGACCTTGAAGGCGTGCGCATCCCCGCGCCCTTTATTGTCTGCGATCCGGTGAGCGGACAAGGCTGCGGCGCTCGCAACAGGGCCCGCCACCGCATCCTGTGCCGGGATGCGTAGAAAGCCGCATTTTTTTCTTATGCCTGCGGGAGTACAACAGTCTCAGCGGACGTCTTGAGGGATTGAACCTCTTGGCCGGGCGTCCCTCTCAACGAGCGCGCATCGCCGGATCGGCGGTGCGCCTCTTTTGTCTCAACTCTTGTGCCTTGCAAACGGGGCGACATTCAGGGAGAAGCGGGGTTACTTCTATCTGTGATGGTGTTACCTTCTGGGCCGAATCCTGAAAAAGGGGGTACCCATCATGTCGCTCGATCTTTCGCGTCGCCGCTTCCTCGAATCCTCTGCCGCCGCGGCGGCCATGTCCGCGCTGCCGCTGGGCGCGGTGCACGCGCAAGGCGCCAAATACGTCCGCTACAACGCGACGAGCCGGGAAGGCGAGGCGATGCTGGCGAGCTACGATCGCGCGATCCAGAAGCTGCTGTCGCTGCCGGTGAGCGATCCGCGCAACTGGTTCCGCAACGCCTTCATCCATACCCTCGATTGTCCGCATGGCAATTGGTGGTTCTTCGTTTGGCACCGGCCCTATATCGGCTATTTCGAGCAGACGGTGCGCGAGTTCAGCGGCAATCCCAATTTCGCCTTTCCCTATTGGGACTGGACGCAGCTGCCCGCCATTCCCGGCACGATGTTCAAAGGCGCGCTGACGCCGACCTCGCCGTATTTCAATCCCTACATTTCGAGCTTCGAGACGTTCCGCAAATTCATCGGCACATCGCTCGATCAATACTGGAAGGATCCGCTGCAAGCGCAGCAGCTCCAGATCCGCCAGATGCCGACCCAGGACGCCCTGTGGAAGCAGGTGACCGGCAATCCGATGTTCGCGGTCACGTCCAAGGCGCGATGGATCACGGCTTCCAGTCCCGGCCTGGATCCCAAGGTCGCGAAGATGTGCGATGCTCAAACCATCCGCGATGGGTTGGCGCCCACGACCTTCATCCCGTTCAACAGCCAGATCACGCCCTCGCACACGACGCCGCCGGGACAGGGCCAGCTGTTCGGCACGCTCGAAGGCCTGCCGCACAACAACGTCCACAACAATGTCGGCGGCGCCATCAACAGCAATCCTTCGAGCGAGTTTGGCTATATGCAGGACAACCTATCGCCGGTCGATCCGTTGTTCATGCTGCACCATTCGAACATGGACCGGCTTCTGCAGATATGGAACGACAAGCAGACGGCCTTGAAGCTTCCCTATGTTCCGGAAGACAAGGCGCAGTACGAACACTGGGCCAACGACGTGTTCCTGTTCTACATCAATTCCCAGGGTCAGCGCGTGACCCAGGTCAAGGCCGGCAGCTATATCGATGTCGGTCAATTCAACTACGCCTATTCGCCGGGCAGCGCGCAGCAGCTGGTCGGCGCGGCAAAGCAAAAAGCGCTGAACGCGAAGTTCGCCGGCAGCAAGGGCAGCGTCGCGGTCACCGGCGCATTGGCCGATGCGTTGGCAAGCGCGAGCACGCGCACCGTCGTTGCCCAGGTGACGGTGCCCCATCCCGGCGCCAGCGGCGCGCGCAATTACGACGTCACGGTCAATGCTCCGCCGGGCGCGAAGATCACGGCCGACAGCCCCTATTACGTTGCGACCATCGCTTTTTTCGGCAACATGCCGGGCATGGCAGGGGTGGAAACGACCTTCACCGTTCCGATCACCGAGCTTCGCAGCAAACTCAAGGGCAAGCATGCCAACGCGCTGAACTTCCAGGTGACGCCGCAGGGCAATCTGCCGCTTGCGCTCGGAAAAGGAGCGCCGCTGCTCAAATCCGTAGCGGTGGAAGTATACTGACGCGATGAAGCATGCCCTCCTGGCCGCGTTCGCCGTGCTCGCCTTTGGCGCGCTGCCGGCGAATGCGGCCCAGGATTGGCGTGCCGTCACGGTCGCCGTTCCGAAGACCGCCGCGGCGTCGGCTGCCGAGATGCCGATCCTGCATGTCACCTTGGGCGAACTGCCGCGCGGCACGACGATCCTGGTCGAGCGTGAGGACGGCACCCTGCTTGGCAGCGTGTCACCCTTCGGCATCGTCCCGGGGCACGCCGCCGGCACCTACAGCGTTCCGCTTCATGCAAGCGACATCGTCGCCGGAAAAGTGACGGTGCATCTTGCCGTCTCGCTTTCACGCAACAGGACCCGCGCGCCAAGCACGGCCGAAGTTCCTTCCGTGAGCGTCGTATTTGCGCCGGCGGCCAAATAACGGCGCATTCCATGGACTCTTTTTCACTTTTGCCGCCGACCGGATGGGTGGGATCGGGCGTTTTATGGATGTCACACCCTGACTGGACGTCCGGAGGGTTGAACCTCCTGGCCAGGACGTCCGAGGCCGGATGGCGCGCGCCGTCCCTCCCCCGATCTGGCGCGCGCCCCGGACCTCAGGCGGATTGCTACAGCAGCTTATAAGCCACATGGGCCAGAACGGCCAGGCCGAACGCCGCCACCAGCAATCCGGAGCCGTGATTGATGATCTTCATGATGCGGTCGTCGATGCGCCGGTGCAGCAGCCCCACGACCGTCGTCAGCATCAGCCACCACAGGGCCGAACCCATGACGACGCCGCCGACGACGAACGCCGCGGCAAAGAAACTCGGGCGGTCGCCCGCAAGCCCGCCGAGGCCGGTGAACATCGCGGTGAAGCCCAGCAGCGTCGCGGGATTGGTGATGGTCAGCGCGAAGGTTGAGGCCATCGCGCGGAACAGCGTGCTTCCGTTCTTCTCGCCGTTGTCGGACTTGCGTTCGTAGCGGCTGGGCGGCTGCGAGAAATAGGTATAGAGCCCGAAACAGAGCAACAGCGTGCCGCCGGCAAGCTGCAGCCCCAGCGACAGGCCTTCGATGAGTTGCGCGATCGCCGTGAGACCGAAGCCGGTGACGATGGCGAACAGCCCATCGCCCATCGCGGCGCCGAGTCCGGAGAGAAAGCCGTTCAGGAACCCATATTGCAGCGTGCGGCGGATGCAGATCAGGTTCACGGGTCCGATGGGCGCAGCCACGATCAATCCGATGGCGATGCCCGGAAAGATCAGGAAAGCGTGGCTCAATTCGTTCATCGAATTTCCACGACGAGGCGCCCGCGCACCTTTCCCGCCAGGATGTCCTCGCCCGCGCGGAGCAAATCCCCGAAGCCGATGGTGCGCGTCATGGCGCGCAGCTTCGCCATGTCGAGATCGCGCGCCAGCCTGTCCCAGGCCTGCAAGCGCCGCGGCATCGGCATCAGCACGGAATCGATACCCAGCAGCGACACCCCCCGAAGGATGAAAGGAGCGACGCTGGCCGGCAAATCCATGCCGCCCGCCAGGCCGCAGGCCGCCACCGCGCCGCCATAAGAGGTCGACGACAGAACGTTGGCAAGGGTCTTCGACCCAACGCTGTCGACGGCGCCTGCCCAGCGTTCCCTGGCCAAGGGCTTCGGATCGCAGGAAAGCTCCGCACGCGGAATGATCTCCGCGGCACCCAGGCTTTTCAGGTAGGCTTCTTCCTCCATGCGCCCGGTCGAGGCGATGACGCGGTAGCCGAGCTTGGCGAGCAACGCGATCGCGACCGAGCCGACGCCGCCTGCCGCTCCGGTGACGACCACCGGCCCCTTGTCCGGCGAGACATGCGCGTCCTCAAGGGCGAGCACGGCCAGCATCGCGGTGTAGCCGGCGGTGCCGATCGCCATCGCGTCGGCCGGCGTGAACGCGGCCGGCAGCGGCACCAGCCAGTCGCCCTTCACCCGCGCGAGCTCGCCATAGCCGCCATAGTGCGTCTCGCTGAGGCCGAAGCCGTTGAGCAGCACCTTGTCGCCCGGCTTGAATTTGCGATGAGACGACTCCACGACCGTGCCCGCGAGATCGATTCCCGGGATCATCGGAAAGCGCCTGACCACCGGCGAGCGGCCCGAGAGCACCAGGCCGTCCTTGTAGTTCACGGTGGAATGCGAAACCTCGACCGCAACGTCGCCTTCCATCAGGTCTGAGGGCGAAAGCTCCACCTCTTCGACCTTTTGGGCGCTGTCGTGCTTGCTGATCAGGATAGCCTTGAAGCGGCTCTTCATCTTGGCACTTCCCACTCGAGATTGCTGATAACCACGCGGAAACTACGTCAACCGACAGGAAAGTGGCAAATCGGCAGTGTCAAGTCTGGACGGGAACCAAACTCCGCGTGCAAACTTTTTTTCAAGAGGATTCGGAGAGACTGTAGGCGCGAGAGGCGCGAGGGGTAAAGCGCAAGCGGGGTCGAGATGAGCGAGTTCGAATTGAGACTGCGGGGCTATCGTCTGACGACGGCGGAAATCCTCTACCGCCTTCCGGATCATCCGTCGGTGCTGCAAAGCTTCATATGGCAGGAGTTCGACATCGCGCCGAAATTCCCTGTACTGACGAAGTTTCTCGATTTCTGGGAAACGAGCATCGAAGGCAGGCTGCATTCCGTGACGGTCGCTGTGCGCGGATTGATCTCCAATGCGGAGCTCAAGCACTTCGGGCACGAGTATTCGGTGCATTAGATGCGAACAGGGAATGGCGAGTGGAGAATTTGCGTCCCTCCATTCGCTATTCGCCATTCGCTATTCGCCCTTCAAGCGTCTCCACAAACCTAAGCGGTTGGCCCGCGGCTTGCGACACCAGCGCATGGTCGCGCATCACCGTCCGTCCACGGATGATGGTCATCACCGGCCAGCCCGTCGTCTCCATGCCGTCGAACGGCGTCCAGCCGCAGCGCGAGGCGATCCAGGAATTCTCGATGCGGCGCTTCTTCCTCAGGTCGACGAGCGTGAAATCGGCATCGAAGCCGCGCGCGATACGGCCCTTGCCGGCCAGGCCGAATATGCGCCCCGCGCCTGTGCTGGTGAGATCGACGAAGCGTTCGAGGCTCATGCGTCCGGCATTCACATGGTCGAGCAGGATCGTCGCCAAGGTCTGCACGCCTGGCATGCCCGACGGCGTATTGGGATAGGCCTTGTCCTTCTCTTCGCGCGTGTGCGGCGCGTGATCCGAGCCGATAACGTCGATCAAACCTTCGCGCACAGCTTTCCATAGCGCCTCGCGATGGCGCGACTCGCGGATCGGCGGGTTCATTTGCGCATAGGCGCCGAGCCGCTCGTAGCATTCCGGCGCCGCCAGGGTGAGATGCTGCGGTGTGGTCTCCACCGTCGCCAGATCGCGCGCCTCGGCAAGCAGCGGCAATTCCTCTTCCGTCGTGACATGCAAAACGTGCAGCCGCCGTCCGGCCTCGCGCGCCAGACGCAGCACGCGTTCCGTCGACAACCGTGCCGTCTCGACGTCGCGCCACAACGGATGCGAACGCGGGTCGCCGGCCACGCGCAACTCCTTGCGCGCGTTGAGCCGGTCTTCATCCTCGGAATGCACCGCCATGCGGCGGCTGCCGGCCTTGAGCGCCGCCAGGATGTCCTCGGGCTTGCTCAGCAGCAGCGACCCGGTTGAGGAACCCAGAAACGCCTTCACGCCACAGACCCCTGGCAGCTTTTCCAGCATCCCCAGCGCACCGATGTTCGCGGCAGTGGCGCCCACATAGAAGGCATAGTCGCAATGCATGCGGCCCTTGGCGCGGGCGAGCTTATCTTCGATCGCGAGGCGCGTGGTGGTGGGCGGATCGGTATTGGGCATCTCGAACACCGCGGTCACGCCGCCCAGAACGGCCGCGCGGCTGCCGGTTTCCAGATCTTCCTTGTGCTCGTTGCCGGGTTCGCGGAAATGGACCTGGCTGTCGATGACGCCCGGCAGCACATGCAGCCCCTTCGCGTCGATCGTCTCGGCCGCCTTGGCGCCGGCGAGCGAGCCGATGGCGGCGATGCGCCCGCCAACGACGCCGATATCGGCCTCGGCGATGCCGTTGGGGGTCGCGGCAATGCCGCCTTTGATCAGAAGATCGAAGCTAGCGGTCATGCTGATGCTCTAAAGCAGTTTCGATGTTCTTGGAATTGCAAAATAATCGTCATGGCTGGGCTTGTCCCGGGGAATCACCAACATCCCCATTGTCATCCCGGCCAAGCGCTGCGGATGCAGCGCGTGAGCCGGGACCCACCGCGACAGCGACTGGGTGGGTCCCGGATCTCGCTGGCGCTCGTCCGGGATGACATAAAATGCTGCCCGCTTGGCAATCGCCGAAAGAGGGATTACCTCGTCCGCATGAGCGCGATCGGCCTCGAAGACCGAAGCATCGTCGCCGTTTCCGGACCGGAGGCGCGCGGCTTTTTACAAGGCCTCCTCACCAACGACGTCGAGAAGCTCGCGCCTGCACGCGCGCTCTATGCGGCGCTGTTGAGCCCGCAGGGCAAGATCCTGTTCGACTTCCTGCTGGCGGAAGGCGACGGCGCGATCCTCATCGATTGCGCGGCCGCGAGCCGCGATGCACTGATCAAACGGCTTACGATGTACCGGCTGCGCGCCAAGGTGCAGATCGAGCCTCGCGAGCAGCTTGGCGTGCTGGTCGGCTTTGCCGGTCCGGCCTCGGAGCGCGGCACGGTATTCGCCGATCCAAGGCTTGCGGAGTTGGGCGTCCGCACCATTGGCGCGCGTGCGGAACTACCCGCGCCATCGGCGCATGCAGCCGTCTATCACGCGCGACGCCTGGAACTGGGCGTGCCGGAGGGCGCCGATTTCGGCAGCGAGAAGATCTTTGCGCTGGATGCCGGGCTGGACGAGCTGCACGCAGTCGATTTCGAGAAAGGCTGCTACGTCGGGCAAGAGCTGACCGCGCGCATGAAGCACCGCGGCACGGCGCGCAAGCGTCTGTTGATGGTGGAGAGTGCGCAAGAACTCGTCCGGGGCGTTGAACTGCGCGCGGGCCCGCATATGATCGGCGAGGTCGTTTCGGTCTACGGACGGCGCGGCTTCGCGCTGGTGCGGCTCGACAAGCTCGAAGAGGCCGCGGGCCAAAGGATTGAAGCGGACGGCGTGGGCGTCACGGTCGCCAAACAGAACTGGCTCTGAAGGAGAGACGAATGCTGCACCATGTTTCCGTCGGCGTGCGCGACGTCGCGCGCGCCGCGAGGTTCTACGATCCGGTGCTCAAGGCGCTGGGCTATCGCCGCGTGATGGACTACTCCCCCCATGCGATCGCTTACGGCGAGAGCAAGGACCGCCCCGAATTCTGGGTCGGCCTGCCGCACGACCAGAAGCTGCCGAGCGGCGGCAACGGCACCCACATTGCTTTCGCGGCCAAGGGCAAGGCGGCGGTCGACAAATTCCACGCCGCGGCGATGGCGGCGGGCGGCAGCAACAACGGCGAACCGGGTCCGCGGCCGGACTACGGACCCGGCTACTACGGCGCGTTCGTCTACGATCTCGACGGCAACAAGGTCGAGGCGGTGTTCATCGCCGCGCCCAGGAGCAAGCCCGGAGCAAAGAAGGCCCCCGCGAAAAAGGCGAAGAAAAATGCGCGGCGGCGGTGAGCGACGCCCTCAAGCGTTGCGCCTGGCCGGGAACAGATCCGCTCTATATCGCCTACCACGACACGGAATGGGGCGTGCCGGAGTTCGATCCGCGTGCGCTCTATGAAAAGCTCGTGCTGGACGGTTTCCAGGCGGGTCTTTCCTGGATCACCATCCTGCGCAAGCGCGAGAACTTCCGCAAAGCCTTCCACGGCTTCGAGCCGGCGCGCGTGGCGCGCTACGGCAAGCGCGACGTTGCGCGTCTGCTGCAGAACGAAGGCATCGTGCGCTCGCCGGCCAAGATCGCAGCGGCAATCAAGGGCGCGCGGCTGTGGCTCGAGATCGAGGACAAAGAACCCGGCGGCTTTCGCGCGTTCATCTGGAAACATGTCGACGGGCGGCCGAAGCAAAACCGCTTCAAGACGATCAAGGATGTCCCCGCGAAAACGCCGATGAGCGAGGCGTTGTCGAAAGAGTTGCGCCAGCGCGGCTTCAATTTCGTCGGCCCGGTGATCGTCTATGCCTTTGCGCAGGCGGTGGGCATGGTCAACGATCACGTCGTGAGCTGCCACCGCCTTGCGGAGTGCGCGCGGCTGGCAACGGGCACATGAAACAGAATTGCTCACCGACGAGCTCGCCGCGGCCCGCTCTAGGTGTGCGAAAATAATAGCTAAGATTGGCGCTATCTATGCCGGCGATTTGAGCCCTTCCTTTCCACCAAAGAGGAGCGCGACTTCCGAATAAGGATTCGCTTGCCATCCGTATCGATCTCGACGCAAACGCGATCTCCTGGCAAAACACCCAAATGCTCTCGTACCTTTCGTGAGAGAGTCATCCGGCCACGGGTGGACACTCGAGCGTCCATAGGGATTCCAAAAGAGGCGCAGTTACAAGGTAATTTCATTCTAGTGGATTTGTCCATCAACACGAAAAGGACGCTATCCTCTTCCCCGATAGGTCGACACACCTGGCTCCGGCAGCCACACGCCGGAGGGAAGTTTTCCCGTCTGCCAGAACACGTCGATGGGGATGCCGCCGCGCGGATACCAATAGCCGGCGATGCGCAGGTATTTCGGCTTGATCCTGGCCACGATGCGTTTGCCGATCATCAGCGTGGTCGCTTCATGGAACGCCGCGTGGTTGCGGAAGCTGCTCAGGAAAAGTTTCAGCGATTTGGATTCGAGCAGCGACTTCGCCGGAACATAGTCGATGACGAAATGCGCAAAGTCCGGCTGCCCCGTCACCGGACACAGGCAGGTGAACTCCGGCGCGGTGAAGCGCACGAGATAGTCGGTATCGCGGTCGCGGCTGGGCACGGCCTCGAGCACCGCCTCTTCGGGCGATTGCGGAGTGCGCACCCGCCTGCCGAGCTGCGTGAGCTTCGCGCCTATTTGTGCGCCTCGCGCCAGGTCTTCACCGCCGCCATCGCCATGTCGACATGCTTGTCGGGATTGAGGTCGGTATAGCTCATCAGGATCGTATGGTCCGGCGCGATGACATAGGAGGTGCGGTCGGACCATTCCGGCTTCTGCTTCAGCACCGCGTCGTAGGCCTTGATCACGGATTCGCTGGGGTCGCCCGCGACCGCGAATTTGTTGCGGCACTCGACGGAGGAGAACTCGGCGACGCGGTCCGCGTTGCCGGCGGTGACGCCGATCACGGTGGCGCCGAGCGCGGCGAACTTCGCGGTGGCTTCTGCGAAGTCATGCGCCTCGATGGTGCAGCCCTTGGTGAAGGCGGCGGGGAAGAAATAAAGCACCACCGGCCCCTTCTTCAGCGCGTCGGCGAGCGAGAAGTCGAATTCCTTGCCGGCGAGCGCCGCCTTGAGCGCAAAGTCAGGCGCCTTGGTGCCGACCGCAAGCGCGGCGTGCGCGGACGGCGTCGCCATCGCGAAGGCGGCCAGCGCCGCGGCTACAAGACTTGTTCTCATGATCCCTCTCCCGGTCTGACCGGGCGGGACCCTACACCAAGGACGAGGACAAGTGGACCCGCGCAGCCGTCAATCCGCCCATGACGTATCGAAGCGCGAAGTCGAAGGTAGAGACTGCGGGGCGTTCGCCTGGCGCACGGTTTCGGCCACCAGCCTATCCACGATTTCACACAGCTTTTGCCGTCCAACGCGTTCGAAGCGTTCCTCCGCGGCGCCGCGCCAGAAGAAGATGCGGCCGACATAGGCGTCCAACTCCTGGCGCCACCGCTCCGGCGCCAGCTTGCCGCGCTGATGCGCAAGCAGCGCCATCTGCGGCGCGACGATCGCCGAGATTTCTTCCTCCAGCGTGTGCCCGGGGAACGGGGTGTTGCCGAACAGCAATTCGGCGAAGCCCGCGAAGGCGTCGCGGATGCCGTCGGCGATGCCGCTGGCGCTATAGGCCGGGAACAGGGCGGTGCTGCGGTCCATGCGCGCCATGGTGCCCGCGGGCCGATTAACGCCCGCTTCAGAAAGCTGGTTACGGAAGGGTTCCGCAATGCCGGAGCGGGCGCCACCGGCGATTTATTGTAGTGCATTTATTCTTGACGCGGCCCCGTTTATAGTGCACATATGCGGTATGAATGGGACGAGGCCAAGCGTCTCTCGAACCTCAAAAAGCACGGTGTCGACTTCGCCGATATCGAGGAATTCGATTGGGCAGGCGCAATCTCATGGATCGATTGCCGGGAAAACTACGGCGAGGAACGACATCTGGCACTGGGGATCTTTCGCGACCGTATCCACAGTGTGGCCTTTACCGAGCGTCGCGGAGTGACGCGCATCATCAGCTTTCGGCGCGCCGAGAAGCGAGAAGTTCGCCAATATGAAAAAGAAAAAGGCATTTGATCTTCGCGGGTATACCGACAAGCCGATCGACGATCCGGACAACCCCGAATGGACGGAGGAGATGTTCCGCCAAGCGCGGCCCATGCGCGAGTTCCCCGAGCTTCTCAGGGGCCTGCAGGAAGCAAGTGCGAGGTTGCGGGAGCAAATGCGCAGGCGCGGCCGCCCGCCGCTGGAGCATCCCAAGGTCCAGGTCACGCTCAGGCTCGACGACGAAGTGGTCAGCGCCTTCAAGGAAGATGGGCCCGGCTGGCAAGGCCGCATCAACGAGGACCTGAAGCGCCTGGTGAAGCGACGGCGGCGGAAGTAGCACTGGCGCCCGCGACATCCCGGCGTTTGACAGATTGTTGCGCCGCACCGTGCCTCATGCTAAACGCCTCGCGCGGCGTGGAGCAGATTCGCCGCGCAAGTAAATTCCTAGGTATTTCAAAAGCTTACCCTGGGGTTCGGCGAGCGGCCGGGCCACCTCGAAAACGGAGCGCGCGTGGCGGATCACGTACACAATTCCGGACTGGCCGGACGCTACGCGACGGCGGTGTTCGAGCTGGCCGTCGAGAGCGGCAGCCTGGACGCCGTCGCGGCCGATCTGGCGGCGCTCAAGGCCATGGTCAAGGCGAGCCCAGACCTTGCGCGGCTGGTGCGCGCCCCGGTGTTCAGCCGCGACGACCAGAAGAAGGGCATGACGGCGCTGCTGACCAAGATGGGCGCGCAACCCCTGACTGTGCACTTCATCCGCTTGCTGGCCGCCAAGCGCCGCCTGTTCGCGCTCACCGATATCATCCAGGCCTTCGAGGCCATGGCCGCGGCCCGGCGCGGCGAGGTCGCGGCGCAGGTGATCTCCGCGCGGACGCTGAACGACCGCGAACTGGCGTCGCTCAAAGAGGTGCTCAAAGCCAAGCTCGGCCGCGAGCCGAAAGTCGACGCCGAAGTGGATCCGACCCTGCTCGGCGGTCTGATCGTCAAGGTCGGCTCCAAGATGATCGACACGTCGCTGCGCACGAAGCTCGCAGGTCTACGATCCGCTATGCGCGGATCGTAGACCTGCGAGCTAGAAGTCAGAAATCAGAATTCAGAAACCGGACGGAGACAGAAGACAGAGCACGGAAGACGAAATCGGCGATTCTGATTTCCGGCTTCTGACTTCTGATTTCTGTTCGAGGACCAAAGGGACGAGAACATGGACATCCAGCCCGCCGAGATTTCGGCAATCCTCAAGCGCGAGATCGAGAACTTCGGCGCCGAAGCCGAGGTCAGCGAGGTCGGCCAGGTGCTTTCCGTCGGCGACGGCATCGCGCGCGTCTACGGCCTCGACAACGTGCAGGCCGGCGAGATGGTCGAGTTCCCGGGCGGCATCAAGGGCATGGCGCTGAACCTGGAGACCGACAATGTCGGCGTTGTGATCTTCGGCTCCGACGCCACCATCAAGGAAGGCGACACCGTCAAGCGCACCCGCGCCATCGTGGACGTGCCCGTCGGAAAGGGCCTGCTCGGCCGCGTCGTCGATCCGCTGGGCAATCCCATCGACGGGCTGGGCGATCTGAGCGACGTGGCCGAGCGCCGCCGCGTCGACGTCAAAGCGCCCGGCATCATCCCGCGCAAATCGGTGCATGAACCGGTGCAGACGGGCCTGAAAGCCATCGACACCCTGATCCCGATCGGCCGCGGCCAGCGCGAGCTGATCATCGGCGACCGCCAGACCGGCAAGACCGCCGTCGCCATCGACACCATCATCAATCAGAAGCCGATCAACGCCACCGGCGACGAAAAGGTGAAGCTCTATTGCATCTATGTCGCCATCGGCCAGAAGCGCTCGACGGTGGCGCAGATCGTCAAGACGCTCGCCGACGCCGGCGCGCTCGAGTACACGATCATCGTCACCGCGACCGCGTCCGAGCCGGCGCCGCTCCAGTTCCTCGCGCCCTTCGCCGGCTGCGCCATGGGCGAGTGGTTCCGCGACAACGGCATGCACGCGCTGATCATCTATGACGATCTCTCCAAGCAGGCCGTCGCCTATCGCCAGATGTCGCTCTTGCTGCGCCGCCCGCCGGGCCGCGAAGCCTATCCGGGCGACGTGTTCTATCTGCATTCGCGTCTGCTCGAACGCGCCGCGAAGCTCAACGAAGACAATGGCGGAGGCTCGCTGACCGCGCTGCCGATCATCGAGACCCAGGCCAACGACGTCTCGGCCTACATTCCGACCAACGTGATCTCGATCACCGACGGCCAGATCTTCCTCGAGACCGACCTGTTCTATCAGGGCATCCGCCCGGCGGTGAACGTCGGCATCTCGGTGTCGCGCGTGGGATCCGCGGCGCAGATCAAGGCGATGAAGACCGTCGCCGGCCCGATCAAGGGCGAACTTGCGCAGTACCGCGAGATGGCGGCCTTCGCCAAGTTCGGCTCCGACCTCGACGCCGCGACGCAGAAGATGCTGGCGCGCGGCGAGCGCCTGACCGAGCTGCTCAAGCAGCCGCAATACAAGCCCTTCCCGGTCGAGGACCAGGTGGCGGTGATCTATGCCGGCACGCGCGGTTACCTCGATCCCTTCCCGTCGAACCGCGTCGGCGCGTTCCAGGAGGCGCTGCTGTCGCGGCTGAAGACCAGCTATCCCAAATTCCTCGACGGCATCCGCAAGGAGAAGGCGCTGACGCCGGAGCTCGAGGCGCTTCTCAAACAGGCGCTGGACGAGACGTCCAAGAGCTTCAGCTAGCCCGAGGATCGCGCCTGCCATGGCAACCGTCAAGGAAATGCGCACACGGATCGGAAGCGTGAAGTCCACGCAGAAGATCACCAAGGCGCTGCAGATGGTGGCGGCGGCGAAACTGCGCCGCTCGCAGCAGGCAGCCCAAGCCGCGCGGCCCTATGCCGAGCGCATGGCGGCGATGATCTCCAATCTCGCGGCCGGCGTCAGCGGTCCTTCGGCGCCGCTCTTGCTCGCCGGTACAGGCAAGGATGAGCGTCACCTGGTCGTGGTGGCGACGGCCGATCGCGGCCTAGCCGGCGCGTTCAACTCCTCCATCGTGCGCGAAGCACGGCGCAAACTCGCCGAGCTCACCACCGCCGGGAAGACGGTCAAGATCATCACTGTCGGCCGCAAGGCGCGCGATCAGTTGCGCCGCCAATACGGCTCGCAGTTCGTCGAAAGCTACGAGGTCGGCCTCAAGACGCCCACGCTCGCGCTGGTCCATCCGATCGCCAAGCGAATCCTCGATCTTTACAACGCGGGCGAGTTCGACGTCGTCACCCTCGTTCACTCCAAGTTCAAGTCGGTCGTCACCCAGCAGCCCGTCCTCAGGCAGCTTATCCCCGCGGTGGTCGAGAGCACCGGGCCGTCCGCGTTCTACGAATACGAGCCCGACGAGGTCTCGATCCTGACCGAGCTTCTGCCGCAGAACATTTCGGTGCAGCTGCTGTCGGCGCTGCTCGAGAATGAGGCCGGCTTCTATGCCTCGCAGATGACCGCCATGGACAACGCCACGCGCAACGCGGGCGACCTGATCGACGCGCTTACCATCCAGATGAACCGCACCCGCCAGGCCAAGATCACGACCGAACTGATCGAGATCATCGCCGGCGCCGCGGCCGTTTAATCCCGGTTCTACGCGGCCCCGCCGCTTGACCGGGATGACAGTTTGAAAGGAAGTAAAATGAACGCTCCCGTGAAGATCGCCAACAAGGGCAAGCTGCTCCAGATCATCGGCGCCGTCGTCGACGTGGAATTCGAGGGCGGATTGCCCGCCATCCTGAACGCGCTGGAGACCACCAACACCGATCCGCGCACCGGCGAGAAGGTGCGCCTGGTGTTCGAAGTGGCGCAGCATCTGGGCGAGCATGCCGTGCGCGCCATCGCCATGGACTCGACCGAAGGCCTGGTGCGCGGCCAGGAAGTGATCGACACCGGCGCGCCGATCCGCGTGCCCGTGGGTCCGGCAACGCTCGGCCGCATCATGAACGTCATCGGCGAGCCGATCGACGAAGCCGGCCCGATCGCGCACGACCACATGGCGTCCATCCATCGCGAGGCCCCGAGCTTCTCCGAGCAGGCGGGCTCGGCCGAGGTTCTGGTTACCGGCATCAAGGTCGTCGACCTGCTCTGCCCCTACACCAAGGGCGGCAAGATCGGCCTCTTCGGTGGCGCGGGCGTGGGCAAGACCGTGACCATGCAGGAGCTGATCAACAACATCGCCAAGGCCTATGGCGGCTACTCCGTGCTGGCCGGCGTGGGCGAGCGCACGCGCGAGGGCAACGACCTCTATCACGAGATGATCGAGTCCAACGTCAACGTCGACCCCAAGAAGAAGGGTTCGGCCGAGGGCAGCAAATGCGCTCTGGTCTATGGCCAGATGAACGAGCCCCCGGGCGCGCGCGCGCGCGTGGCGCTGACCGGCCTTTCGGTTGCGGAATATTTCCGCGACGCGGAGGGCAAGGACGTGCTGCTCTTCATCGACAACATCTTCCGCTTCACCCAGGCGGGCTCGGAAGTGTCCGCGCTTCTGGGCCGCATTCCCAGCGCGGTGGGCTATCAGCCGACTCTCGCGACCGAGATGGGCAATCTCCAGGAGCGCATCACCTCGACCACCAAGGGTTCGATCACCTCGGTGCAGGCGATCTACGTGCCGGCGGACGATTTGACCGATCCGGCGCCCGCGACCTCCTTCGCGCATCTGGACGCGACCACGGTGCTGTCGCGCGACATCGCCTCGCTCGGCATCTTCCCGGCGGTGGACCCGCTGGACTCGACCTCGCGCATCCTGGATCCGCAGGTCATCGGCGAGGAGCATTACAATGTCGCGCGCCGCGTGCAGGCGGTGCTGCAGCAGTACAAAGCGCTGAAGGACATCATCGCCATCCTGGGCATGGACGAGCTGTCGGAAGACGACAAGCTGGTGGTGGCGCGCGCGCGCAAGATCCAGCGCTTCCTGTCGCAGCCCTTCCACGTCGCCGAGCAGTTCACCAACCAGCCGGGCAAGTTCGTCGAACTCGCCGACACCATCCGCTCGTTCAAGGCGATCGTCGACGGCGAATGCGACGACATGCCGGAGCAGGCTTTCTACATGGTCGGCCCGATCGAGGAAGCCCGCGCCAAGGCGCAGAAGATGGCGATGGAAGCCGCGTAGCGTCATCCTTCGGGGCCCGCTGTGCGGGCACCTCAGGACGACGCGAACTTCGCTCTCGTCATGCCGAGGTGCGAGCGAAGCGAGCCCCGAAGCATAGGGATTGGACTGATATGACCGACAAAATCTCCTTCGACCTGGTCTCGCCCGAGCGGCTGTTGCTGTCCGAGAGCGCCGAGATGGTCACCATCCCGGGAGCCGAGGGCGAGATGGGCGTGTTGGCGGGGCACATGCCGCTGATCTCCACGCTCAAGCCCGGCACGGTGGATGTGAAGATCGCGAGCGGCAACCACGACCGCTATTTCGTCTCGGGCGGCTTTGCGGAAGTGACGGCGGACAAGGTGACGGTGCTGGCCGAAGACGCCATCCACCTGTCGTCGCTGAGCGCCGACGAACTCGACCGCCGCATCATCGATGCGCAGGAGGAGGTCGCGACCGCGAAGTCCGACGTGCAGATGCACAAGGCGCTGGCCGTGCTCGACTACATGCGCCGGCTGCGCATCGCGCTCTAAGCGGCGGTCTGCGCGGCGTCAGCCACCGACGGCATGGTCGCTTTCAGATATTCCGTATCCACGAAACCGCGATATTCCAGGATGCGGCCGCCGCGGATGCGGAAGCGCGTGGCCATCTCAAAGGCCACGGGGCGCTTCGCGCCGAGGGGCACGATCTCGCAATCGACCAGGGACCAGACGGTCTCGCCTTGGCAGATGATCTCGCGCGGGCGGTATTTGAGGAAGGTGAGCGTCACCGCGATCTGCGAGGTCACTTCCAGAACCCCGGCGCGGCCGCGATAGATGCCGGCGAAGCGGAATGCGGCCCTGTTCGCCGAGGCCGATATCCATACCACGTTCTCATCCAGGCTCTCGAGCAGCGGCCCGAAATCGCCCCTTTCGTATGCCTCCGCCACACGAGCAACCAGTCCCTCGGCTGTGGCATCGTTCGTCGCGCGCATGCTTGCGGCCCTAGCATGATTGCCGTTAGCGAAGCCTTAGCGGCGCGCGGCAATGGCGCCTGGCATGGACTGTCGCTCATGCGTTCCCCCCGGGCAGCGTCGGCAGCCAGGGCGGGATCCCGGTATGGGGCATCCTTTTCGCAGCCACTGGGGCTTCTTTTAAGGATTCCGCGCAACAATAGCGAGAAACCGGCGTTGGATCGAAGGGGTTCTCCCCGCATGTGACGGTTTGCTATAGTGCAGGCTGCGGTGGGTTAAGAGACGGGCATGACGCAAGACGGCGTCTACAAACAGGGGTGGTCACTGGACGACGTCCGGTGGGACCGCTTCGATCCTTCAAGGGTCGAGCCCTGGATGCTGACCGCGGTCAAGGCGGCGGCGCTCGTCGAGTTCAACGCTCCCGACTACGTCACGTATCTGAAGCGCGTGTTCCCCGATGCGCCGACCCAGGCCTCGATCGAGGAATGGGGCCGCGAGGAATCGCAGCACGGCAAGGCGCTGGGCCGCTGGGCGGAGATGGCCGATCCGAGCTTCAATCTTTCCGAAAGCTTCGCGCGATTCCGTGCGGGATATCGGCCCGCCCATTTCGAAAATGACGATGTCACCTCGGTGCGCGGCAGCCGCCGCGGCGAGATGATCGCGCGCTGCGTGGTGGAGAGCGGCACGTCGTCCTATTACTCAGCCATCCGCGATGCGACCGCCGAGCCGGTGCTCAAGGAGATCGCAGGCCGCATCGCCGCGGACGAATACCGCCACTACAAGCTTTTCTTCGAGACCCTCAACGCGCAGGCCGAGCCCGACCTTCCGTTCTGGAAGAAACTGATGGTCGCGGTCGGTCGGATCAACGAATCCGACGACGACGAGATCTCCTACGCCTATTACTGCGCTGCCGTGCCCAAGGATCATGAGGCCTCGAAACCCTATTTGCGTGCGCCATACGCCAAGGCTTCCTATGCGACCATCCTGCGCATCTATCGGCGCCATCACGTGCAAAAGCTCGCGCAGATGGTGTCGAAGGCGGTCGGCGCCGATCCGCAGGGCCAGGTGACGAGACTTGCCGGCGCTTTGTTGTGGCGGATGTTGCGCGTGCGCGCGGGGCTGGTCGGCGTGGGGGCCGAAGCAGCGGCATAAGCCAACTTCGTCCGCCGGAACAATTTGCGACACAACGAAATCCAATATCTCAACAATTCGCCTTGGCCGTGTTCCTTCCAGCCAGCCAAATATCGCACGCGGAGCCGCGGGGATCGCGGAGGAAGAGCCTGTTCCGCGTGCTCCGCGGCTCCGCGTGAAATAGACCTACGGACTGCCGCCTGCGCAATTTGGCTCGATCCAAGCTCCGTCAGCTCTTGAACACGCTCGAAGCCGCATCCTTGCTGGCGCGGCGGGCGGAGATGGCCTCGCGGCAGCGCGCGATCTCGGCCTCCATCTCCATGATGCGCCCCGCAAGCTCGAACTCCGAGAGCATCGAGAGATCCTGGCCCAGCACGATCTCGGTGTGCTTCTTCATGCGCGGCAGGTCGTCGGGATCGTGCGGCATTCGAACAGGCCTTTTCCGGGGCGAGCATTTTCATTCTAAACTCGCGCTCGCACAAGACATTGGGAGAAAACCTTGCGCGCCATCGCGGTCGAGAATCCGGGGCCAGGCTATGCGCTGAAGGTCGCCGACGCCGAGATGCCGAAGCCGGGTGCCGGCGAGGTGCTGATCAGAGTCGCGGCCGCGGGGCTCAACCGCGCCGACATCTCGCAGGCACAAGGCCGCTATCCGCCGCCGCCCGGCGCGTCTTCCGTGTTGGGTATGGAAGTCTCCGGCACGATCGAGAGCGTGGGCGGCGGTGTCCAAGGCTGGAAGCAAGGCGACGCGGTCTGCGCGCTGCTCGGCGGCGGCGGATACGCGGAACATGCGGTCGCGGCCGTCGAGTGCCTGTTGCCGGTGCCCAAAGGCGTTTCGCTGGTCGATGCGGCAGCGCTTCCCGAGGTGCACTTCACGGTGTGGACCAATTTGATGGACACCGCACGCCTCAAGCCCGGCGAGAGCGTGCTGATTCATGGCGGCTCGAGCGGCATCGGCACGGCGGCGATCCAGATGCTGAGCGCGCGGGGACATGCGGTCTTCACCACCGCCGGCAGCGCGCAGAAATGCGCGGCCTGCGAAAAGCTCGGCGCCAAGCGCGCGATCGACTATCGCGAGGAGGATTTCGTCGAGGTGGTGAAAGCCGAAACCGGCGGCCGCGGCGTAGACGTCATCCTCGACATGGTGGGCGGCGATTATATCCAGCGCAATATGAGCGCGGCGGCGGTGTGGGGCCGCATCGTCAACATCGCCTATCAGGGCGGCATGCAGGCCACGGTCAACTTCGCACCGATGCTGATGAAGCGTCTGTCGCTGCTCGCCACCACCTTGCGCGCGCGCTCGAACGCCGAGAAGGGCGCGATCCGCGACGCGCTGCTGCGCGAAGTCTGGCCGCTGATCGAGGCGGGCAAGGTGCGGCCGGTGGTCGACCGCGTGTTCCCCCTCGCCGACGCCCAAGCCGCGCATGCGCGCATGGCCGGCAGCGCGCATATCGGGAAGATTCTGCTGGAGCCTTGAACTTGCAAGTTCGTGAGGAAGGGATTTGCCCTAGAATAACAAGACAGCCTTCGAGCGAATCAGCCATGGATAAAGAACGCTATGAATTGGGGCAAAAACTAACATCCATTCTAATGCCGCACGCCTATCAGACGCGGCGGCGAGCCATAGAAAATCGACTAAAGTTTGTACATTACACGACCGCGGAGAGCGGTCTAAAAATAATTCGTTCTCGAGAAATGTGGCTGCGCGACGCAAGGTGCATGAATGATTACACTGAAGTCACCGGCGGATATCAGAAGCTCCGAAATTACTTCAGCGTTCAAAGCAACTTTAAGCAATTCTTGACCGCATTGGACAAGTGTCAAGTTGGCGCGGCAACGGCAGCTGTAGATTTGTTTGATATGTGGTGGCCACATACTCCCATAAACACATACATGGCGTGCTTATCTGAGCACGACGAAAGCGAGAACAAATTTGGTAGACTTTCTATGTGGCGAGCTTATGCAAAAGGGAATACCGGAGTTGGAATAGTATTGAACATTCCATTGGAGCAGCCCCTTGAGAAATACACGATATTTCTCAGTCCGGCCGGATATCTGGGTTCTATTGAGGGCGAGATTGCGAATATCCTCGGAAACATTGAAACGAACATAGATTTCCTTCGGGCAATCCCGAGGGACTTACTCGTAACTGGAATCTTCATGATGCTGACAATGGCCGCAGTTTCTCTGAAGCATCCAGGGTTCCATGAGGAGCGCGAATGGCGCGTTGTTCACCTGCCTAAGCAGTACCCATCGAGCTTCATTACTTCGTCTGTGGAAATCATTGGCGGCGTTCCCCAATCAGTGTTCAAACTGCCGCTCAAGCAAAACGAAGAGCCGGAGTCGGCTATTATGGCGTTACCAAGATTAATTGATAAGGTAATCGTTGGGCCGTCCTCATTCCCAGGCCCGGTCGCAGCTGCCTTCATATCCGCTTTAAAGGAAATAGGCATTGAAGACGCGGAAAATAGGGTCGTGGTCTCAGACATCCCCTTGAGAACATAAGAAAAATTTCAACTGGAATTTATTTTCCATCCCCGCTAAAACACCCGCCTTCCTCGAAATCTGAACTTCGAGCGAAGGGACGGGCTCCGACGGGCCCGCCCGGGACCGAAAAACCTTTTGCCTCAAGGCGTGAAGCCAAGCCTTGGGACACCGACCGAAAGAGACACGCCATGGCCGAACCGCAACGCCCGCTCATGCCCAAGGCCACCGCCGTCTGGCTGGTGGACAACACCTCGCTCACCTTCGAGCAGATCGCCGAATTCTGCGGGCTGCATCCCCTGGAAGTGAAGGGCATCGCCGACGAGGACGTCGCCAAGGGCATCAAGGGCCAGGACCCAATCGCCTCGGGCCAGCTTTCCCGCGAGCAGATCGAGGAGGCGGAGAAGAACCCGAACGCGCGCCTGAAGATGGCGCCGCCCAAGCACAAGATGCCCTCGATCAAGCAGAAGAAGGCGCCGCGCTACACGCCGGTGTCAAAACGGCAGGACAAGCCCGATGCGGTCTATTGGCTCTTGCGCAACCACCCCGAATTCACCGATGCCGACATCATCAAGCTGATCGGCACCACCAAAGCCACGATCCAGAAGATCCGCGAGCGCTCGCATTGGAACGCGCCGAACATCAAGGCCGTCGATCCGGTGACGTTGGGGCTCTGCTCGCAGCTCGAGCTCGATCTCGCGGTGACGCGCGCCACCCAGCGCCGCGAACGCGCCGCAAAGCGCGCGGCCAGGACCGGCGCCACGCTCAAGCCTGTCGAGGATAATCCGCCGGCGCCGGTGATCATCGCGGACAGCTCGGACGAACCGGCCGACGAGACCGCGGAGCCATAGCTTTTTTAGGTGCCTACGCCGCCCTCTTCTCTTCCGGCCCGCGGGGATCGAGTTCGACGCTGAGCGGAGAGCCCTGTTGCGGCATGGGCTCGAAACGGTCTCGGGTCTCGCCGATCAGGCCTTTGTAGGCGCCCAGCCGCACCACCACGAACACCGTCATCGCGGCATGGATCGCCGCGGTATAGAAGAAAAGCGACGCCGTGCCGAAATGCTCCATCACCAGCGCGGCCAGCGTCGGACCCAGACACGAGGCCAGCGCATTGACCATGAGAAGCGTGGCCGAAGCCTCGACGAAAGCGTCGCGCGGCAGACGGTCGTTGGCATGCGCCACCGAGAGCCCATAGAACGGCAACGCGGTGGTCCCGAACAGGCCGATGAGCACGAAGAGCTCGAGCCGCGTGTGCCCGAACAGCGCAAGCAGCACACCGAGCACCGCCGACGCCGCGCAGATCGCGCCGATCACCCAGCGCCGGTCGATCCGGTCCGAAAGACGCCCGAGCGGAAGCTGAATGAGAGCGCCGCCGGCGGTGAACACGCTCATGAACAGCGACAGCCAGGCGCGCGTCAGGCCATGGTCCTGCGCATAGACCGGCGCAAGCGTCCAGATCGCGCTGTTGGTGAGGCCGACCGCCAGGCATCCGGCCACGCCGACAGGCGCGATGCGATAGAGCCGCATCGGCCTCAGCCGCGGCACCTGCGTCGCCACCGGCTGCGGTAGGCGCGTGAGGCTCACCGGGATCAGGCAGAGCGCGTAGAACACGGCGGCCAATTCGAACAGCGAGGAACTGGTGGGCCGGTTCGAAGAGAACAGCATCTGACCCACGATCAAGCTCGAGAAGTTCACCGTCAGATAGGAGGCGAAGATGCGCCCGCGCGTCTCGTTGGTGGCGCGCTCGTTAAGCCAGCTTTCGATCACCATGTAGAGGTTGGCGGCCGCGAAGCCGTAGCTCGCGCGCATCATGATCCACACGCCTTCGCTCACGAACATGGAATGGAACAACGTGGTGGCGGCCGCGAGCGCCGCGCCGACGGCAAAGGTGCGGCTGTGCCCGGCGCGCGCGAGCATCCTGGGACCCGCGAAACAGCCGATGACGAAACCCACGAAATAGCCCGAGCCGATGACACCGATGGTGAGGTTCGAGAACCCCGCCAGCGCCGCGCGCACGGGGATGAGCGTGCCGAGCAGGCCGCTGCCCGCGATGAAGATCGCCGTCGACAGCAGGATCGAGGCGACGAGGAAAATCTGCTTGCGCATGCCGCACCTAAAGTCGCGCGGGCGGGCTTATCCTGTCAAAGCAGGGCAGCAATGGGGCAGAGGCCGTGATGAATCTGCGATTATCATTCAATCACGAATAAATTCTCCGTCATGGCCGGGCTTGTCCCGGCCACCTATATCCTCGGTATCAGACTGAGGTCATGGATGGCCGCCACCCGCCTACGCTTCGCTTCGGCGGGGCAAGTGAATCTCAAAGGCGCGGCGGAGCTTCAGCGAAGCCGGCCATGACGGTTCTAGCTTTTGAATTCTTAGAAAGCGGCGAGCCGCAGCCGCTCCGGCGCCGGACGGTCGAAGAAATAGGCCCTGACGGCCTCGCGCACGTTGGCGCGAAGGTCTTCCCAGCTATCGGCTTCGGTGATGATGCCTTCGCCCAGCGCTTCGGCGACGAATCCGCCATCCGCCTCCTGGGTAACCTCGAAAACCAACTCGCTCATGCGTCTCATCCTAGCCGCTACCTATTTGAAAAGGTAGTGCAGCGCGACGAAGCCGCCGACGACCAGGGCGAAGAACGCGATCAGCACCGGGGTCAGGTATTTCTCGAGCAGAACCTGGGCGTGCTGGCCGAAGAGATAGAACAGGATCGCTTCGCCCATGAAGCGCACGGTGCGCGTCACCGCCGAGAACAGCGCGAACCACCAGAAGCTCACCCCCGCGATGCCGGCCGAAATGGTGACGATCTTGTAGGGGATGGGAGTCAGCCCCTGCAGCGCGATCAGCCAGATGTTATTCTCGAAACCCGCGATGAAGCGGTGGGCGTCGTCCTGCATGTGGTAGAGGTCGATCAGCCACCAGGCGACCGGCTGCAACAGGTGGCCGATCTCGTAGCCCAGCATGCCGCCCACCACCGACCAGAACGAACACCACGCGCCGAGCCAGAGCGCGCGCTCGCGGTGGGCAAGCAGCATCGGCGCCAGGAACAGGTCCGGCGGAAAGGGAAAGAACGAGCTTTCGGCAAAGGCGATCGCGGCCATCACCGCCCAGGCGCGCGGACCGCGCGCGTTGCGCAGCACCCAGTTGTAGATCCGGCGCACCAGACCATGTCGCTCGGCGGCGGCACTCGACATCAAATCCCTTCCTTTGAGCAGCGCGGCCCGGGCGTCGTACCGCTTGCCGCCTTGTGCCGCATTCACTAGTTTTTTCAACGATTAATTGGGGACGGGCATGGCCAAGCGCAAGACACCTTCCAAAAGCGGCCGCAAGGGCAAGGCCAAAAGGCCTCGCGCCGCGGTCGCCAAGCGCAAGCCTGTCCGCGAAAAAACCCCACCCCGGCCGAAAACGGTGGCACGCAAGGCGCCGATCCACGCTCCGGCTCAGCGCCGACGGCCCATCCGCCCCGCCGTGCGCGGCGCACAGCCCGTCAAGCCCAGGCCGGGAACCGGCGTCTATGACAAGGACCTCGACCGCAACGCCGCCAATTATCAGCCGCTGACGCCGATCACCTTCCTGGAGCGCGCGGCGCACGTCTTCCCCGAGCGCACGGCCATCATCCATGGCGCGATGCGCATGACCTACGCGGAGTTTTATGCGCGTGCGCGAAAACTCGCCTCGGCGCTTGCACAAAAGGGCATCAAGCGCGGCGACACGGTCTCGGCGATGATGACCAACACGCCGGGCATGCTCGAGCTGCACTACGGCGTGCCGATGACCGGCGCGGTGCTGAACACGCTCAACACGCGGCTGGATCCCGCGGCGCTCGCCTTCATGCTCGATCACGGCGAGGCCAAGGTGCTGATTACCGACCGCGAATTTGCGCCGATCATCAAGCAGACCCTGGCGCTTGCAAAAGTGAAGCCTCTGGTCATCGACTACGACGACCGCGAATTCCGCCAGGACGGTGAGCGGCTCGGCAGCTTGGACTACGATGCGTTCGTGGCGGGCGGCGATCCCGAGTTCGCCTGGTCGCCGCCGCGCGACGAATGGGACGCGATCTCGCTCAACTACACCTCGGGGACGACGGGCAATCCCAAGGGCGTGGTGTTCCATCACCGCGGCGCGGCGCTGATGGGCTACGGCAACGTCATCGCCGCGAACATGCCGCGCCATCCGGTCTATCTGTGGACCGTGCCGATGTTCCACTGCAACGGCTGGTGCTTTCCCTGGACGATGTCGGTGGTCGCCGGCACGCATGTCTGTCTGCGCTGGGTGCGGGCCAAGGCGATGTACGACGCGCTCGCCGATCATGGCGTGACGCATATGTGCGGCGCGCCGATCGTGATGTCGACCCTGATCAACGCGCCGGAGCACGAGCGCCGCAAGCTGGACCGCACGGTGCAGTTCATCACCGCCGCCGCGCCGCCGCCGGAACAGGTGCTGGCGCAGATGGCGGAAGCCGGGTTCAACGTGACCCACGTCTACGGCCTGACCGAGACCTATGGTCCCGCGGTCGTGAACGAATGGAAGGAAAGCTGGGAGCGACTGGAGCGCGGCGAGCGCGCGGCCAAGAAGGCGCGCCAGGGCGTGCGCTATCACGCGCTCGATGCGCTGACCGTGATGGATCCCGAAACGATGGAGCCGACGCCGGCGGACGGCCAGACGCTGGGCGAAGTGATGTTCCGCGGCAATATCGTGATGAAGGGATATCTGAAAAATCCCAACGCGACGCGCGAAGCCTTTGCCGGCGGCTGGTTCCATTCCGGCGATCTCGGCGTGATGCATGCCGATGGCTATGTGCAGCTGAAAGACCGTTCCAAGGACATCATCATCTCCGGCGGCGAGAACATCTCCTCGATCGAAGTCGAGGACACGCTGCTCAAGCATCCGGCGGTGATGTTCGCAGCCGTGGTGGCGCGGCCGGACGAGAAATGGGGCGAGACGCCCTGCGCCTTCATCGAGAGAAAGCCGGGTCGTGAGCACGTCAGCGGCGCGGACCTGATCGCCCATTGCCGCGCCAATCTCGCGCACTACAAATGCCCCAGGCACGTGGTGTTCGTCGAGCTGCCCAAGACCTCGACCGGCAAGATCCAGAAGTTCAAGCTGCGCGAGATGGCGAAAGGCGTGGGCTAGCTTTACTCGGGTGGTGTCGTTCTCCCCGACTGCGGTTCATCCGGTGACGCATATCCGAAACCATCAATGAACCGTCATTCCCGTCCGTACGCGGTCGCATCGGATTATCCGGGCAACCTGTTTTCCACAGCGTGATAATTGGATTGTCCGCATGAAGCGGGCGCTGACGACCGATTGGAGTGAAAATGCAACGGCTTTCTGTTGGTCGACTGACGCGCCTCGTGTCACAGCAAAGAAGATAAAATTTGGTGAATTCTGGTGTAAACCGTTACAGCATGCCGAGGTTTCGAGTTTTCTCATCGCATTCGATGCACTACGATCCGACGACAGTGCCCGAGGTGTAGCCATGGTGTTGCGATCCGCTAGCTTCGTACTGGCGATTCTCTTTGCTACATCTGCCTTCGCCTCGACCATCACCATCACCATCGACACCACGGCCAACCGTCATCCGATCAATCCCAACATCTACGGCGTCGCGTTCGCCACCAAGGCACAGCTTAGGGCGCTGAACGCGCCGCTCAACCGCATGGGCGGCAATGCCACCAGCACCTACAACTGGAAGCTCAACGCCACCAATCTGGGACAGGACTGGTATTTCGAATCCTATCCCGGTGGCAGCGCCACGCCCGGCGCCGACGCCGACGATTTCGTGCGCTTGAGCAAATCGGCGAACGCCGCGCCGATGCTGACCGTGCCGCTGGTCGGATGGGTGGCGAAGCTGGGACCCAACCGCTCCATTCTGCCGAGTTTCTCGGTCGCCAAGTATGGCGCGCAATGCGGCGTCGACCCTTACGACGGCGACGCCGGAGACGGTCTGCACACCGATTGCAGCACGCCGGTATCAGGCAACGATCCCAACGACTCCTATATCGCGGACTCGGTGGCGCAGGAGCAGAAATGGATCCGTCACCTGATCAAGACCTGGGGCAATTCGTCGAAGGGCGGCGTGCCCTATTACCTGATGGACAACGAGGCAAGCATCTGGTTCTCGACCCACCGCGACGTCCACCCGATCGGTCCCCATGCGGACGAATATCGCGACAAGGTGCTGGCCGAGTCCGCCGCGATCAAGGCCGCCGATCCGCATGCGATGATCGTGGCGCCCGAGGAATGGGGCTGGGAAGCCTATTTCTATTCCGGCTACGATCAGCAATATGCCGCCGAACACGGTTATTGCTGCTTTCCGGACCATGACGGGATGCAGGGCGGGATGGACTACATCCCGTGGCTGCTCAGCCAGTGGAAGAGCGCCGGCCATCCGGTCGACGGGTTGAGCGTGCATTTCTATCCGCAGGGCGGCGAGGACAGCGACGACGTATCGACGCCGATGCAGTTGCTGCGCAACCGATCGACGCGCCAATTGTGGGATCCGAACTACGTTTCCGAGAGCTGGATCGACGACAAGGTCGATCTCATCCCGCGGCTGATAGGCTGGATCGCGGACAATTATTATGCGGGCACGCCGGTCGCGATCACCGAATACAATTGGGGCGCGGAGAGCCACATCAACGGCGCCACGACCCAGGCCGACATCTACGGCATTTTCGGCCGCGAGGGGCTGGACATGGCGACGCGGTGGACGGTGCCCGACAACTCCACGCCGACCTTCAAGGCGATGCAAATGTATCGCAACTACGACGGCGCGGGCTCGGGCTTCGGCGACGTGTCGGTGCTGGCGAGCGCGCCGCAGCCCGACACGCTCTCCGCCTTCGCCGCCCTGCGCAGCGCCGACGGCACGCTCACGGTGATGGTCATCAACAAGGACCTGAACAATCCGGCGGCGGTGAAGCTTTCGCTGGGCCATTTCTCCAAGGCGGGCACCGCCCAGGTCTGGCGGCTGACGTCCGCCAACACGATTCAACGACTTGCCGGCCTGCCTTGGTCGAAGCACGTTCTCAGCGACAGCGCGCCGGCGCAGTCGATCACGCTTTATGTGTTGCCCCGCTGATTTGACTGCCACCAAAAGTCGTTACGCCGCGCAAAAAACAAGTTCACCGTGTAATTTTCAACCCATTGGGCTTGTTGAGGAATTTGACCTACGGCGACGAATCATCGCTAAACTTCGGCCTTCGCTGCAAAAGACTGGCGGCGCGGGGGGCACATGGATTCGGCGAGAGGCGCGGCCGCCGCCTACAACATGCAGGCACATCGCAACGGCTGGAACTCGCTGTGCGATGCGACGCTGGCATTCCTGCAGAACGATCTCATCGAGCTGCTCAAGATTTGGCGCGCAGCGGCCAAACAAGGCATTCCGTCTCGCAGCGCCCTGTCGCCGCGCGTGCTCAAATCCTTCCTGCGCGACGTGGCGCTCTATGAGCGCGTGGAAGTCCCGGACGCCGGACGGCGCTATCGCGTGCGGCTGATGGGCACGTCCTTCGCACAGATCCTGGGGGACTACACCGGCAAGTTCGTGGACGAGGTGGTCCCAGCGGAATTCGTAGCCCTCTGGCACACCTCGCTCGACACCACGCTCGCTGCGGGTGCACCGCTGCGGTTCCTGGGCCGCGAAGACACCAACCAAATGACATTCCTGACGGGAGAATTCTTCTCCGCGCCGCTGCTCGCCGATGACGGTACAATGACCATGGTTCTGGGCGCGGCGCGCTACAGCGGCAAGCGTCCCTGGGAAGAGGTCGAGGCCGAGGCGAAGCGCCAGCTCGGCTTCGGCGGCTCCTGACGTCCATTTTTTTGCAAGACGGGGCGCAGGCTCCGGCTTAAGGTCCGGCCGCTGAATTGCCGGGGACGACAATGACCGACGCCAAGCAGGAAGCGATCGCGAGCCGCTATGCGCTGACCTTCATCTTCATCACCATGCTGGTGGATACGATCGGGCTCGGGATCATTATTCCGGTCGCGCCCAAGATCATCGCGGAACTGACCGGCGAAGGCATGAGCCGGGCCTCGGAGTGGGGCGGCTGGCTGATGTTCGTGTTCTGCCTGATGCAGTTCCTCTGCGCGCCCTTGATGGGAAATTTGAGCGACCGCTTCGGACGCAGGCCGGTGCTGATCGCTTCGCTGCTCGCGCTCGGCGTCGATTATCTGATCACCGGCCTCGCGCCCACCATCGGTTGGCTCTTCGTCGGACGATTCCTCTCGGGCATCGCGGGCGCAAGCTACACCACCGCCAATGCCTATATCGCCGACGTGACGCCGCCCGAAAAACGCGCCGGCAACTTCGCCCTCGTCGGCGCGGCGTTCAGCCTCGGTTTCATCTTGGGGCCCGCGCTCGGCGGACTGCTCGGCGGCTATGGCGCGCGCATCCCCTTTTTCGCCGCGGCCGGACTTTCGCTGGCGAACGCGATGTTCGGCATCTTCGTGCTCAAGGAATCGCTGAAACCCGAATACCGCCGCAAGTTCGAGCTGTGGCGCGCCAATCCGCTCGGCGCGCTCAAGGCGCTGCGCCGCTTTCCCGGCATCTATGTGCTGCTCTCGGTGCTCGTGCTGATGCGGCTGGCGCATGACGCCAACCCGGCGGTATTTTCCTTTTACGTCTACGCCAAGTTCAACTGGACGCCGCAGATGGTGGGCTATGCACTGATGGCGGTGGGCGGGCTGATGGCGATCGTCTACGGATTCCTCGTGCGCATCGTCGTTCCTAGGATCGGCGAGACGGCCGCCGTCTATCTGGGCCTGCTTGGCGCCGCGACCGGCTTCGCCGGCTACGCCTTCGCCACGCAGAGCTGGATGATGTTCGCCTGGATGGTGCCCTTCGCGCTGATCGGCTTCGTCATGCCGGCGATGAATTCGGTGCTGTCGAAACTGGTGGGGCCGACCGAACAGGGCGAGTTGCAGGGAGCGCTGGCTTGCGTAGGAAGCCTGACTTCGATCGTGTCGCCCGTGCTGCTCACGCGCATCTTCGCGTTTTTCGCGGCCAAGGACACGCCGGTCTATTTTCCGGGAGCGGCGTTCCTGACCGCGAGTCTGTGCCTGGTGTTCGCTGCGCTGATTTTTTCGCGCGTAAAGGCGCCGTCTCCGGCGCTTCAGCCGGCCGAATGATTCTGGTTCGGGAATTCAGTGAACGCTGCTTCGCAGCCGTTCGAGTTCGTCCTTGATTCGGAGTTTTTCTTTTTTGAGGGCCGCCACCCGCATCTCATCCCAGTCCGGATGGGCCATTTCGGCGGTGATGGTTTCTTCGAGTTCTTTATGCTTTTCGGAGAGTTCCTTGATCTGACCCTGCTGAAGCGTCATGCGAAACCTCTTCACTTGGGGACTGGAATTAGAGCACCAACCCGCCCCCCTGTCACCACCCTCTTCCGCCCATCCTTGCGCAGGGGTAAAGCAGGTCATGGCTGAGCCGGAAAACCGCCAAAAACACCGCCTCGTCGTGGGGATCAGCGGAGCCTCCGGAGTCGCCTATGGCATCCGGCTGATCGAAGCGCTCCGCGAGCTTGAAATCGAGTCGCATTTGATCGTCAGCAAGGCGGGTGAGATGACGATCGGCTACGAGACCAGCCTCAAGCCCGGACAGGTCGCGGCCAGGGCGGACTATGCCTATGCGATCGGCGATATCGGCGCGCCGCCGGCTTCGGGCACGTTCAAGACCAGGGGCATGGTAGTCGCGCCCTGCTCGGTGCGGACCATGTCGGAGATCGCCACCGGCGTGACTACGACCCTGCTCAGCCGCGCCGCCGACGTGACCTTGAAGGAGCGCCGGCCGCTGGTGCTGATGGTCCGCGAGACGCCGCTCCATCTGGGTCATCTGCGCACGATGACGGCCTTGGCGGAGATGGGCGCGACCATCCTTCCCCCGGTGCCGGCCTTTTATGCCGCGCCCAGGACGCTCGAGGATCTCGTGGACCAGATGGTGGGACGCGCGCTCGACTTTTTCGGCTATGATTGGCCGCTGGCGCGGCGCTGGGGACAGGACCTGGCCAAAGGCAGGCGCAAGCCCAGGCGATGAACGACACCGATGAAGAAGCCGCGCTTCGCACGCGGCTTGTGCAACTCTCGCAAGAGCATCGCGACCTCGATGCCGCGATCGATGCATTGATTGCTTCGGGCGCGCGCGACCAGATTCAGTTGACGCGACTCAAAAAACGCAAGCTCCAGCTCAAGGACCTGATCGCGCGCATCGAGGACGAGCTGCTGCCAGACATCATCGCTTAGTCGGAAGTCGGACTTCAGAAATCGGAAATCGGAATGTTCGAGCGCGCTTCCGCGCGCGCAAATATTTCTGACTTCTGATTTCTGATTTCCGAATTCTGCAGAAGCGGCGCGTTAACGCGCCCGCTTCTGCGCGTACATCGCCTCGTCGGCGCGGGCGATGGCGGTTGCGGCATCCTCCCCGGCTTTGAGCTCGAAGGCGCCATAGGAGAAACTCACGGGGATTTCGCGCCCCTGCCACATGGCGTGCGATTCGTTCAGCGCGCGCGCGAGCTGATCGGCCTTCTTGTGCGCCTGGTCCTGGTTGGCGTGGCTCAGAAGAATGCCGAACTCGTCGCCGCCCAGCCGCGCCACCACGTCGCTGTCGCGCACATTGGCGAGCAGGATCGAGGCGAAATGCTCCAGCGCGGCGTCGCCGGCGGCGTGACCGAAGCTGTCATTGACCAGCTTGAAGCCGTCGAGATCGAAATAGATCAGGCTCGCGGGCGTGCCGTAGCGCTCGGTGAAGGCGATGTAGCGCATCAGCTCGCGCACGAAGGCGCGGCGGTTGAGCAGCGGCAGGAGGTGGTCCTGGTCTGCGGTGCGCTCGGCTTCCTCGAGCCGCGCACGCATGTGGGAGATCTCCTGGCGCAGCGTGTCGACCTCGCCCATCAAGGTCATGATCGCGTCGCGCACACGCGGGGTGAATTCGGCCTCGGGGATGCCCAGCACCGTCGCGGTCGCTGCGACCGGAACGACGCCCTGCGCCTCGGCGACCGCCTCGGCCTGACGGGCATAGGCGGAGGCGCCCACCGCGCGCACGCCGCGCAGCGTGTTCACCCTGTCGATCTTCATCCGCCCTGCCCCTCAAGGTCCCTGGACGCAACATCCTAAAGAGGCAGGTTTTAAGAATTCGTTTATCAAGCCGAAGAAAAGGTTAAGAGCCGGTGTCCCGCGCAAAGCTGCGCAACACAATCCTGATATAAGTATCTGATTTCACTAGATATTTTCTGGCATGAAACTCGCACCAGGCACTTGTAACCCTTGTGGAGTTTGCGCCGTGTCATCCAAGCCTCGCCTCGATTTTGAAAAGCTGGCCCTGGTCCTCGGTGCGCTTGCATCCTTCGGCGCTGTCATCCAATTCCTGGCATGGCTCTGGGGCGAGCTGTGACGCAAGATTCTGCGCTCGAGTCATATGGCTGCATTCGCCTAGAGCGAGGCCGCAGTAGCGGAGCGCGTCGCTCGCTATCTCAAGGCCGAATTGAAGCAGGGGGAGTCACCTATGCCGGACTGGCAGAACGCCTCGCCAAGCACGGCCTAAAGGGAGACACCGCGGATTCCATCAAAGCGAAGCTGGCGCGCGGGACGAAGGCCCGTGGCGTTTGCGCCATATTACCGGGAAATCGCCGCTTTCCTTGGGCCGGGGCGGCACTATAATAGGACGCTTCCTCGACTCGGACGGGAAGCATGACCTCACCCCTTGTCGGCCTGATCATGGGCAGCCAGTCGGACTGGCCGACCCTGCGCGCGGCCGCGAATATCCTGGAAACCCTGCGCGTGCCCTTCGAGCGGCGGATCGTCTCTGCGCACCGCACGCCCGACCGTCTCTATGCCTATGCCAAGGGCGCCGCGGAACGCGGCCTGAAAGTCATCATCGCAGCGGCCGGAGGGGCAGCGCATCTGCCGGGCATGACGGCGTCGATGACGACCTTGCCGGTGCTGGGCGTGCCGGTCGAGAGCGCGGCGCTCAAGGGCGTGGACAGCCTGCTTTCCATCGTCCAGATGCCGGGCGGCGTGCCGGTCGCAACCTTTGCCATCGGCGAGGCGGGCGCGAAGAACGCGGCGCTGCATGCTGCGGCGATCCTGGCGCTGGCCGATCCCGCGCTCGCCAAGCGGTTGTCGGCCTGGCGCGCCGAGCGCACCCGCGACGTCGCCGAAGAGCCCAGCGACTCATGACAATCGTTCCTCCCGGAGGCACGATCGGGATTCTCGGCGGCGGACAATTGGGACGCATGCTGGCGCTGGCGGCCGCACGGCTGGGCCTGAAGGCGCACATCTATTGCCACGATCGGAACGCGCCGGCCTTCCAGGTCTCAGACCGCCACACCATCGGCGAGTTCGAAGACAAAGCGGCGCTCGCCGCGTTCGCCAAAACCTGCGACGTGGTGACGTTCGAATTCGAAAACGTGCCTGCCGAGAGCATCGGCTTCATCGCGCAAACCAGGCCGGTGTTTCCGAACGCGCAGACCTTGGCGGTCACGCAGGACCGGCTCGCGGAAAAGAGCTTCGTGCGCATGCTGGGCCTGAAGACCGCGCCCTTCGATGCGGTCGACGGGCCCGATGTCGAAGTGAATGGACCGTCGATCCTGAAGACGCGGCGCATGGGCTATGACGGTAAGGGTCAGGCCAAGGTTTCGAGCAAGCGCGAACTCGCCCAAGCGTTCGCGCGCTTCGGCGGCGCGCCCTGCATCCTCGAGGGTTTCGTCGATTTCGACTTCGAAGCCTCGGTCATCGCGGCGCGCGGACAGGACCATACCTTCGCGGCCTACGATCCGCCGGAAAACGATCACCGCGACCACATTCTGCGTCGTTCCACGGTTCCGGGACGGTTGACGGCGCTCCAGGCCGAAGAGGCCAAGGACATCGCGCGGCGCATCGCCGAAGACCTCGACTATGTCGGCGTCTTCGCGGTGGAGCTGTTCATTGGCCGCGACGGTGCGCTCCTGGTCAACGAGATTGCGCCGCGCGTGCACAATTCCGGTCATTGGACCATCGAAGCCTGTCTCGTCAGCCAGTTCGAGCAGCATATCCGCGCGGTCGCGGGCTGGCCGCTGGGCAACCCGGCACGGCACTGCGACGCCGTGATGGAGAATCTCATCGGCAACGAGGCTGCGGATTGGAAAGCGCTCGCTGCAGGCGCCGCCGCGCTGCATCTCTACGGCAAACGCGAGATCCGCCCCGGCCGCAAGATGGGGCATGTGACGTATTTGAAGCCGAAGAGCTAACCTCAACGCTTACGTCATGGCCGCCCTCGCCGTCTTCGCTGAAGCTCCGCCGCGCCTTTGAGTTTCGCTTGCCCCGCCGAAGCGCAGCGTAGGCGGGTGGCGGCCACCCATAGCCTCGGTCCAAGACCGTGAGTATGGGTGGCCGGGACAAGCCCGGCCATGACGAGTTGTTTTCAATTGCGTTCGCAGCCCTACGAAGGTCGCGTGCCGAAGAACGCATCGAACCCCGGCATCTGCTTCACACGCTCGCGGATCTCCGCCTTGAAGCGTTCGAACTGCATCACGTTCTCGATGCGCGCGTCGAGGAAGGCGCGGGTCTCGCTCTCGTCGTCGCTGACATCGTTGAACCAGCGCATCACGGTCGAGGAATAGACGCCGGCGAGGATCGCCCGCTTGGTGTAGAAGTTGAAATCGGTGGAGGTATCGCCGGCCGCGCGCCACATCGCATCGACCGTGCGATACACAAGACGCGTCGCAAGCGCAGCATGCAGGGGCAGCATCAGGAACGCGGCAGCACGGCGCGCGGCTTCTTTGTGCGGGCGCAGAGCATCGATGCGCGCGAGCACCGCGGCGCGGATGCGCTCTCGGATCTTCAGTGCCGAAATGCTGTGAGCGGCGAGATTTTCTCTCATCGCTGAATCAGCCCAGTCGGAATAGGCTTCGACCAGGCTTTCGGCGCCCAAGGGAAAAAGATGCAGCAGCATCGACGCATCGATGCCCGCCTCCTTGCCGGCCCGCGCAAGCACCGCTTCGCTGAAACCGTCCGCGGCGGCGAGCGGCAGCGCCTTCTCCAGCACCGCCGCTCTGGCCGCTTCGTCCGGTTTCGCGCGCGCCGCCAAGCCCGATCTCCTAGTGTTTCGGCGCCCGTGCCGGCACGTCCGCCACGCCGCCGCCGAATGTGAGGTTGGATTTCGCGGTCACATCGTGCGGCTTGCCCTTGGCGGCGATGCCGAAGAAAAAGCTCGTTTGTCCCGGCGCCTGGCCGTTCTGCGGACAGACCGGCGAGGTGAAGGTGAAGGTCAAGACGTCGCCCGTCAGATCGGCAGACGCGATCCCGATCGATCCCAGCCCGCCCGAGGTGACGACGAAGACATCGGCCGCGCCGCCGGGCGAATAAGGCAGATGCGCCACCGGTCCGGTCCTCACCTTGAGATCGGTTGCGCAGTTGATGTCGGTCGCCGCGGTCGCGGCGGTGAAATCGACGCGATAGTCGTAACCGGTCAAGCCTGCCGCCGGCGTTCCCGGCTGGCCCGCGAAGGTGCGCGATTGCAGGCGGGGCGTTCCGGTATAGCCGGGCCTGGGCGGATAGTTTCCGATCGTGTCGGTGACCGTGACCGTGCAGGACGTGTTGAAAACGCAATTGATCGCGGGTGCGCCGACATTGACGACGGTGAGCGGCGCTGCAACGGCCGCGGAGTTCACAAAGGCGAAAACGCTACTCGACAAAACGCACTTCAAGGTCTTGTTCATGGCGTTCCTCCCGAATGGAGGCCGAGCCTGCTCCGGTTCCCCGCCTCCCGCAATACGGCATGCGGGTCCTTATTGCTGTTCCGGGCGAAGCCAATGGCGCACTTCGCTTTCGAAGATCAGTTTCGACAGATCGCTCATGCGTTGGGGATAGAGGATGCCGTCCAAATGGTCGCATTCGTGCTGCACCACCCGCGCGTGAAAGCCGCGCGCGCTGCGCTCGATCCTGCGGCCCTCATGGTCGAAGCCGCGATAGCGGATGTGGCCAGGCCGTTCGACATAGCCGCGCAGGCCCGGCACCGACAGGCACCCTTCCCAGCCGCCATCGGGGGTAGGATCCACCACCTCAATCACCGGATTGATCAGCACGGTCAGCGGCGCGGTGTGATCGAACATCTCCTCCCCGGTGTCGGGGGTGCGCTCGCCGGGCGCCTGGAAGACCACGACCCTGAGCGGCACATGGACCTGGGGCGCGGCGAGCCCTGCGCCGCTGGCATCGATCATGGTTTCCACCATGTCCGCGACCAGGCGCCCGATGTCGGGCGCGGCGGGATCGGCCACCTCCTGGGCGCGGTTTGCCAGGACCGGATGGCCCATGCGGGCGATTTTGAGGATGGCCATGGCCCGAATATGGGGTGGCGGAAGCGTTCGGTCAAAGAATTCCGGGCCTTAGAGGGTGCCGGCCGCCTGCCTTGCGCCCCGGGGCGAAGGTGGACAGGCCCTGGCCCTTCTGTTATCTACCCCGCCCTCGAAACGCCCAAGGAGCGGCCTTTGCAGATCATCGTTCGCGACAACAATATCGATCAGGCGCTGAAAGCCCTGAAGAAGAAGATGCAGCGCGAAGGCATCTTCCGCGAGATGAAGCTCAGAGGCCATTACGAGAAGCCCAGCGAGAAGCGGGCCCGCGAACGCGCCGAGGCCATCCGCCGCTATCGCAAGCTCCAGCGCAAGCGCGCCCAGCGCGAAGGCGTGCTGCCGAAGTAGTAGCCTACCTCGTCTGCGTCACCCGATACGCGCAGCGTCCCGCGCCGGCGAGGATGTGGCTTGTGCGCTCCACATGCACGTCCTTGCCCAGCAGGCGCTGGAAGAGCGCGAGCTCCTCGCGGCAAAGGCCCGTGCAGAGCCGCGCGGCGGCGCAGATCGGGCAGTGGTTCTCGACGAACAGCCAACCGCCGGTTGCCGGATCGCGCCGCACCTCGGCCATGTAGCCTTCCGCCTCGCGGACGCGCGCCAGCGCATCGAGCCGCGCCTTCAGGGTGTGCCTGCGATCGGTCTCGGCGCGATAGGTCTTTTCCTGTTCGGCGGTGCGCAGTGTCAGGATGCGGTCCATCCCCGCCTCGCCGAATGCCCTCTTCATCTGGTCGATGAGATCGGCGGCGAGCGCGCCATGCGCATCGGCGAGCTTTGCGGCGGCTTTCTCGGTCGTCGACCACATCTGCACCGGGCGGCCGCGCGGCCGCGCCTCATCCTCGAAGGAGGCGAGCCCGTCCTGCTCCAGCGCCGCCAGATGATGGCGCACCGCCATGGTCGTCAGATCCAGCCTTCGGGCCAGATGATCCGGCGAGATCGGGCCGTGGCGCTTCAAGAGCTCCAGCACCGCGGCGCGGCCGCCCCGGCTTTGCGGTTTCTGCATGGCGATTTTCTAAAGTTTCATCTTGCGAAAATCAAGGCCGCGGATATTTTACAAAGTGCGAACTTTGGAAAATCCGCCATGCTCACTGCGACGGGCGTCCATCAGAGCGAGCTTCGCGCCAGTGGCCGCAAGGTCGTGCGCGCGCGGGGCAAGCAGATCCTGCTGATCGCGCAGGGCGAGAAGATCTTTGCCGTCGCCAATCGCTGCCCCCACGAGGGCTATCCCTTGAGCGAAGGCACGCTGGGCGAAGATTGCGTCCTGACCTGCAATTGGCACAACTGGAAATTCGATCTGGCGAGCGGCGCCGCACTCATTGGCCGCGATCCGGTGCGCACCTATCCCGTGACGCTGTGCGACGGCGAGGTGCTTCTCGATCTCGCCGACCTGCCGGCCGAGGCGCAGAAGATGCGCGCGCTCGCAGGCCTCGACAAGGCGCTGGCCGACAACGACCTGGCGCGCATGGCCCGCGAGGTGACGCGGCTCGAGCGCGCGGGATTCGACGCGACAGTGGCGCTCGGCCATGCGCTCAACGGCACTGCCGCGAAGCTCGAGAACGGCATGACTCATGCCCATGCGGCGGCCCCGGACTGGCTCGCGCTTGCGGCGCGGGCGCCGAACGACGACACGCGGTTGGCGGCGCTGCTGGAGCCGCTGGGGCATCTGGCCTGGGACACGCAAGGTGCCGGCGATTTTCCTTATAGCGGGCGCGTCGAGCGCTGGAACGCGGAAGAATTCCTAGCCGCGATGGAAAGCGAAGACGAAGCTCGCGCCATCAGCCTCATGCGCGGCGCGATTGTCGATGCAATCCCCTATTGCCGATTGCGGCCCACCCTTGGCGCGGCGGCGCTGGCGCACTATGCCGATTTCGGGCACAGCGCGATTTACAGCTTGAAAGCGGGACATCTCATCGAACGCGTGGGCGATGCCGCGCGCAAACCCGTGCTGCTGGCATTGGTGCGCCAACAGATCCAGGCGGCGCGCGAGGAACGCCTGCCCGAATTCCGCTTCTACGACAAGGCGCTTGCCGCCTGGGACGGCGCGGGGCGCGAACCGGCGCGCGCGGGTGACTTCATTGGGCTCACCATCGACGCCGCGCTCAAGCGCACGCTCGCCTCGAGCGGACGGCCGCCGCGCGAACTCTATGACGCGCTTTTGGGCGCGGCTGCATGGAACCTGCTGCATTTCGATCTCGCCTTCGACCGCGCGACGCACAACGCCATCGCCGACAACATAAGCTGGCTCGACTTCACCCATGCGCTCACCTTCGCCAACGCCGCGCGGCACATCTGCGAGGAAAGCCCGCAGCTTTGGCCCCAGGCGCTGTTGCAGATGGCGCTGTTCGTGGGCCGCAACCGCGGCTACGTCGATGCGGACCAGGACGTCGCGCGATGGTCCGTCGAGGACCGCGCAGGATTCATTTCAGAGCAGATGGACTCGCTCTACGACCATGGCATTGTCGAGCCCATCATCGCCTGCCACCGCCTCAAGATGCTGTTCGCGCTGGAGGACGAATTGCGCGCGTCGCCCGATGCGCCCTGGGCGGGCACGATGTGCGCGGCGATGAAGCGCTGGCTGCACACGCCCCAGAAGCGCCATCACGCTCTTCGCATCGCCACCCAGGCACGCGACTTCATCGCCAAGGAAGCATGATGGAACGCACATTGTTTCATCTGAGCGGCGCGGCAGCCATCGCCGGCGGCGCCCTGCGCATCGCCAATATGCTCACCCTGCATCTGCTCGATCCGCTGAGCCTCGAGCTCAGCTATCTTCTCACCGATCTGTTCCTGCTTCTGGGTCTGACCGGGTGGTACGCCGCCCATGCCGGCAAACTTGGCGCAAGCGGCATCGCCGGTTTCGCGATCGCGGTGGCGGGCATCCTTGTCATTCGCAGCGCGGCATTGTTCCCGGGCTATGGCTACCGCGTGGGCGCGATGGCGCTGCTTGCGGGTCTCGTCGTCATGAATTTGACCGCGCTTCTGCCACTTTCTCGCGCGCGGCTGGCGGCCTGGCTTTGGCTGTTGTCGTTGATTTGCGCGCTCGCCTCGGTCGCCGCAGCACCTCTGGCCATAGTTTCAGCCGCGGCTTTCGGCGCCGGATTCATCTGCGCCGGCGTCGGCCTGCTGCGTTCTTAAGGCACGGGCGCACATTCCGCGCAGATCGAGACTTCCACCGTGACGTGGCTGAGGCTCGCATAGCGCGCGCGCAGTGCGGAGCGGATGCGCTCGGCGGTGATCTGGTCGGGACTGAGCAGCGATACGATCAGCCCGCGATGGCCCGGCCCCAGCCGCCACAGATGCAGATCGACCACGCGCGCGTTCATCTCGGTCTCAATCATCTTGCGGATGCCGCTGGCGAGATCGGGGTCGTCTTCGGCATCGAGCAGCACCAGCGCGCTGTCGCGGATCAGTCCATACGCCCAGGAGGCGATGACGGCTGCGCCGGCGATGCCGACGACGGGATCGAGCATGCCCACGCCGAACAGCCAGCCCGCGCCGAGCGCGAGGATCGCCAGCACCGACGTCCCGGCATCCGCGAGCACATGCACGTAGGCGGCGCGCAGATTGTGGTCGTGGTGATGGGCGTGGCCGTCATCTGCGTGGCCGTGCGGCGTCTGCAGGATCAGGGCGCTCGCGACATTGACGGCAAGGCCGATGGCCGCGATGGGCAGCGCATCGGCGAAATGCACGGGGACCGGCGCGATCAGGCGCTTGACGGACTCGACGAACACACCCAGCGCGAATACTCCAAGCACGATGGCGCTGGCGAAGGCTGCGAGATCGCCGAACTTGCCCGAACCGAAGGTGAAGCGCGTATCCTTCGCGTGCCGGCGCGCGAGCACGTAGGCTCCCGCCGCAAGGCCGAGTGCGCCAACATGGGTCGCCATGTGCACGCCGTCGGCGATCAGCGCCATCGAACCGAACAGCCAGCCCGCAACGATCTCGACCACCATGAAGGCGGCGGTGAGCGTCACGGCAATGAAGGTGCGCTGCTGGGCATGGCCGTGGCCGTGGCCGAGATAGACATGGCCATGGGTCCAGGCATCGTGATCGTGCGCGCGACCGGTCATGCCTCGACTATAACACCCGCAAGCGAAAGGGCCGCACCTTGCGGCGCGGCCCTTTGCGGCGATGAATCGTTCGTCAATGCGAACTGGCGACGGCGCTGCCGTCAGCGCTCAGAGAGAGCGCGCGGCCATCGCTGAAGCGGGTGCCGGCATAGGAGCCGTCCTTGCCGCGAAGCAAAGCGACGGTCTCGCCGCTGGCGGTCTGAAGTTCCACGCCATTGAACTTGGCCTGCCAGCGGGCGACGCCGGCAGCATTGGGGCAATCGGCCGATGCCGTGGCGCTGCCGTCGGCGGCGAGCGTGATGGCGCAGGCGTTGCCGCCGCTGGCGAGCTGGTAGGCACCGGGGGCGGCCGCGGCCTGGGCCGAGGCTCCGGCCAGGGTGAGGGCGGCGGAGGCGATCAGGAGGGTGCGGAGACTGGTCATGTGAACAAATCCTTCAACGTTTTGCGTTCAGAACAATATGCTCACGGACATCCATTGCCAAGGCCCCGGAGCGAGAAATTTTTCCGACGGACCGTCGCAGCTCCATAAAAATGAAAGGAATTCCAATGGCCTAGTGAGAACGGCGTTTGGCGCATATCCCCCTCTGCATACCTTGAAAGCGCGAGGGGTGCTGACTATGGCCATTGTGTTGCTGCAGCGCAGCATTGGCGATTTGGATGGACGCTGGTACCCAGGCCCTGCTTCGGGTTCAATAGAGCCAAGGAGCCGGCTATGACCAGGATCGACGTCCAACCGCTGACCCCCACCATCGGCGCCGTGATCGCCAATGTCGATCTGGCGAGCGCCCTGGACGAAGACACCATCGCGGCGATCCGCGCCGCGCTCCTGAAGCACAAAGTCGTCTTCTTCGAGGACCAGCACATCACGCCGGCGCAGCACCGCGATTTTGCGGCGCGCTTTGGGATGCTGCACACCCATCCGCTCTATCCCGGCGTGCCCGAGGCGCCGGAGATGTTTATCCTCGACAATCACGCCGGCAATCCGACGGACAACGACGCCTGGCACACCGATGTGACCTTTATCGAGACGCCGCCCTTGGGCGCGATCCTCTATGCCAAGCTGTTGCCCGAGGTCGGCGGCGACACCTGCTGGGCCGACATGCAGGCGGCGTATGAAGCGCTGTCGAAGCCGATGCAGCGATTTTTGTCCGGGCTCGAGGCCGTGCACGATTTCGCGCGCGGCTTCCCGGCGAAGCTGACCGTGGCCCAGGCCGCGGGCGAACAGAAATATTCCAGGGCGGTGGAGGAGCATCCGCCGGTCATTCATCCCGTGGTGCGCACCCATCCCGAGACCGGCGCCGACGGCTTGTTCGTCAATTACGGCTTCACCGCGCGGATCAAGGGCCTGCGCCGCAACGAGAGCGACGCGCTGCTCGCCATGCTGTTCGCGCACATCCAGAAGCCGGAATTTCAGGTGCGCTGGCGCTGGAAGCCCAATGCCATCGCCTTCTGGGACAATCGCGTCACCCAGCACTACGCGGTGAACGACTATCTGCCAGCGCGGCGGGTGATGCACCGTGCGACAATCCTGGGCGATCGGCCGTTCCACCGCTCGCGCATGCCGGTGAAGGCGGCCGCGGAATAATTATTTCGGGAACAGCAGCCGCTCGTAGTCCCGCGCGCCGTGCAGGACGTGCAGGATTTCCACAGCGTCTTTCCGCACGCGATAGAAGATCAGATAGTTTCGATACGGCTTTCGGCGAATCTGCGATTCGCGCCGGTGCGGCAAGATCGGATAGGCACGAGGCATGTCTGCGAGAGACTCACAGGCATCCTGGAGTTCGTTGATGAATGTTTCAGCCCTGACGGATTATCCTGTGCGATCCACCTACCGATTTCCAGCAGATCCTGGCGCGCCTGCGCCATAAGGACAACCTTCATGCGCTTTTCTTCATCTGCCGCTGAGCGACCTGGCGTACCTTCGCTCGCACTTCATTGAAGACCTCTTCGGGGCTGTACACCCTGCCGGCTTCGGCATCGGCGAGGCCACGGTCGAGAGCGGCGTCAAGATGCGCCAGCGCCTTTTCCCGCTCCTCCACCAGCCGCACGCCTTCGCGCAGGACCTCGCTTCTGGAATTGTAGCGGCCCTTGGCGACGAGCTTCGCCACGGTGTTTTCCAGTCTTTTGCCCAGATCGACGCTAGAGGGCATGGAAATCTCCCTGTCGGACAAGATTAGCAGGGCCGATAACAGTTATCAAGCACCCGTGCCGCGCAGGCACCGCGTCGGGGCCGGAGAAGATTCAAATATCGCGCGAAGTTTTAACGTGACGGCCGCTTTTCTGAGTTACGCTACCCTTGGGAGAGCGAGGTAAACGCGGTTGAACCGGCTGTTCCAGATCGGACTGGGCATCCTTGCTTGCGGCGCAGTCGGCGCTGTGGCGCTGCAAGCCGCGGCGGAGCGCCCCAATGCTGCCGCACCGGGCGTGGTCGATGCCGCCGCGGCGCGTTCTCACATCGGCGAAACACTCGCGGTGGTAGGCACGGTAAGCGAAGTGCATTTCGCCGGCAGTGCGACTTTCATCGACCTCGACGGCCGCTATCCCTACGAGCAGTTCACCGGCGTCATTTTTCCCGATCGCAGCGCACAGTTTCGGGATGTGGGCGCGCTCGAAGGCAAGCGGATCACGATCAGGGGTAAAATCCGCCTTTTTCGCGGCCGGCCCGAGATTATCCTGACGTCGCGCGACCAAATCCAAAGCGAATAGAACCTTCGCCCCGTCAACTCGGCGGCGGCGAGTGCAGGTAACTTTCCACCAGGGATCCTGAAACCAGCCGCCAGCCGTCCACCAGCACGAAGAAGATCAACTTGAACGGCAGCGAGATGATCACGGGGGGAAGCATCATCATGCCCATCGACATCAGGATGGACGCGACCGCCATGTCGATGATGAGGAACGGCACGAAGATGAGAAACCCGATCTCGAAGGCGCGCTTGAGCTCGGAGAGCATGAAGGCCGGCGCCAAGGTGGTGAGCGCGATCTGCTCCGGCTTGGCCGGCGGCTTGGTGTGGCTCATGTCGAGGAACAGCTTGAGGTCGCTCTGGCGTACGTGCTGCGCCATGAATTTCTTGAGCGGCGCGGTCGTGCGGTCGAAGGCCTGTGCGGTGGTGATCTGATTTTGCGTCAGCGGCAGGATGCCCTGGTTGTAGGCGTCCTTCAGCGCCGGCGTCATCACGAACAGGGTGAGGAACAGCGCCAGGCTCACGATCACGCTGTTGGGCGGGCTCTGCTGCAAGCCCATCGCCGTGCGCAACAGCGAGAGCACCACGACGATGCGCACGAAGCTCGTCATCATGATGAGGATCGACGGCGCCACGGACAGCAGCGTGATCAGCGCCACGATCTGCATCAGCCGGTCGGTGAACAGGCCGTTGCCGCTGAAATCGATGGAAAGACCGCCGGAACCTGCGGCCGGCGCGCCGGCCGCCGAAGCAGCCGCCGCCACGTCCGGCACGATCAGCACGAGCGCCAGAACGCCGATGGCAAGCGCGAGCTTTTTCATGGCGCCGCCGCGATCGGCTGCGATGCCGACGCGATATCCCCCGCTGGTGCGGGAATCGCGTTCTCGATGACGGCGATGCCTTCCGGCCCGCTCATCACCAGATGCTCGACACCGTCGCGGCGCAGCAGATAGAGCCGCTGGCGCGGGCCGATCATCAAAGTCTCGACGATCGCCAGCCGGCGCACAGAGTGCGGCTTGACGATGCCGGGCATGCCGAACCGGCGCACCGCCAGTCCGGCAAAACCGACGAGCGCCAAGACCATGAGCAGCGCTGCGAAGTAGCGGCCGATGTCGACGAGTTCCATGCCCGCATCCAAACGCGTCAAGCTTAATCGCCGGTTAAATCGCGGAAGAAATTGCCCGGCAGAAAGATCCACGTCGTTAAGCGCGGCTTAATCGTTCGCGAAGCATTGTCGGGCTTAAGGCTAACGAACCGTCACCGGAGACGAAGGTGAACCTGCCCGACGTGCCGCTGCTCTCGATGCTCAAGGACCGCATGCGCTGGCTGGAAGCGCGCCAGCAGGTGCTCTCCCAGAACGTCGCCAATGCCGATACGCCGAACTATTCGGCGCGCGACCTCAGGCCGGTCGATTTCGAAAGCGTGCTGCGCACGACCGGCGGCGCGACGCAGCAGGGGCTTACCGTCACCGATCCACGCCATATCTCGGTTGCGTCTTCGTCGGCGCAATTCCAGACCGAAGACGGCGCCGATGGCGAAGCCAATCCCAACGGCAATTCGGTTTCGCTCGAGCAGGAGATGATCAAGATCTCCGACACTCAGGCCGAGTTCCAGGCCGCGACCAATCTCTATGCCAAGGCGATGCAGCTGATGCGCACCGCGCTCGGCAAACCGACGAGCAGTTAGGAGAAGGACGATGGATTTCGCCACCTCCATGATCATCGCGGCGTCCGGCATGCGCGCGCAATCCGACCGCATGCGCGTGATCGCGCAGAACATCGCCAACGCCAATTCCACCGCGACGACGGCCGGCGCCGATCCCTATCGCCGCCAGATCGCGACGGTCAGCAGCGAATTCGACCGCACGCTCGGCGCCACGCTGGTCCAATCCGCCGCGCCGCAGCCCGACATGACCGATTTCCGCAAGCAATACGATCCCGGCAATCCGGCTGCGGACAAGACCGGCTACGTCAAACTGCCCAACGTCAATTCGCTGGTCGAGATCATGGACATGCGCGAGGCGCAGCGGTCCTACCAAGCCGATCTGACCGTGATGGACGCGACCAAATCGATGTTGGCGCGCACCGTCGACCTGCTCCGGCGCTAGAGGGAGATAGAGGATGAGCGTACTACCTGCCGCGGCAGCCGCCGCCTACCAATCCATCGCCGGCATGGGCTCCGGCGCGGCCGGCGCAAACGCGGCCGCTGCGGCGCCCGGCGGCGTCAACAGTTTCGGCGCCTTTCTCAGTCAGGCGATCCAGGACAGCGTCGGCACGATGAAGACCGGCGAGCAGCTCGCCACCGCCCAGGTCGCGGGTCAGGCCAACATCGTCGACGTCGTCAATGCGGTGAACGCAGCCGAGATGACCCTCGATACCGTGGTCGCTGTGCGCGACAAGGTCGTGCAAGCCTATCAGTCGATCATGAACATGCCGATCTAGCGGAAGCCGGAACTCGGAAATCTGAAATCGGAAATCAGAAAGTACCTAAGCCAAGCGGGCAAAAAAAGTTATGAACTTCCGATTTCTGACTTCCGAATTCCGATTTCCGTCTCCGAAGGAGACCCCATGACCCCGGCCGACTCCCTCGATTTCGCCCGCACCGCCATCTATGTCCTGCTGGAAGTTGCGACGCCGGCGATGCTGACCGCACTGATCGTGGGCTTGGGCATCGGCCTGCTCCAGGCCCTCACCCAGATCCAGGAAATGACGCTGGTCTTCGTGCCCAAGATCATCGCGATTTTCATCGTGCTGCTGATCGCGTTGCCGTTTGCCGGGGGTGCGATGAACGGATTGATGACCGAAATCGCACGCCGCATCGCGGCGTATTAGCCGATGCATATCCACCTGCCCGCGCTTTCGGGCGAGATCCTCGCGGCTCTTCTCGTCTTCGCGCGTACGGGTGCGATGGTGATGATGCTGCCGGCCATCGGCGAGGCGACAGTGCCGCCGATGGTGCGGCTGTTGCTGGCGCTGGCGATCTCGCTCTGTCTGATGCCGCAGGTGCAATCGCTCTATCCGCAAACCGAGCCCGCAAACGTCTTGGCGCTGGGAGTCCTGATCGGCGGCGAGATCACTGTCGGAATCCTGATCGGTGCGGCGGCGCGCATCATCATGAGTGCGCTGCAGGTCGCGGGCACCTTGATCGCAACGCAAACCGGCCTCGCCTATGCGCAAACCGTCGATCCCGCCAGCAACGGCGAACAGAGCGCGGTGGTGAGCAACTTCCTCTCGCTGCTCGGGGTGGTGATGATCTTCGCCACCAATCTGCATCACTTGGCCATCGCCGCAGTCGCAGGCTCGTATCACCTCGTCGGTCCAGGCGCCGCTCTCCCCACCGGCGACATGGCGGAGCTCGCCATCCGGCTGACCAGCGGCGCCTTCGCGCTGGGCTTCCAGCTCGCCGCGCCGTTTCTGGTGTTCGGCTTCGCACTCTCGGTCGGCATCGGCGTGCTGGCGCGTCTGATGCCGCAACTGCAGATCTATTTTGTCGCCATGCCGGTGAACATCCTGGCCGGTTTCCTGCTGATGGCGCTGATCCTGGGCGCGATGATGACGCTGTTCCTCGACTATTACCAAGGCGCGATGGGAACCTTCCTTTAGATGGCCGAGGAAAAGGACCGCTCATCGCAGACCGAAGAGCCGACACAAAAGCGGCTTGCCGAAGCTCATGAACATGGCGACGTCGTCAAGAGTAGCGAGGTCTCGACCCTCATGGTGCTGGGCGGCGGCACCGTCGCGATCGCAACATTCGGACAGAGCGTGGCGACCCAGTTGGCTGCCGCGATGCGCGGTTTCCTCGAGCAGCCGGATCAGATGGACTTCTCCGGCGGCGCGCTGATGGCGATGGCCTATGGGCTGATGGGAAAAATCTTGCTGATCCTCGGCCCGGTGTTCGCGCTGCTGGTGGTCGCGGGGCTTGCCGGCAATCTCATCCAGCATCGTCCCGTCTTCACCTTCGAACGCATCAAGCCAGATCTTTCGAAGCTTTCGCTGGGCGCGGGCTTCAAGCGCATGTTCGGCGTGGAAGGACTGACCACGCTGGCCAAAGGACTCGTCAAGATCGCCATTGTGGGAGCCGCAATCTGGACGCAGGTCTGGCCCGAGCGCGCAAGCTTCGGCGCCACGATGGGGCAGTCGCCGTTGGGCGTCGCCGCCGACATGAGCGCGCTGTTGTTCAAGGTGTTGATCGCGACCCTCGCCGCGCTGGCCGTGATCGCCGTTGCCGACTATCTGTTGCAGCGCTTCCGCTTCATCCAGCGCAACCGGATGTCCAAGCAGGAGATCAAGGAAGAATTCCGCCAGACCGAAGGCGACCCCGCGGTGAAGGCCAAGATCCGGCAGATCCGCCAGGAGCGTTCGCGCCGGCGCATGATCGCCGCGGTTCCGCAGGCGACGGTGGTCATCGCCAACCCGACCCACTTTGCCGTTGCCCTGCAATACGAATCGGGGAAGATGGCCGCGCCCATCTGTGTCGCCAAAGGCGTCGATGCCCTGGCGCTGCGTATCCGTTCCGTCGCCGAGGAACACGGCGTGCCGGTCGTGGAGAACCCGCCGCTCGCCCGCGCGCTGCACGCCCCGGTCGAGGTCGACCAGGTCAATCCGCCCGAGCATTACAAGGCGGTCGCCCAGGTCATCGGCTACGTCCTGAAGCTCAGCGGGAAAATGCGGACGAACTAGCGAATCGTGGTCTAAACTCGGGCCATGAACGCGACGCGCGCCGCCGGTTCGATCGGCCTTGCGCCCGGGCTGTGGCGCTGGGCGGCACTGGGCTTTTTCGTGCTCGCGCTCTCGGCAGCAGCCTTGGCATTGGCCATGCCCGGTGCCGCGGGTTGGCCGGGCCTGATCCTGGTTGCCGGCATCGGCGCGGTCGCCTCTCTCATTCTCTATGCCGTATGGCCCAAGCCTTCGCTGGCCGCGGCCGACGCCAAGCGGATCGCCGAAGCGGCAGCGCGCGCCAACGTGGCCTGGGCGATCACCGGAGCGGACGGCGCAGTGCTCGACTGCAATCCCGTTTATCGCCACATGGCCGGCGTGGCCGATGGCGGGGCGCCACCGCCTCCGGAACTTGCACTGGCGGGCGAGCCGTCATCGGCCGTGCTCTATCGCCTGACACGCAGCGCCGCCGAACGGCAGGCGCGCGAAGAATCGTTCCAGGTCGCGCCGGGGCTCGAAGTCGTGGCGGCCGTGCGCCCGCTCACCAATGGCCAGACGGCGTGGTGGTTCACGCCCAGGCTCGCCGCCACGCGCCCGGCGGCGGAAGCGCCGGCGCCGGCCATCGCCCAGCCGCTCGGCGCCAATGCCGTGTTCCGCGACGCGCCGATGGGACTGGCGCTCGCGGATTCGAGAGGCGCGATCGCCGAATCCAACACGGCTTTCGCGAAATTCTTCGCGCGGCAGGCGCTCGGCGGCGTCAACCTGCTCGATCTCGTCGATCCAGCGGACCGGACTTCGCTCGGCGACATGCTGGCGAAGTCGGAAAGCACGACTATCGAGCTGAAGCCTGCACGGGACCGCGAATGCATCGGCGAGCTTTTCATCCATCCGCTGAAAGACGGCCGCGTCGTGCTCTATCTGCTCGACGTATCGGAGCAGAAAGCGCTGGAGACCAAGTTCGCGCAGTCGCAGAAGATGCAGGCCGTGGGCCAGCTGGCAGGCGGGGTGGCGCACGACTTCAACAACCTGCTCACCGTCATCATCGGCAACGGCGAATTTCTCTTGATGCGGCACCATGCCGGCGATCCGTCGTTCAAAGAGATCAACGAGATCCATCAGAACGCGCTGCGCGCCGCGACCCTTGTGGGTCAGCTGCTCGCTTTCTCGCGCAAGCAGACCTTGCAGCCCAAGGTGCTCAGTGCGCGCGACGTGGTCGGGGAACTGGCGGTGATGCTCAAGCGCCTCTTGCGCGAGGGCGTGGAACTGCAGCTCGAGCACGGACCCGATCTTTGGCCGGTACATGCCGACGAGGTGCAGCTTTCCAACGCGATCATCAACCTCGTGGTCAATGCCCGCGACGCGATGCCCAGGGGCGGCACCGTCACCATCCGCACCGCGAACGAGACGGTCACAGCGCCGGTCGCACTCGGCAGCGCGATCATGCCGGCCGGCGATTATGTGCGCATCCAGGTCGCCGACACCGGCATCGGTATCGCGAAGGAACACCTGGGCAAGATTTTCGATCCGTTCTTCACCACCAAGCCGGTGGGTCAGGGAACGGGCCTGGGCCTCGCCACCGTCTACGGAATCATCAAGCAGACGGGCGGCTTCATCACCCTGGACAGCGAAGTGGGGCGCGGCACGACCTTCACGATCTTTCTGCCGCGCTACCGCCCTGAGGCGCATCCGCAGCCGAGCGCCGAGCCCGAACGCGCCGGTCCGCGCGATGTGACCGGGCAGGACACGATCCTCTTGGTCGAGGACGAAGAAGCCGTGCGCAGCTTCGCGGCGCGCGCGCTGCGCATGCGCGGCTACAACGTACTCGAAGCTTCCGGCGGCGAAGAGGCGCTCGACATCGTGCGCAGTCATAAGGGCACGATCGACCTTCTGGTCACCGACGTCGTGATGCCGAACATGGACGGGCCCACCCTGGTGCGCGCGGTCAAGCGGCTCAAGCCGCAAATGGCGGTGATCTTCATGTCCGGCTATGCCGAAGAGACCTTCCGCCGCAACGACGAGAAGGCCGAAGACCTGCACTTCCTGCCCAAACCTTTCGGCCTCAAGCAGCTTGCGGCGAAGGTGAAGGAAGTGCTCTCGACCGCCGCGCGACGCTGATCAAGCGAACCCCACGGCACCGCGCCGCACCGGGTCGCCGAGCCAGGCCGCAATAGCGGCGAGCAGCACCACCGCCCCGCCGATGGTCACCGCATCCGTCACGCCGATCGCGTGCGCGATGGCGCCCAGCAGCAGCGAGCCCCACGGCATCATGCCGAGGAAACTCTGCGTGTAATGCGAGATCACGCGGCCGCGCATATGCTCTTCGGCGGCGAGCTGGATGATGGTGTTGGTCGTGCCGCCGAGCAGCATCAGGCTGCAGGCGGTCGGCAACAGCAGCAGCACGCTGAGCCACAGGACATGGGAGTGCGCGAACCCGATCAGGCCGATGCCGAACGCGGCCGCGGCGAGAACGGGCGCGAGCGTCAGCCAGCGCTCATGGATGCGGCTGAGGCCGTAGGCCCCGATCAGCGCGCCGCAGCCCACCCCTGTCATCAAGGTACCGTAGCTCGTCGCCTCGCCATGCAGCAGATCGCGCGCAAAGGCCGGCAGCAGCGAGAGATAGGCTGCACCGAAACAGGACGACACCGCCACCAGCAGCAAGGCGCTGCGGATGCGCGGCTGATGGAAGGAATAGCGGTAACCATCCGCGATCTCGCGCAGCGCATGGTCGTTGACCCGCGGCGGGCGCTGGGCGATGCGCATGAAAACGAGACTGGTCAGCACCGCGCCGAAGGACGCCGCGTTGAGCGCGAAGCAGACGCCTTCGCCCACGATGACGATCAGCGCGCCGGCGATCGTCGGCCCGATCACCCGCGCCAGGTTGAACATCATGGAATTGAGCGCGATGGCGTGGCGCAAATCCTCGCGCCCGACCATGTCGAGCGTCATCGCCTGGCGCGAGGGGATGTCGAAGGCGTTGATGAAGCCGAGCCCAAAGGCCAGCACGATGATCTCCCACACCTGCACGACATGGGCGAGCGTCAGGCCGGCCAGCAGCGCCGCCTGGATCATCGACAGGCTCTGCGTCCAGATCAGCATGCGCCGGCGGTCGACGCGGTCGGCGATGGCGCCGCCGAACGAGGCCATGAAGAACACCGTCACCTGCGCACAGAACGAGGTGAAGCCCAGCAGCAGCGCGGAATGGGTGAGGCTGTAGACCAGCCAGCCCTGCGCCACCGACTGCATCCAGGTGCCCATCAGCGAGACGAGCTGGCCGGAGAAGAACAGGCGGTAATTGCGGTGGCGGAACACCTTGAACAACGCCAGCGCGGACGAGCGCTGGCGAAAATCCGCCAGTTCCTGTTCGGAGAGCGGTTCGACCGGCGGCGTCGCCGCAGGCTCGACGCTTGACGGAGGGGAACTTGTCAGCGCGGGGCGCTCCATGCTTGCGTCCGCCGCATCGCTATTCGAACTCGAGGTCACCATGTCTTCAACGGAGGTACTCTTCCGGCCGTTCCGGCTCAAGAGCTTGGAACTGCCGAACCGCATCGTCATGGCTCCCATGACGCGGTCGAAATCGCCGGGCCAGATCCCGAGTGCCGATGTGGCTGCCTATTACCGCAAACGCGCGGAGGGCGGCGTCGGCCTGATCCTGACCGAAGGCACTTCGCCCGAGCACAAATCCGCTTCCAACGACGTCAATGTCCCCGCCTTTTTCGGCGAAGCGGCCCTGAAGGGCTGGGCCGATGTGCTGAAAGCGGTGAAAACCGCCGGCGGCCACATCATGCCGCAGCTCTGGCATCAGGGGATCGTGCGCCATGCCGGCAGCGGCCCCTATCCCGAGGCCAAGAGCATGGGGCCCTCAGGTCTGTCGCGCCCCGGCAAGCAGGTCGCCGAGCCGATGACCGACAGCGAGATTGCCGACGTGATCGCGGGCTTCGCCAAAAGTGCGAGCTACGCCAAGGACCTTGGCTTCGACGGCGTCGAGCTGCACGGCGCGCATGGCTACATCATCGACGAGTTCTTCTGGGAAGGCACCAACCAGCGAGCCGACCGCTATGGCGGGAGCCTGGAGAAGCGCACGACCTTCGCAGTCGAAGTCATCCGCGCAGTGCGCAAAGTGGTCGGTGACGACTTTCCGCTCCTCCTGCGCTTCTCGCAATGGAAGCAGCAGGACTTCGCCGCCAAGCTCGCAACGACGCCGGAGGAACTCGAACGCTTTCTGAAACCGATTGTCGACGCCGGCATCGATATCTTCCACTGCTCCACGCGGCGCTTCTGGGAGCCGGAATTCCCCGACAGCGGTTCGGACATGAACCTTGCCGGCTGGACCAAGAAGCTTTCCGGCAAACCCACGATCAGCGTCGGCTCGGTGAGCCTCAACGCCGATTTCATCACCGCCTATCGCCAGGCGAGTGCCGAGACCGCCGGCATCGACCGGCTGCTCGAGATGATGGAGCGCGGCGATTTCGACCTGATCGCGGTCGGCCGCGCGCTGATCGTCAACCCCGATTGGCCGAACAAAGTGCGCGCGGGGGACCTTGATCAATTGAAGCCATGGACCCCGGAGGCGCTGGCGACGCTGGTGTAAATCGATGCTCGCCGGGGATGACAATCAAGTTCGTTTCCACACCCGCATTTTCAACCCATATCGCGGCCGCAAGGTCAGGCGCGCATGCGGCTCGATCGTCTGGCCCGGAACGAGCTCCAGCCGAAACCGACGAAGAATAGCGGACAGGATGATCGTCGCTTCCTGCAGCGCGAAGCCCATGCCGATGCAGACGCGCGGGCCGGCGCCGAAGGGAATGTAGGCGAAGCGATGGATGCTCTCGCGGCGTCCCGGAGCGAAACGCTGCGGATCGAAATAGTCCGCATCCTTCCACAACAGCCGGTGCCGGTGCAGCACCCAAGGCGAAATCATCACCGAGGTGTTGGCACGGATTTCGATGCCGCCCACATTATCGGGACCGATGGAATCGCGGCTGACGATCGGCGCTGGCGGATAAAGGCGCATCGACTCTTCCAGAACCATGCGCGTCAGGGCCATTTTGTCGTGCGCGCTTTCGGCATTCGCTTCCTCCGCCAGCCTGCCGTCCCAATCGGGATGCAGGGCCAGAAGATAGAGCGTCCAGGCCAGCGCGTTCGCAGTCGTTTCGTGACCGGCGAAGACGAAGGTCATCACGTTGTCGAACACCTCCGCCTCGCCGAACAACGTGCCGCCCTCGGGGTCGCGGGTGCTTAGCAGCAGCGTCAAGAGGTCGTGCGGCGCGGATTGCGGCGCATTGCCCAATCGGCTGCGGCGTTCCGCGATCAGCTTGGACAGTTCGCCGCGGAAATAGGCGAGCGGACCGCGCGCGCGCAGATCGTTCCAGGTCGGTATCCAGTCCGGCATGCCGATGGTGCGCAGCACGCTGATCCGTCCTTGGGTCTCGAGGTAGAGCGCCAGCGCTCTTGCCATCTTGCCGTACTGCATGGTGACGCCGCGCGAGAACAGCGTGCGAGAGATGATCTCGTAGGTGAGATGCATCATCGCGTCGGCCGCATCGATCTCGGCGCCATCCGGCAAGGCGGACCATTCCTCGAGCATCTCGTCCGCCGCCTCCGCCATCACCGGCGAGAATTCGGCGAGATGGCGCGGCTGGAACATCGGCGCGATCGTACGCCGCTGGAATCGCCAGCTCGCGCCTTCCGCATTCACAAGTCCGTTGCCGAGCGCCGGACGCGTCAGCCGCTGGAACTGGAGGCTCTTGGCATAGTTGCTCCAATTGTCGAGCAGCACGCGCTTCACGCCGTCCGGATCGTTGACCATCAGGAAGTCCTGCACCCAGCTGCGCGCGTAAACGTAAGGCTGGGTGTAGGCGCCCATGCCGAAAGCGGCGATGGGGTTGCGGCTGATTTCGCGCAGCACGCCCAAGGTCGAGAGACTGCGGTTGTGCGGGACCGGCGCCGCGGGCCTCAAGCGCGCTTCCGAATTCAGCGGGACGACGGTCGCCATCGCCTTCCCATGCCAAAGGGTCTGTATCGGCGCAAGCATTGACTCCCCTCTCCCGGAGCTTAGTGTTCCCGGTTTGGAAAAAGGCAAATGGCCAAGGATTTCATCAACTATCAGGCGATGATGGACGCCGCGATCCGCGGCGTGGTGCGCGACGTGCTCGAGCGCACCGAAAAGCAGGGGCTGGTCGGCAACCATCACTTCTTCATCACCTTCAAGACCGGCCATCCCGGCGTCGAAATTCCGGAGTTCCTGCGCGCGCAATATCCCGACGAGATGACCATCGTGCTGCAAAAGGTTTTCTGGGGACTGAAGGCGGCGCAGGACCATTTCGAGGTCACGCTCAGCTTCCAGAAGGTGCCCGCGGCGCTTGTCGTTCCCTATGACGCGCTGACAGCCTTCTACGATCCGGGCGTGCAGTTCGGACTGCAATTCCAGAAGCCGGACGGCGAAGGCAAATCCTTGCCTGCGAGCATTCCCTCGACGCTGCCAGCGGCCAAGCACGAAGCGCCAAAGCCGGAAGCTGGGAATGCGCCCGCGGAGAAGCCCGCGGCGCCTGGCGAAGTGGTGAGCCTGGACAAGTTCCGGAAGAAGTGACCCATTGCAATCATTGCAATCAATGATTACATTGATTGCATGGCAAGCATCACCGTCCGCAATCTCGACGATGACGTGAAGAAGCGGCTGCGGCGACAAGCCGCCGAACATGGCCGGTCGCTCGAAGCCGAGATCCGCGACATCCTGAGCAAGACCGCTGCGTCGGCCCAGCCGCGTGAGATCAAGACCGGCCTCGATCTTGTCCAACCGCTGCTGGACTTTGTGCAGAAGTATGGCGGCGCCGAACTCGAACCTTTTCCGGATCAGGAGCTCGTCGAGGCTCCCGCGAAATTCCGGCACAAGCAACGCAAATGATTATTCTCGATACGAATGTCGTGTCCGAAACTTCCCAGGCCCTGCCCTCGCCGCGCGTCTTGAACTGGCTTGCCGCGCAGGATGCCGGCGAACTTTACACCACCACGGCCACAGAGGCGGAACTACAATATGGGCTGGCATTGATGCCGCGCGGCAAGCGGCGCGATCAGCTGGAAGCCGCCTATGCACGATTCCTGGACGTGAGTCTCAAAGGCCGGATTCTCCCCTTTGATAGAGTTGCCGCAAGGGAGTTCGGACTCATAACCGCCGCCCGCAGGAAGGCGGGCCGCGCGATCAAGGTTTTCGATTCGCAAATCGCGGCGATCGCGACCGTGCATGGCGCCGCAGTGGCTACGCGCGACGTGGGCGACTTCGAGCATTCCGGCATCCGAATCATCAATCCATGGACGACGTCAGCATGACCAAGACCCGCACCGAGACCGACACGTTCGGACCGATCGAGGTTCCTTCCGACCGCTATTGGGGCGCGCAGGCCGAGCGCTCCTTAAGCAATTTCAAGATCGGCTGGGAAAAGCAGCCGCTCGCCATCGTGCGTGCGCTCGGCATCGTCAAGCGCGCCGCCGCCGAGATCAACATGGAGCTCGGACTGCTCGATCCCAAGCTCGGCAAGGCGATCGTGGCCGCGGCGCAGGAGGTGATCGACGGCAAGCTAAACGATCACTTCCCGCTGGCGGTGTGGCAAACGGGCTCGGGCACCCAGTCCAACATGAACGCCAACGAAGTGATCGCGAACCGCGCCATCGAAATGCTGGGCGGGACCATTGGATCGAAGAAGCCCGTCCATCCCAACGACCACGTCAATATGAGCCAGTCGTCCAACGACACCTATCCGACCGCCATGCACATCGCCTGCGTGGAGGACATTCATCACCGTCTGCTGCCGGCGCTGCGCAAGCTGCGCAATGCGCTGAACGACAAGGCGCATGCGTGGGCGGACATCATCAAGATCGGCCGCACCCACACCCAGGACGCGACCCCGATCACGCTGGGCCAGGAATTTTCCGGTTATACGCAACAGGTGGAAAACGGAGTCGGGCGCATCGAGCAGACCATGCCCAAACTGATGGAGCTGGCGCAGGGCGGCACGGCGGTGGGCACCGGGCTGAACGCGCCGGTGGGATTTGCGCAAGCGGTCGCGGAGCGGATCGCCGCGATCACCGGTTTGCCCTTTGTCACTGCGCCCAACAAGTTCGAGGCACTGGCCGCGCACGACGCCATGGTGATGAGCCATGGCGCGATCAACACGGTGGCGGCCTCGCTGTTCAAGATCGCGCAGGACATCCGCTTTTTGGGCAGCGGCCCGCGCTCGGGGCTGGGCGAGCTGGCGCTGCCGGCGAACGAGCCGGGCTCGTCGATCATGCCCGGCAAGGTCAATCCCACGCAGTGCGAAGCGATGACCCAGGTCTGCGTGCAGATCTTCGGCAACCACGCCACGCTGACCTTCGCCGACAGCCAGGGCCATTTCGAGCTCAACGTCTTCAATCCGGTGATGGCATACAATTTCCTGCAGAGCGTGCGGCTGATGGCGGACGCCGCGGTGAGCTTCACCGACAATTGCGTGGTGGGCATCGAGCCCCGGCGCGACAACATCAAGGCGGGGCTCGAGCGCTCGCTGATGCTGGTGACCGCGCTTGCGCCGAAGATCGGCTACGATGCCGCCGCCAGGATCGCCAAAACCGCGCACAAGAACGGCACCACCTTGAAGGAGGAGGCAGTGAAATCCGGCCTCGTCAGCGCCGACGACTTCGACCGTCTGGTGCGGCCGGAAGACATGATTCGTCCGAAGTAGATGCTGGGCTGGATCGCGACCACAGTGCTTTTGTCGATGGCTATGTTCGGTGCCTGGAACGACTTCACAGAGCCGTCGTGGAAAGCCTATGCGGTCGCATTCTGCTTCCTGGCTGCGGCCGCCGTGATGTTTCCGCCGCTTTGGCGACACCAGACCAGCTTGAGCCTGCGCCGCTTGCGATATGGGGTTGCCATTTTCCTGACGATCGCCGGGCTTTGTATCCCGGTCGAGACGCATGTCGTAAAACTTGATATGCCCAAGCCCGCAGCAAGTTCGAAGTGACCCTCAAAAAGCGCTCCTTCTCGCTCTCCGGCCATCGTACCAGCGTGGCGCTGGAGGAGGCGTTCTGGGCGATCGTCGAAGCTGAGGCGAAGCGGACACACAGGAGCGTGGCCGCCTATGTCTCCGATATCGACAAGGCGCGGGGGCCGCGTCCATTGGCCAGCGCGCTGCGTTTGGCCGCGCTTGAAGCGGCGAAGCGCCAGCCTTAGCCTTCCGGCTGCTGACACAAGGCTGTCAACAGACTGGCAATAGGGTCCGACGAGACCCCAAGGAGATCGCACCGATGATCACGCTCTATCACCGCCCGCAAACCCGCTCCGGCAGCATCGTCTGGCTGCTGGAAGAGCTTCAGGTTCCCTATGAGACGCATGTCGTCGCTTCGATCCGCAGCGCCGACGGCAGCGGCGCGCGCGATCCCGCCAATCCGCATCCGCACGGCAAGGTGCCCGCGCTCAAGGACGGCGACGACACCTTGTTCGAATCCGGCGCCATCGCGCTCTATCTCACCGACAAATACCGCAAGGTGAAGATGGGGCCTGCGGTGGGCGAGCCCAAGCGCGGCGAATATCTGTCCTGGCTGTTCTATCGTCCCGGGGTGATGGAGCCCGCCTTCATGGAGCGGCGTTTCAATATTACGCACGTCTATGGCGCCATGGGCTGGGCTCCGCCCGAGGAAGTCGAGGAGTTGCTGAACGCGCATCTTTCGAAGAACAAATACTTCCTGGGCGACGAATTCTCCGCCCTCGACATCATGCTTGGCGGCGGCTTGAATTTCATGATCCTGTTCAAGATGTGCAAGGAAACGCCGGCGTTCAAAGACTATCTCGCGCGCATCACCGCGCGCCCGGCCTTCGCCAAGATGATGCAGACGTGACGGTCTCGAGCAGCGAAGGCCGCAAATAGTGGCGGAGATCGTCAATCTGCGCCGTGCGCGAAAGGCCAAGGCCCGCGACGCGAAAGCGCGCGCTGCCGAGGCCAACCGCATCAAGCATGGCGTGGCGAAGTCTGCGCGCGATCTGGCGCAGGCGCGGGCGGAGAAGGCGGCGCGGGAAGTGGATGCCCACCGCTTGGACGGCGACGAAAAATAGGCTGTCATCCCGGCCGGCGAGCAAAGCGAGCGTGAGCCGGGACCCACAGAGACAATCGCTCGGTGGGTCCCGGATTGCTCGCAGCGCTCGCATCCGGGATGACAGTTGGAGCTTGAATGACCGCCGCCAAATCCGGCCCCCTCACCGGCCTTCTTGTGATCGACCTCACCCGCGTGCTGGCGGGACCGTATTGCGCGTTGATGCTGGCGGAGCTCGGCGCGCGGGTGATCAAGGTCGAGCCGCCGGGCAAGGGCGATGACAGCCGCCATTACGGGCCATATCTCACGGCCAAGTCCGGCAAAGTGAAGTCGGGCTATTTCATCAGCGTCAATCGCGGCAAGGAATCCATCGCGCTCGACCTGAAGAACGATGCGGACCGCGCGACCTTCGAAGCGCTCCTCGGCAAAGCCGACGTGCTGACCGAGAACTACCGCGGCGGCACGATGGAGAAGCTAGGCTACGGCTATGACGCGTTGAAAGAGAAACATCCGCGCCTGATCTATGCCGCGGTCTCGGGCTTCGGTCACAGCGGCCCATACGCCAAGCGTCCTGCCTACGACATGATCGCGCAGGCGATGGGCGGGGTGATGAGCCTGACGGGCCATGCCGACGGCCCGCCGGTGCGCGTCGGCACCTCGACCGGCGACTTGACCGCCGCGTTGTTCGCCACCATCGGTATCGCGACCGCGCTCTACGAGCGCGAGAGAACCGGGCGCGGACAGAAGGTAGACGTGGCGATGCTCGACGCCCAGGTCGCGGTGCTCGAGAACGCGATCTCGCGCTATGTCGCGACCGGCGAAGTGCCGGGCAAGCTCGGCAATCGCCATCCATCCATCGCGCCCTTTGCGGCGTTTGCGACCAAAGACGGCCACATCGCCATCGCCGCAGGCAACGACGAGCTGTGGGCGCGTGTGGCGAAAGTGCTGGGCCGTGAAGAATGGGCAAGCGATTCGCGCTTTGCGACCAATCCCGAACGCGTGCGCCACGTCGAGGCGTTGACCGAAGAGATGGAAGTCGTTTTATCCGCCCGTTCGTCGAAGGCGTGGCTCGCGGTGCTCGCAGAAGCCGGTGTGCCATGCGGCCCGCTGAACAACGTGGCCGACGTGATGGCCGACCCGCAGGTGCTGGCGCGCAACATGATCGTGGAGTGCCTCGATCCCGACATCGGCGCAATCAAGATGCAGGGCAATCCGATCAAGCTGTCCGCGCACGACGACCCGAAGACGCGGCCGCCCGCGCCGGAGCTGGATGGAGACAGGGAGGCGATCCTGAGAGAGTTGAAGGGGACATGAAACGCTTGAGCTCATTGCTCTTGGCTGCGCTCATTTTCTCAAACTATACGCGTGCATCTGCGCAGGGCTTGCAAATTGGGCCAGCCCCCGATGGCGATTCAAATATGGTTGCTACACGAATCATTAGAAAAAACTTTGCAAAAAAGGATTGCCCCAGGGTTATCGCGGCAACTCGATTGAAGGACGGCTCAATTCGAGCGCGATGCAGCAATAGAGAAATCTTTCGCGTATTTGCCGTGCCGGCACCAGGTAAGGATCCATTTGTGGCGATGAGGTGCTCTGTAGTGAGGCGCATGGGCATTCTTGGCTGCTAGAAGGGAGCGCCCCATTACTGGCCTTGACGTCGTCCTACCAGTTCCAATATCACGCGCACCAGACGGGTGTGTACCATGAAGGTAATGATAGAGATTTCAGATTCGCTGGCTAAGGAAGCGTTCAAGCTAGCGGTGCGGGAGCATGTAACGCTGCGGGAGCTCGTGGAGCGTAGCTTAAACCGCGTCGTACGCGAATCCACGACAGCCTTTAAGCTGAGGCGCGCTTCGTTTGGGGGTCGCGGATTGCAAGCCGAATTCCTCGATGCGTCCGCGCAAAAGATCCGCGAAACAGCCTACGCAAACCGCAGCGACTGATCGTCGTCGATCCGGACGCGCATCGTGAAGAATTGGCTCGCGTTGAAGTGAATTCCAAAGCATCGCGAACGATCTATGTTTGCGTGATGCGCAAGGTGTCAATTGCGAACGCGTTCTTCATCATCCTCCTTGTCTGTCTTGGCGGTCTGGTGCGCTACGCCGCCGCCGCACCCACCAGCATGCATGACGATGTCGTTTTCACCCGCACCACGCCGCTTGCGGACTTCGCGGAGATCGAGCGGCGCACGCGGCCGCCGGTCTATGCCTCCAAGATCGCCGCGCACGGGCCGGCAATCGATCCCGCGAAGGAGCATTTCCTCGTCTATGTGCCGGCGAAAAGACCGCCGCAGGGCTACGCGTTGCTCGTCTTCGTGCCGCCCTGGGACCGCGCGCACGTGCCGCCGGACTGGGCCTCGGTCTTCGACGATCTAGGGGTGATCTTCGTCAGCGCGTCTTCGTCCGGCAACGATGCCGACGTGCGCGCGCGCCGCATGCCGCTCGCCGTGACCGCCGCGGTGAACGCGATGCAGGAATACGCCGTCGATCCGTCACGCGTTTTCGTCGGCGGATTTTCCGGTGGCGCGCGCGTCGCCTTGGGCTTGGCGCTCGGATGGCCGGATCTCTTCCGCGGCGCGCTGCTCAATTCCGGCGGCGATCCGCTCGGCAGCATGGACTTCCCGATACCGCCCGCCGACCTGTTCGCGAAGTTCCAGGAGAATTCGCAGGTCTTCTACATCATTGGCGACGGCGACCGCGGCAATGACGGCCGTGTCAATGTCAGCCTGCATTCGCTCGCCGATTGGTGCGTGTTCCACACCGGGCGCCTGATCGTGCCGCATATGGGCCATGAAACGGCGAGCCCGGTGGCGCTGGAGAAGGGGTTGACGGCGCTGCTGAAGGGCATTCCGTCATCCGACGATCTCGCCGCCTGCCGCGCCGGCGTGCAGACCAGGCTCGACGCGAAACGCGAAGCCGTCGAAGACCTGATCGCCAAAGGCGACAAACCCGCCGCCCGCCGCGCGCTCGACGCCCTCGACGCCGAATTCGGCGGGTTGGCAGCGCCTAAGACCCTGGAACTCGACTCGCAGATCCATTGAAACGGCACGCGGGGCCGCGGAGATCGCGCGGAAAAAGGTCAGGTTCGTGAACTCCGCGCCTCCGCGTGCAATTGAACCCGTGTCGGTCCGGGCGATGACAAGAGGGGCCGTGCGCCTTACATTATCGCCCATGCCCCTCTTCCCGAGAGTTTCATGAGCGGCGCGGGTGACCGCTATCGCGATCCGCTGGATGCGGCGTTCGGCGACGAACCCGGCGGCGGGGCGCAGACGCCTGCGCCTTCTCGCGAGCCGTCCTATTTCGCCGGCCTGAACAAGGAACAGCGCGAGGCGGTCGAGGCCGTCGACGGTCCGGTGCTGGTGCTGGCCGGCGCGGGCACCGGCAAGACGCGCGTCTTGACCACGCGCTTGGCGCACATCCTCGCCACGCGGCGCGCGTGGCCGGGACAGATCCTCGCCGTCACCTTCACCAACAAGGCCGCGCGCGAGATGAAGGAGCGCATCGGCGCGCTGATCGGAGGGGTGGTCGAGGGCATGCAATGGCTCGGCACGTTTCATTCCATCGGCGCGCGCATGCTGCGCCGTCACGCCGAGCTTGCCGGCCTCAAGTCCAACTTCACCATCCTCGACGCCGACGACCAGATCCGGCTGATGAAGCAGATCCTGGAAGCGGCGAACGTGGACGAGAAGCGCTGGCCGGCGCGCACGCTCGCCGCGATGATCGACGGCTGGAAGAACCGCGGGATGACTCCCGACGACGTGCCCGAGGGCGAAAGCCACGGCTTCGCTTTCGGCAAGGGCAAAGCCTTCTATCGTCAGTACCAGGAACGATTGAAGGCGCTCAACGCCGCCGACTTCGGCGACCTGTTGCTCGACACGCTGACCGTGCTGCGCGCCCACCCCGACATCCTCGCCGATTATCGCGAACGCTTCAAATATATGCTGGTCGACGAGTACCAGGACACCAACGTCGTCCAGTATCTCTGGCTCAAGCTGCTCGCCGGGAGCAACGGCAATGTCTGCGTGGTGGGCGACGACGATCAGTCGATCTATGCCTGGCGCGGCGCGGAGGTGGAGAATATCCTGCGCTTCGAGCGCGACTTTCCGGGCGCCAAAGTCATTCGCCTCGAGCGCAACTACCGCTCGACGCCGGCGATCCTGGGCGCTGCGTCCGGACTGATCGCCGCGAACAAGGGGCGCCTGGGCAAAACCTTGTGGACCGAAGGCGACAGCGGCGAGAAAATCAAGGTCGAAGGCGTGTGGGATGCGGAGGAAGAAGCCCGCAACGTCGCCTCCGAAGCCGAAGACTTCCACCGCCGCGGCGAGGCTTTCGGCCAGATGGCGATTTTGGTGCGCGCCTCGTTCCAGATGCGCGAGTTCGAAGACCGCTTCATCTCGCTCGGCCTGCCCTATCGCGTGATCGGCGGCCCGCGTTTCTACGAACGTGCGGAAATCCGCGATGCGCTCGCCTATCTGCGCCTGGTCGCGCAACCCGACGACGACCTCGCCTTCGAGCGCATCGTCAATAGACCCAAGCGCGGCATCGGCGACGCCAGCGTGCAGGCGCTGAACCGCTACGCGCGCGCGCAGCGCTTGCCGCTGCTGGCAGCGAGCGCCGAGATCGCCGCCACCGACGAGCTGCCGCCCAAGGCGCGCAAGGCGCTGGCCGAGCTCTCGATCAATTTCGCGCGCTGGAGCGAGACCGCCAGGCACCTGCCGCACACCGAGATCGCCGAGATGGTGCTGGACGAGAGCGGCTATACCGACATGCTCAAGGCCGACAAATCGGCGGAAGCGCCCGGCCGGCTCGACAATCTGAAAGAATTCGTGCGCTCGATGGAAGGCTTCGAGTCGCTCGCCGCCTTCCTCGAACATGTCAGCCTGGTGATGGAGACCGCGCAGGACGAAACCGGCGACCGGATCAACCTGATGACGCTTCACGCGGCCAAGGGCTTGGAATTCGACACCGTGTTCCTGCCCGGCTGGGAAGAAGGCCTGTTCCCGTCGCAGCGCACCATGGACGAGAACGGACTGGCGGGATTGGAGGAGGAGCGGCGACTTGCCTATGTGGGGCTGACGCGCGCGCGAAAGCGCATCCGTATTTCCTTTGCCGCGAACCGGCGCGTGCATGGAAGCTGGCAGAGCGCGCTGCCCTCGCGTTTCATCACCGAGCTGCCGCAAGACCATGTCGAGACCGTGGTCGACGAGGGCTTCTATGGCGGCAATGTCGGCTTCCGCGACAATGCCGGCGCGCGCGAGTTCTCATCCACCTATGACAGCCCGGGCTGGCGGCGCGCCCAGGCCAATCGCGCCGCGCAACAAGGCGGTATGCGCACGCGCCCGCCGCTGATCGAGGCGCAGGCCTATGCGGTGCAGACCAGCGATCCGTCGGCGACGCAATATGCGCGCGGCGACCGTGTCTTCCACCAGAAATTCGGCTATGGCCGGGTGACCCATGTCGAAGGCAACAAACTCACCGTCGACTTCGACAAGGCCGGCGAGAAGAAGGTGATCGATACGTTTGTGGAGAGGGTGTGAGATGGATGAACCCGAAACGCACTTCGACTTAGCTGTTCAACTATCTAGAGACGCATTGAACGCGTTGCTGCTGGTAAACGGCGGCGCGGCGACCGCGCTTATTGCCCTCATGGATAAGAGTGCTGGCTCCAAGGACTACACACAAGCGATCATATTGTTCGCGGCCGGAGCAGTATGCGCCGTAATATGCACCTGCTTCGGATATCTCTCGCAACTAAGCTATGCAAATCATCGACTTGATGGTCATGCCGCATCATACAAAAGACACAGGTACTGGCAAACTGCTGCGTTTGCCGTCGTTTTCGTGACATTGGGGTTCATGGTCGCAGGCATCGTTTCAGCTGCTTGCGTGGCACACTCATAGATAGGCGGCACTGAGCAAGGGGCGTTGTTATTCGCGGGCTTGACCGAATTCAGCCGGTCGTGCATATTCTAGCCAGAATTTCTAGCTAGAACTCCGATGGACGACCCGCGCTGGTCCGTGCAGGACGCCAAGAACCGCTTCAGCGAAGTGGTCGAGGCCGCGCGTTCGAAGCCGCAGACCGTGACCAAGCACGGCAAGCGCGCCGTGGTCGTGGTCGCGGCGGAGGAATACGACCGCCTCAAGACGCTCGAAAAGCATCACGCGCCGAGCTTCAAGGAACACCTTCTGAACATGCCGAGAGGCGACGTGACTTTCGAGCGGCTCAAGGCAAAGCTTCGTGAGCCCGGTTTCTAGGTGTATCTTCTCGATACCGACGTTTTGTCCGAGCTGAGCAAGCGCAGGCGAAACCGGGGCGTTGCGAATTGGTTCGCGATCGTGCCGGATTCCGAGCTTCATCTGAGCGTCGTCGCCCTTGTCGAGGTCGAAAGAGGCGTCGAGCGCCAGCGGACGGTCGATCCGGCCTTTGCCGAGCAGCTCGCCCGATGGCTCGAATTCACCCTGCGCGCATTTGGCGAGCGCATCCTGCCGCTCACCGTCAACATCGCGCGGCGCTGGGGTCGGCTCGCCGCGCAGATCGGCAACAAGGAACTTGATCTCGCCATTGCTGCGACGGCGCTCGAACACGGGCTCACCGTTGTCACCGGCAACACGAAGCATTTCGAACGCACGGGCGTGCCGCTGCTCAATCCGTTTCGCGCTGGACGCCCGTAAGCTGCCTACGGAAAATTGAACTTCGCGTCTCCGCCGCACTTCACGCCGTCGAGCTTCCAGCCGGAGGCGGTACGGACCATGCGATAGCTTGCGTCGTCGCGCGCGATGACGGCGACATCCGCGTTCTGCGACAACGTCCGAAACTTCATCGGCTGCACCGTATCCTGCGCGCAGGTCAGCGGATTGAAGTCCATGCCGCAGATATCGCCTTCGCGGTATTTGCCGCCGCAATCCTTATCGACCAGCTTCTTTTCCTCGGCCCGCAGGCTGGCGAGGAGGTCTGCCGTAAGCCACTTCGCGTAGTCGATGCGCTTCGCTGGCGGCACCGGATAGCGGTGCAGAAGATCGTCCAGCACCTCATCGTCGCGATCCGCAACGTCCAGAACCTTGTCGAGCGCCTTCACGGCTGCCGTCTGCGGCGCGTGAGCGGCAGGCGAAGCAGCCTGGATGGGCGTCGCCGTTCCGGCAAAAGCCAGCACCGCGGCCGCGGCAAATCTCCTCATTGCCCTCTCCCCGATTGCGCCTCGACCGCATTTTACTATTGCACTTTGCACCGGCCGCCAATCCGCCCGGCCGAGCACCACCAGACATTCGACCGGATGGATGGCCCGCAGTCGCGGGCCATGACACCATAGGGTGATGACCGCCAACCCTCCCCTCTGGAAAGCAACCGCGCACGCCACGAAGACAGAGGCGCAGGACATCGCTGCGGCCTTCGAGCTGGGCACCGCGCCGCAAGCCGTGCTGATCGACGAGGCGCCGTTCGAGGATCGCGCCACGGTCGAGGCACTCTACAGCGCCATGCCGGACGGCGAGCTGCTGAGCAAACTCGCCGGCCGCGCGGTGCATGTCGCGCTGTTGCCCGACGTCGACTGGATCAAGCTATCCCAGGAAGGTTTGCCGCCGGTGCGTGCGGGCCGCTTCTTCGTCTATGGCGCGCATGATGCGGGAGAGGTGCCGCCCTGCGTCATCTCCATCCGCATCGAAGCCGGCCTTGCCTTCGGCACCGGCCATCACGAAACCACCGCGCTGTGCCTGCGCGTGTTGAGCGATCTCTCCAAGCAGCGCCGTTTCGCCAATGTGCTCGATCTCGGCTGCGGCACCGGACTGCTCGCGATCGGAGCGGCCAAGCTGTGGCGCAAGCCGGTGCTGGCTTCGGACATCGACGCCGTCGCGATCGAGGTCACCAGAGAGAACGCCCGCGCCAATGGCGAGGCGCCGCTGGTGCGCACGCTGACGGCCGATGGGCTCACCCACCCGCGCATCGCCGCCAAGGCGCCGTTCGATCTGATTGTCGCAAATATTCTCGCCGGTCCGCTGACCCGGCTTGCGCCGGCCATCGCGCAGTCGCTCGCGCCGGGCGGCGTCGCCGTGCTTTCCGGATTGCTCGTTTGGCATGAGGCTCTGGTGCTGAGCTTTTATCGCGCCCAGGGCCTCACGCTCCGCCGCATCCGCCGCGACGGCGTATGGTCGGCGCTGGTGCTTGAGGGGACCATCCGCCGGGGATAGTGTCCTCTAACCCATCGGCGTCATGGCCGGGCTTGTCCCGGCCACCCATACCCTCGGTCTGAACCGTGATTATGGGTCGCCGGCACAAGGCCGGCGATGACGAGAAAATTTGAGATGAGAGACATCCATGGACAAGAACGCCCCCTTTCAGTCTTTCGACGACCGTTCCGACGCCGCGACCTGCGCGCCGAGGCTTGCCGCATTGCGCGCCGAACTCGCGCGCCGCAATCTCGACGGCTTCGTCGTGCCGCATTCCGACGAGTACCAGAGCGAATACCTGCCCGAATGCAACGAGCGGCTGGCATGGCTGACCTCGTTCACCGGATCGGCCGGCGCGGCAGCGGTGCTCAAGGACAAGGCCGCGGTGTTCGTCGACGGCCGCTATACGCTGCAGGTGCGCCAGCAGACGGATTCCTCGCAGTTCGAGCCGCGCGACCTGGTCGCCGAAGGACCGAACGGCTGGCTGGAGGCGAATGCGCCGAAGGGCGCGCGCATCGGCTTCGACCCCTGGGTCCATTCGCAGGCCAGCGCCGACGCCTTGCGCGCCTCCGTCGAGAAGGCGGGCGCCGTGCTGGTGCCCACCGACGGCAATCCCATCGACGCGGTGTGGCGCGATCGTCCTGCGCCGCCAAAGGACAAGGCGATCGCGCATGCGCTCAATCTGGCGGGCGAAAGCGCGGAATCCAAGCGCACCCGCGTCGCCGAAGAGGTGCGCAAGCTGGGCGCGGATGCCGCCATCGTCAGCCTTTCGGATTCGATCTGCTGGCTGCTCAATGTGCGCGGCTGCGACACGCCGCACACGCCCTTCGTGCTGTCGAGCGCGATCCTGAACGCCGACGGCTCGGTCGATTGGTTCGTCGATCCCGACAAGATCACGCGCGAGCTGACCCAGCATCTGGGCAATGCGGTGCGCGTGCGCGCGCCCAAGGAATTCGAAAGCGCGCTCGACGGCTTTGCCGGCAAGACCGTGGTGGCGGATCAGAGCTGGACCGCGGCTGCGGTGTTCGCGCGGCTGGAAAAGGCCGGCGCCAAGGTGCGCAAAAGCGCCGATCCATGCCAGCTTCCCAAGGCGTGCAAAAACCCGGTCGAGATCGAAGGCGCGCGCAAGGCGCATATTCGCGACGGCGCGGCACTGACGCGGTTCCTCGCCTGGATGGCGCGCGAGGCGCCGAAGGGTCATCTCACCGAAATCGAAGCCGCCGAAGCACTGGAAGGCTACCGCCGCAAGGAAAGTTCGCTCACCGATCTGTCGTTCGATTCGATCTCCGGCGCGGCGCCGCATGCCGCGCTGCCGCATTATCGCGTCACGACATCGAGCAACCGCAAGATCAACAGGAACGAGATCTATCTGATCGATTCCGGCGGCCAATATCCCGACGGCACCACCGACGTGACCCGCACCATGATCGTGGGCCAGCCGACGGCGGAGATGAAGGACCGATTCACCCGCGTGCTCAAGGGCCACATCGCGCTCGCCACAGTCACTTTCCCGGAAGGAACCTCGGGAGCGGCGTTGGATGTGTTGGCGCGCAAGTTCTTGTGGGACGCGGGGCTGGACTACGATCACGGCACCGGCCACGGCGTGGGTTCGTATCTGTCCGTACACGAAGGACCGCAGAACATCTCCAAGCGGCCGATCCAGCAGGCGCTGATGCCCGGCATGATCTGCTCCAACGAGCCCGGCTATTACAAGGAAGGCGAATACGGCATCCGCATCGAGAACCTGATCGTGGTGACCGCGGCCAAGCCGATGGCCGGCGGCGATCCCGAGCGCAAATTCATGGCTTTCGAGACCATCACGCTCGCGCCGATCGATCTGGAACTGGTCGAGCCGTCGCTGCTCACCGACGCCGAGCGCGACTGGCTCAACGCCTATCACCGCCGCGTCTACGAGACGCTGTCGCCGCGGCTCGACGACGAGACTCGCCACTGGCTCGCGGATGTGACACGGGCGATATAGTCGTTTCACCCTCCCCTTGAGGGAGGGTCGAAATTTCGACGCGAGCGCAGCGAGCTAGAAATTTCGGGGAGGGGTCACGTTCAGCGCCTATTGCCCCTCCCCGAAGCGCTTCGCGCTTCGACCCTCCCTCAAGGGGAGGGTGGAATTCGTCAAAGGGTGAAACGAGGAACCATGCGTAAAGAACAAAACTCCGCCCCCGGCACCGTCCACCGCCTTGCGCTCGACAGCACGGTGCTGAAAGGCAATCTGCTCGGCGAACCGACGCAGAGACTCATCGATGTCTATGTCCCTGCGGGGCATGACGGAAAGGGCCTGCCGCTGCTGGTCGATCTGGTCGGCTTCACCGCGGGCGGGCCGGCGCACACCAACTGGAAGAATTTCGCCGAGAACCTGCCCGAGCGCCTCGACCGCCTGATCGGCACGGGGGCGATGAAGCCTTGCATCGTCGCCTTCCCCGATTGCTTCACCCGTCTCGGCGGCAATCAGTATGTGAACTCGTCGGCGATGGGGAACTGGGACGATTTCCTGCTCCAGGAAGCGGTGCCGTTCGTCGAGAAGAAGTTCGGTTGCGGCGGCTTTGGCCGTCGGGGCGTCTTCGGCAAAAGCTCCGGCGGCTATGGCGCGATGGTGAATGCGCTGCTCCATCCCGATTTCTGGAGCGCGGCGGCTGTGCATTCCGGCGACATGGGCTTCGAACTGATGTACCAGCAGGATTTCCCGAAAGTGCTGCGCGCGCTGGCCAAGACCGGCGGCTCGATCAAGGCGTGGATCGACACCTTCTGGTCGGCGCCCAAGGTCAAGGACCAGGACATCCACATCATCATGGTGCTGGCGCAGGCGGCGAGCTTCGATCCCGCGCCGGACGAGCCCTATGGCGTGCGCCTGCCGGTGACGCTCGACACCTGCGAATTCATCCCCGAGCGCTGGAACAACTGGCTGAAGTGGGACCCGCTGGTAATGGCGGAGCTGCGCGGCGAAGGCCTGAAGAAACTGAAAGCCCTCACCATCGATTGCGGCGACATCGATCAGTACAATCTCGTCTATGGCGCGCGGCGCATGCACCGCCTGCTCGAGCGCATCGGCGTGCCGCACACCTACGAGGAATTCCCCGACGATCACTCCTCGGTCGACTACCGCATGGACATCAGCCTGCCGCTGCTGGCGAAGGCGTTGGCTTGAACATTCGCAGCCGCAGCAAAAATAAATCCGTCCGACCCCCTTGAACCTCACCGGTCGAAACACCAGATCCGCTAAATCCCCACAGGTGCGAGAAGACGGATCCGGCTCCGGCGCGGCTTGCGAAAGCTTGCGCTGCGGCTGGCTTTTTCGCGTCGCCACAATGATAGGAACACCGCCACGAACCCATCCGGAAAATAAATTTCGCCGCTTGCTGCAGTGCACAAAAACGCGCTGCATCCCGAGCGGCGGGTGAGGTGTGTCCGGAATCGGGGCGCGATTTCCCGTCCGGCACCACGCCGGAAGGTGGGCGCCAGCCACGCTGCATCGCAACGAAGGAAGAACTTTGTCGAACGAAACCAGAGGCTTGGGCTCAATCGGGGGAGTTGAACGTCGATTTTTCAAAAACCGTCAAAAATCATTCCCTTTGGGAAGGTTCGCAAAAGTCCGAACCGGACGTTCGCCCGACGACGCGAAGACGCTTAACCGCCGATCATCTTGAGCCAGGCGTCCTCGTCGATCACTTCGACGCCGAATTTCTGCGCCTCGGCGAGCTTCGAGCCCGCGCCGGGGCCTGCGATCACGATGTCGGTTTTCTTCGACACCGAGCCCGAGACCTTGGCGCCGAGCTGTTCCGCGCGCGCCTTGGCCTCCTGCCGTGTCATCTTCTCCAGCGTGCCGGTGAAGACCACTGTCTTGCCCGCGACCGGCGAGCCTTTGATCTTGGGCGCTGCCAGCGGCACGGCCTCGACCTCGTCGAGGAGATGATCGACGAGCTTGCGGTTGTGCGGTTCATCGAAGAAATCCTTCACCGCCTGCGCCAGCACCTCGCCGATGCCTCCGATCTCGTTGAGTTCCGCGGCCGCGTCCTTCTTCTCCATCGCGGCCACGAAAGCCTCGATGGAGGGATAGTTGCGCGCGATCAGCCGCGCCGTTGTCTCGCCGACATGGCGGATGCCGAGTGCATTGATGAAGCGGTCCATCGGCACCTTGCGCCGGGCCTCGATGGCGGCGATGAGGTTCTCGACCAGCTTGCTGTCGCCGTCGTCGTCCCTCTTCGATTTCTTCACCTCGGCCTTGCCTTCGCGCGCGCGGCGTTCGGCGGAGAGTTCGGCACGGCGCTGGGAGAGTGCGCGGTCCAGCGCCTCGGGGTTCTTCGCCAGGCGAAAGATGTCGGCGGGCTCTTTCAGCAGACCCTTCTCATGCAAGGTTTCGATAGTGACGCCGCCGAAACCTTCGATGTCGAAGGCGTTGCGCGACACGAAATGGCGCAGCCGTTCCACTGCCTGCGCCGGACAGATGAGGCCGCCGGTGCAGCGGCGGTCAACCTCTTCCTTGCCCGTCTCTTCGTCGACTTCGCGCACCGCATGGCTGCCGCAGGCCGGGCATTTGTGCGGGAAGCGATAGGGCTTGGCGCCATGCGGCCGCTTGTCGAGCACGACGCGCACGATCTGGGGAATGACGTCGCCGGCGCGCTGCAGCACCACCGTGTCGCCGATCCGCACGTCCTTGCGCGCGATCTCGTCTTCGTTGTGCAAGGTGGCGTTCTGCACCACCACGCCGCCGACGGTGACGGGCTTGAGCTTGGCGACGGGGGTGAGCTTGCCGGTGCGGCCGACCTGGATGTCGATGTCGAGCAGCACCGTCTCGGCCTGATGGGCGGGGAATTTGTGCGCCGTGGCCCAGCGCGGGCTGCGCGAGACGAACCCCAGCCGCTCTTGCAGATCCAGGCGATCGACCTTGTAGACGACGCCGTCGATGTCATAACCGAGGGAGGCGCGGCGCTCTTCCATGTGACGGTAGAATTTGAGCACCTCGTCCACCGTCCTGCAGCGCCGCGTCAGCGGATTGACGTGGAAACCGTAGTCCTTGAATGCCTCGAGCATGTCCCATTGGGTGTCGGCGGGAAGCTTCGACGTCTCTCCCCAGGCATAGGCGAAGAAGTGCAGCGCGCGCGAGGCGGTGATGGACGGATCGAGCTGGCGCACAGAACCGGCCGCGGCATTGCGCGGATTGGCGAAGATCTTCTCGTCCTCCTTCTCCTGGCGCTTGTTGAGCGCGGCGAAGCTCTCATGCGTCATGTAGATCTCGCCGCGCACCTCCAGCACCGCGGGCGGCTTGCCGTTCAGGCGCAGCGGCACGTCGCGGATGGTGCGGACATTGGCGGTGATGTCCTCGCCCTCTGTGCCGTCGCCACGTGTCGCGCCCTGCACCAGCAAGCCATGCTCGTAGCGCAGGCTGCAGGATAGCCCGTCGATCTTGGGCTCCGCAGTGATGGCAAGCGGCGCATCTTCCTTAAGGCCCAGGAAGCGGTGCACGCGCGCGACGAAATCCGCCACGTCCTCGTCGGTGAAGACGTTGTCGAGCGAGAGCATCGGCACCGCATGGACGACCTTGGCGAACTTGGCTGAGGGCTTGGCGCCGATGCGCAAGGACGGGCTGTCGGGACGGACGAGATCGGGAAAACGCGCCTCGATCTCGGCATTGCGGTGGCGCAGCACGTCATAGGCGGCATCGGAGAGCTTCGGTGCGTCTTCTTGGTAATAGAGACGATCGTTCTCGGCGATCTCGTGCGCCAGCCGCTCGAGTTCCTTCGCAGCTTCGGCCCTGCTGAGCTTGCCGGCGGGTTTGGTCGCGAACGATGTCATTGCGCTCCTAAGCACGTTTCCTCTTCGGCCTGGAGATTTCACCGTGCGCCTCATCCAGCAGCCTTCGCGCGGCGGCGCGCGCCTCATCGGTGACAGCAGCGCCGGAAAGCATGCGCGCGACTTCCTCCAGACGCGCCGTGTCGTCGAGCAGTTCGACGCGCGTCTTGCCGCCCTTGCGCGCGATGCGGAAATGACGGGCCGCACGCGCAGCCACTTGTGGCGAGTGCGTAACCAGAAGCACCTGCGTCTCGGCGGCGAGACGTTGCAGCCGCTCGCCGACTGCATTGGCCACGGCGCCGCCGACGCCGCGGTCGACTTCGTCGAACACCAGTGCCGCCGGGGGCGAGACCTCGGCCAGCGCGACCTTGAGCGCGAGCGAGATCCGCGCCAGCTCGCCGCCGGAGGCGATGCGCGTCAGTGGCCCGAACGCAGCGCCTTCGACGGTCGCGATCTCGAATGCAACGGACTCCATGCCCTGGCGCGAAGGCCGTTCGGACGTCGCAAGCGCGACCCGGAAGCGTGCATGGCCGAGCTTGAGCGGAGAGAGCTCTTTGGCGACGGCGGCTTCGAGCGCGCGCGCCGCAGCCATCCGCGCGGCGGACAATTTGGCGGCAGCGGCGTCGTAGAACGCGCGCGTTTGCTTCACGGCTTCGGCTGCGGCCTTGAGGCCCGCACCGCCGCCGGCGATGGCGTCGCGCCGCGCTTCGAAGTCGCACAGCATATCGGGCAGTTTGTCGACGGCGACCGCATATTTTCGCGCCGCGGCTCGCAGGGCGAACAGGCGCTCTTCCTTGCGCTCCAGCTCGCGCGGATCGAGTTCAAGGCGCGCGAGGAAAGCGTCCAGTTCGTGCCGAGCTTCTTCGCTTTGGGCATAGGCCTGGTCGAGCGCCGACTGCGCCGCGGCCAGCATCCCGCGCGCGGCTGGATCGATGCGGCTCAGCTTCTTGAGCGCGACGGCGATGCCATCCTGCGCGCCACGTTCACCGGAAAGGGCCTCCAATGCCGCATTCACGTCCTCGCCGATGCGCGCGGCGTTCATCATCAGCGCGCGCTCCGCGGCAAGCGATTCTTCTTCGCCGGCCCGAGGCGCCAACGCGCAGAGTTCCTCGCAGGACGCGCGGACATAGTCGGCATCGCGCGCCGCCTCGTCGGCCAGCCGCTGCAAATCCGCTTCGGCGGCGCAGGCGCGCTCCCATGCTTCGAAACGCTGCGCGGTGTCGTTCAGCAGCGCGCCGTCACCCGCAAAGCAATCGAGCAGGGAACGATGGGTGCTCGCGTCGAACAGGCCGCGGTCGTCGGACTGGCCATGCACTTCGAGAAGCAGCGCGCCCAGTTCTTTGAGCAGCGCCACGCCCACGGCTTGGTCGTTGACGAAGGCACGGCTGCGTCCGTCTACGGACAGCGTGCGGCGAAGCACGATCTCGGTTCCACCTTCGAGCCCCTGCTCTTCCAAGAGCGCATGGGCTGCGTGCCGCGGCTCGGGTTCGAAGACGGCGGTGGCGGAGCCTTGCGACGACCCCGGCCGCACCGCGGCCCGCCCGCCGCCGCGCCCGCCGCTCGCCAGTCCCAGGGCGTCGAGCAGAATGGATTTGCCCGCGCCGGTCTCGCCGGTGAGCACATTGAGGCCGGGCGCGAATTCCAAGGTCGCGCTCTCGATGAGAACGATGTCGCGGACAGTCAGCGCCGCCAGCATGGGGGGCCTACGGATTCGATTCCTGGATACAACTGCGCCATCGCTCGTCATGCCGCCAAAGGGGCGGCCGGGCGATGGTGTCCGATTCCGCAGCAATCCGAAAGGCTTTAGAAAACCTTGGAGAATGCCTTGCTGATCCAGGAGCCCTTGTCCCGTTCGGGTTTCATGTGATGGCTGACGAGGAGGTTGTAGGCGTCCTTGTACCACATGCTGCCGGGATAGTTGGCGCCCAGCACGGCGGCCGCGGTCTTGGCCTCTTTATAGATGCCGAGCGCGTAATAGGATTCGGTCAGACGTTCCAATGCCTCGGCGATCTGGGTGGTGCGCTGGTACTGTTCCACGACGACCCGGAAGCGGTTGATGGCGCCGATATAGTCGCCGCGCACGAGATAATAACGGCCGACCGCCATCTCCTTGCCGGCGATATGGTCGAGCGTGAGGTCGATCTTGAGCGTCGCGTCGCGGGCATACTCCGTATCGGGAAAGCGCTGTACCACGTCCTGCAGCGCGACCAGCGCCGCTTCGGTGTTGGTCTGGTCGCGGCCGACATCGACGATCTGTTCATAGAGGGAAATGGCCTTGAGATAAAAGGCGTAGGCGACCTCGTGGCTGCCGGGATGGAGCGCGATATAGGCGTCGGCGGCGTCGATCGCATCCTGATATTTGTTGGCCTGGTAATAGCAGAATGCGGACATCAGCATGGCGCGGCGCGCCCAGACCGAATAGGGATGCTGGCGCTCGACCTCGTCGAACTGATGGGCCGCCTGTTCCCACTCATCGGATTTGATCCTCTTCCAGGCGTCGGCATAGATCTCGTCGACCGGCCGCTCGACATAGTCGGCGTCGCCTTCTTCTTTCGGCGGACCCTTGGAACCGAACCAGTTCTGGACCGTGTCGCAGCCCGCAAGGCCAAGGCTCGCGCCGAGCACGACGATGAGAAGTGCCGGGCGAAGGAAGGGCTTTGGCATGAGGTTACCGGTCCTGGATCGAGGGAGAAGTTGCTTATGCCATCGCAGGGCGCACGCGGTCCAGTGCGGGAAGCAAGCATCGTAAAGTGCGTCGGGCCCAAAATTCCCGAGAGATTACGGGAGGTTAACGAGCCTGTAGTGGGAAGGATCGGCAAACAGGGCCCGGAGCAGCGCATTGTTGAGGGCGTGTCCCGATTTGCGGCCGATGAAGCGCGCGACAAGGGGCGCGCCGGCCAGCGCCATATCCCCGATGGCGTCGAGAATCTTGTGCCGGACGAACTCATCGGGGAAGCGCATGAGCGCGCGATTGACCACCGTGTCGCCTTGGACGGCGAGCGTGTTCTTAAGAGTCGCACCGTGGCCGCGGTTCATTCTCTTGAGCGCCTCGAGCTCCTGCATGAAGCCGAAGGTCCGTGCCGGCGCGATCTCGCGGCGGAATCCGTCGCGGGAGAACGGAAAGGTGAAGCTCTGCCGTCCGATGGCGGCTGTCGGGAAATCGATCTCCATGTCGTAGACGAGCATGGTGGCCGGCTCGAGAGCCGCTGTGGCGTCCTTGTGCGAGACTGCGATTCGTCTCAGCACTTCGATCGCCGTACGCGGCGGCTGTTGTTCCTGGATGCCGGCCTTCTCGATCAACGCAAGGTAGGAGAGCGCGTCGCCGTCGAGGATCGGCGGCTCCGGCCCATCGACGGTGACAAGCAAATCGTCGATTTCCGCGCCGGCCACTGCGGCCATCAGATGCTCAACCACACCGACACTGGCACCATCCTTCGCGATGACGGTGCCGAGGTTGGTCTCGGTGACACGATCATAGAGCGCCGGAATGTCGACACCGAGATCGGAGCGGCGAAAGACGATGCCGCTCCCTGGCTCCGCAGGGGATAACGTCATGCGCACCGAGGTTCCGGCATGCAGCGTAGTGCCGGTGACGGCGATCTCGGTCGCTATGCTGCAGCGGTGCATTCCGTCATCCTGTCATTGCGGGCAAGCGTAAGCGAGACCCGGGACCCACATTATCGCCTGCACCGTGGGTCCCGGCTCGCGCGCCGCACATGCAGCGCTTGGCCGGGATGACAGCTCCGAGCCCTAGTTTGTCTGCCTTCTCAAGAACGCGGGGATCTCGAACTGGTCGTCGCGTTTGTGATCGGGGAAGAGGTCATCCGGTGCGGGCGCCGCTGGCTTTGCCGGTTCCACGGGCTGCATCGGGCGCGACAGCACCTGGCTGCTGGCGCGCGGCGCCACCGGACGCTGCACGGGCGCGGCCGGCTCGACGCGCATGTCCTCGCGCGGCTTGCGTCGGCCCAGGAATCCCCAGCCGCGGCGTTCCGGTTCCGGCGAAGGCGGCGGCGCCGCAGGCCGGACATGGTGCACCGGACGGATCGCCACCGGGATCGGCTCGTCGATCGCCTCGGGCGCCTGTTCGCCGCCCAGAATGTATTCCTCCTGCGGCGAGACCGCAGGCGGCACTGCGTTCATCTCGGCGGCCAACACTTCCTGCTGGCGGATCACCGGGTTGACCGGCGCGGGTGCCGCGAGCGGCTCGGCCTTGGTTTCCGCACGCAGCGGCACGGCACGCATGGCGGGGCGCAGCGGTTCGACATTGCGCGGCAGGCGCATCTCGGCCGCGTCGATCCCGGTGGCGACCACCGAGACGCGGATGCGGCCTTCCATATTGTCGAGTATAGTCGACCCGAAAATGATCTTGGCGTCGGGATCGACTTCGGCGCGGACGCGATTGGCGGCCTGTTCAACTTCGAAGAGCATCAGGTCCGGCCCGCCGGTAATGTTGATCAGCACGCCGCGCGCGCCTTTCATCGAGACATCATCGAGCAGCGGGTTGCAGATCGCCATGTCCGCCGCCTTCTCGGCACGGCTCTCGCCCTCGGCTTCGCCGGTGCCCATCATCGCCTTGCCCATCTCGGAAATCACCGACTTGATATCGGCGAAATCGAGATTGATCAGGCCCGGCATCACGATCAGGTCGGTGACGCCGCGCACGCCGGAGTGCAGCACCTCGTCCGCCATGGCGAAGGCCTGCGCGAAAGTGGTTCGATCGTTGGCGACGCGGAACAGGTTCTGGTTCGGAATGACGATCAAGGTGTGAACGTGCTGCTGGAGATCCAGGATACCGCGCTCTGCCAGCCGCATGCGGTTGTCGCCTTCGAAGGCGAAAGGCTTGGTAACGACTCCGACAGTCAGGATGCCGAGCTCGCGCACCGCACGCGCGATGACGGGGGCCGCGCCTGTGCCGGTGCCGCCGCCCATGCCCGCCGTGATGAACACCATGTGCGAGCCCGAAAGCTGTTCCAGGATCTCGTCGAGCGATTCTTCCGCAGCGACGCGTCCGACATCGGGCTGCGCGCCGGCGCCAAGCCCTTCGGTCGCCTGCGCGCCGATCTGGATACGGCGCTCGGCCTTGGACTGGGCCAACGCTTGCGCGTCGGTATTGGCGACGACGAAATCGACGCCTTCGAGCTTGGCCGCGATCATGTTGTTGACCGCATTGCCGCCGGCGCCGCCCACGCCGAGCACCGTGATCCGAGGCCGCAATTCCTTCAACTCGGGCGCTTTCAGATTGATCGCCATGTTCTTCTCCCTGGCCTATTGCACGCCGCCCTTTGATTCACGCCACAAAAGCCCAACTGATTCGCCGATTCTTATTGTTGAATCACCGGATAAGGCCGCCGGTCAACCGGCTTAGCCATCCGCGACCCGCATCCGATTGTGCTTCGATCGGATCGGGATTGAGGATCTCGGGCGGCATGGTGGCGCCCGCGAGCACCAATCCCACCGCCGTTGCATAGTCAGGTCCGAGCGAAGCCGCAGGCAGGCCTGCGAGCGCCTGCGGCCGGCCGATGCGGACCTGCTTGTTGAGGATTCGCGACGCCAGCTCGCGCAAGCCTGCAAGCTGGCAGGCGCCTCCGGTCAACACTGCGCGGCGTCCGGCCGCAACGTCGAAGCCCGAGGCCCGCAACCGCGTCTGAACTTCGCACAAGGTTTCTTCCAGTCGCGCCTGGATGATCCGAGTCAGCATCGAGCGCGGCACGCGCATGGCCGCTTCGTCACCGTCTTCGCCCATCTGGTGGATGGCCACGACATCGGCATTGGCCTCCATGTCGCCAAGTGCGGCGCCGAACAGCGTCTTGCTGCGCTCGGCCGCGGAAAGCGGCGCCGACAGCATTCGCGCAAGATCGGTCGTCACCTGCAAACCACCCATCGGCACGACATCGGCATGGACGAGATGACCTTCCAGGAACACCGCGATGGAGGTCACGCCCGCGCCCATGTCGATCAGGATGGCGCCGAGCTGCTTTTCGTCATCACTGAGCGTCGCAAGCCCGCTGGCATAGGGCGCGAACAATGCCGCCACCACGTTGAGATGGCAGCGTTCCACCGCAAGCTTGAGATTCTGCAATGGCGAAGGCTTGACCGCGACGGCATGCATGGCGACTCCGATGCGCTGGCAATACATGCCTGAGGGATCGCGCACGCCGCGGGCCTCGTCGACGACATAGGCGGTAGGAGCACTCTGGATGATCTCGTGGCCTTCCAACACGCATTTGCTGCGGCCGTCAGACAGCAGCGCGCGCAGATGCGCGTCGGTCACGAGAGCGCCATCGAGCGCCATCGTCGCCCGGGACGTTACGCTGGTCGGATTGCCGCAATTGATCGAGATGAGCACGTTCTGGATACGCGCGTCGGCATGGTTCTCGGCCGCGGCAACGCAGTCGCGGATCGATTCCTCGACCAGATCGAGGCTGACCACGGTTCCGGCGCGGATGCCCTGGCTCTCCCGTAGCGCGGCGCCGAGGATGCGCAAGGAGCCGTGTTCCGCCCGACCGATGAGGCAAGCGATCTTCGACGATCCGATGTCCAGCGCGGTGACAAGGCCGGGTCGGTAGGCCGGCACTTCCCCCACGGCGCGCAATCGCACGGTTTCACCCATCAGAGTTCTCTCCCCCGGTCGGCATGCTTGGGCTCGGGCTTGGCCCCCTTTAGCCCGAAGAAATAATGGGATGGAACGCGCAGATCGATCTCGTCCACGGCACGCTCGAGCACGCCCTGGTCGACGATCATGTGTTCCAGCGTATCCAGTTCCTTCTGCCAGCCGGCTTCGGGCAGCTTCACGACCACTGGACCGTCCAGAATGAGGTTCCAGCGGCGCTGCGAGACCCGTTCGTAAGCTTTGATCCGCGCGTCGACCGCCCGGTGCTGCGCGATGGCATCGACGATATCTGCCGCTTGTGCGGGCGCGGCGTCACCCAATAGCAGAGGCAATTTGGAGAACTGCGTCACATCCTTGTCGCTGATGATGCCGCCCGAACGCTCGACGACATAGACCGTGCCGGATGGCGACTTCCACAGCGCGAAGGGAAGCTTTTCGACCAGCCGTATGCTGATCGCGTCCGGATAGCGGCGCTGCACGTCGGCGTCCGCCACCCAGTCCAGTTTCTTGAGCCGCAACCTCGCCATCTGGAGGTCGGCGCCAAAGATCGACTGACCCGGCTGGAATCCGAGCGCGGCAAGGATGGTTTCGGGCGGCGTATGCACATTGCCGGAAAGATGCACCTCGGAGATTCCGAACCCGGCATCGGCGACGAAGCCGTCCAGGCTGTGCTCGATGCGCCCAATCGTGCGCGCCACGGCGCCGCTGACGAACAGCGCGGCGGCAAGCGCAAGCCCAAGAAGACCGGAGGAAAGCGCGATCATCGGTTTGCGGAAGGTGAGCCAGCCGCGCACGCGCCAATAAAGCCGCGAAATGGCTCCCGGCTTCTTCTTGCGCTTGCCGAAACTTGCTTGAGGTTCGGCGCGCTTGCCTGCGCGCCCTCTCGGCAAAGACTTGCGAGACGGCGGCGCGCGCTCGACCCTTACCGGTCGCATGAGGCGTCCTCCACCATCCAGCGGCAGAGCTTGGCGTAGCTCATGCCCACATGGGCGGCCTGTTCCGGCACCAGCGAGGTCGGCGTCATGCCGGGCTGCGTGTTCGTCTCGAGCGCGATCAGCCGGTGCTTCGCACCGGTGTCGTCGTAGCGGAAATCGGTACGCGACACGCCGCGACAGCCGAGCACTTTGTGAGCCAGAATCGCGAGCCGCATCGCTTCTCTCGCAACGGACTCGGAAACCTTCGCCGGCAGGGTGTGGGTCGAGCCTCCAGCCGCGTATTTCGCCTCGTAGTCATAGAAGGCAAGATCGGTGGTGATCTCTGTCACGCCGAGGGCGCGCTCGCCCATGACGGAGACCGTGAGTTCGCGGCCGGGCACGAATTCCTCGACCATCATCTCGTCGGTGAGATTCCATTCGGGCCTGGTGAGTTCCGACGGTGGACGGTTGTCGCCCTTGCGGATGATGTAAACGCCGACGGAAGAGCCCTCGTTCACAGGCTTGATGACGTAAGGCGGTTCCATCAGATGTTCGCGGCCCGCCTCGCGGCGATCGGCCACGATGGACTTGACCACCGGAATGCCCGCGGCGCGATAGACGTCCTTGGTACGCTCCTTGTGCATCGCGAGCGCTGACGCGAGCACCCCCGAATGGGTATAGGGAATGCGCACCAACTCGAGCACGCCCTGGATGCAGCCGTCTTCGCCATAACGCCCGTGCAGCGCGTTGAAGACACAGTCTGGCTTCGCGTCCAGGATCTGGCGCCCAGGATCTTGGCCGGGATCGATCTCGACGACGTCGAAGCCTTCTTCACGCAACGCACGCGCGCAGCCCGCGCCGGACGAAAGGCTCACTTCGCGCTCCGCGGAGCGCCCGCCCAGCAACACGGCCACGCGGTGGAAGCTGGATATCATGATGCGCTCTCCGAGCGCGGGGCGACCCCCACCCGCTTGATCTCCCATTCGAGCTCGATGCCGAACTGTGTTTTGACCCGCGCGCGCACCTTTTCGCCCAGCGCCTCGATCTCCGCGGCGGTGGCGTTGCCGGTATTGATGAGGAAATTGCAGTGCTTTTCGCTCACCTGCGCGCCGCCGTGCCGAAGGCCGCGGCAGCCCGCCTTGTCGATCAGCTCCCAGGCATTGTGGCCGGGCGGATTCTTGAACGTCGAGCCGCCGGTGCGCGATTTCACCGGCTGGGTGGATTCGCGCTGCGCGACCAGCGCTTCCATGCGCGCTTTGACTGTTGCGGGATCATTCTTCGCACCCTCGAACACGGCTTCGACGAAGATGAAATCCTCAGGCACCTGCGATTTACGGTAGGCGAAGCCCATGTCGGCGGCGGTGAGAACATGTTTGTGGCCTTGCCCGTCGAGCGCGGTGGCTTCGACGATGATGTCCTTGATCTCGCGTCCGTAGCAGCCTGCGTTCATCCTGAGCGCGCCGCCGACGGTGCCGGGGATGCCGCGCAGGAATTCGAGACCGCCGATGCCGGCATCGGCAGCTGCGCGCGCGACGGCCGCATCGAGAGCCGCGGCACCGGCGCGAACGCGGGTCCCCTCAACCACGATCCTGCCGAAGGAGGCCGGCAGGCGAATGACAACGCCGAGGATGCCGCCGTCTCGAACCAACAAGTTGGAGCCCACGCCGATCACATTGACCCGCATCTCCGGCGAGCGCGCATACAAGAAGGTGGCGAGATCGTCCGCATCGGCGGGGCGGAACAGCACTTCCGCAGGTCCGCCAGCGCGGAACCAAACCAGGTCCTTGAGCGGGGCGCGCTCGGTATAGGCGCCGCGCACCGGCGGCAGCGCATCGCAGGGCCGGGTCATCATCACGCCCCGTCCTCCAGCTGCGCCTGAAGCGCATGCGCCCATTGCGTGATCGAACCTGCTCCCAGCAGCACGACGGCGCCGCCTTCTTTCGCCAACGGCTTCACGGTGGCCGCAAGATCGGCCGGGCCCTCGATGGTGAGGACGTTGCGATGGCCGTGGCTGCGCAGCGCATCGGCATAGCTATCACGGTCGATGCCCTCGATCGGCGGTTCGCCGGCCGGATAGACCGGTGCGATGATCGCGACGTCCGCGTCGTTGAGGCAGGAGCAGAACTGCTCCCAAGTATCGCGCAGGCGCGTATAGCGGTGCGGTTGGACCACGGCGATCACAGGACCGGAATAGGCCTGGCGTGCCGCTTTGAGCGCAGCCGCGATTTTGAAGGGATTGTGGCCGTAATCGTCGATGATCGCGGCCCCGTGCCATTCGCCGACCTTGGTGAAGCGGCGATTGACGCCGCCGAAGCGGCCGAAGGCATCGCGGATCTTGTCATCCGAGATCCCCAGTTCGCGAGCCACTGTGATCGCGGCGAGCGAATTCTGAACATTGTGCTCGCCGGGCATCGGCAGACGCACGCCTTCGATGCGACGTTCGCTGGTGTTGCGGCGATCGGTGATGATGACGTCGTAGCAGGACATACCTTGTGCATAGCGCACGTTCAACGCGCGTACATCGGCTTGCGGAGAGAGTCCATAAGTGACGATCCGCCGGTCGGTTATGCGGCCGACCATGGCCTGGACCTCGGGGTGATCGATGCACAGTACTGCAAAACCGTAGAACGGCACGTTCTCGACGAAGCGCTGAAACGCGTCGCGCATCTTGTCGAAGGTACCGTAAAAGTCGAGATGATCGGGGTCGGCATTGGTCACCACTGCGACGGTCGCTGGCAGACGCAAGAACGTTCCGTCGCTTTCGTCCGCTTCGACAACGACCCAGTCGCCGTCTCCAAGCCGCGCATTGGTGCCGTAGGCGTTGATTATGCCGCCATTGACGACGGTAGGATCGAGTCCTCCTGCGTCGAGCAGCGCCGCGACCATCGTTGTCGTCGTGGTCTTGCCGTTGGTCCCGGCTATCGCGACGCAGGACTTGAGCCGCATGATCTCGGCCAGCATCTCCGCGCGCCGCACCAGCGGCAGGTTCAGCTTGCGTGCCTCATCGAATTCGATATTGCCGGGCTTGACCGCGGAGGAATAGACGACGGCGTGGGCTTCCTTGAGATTCTCGGGAGCGTGACCGATGGTGACGGAGATACCCATCTTGCGCAGGCGGCGCACATTGGCGTTCTCGGCGGCGTCGGAGCCCTGAACCTTGTAGCCGAGATTGTGCATGATCTCGGCAATGCCGCTCATGCCGATTCCGCCGATGCCGATGAAATGGATGGCGCCGATATCGAGCGGCACGCGGGTCTGGACCGGTTTCATGCGGCCCTCGCCAATTCTTCGGCGATGTCGGCGAGGCGCTGCACGGCATCGAGCCGCGCGAGCGCATGTGCGTTCCTGGCGCGCCGCGCGAGATCGTCGGGATCGGAGAAGGCCAACTTGATCATGCCGGCGAGCTTCTCCGGCGTCAGGCCGCGTTGCGCCACGCACCAGCCGGCGTTCGCCTTGGCGAGGATTTCCGCGTTCGGTGTTTGATTGTCGTCCAGCGCGTGCGGCAAGGGGATCAGGATCGCGGGGCGACCGATAGCCATCAACTCGCTCACGGTACCGGCGCCCGCGCGCGCGATCACGAGCTGGGACCACACGAGCCGCTTGGGCATATCGTGATAGAAGCTCGCGAGCTCGGCCTTGACCGCGGCCCCGGCATAGGCCGCGCGGACCCGCTCGAGGTCCTCTGGCCGGCACTGCTGCACGATATCGAGCCGCGCACGGAAGGCCGGCGGAAGCAGGCCCACCGCGGCAGGAACGAGCTCGCTCAGCGCGCGCGCACCCTGGCTTCCGCCGAAAACAAGGAGATGCAGGCGCCCATTCTCGCTCGGCTCTTCATAGGCACTCCCGCCAAGCGCGATGATTTCCGGCCGCAGCGGATTGCCGGTGAGCGCGATCTTTGAAGAGCTCTTGGGCGCGAAGCGTGCGATCGGAAACGCCGCAGCCACCACCTTGACCTTATTCATTACCGCGCGATTGGCGCGGCCGGTAACAGCGTTCTGCTCCAGGATGGCGCTTGGATAGCGGCCGAGCCAAGCCGCAAGCATCACCGGCAAACTCGGATAGCCGCCGAACCCGATCACCGCGCGCGCCTTGAATCGGAAGAGCTTGATGAGCGCCTGCATGATCCCGAGCGCGATCTCGAACGGCGCGGCGAGCAAGCCGAGAACCGAGCGATCCGAAAAAGCCGCCGACGAGACCGTCTCGATCGCCGCGCCCGGAAACGCTGTCGCGTAGCTGGTGCCCCGGCGGTCCGTCATTACCACGATGGTCTTGCCGCGCTTGACCAACTCCGCCGCCAGCGCCTGTGCCGGAAAAAGATGTCCGCCGGTGCCGCCGGCGCTGAGCACGATGGTGGTCATGTACGCGCCACCATGCTTTGGCCGAACCACGGACGTTCTCGCCGTTCCAGTGTCGGACGCTGGCGCGTCAAGGCGAGCGCGAAGCCCATGGTCAGCGCCACCGCGAACAGTGACGAACCGCCGTAGGAAATGAATGGCAAGGTCATGCCCTTGGCCGGCAGCAGGCTGACCGCCACGCCCATATTGATGAACGCTTGCAGCGCGGTGACCATGGCGAGCGCGGCGCCGGCCAGCTGGGCGAACGGCTCGCGCGCCTGAGCCGAGCGCAACATGATCCGGACCGACAGAACGCAGAATAGCAACGTCACTGTGCCGCACAGCAGCAGTCCGAATTCCTCGCCCGCCACGGCATAGATGAAATCCGAATGCGCGTCGGGGATGCGGTATTTGATCGTGCCTGCTCCGGGGCCCACACCGAACAGGCCGCCATGCGCGAAGGCCTTGAGCGCGAGCCCGGCCTGATAGCCGGTGTCCGTTGGATTGAGGAACTGTTCGATGCGGTGGCGGACATGCGGGAATAGCGCGTATGCGATGCCACCGAGTGCCGCGCCTGCCCCGGCCAGCGCGCCCATCCAATATAAGGAAACGCCTGTGAAGAAGAGAAGCGCGCCCCAGAGCGCCAAGAGAAGCGCCGTCTGACCGACATCAGGCTGCACCATGAGGACAACGAGCGCCGGCACAATGATGATCAGTGTGATGGCCGGTTTCGGCAGCACCATCGGCGTTTTGTCCGCAAGAATCGCGGCGCCCAGCACCGCAAAGCCGGGCTTGAGAAACTCCGAGGGCTGCACCGTCATCCAGCCTAGATCGATCCAACGCTTGGCGCCCAGGACTTCGCTTCCCGTGAAGAGCACGAAGAAAGAGCCGATCAGCGCCAGCGCAAAGGTCGCGGCTGCCGCCTGCTTCAATTGATGAAGAGTCAGCAGCGAAGCGGTGACCAGGATCATTGTCGCGATGACGGCGAAAGCGACCTGCTTTGCGGCATAGCGGAAATCGCCCGCGGTGAATGGCCCACCGGTCGCGGCGGGGCTCGCAGCGAAAGCCAGAACCAGTCCGATCGCGAACAGTGCTGCCATGGCGAGCAGCGCCACGCGGTCCACCGTCCACCACCAGGTGGCAAAGCTGGAACGGTCGGTGCGCGACAGCGTCACGACGCCTCCTTCATTGCAAGCTTCGCGACTGCTGCGCGAAAGACTTCACCGCGCTGTTCGAAATCCTTGAACTGGTCGAACGAGGCGCACGCCGGAGACAGCAGCACCACCGGCGCTCTGGCTTCGCTTCGGGAGGCGTCGATCAGCGCTTGTGCAACCGCCGCCTCCAGAGTGCCGGACATTTCGTACGCCAATTTGCCTTCCAGCGTGCTCGCGAAAGCGGGTGCCGCCTCGCCGATGAGATAGGCCTTGGCGATGCGCGGGAAATGTCTGACGAGGCTCTCGATGCCACCTTCCTTCGACCGGCCGCCGGCGATCCAATAGACGTCGTCGAAGCAGACGAGCGCCCGCTCCGCGGCATCGGCATTGGTCGCCTTCGAGTCGTTGACAAAGCGCACGCGTCCGATGCGCCCGACGTCCTCTATGCGATGGGAAAGGCCGGGAAAATCCATCAGCGCGTCAGCGACACTGCGCACGTCTTTGGCCCAGGGCTTGGTCGCCGCATAGGCGAGCGCGGCGTTCTGCCAATTGTGCGCCCCGGGAAGGTGTGCGGCTTGCGTAAGATCGCCGATGCGATCCGAGCGGCCGCCCTGACTGTCGTAAAGCACGCCATCGAGGACGAACACGCCGCGGCCGAGCACCTTGCCGATCGAAACTGGCGCGGCGCTCTTTCCCGCCGCCGAGAGCCGGGTGAAGAGTGCCGCGCTCGGGAGATCGTCGATGCCGATGGCGGAGTTTTCCGACTGCTCGATCAGGCGCGTTTTCACCGCGGCATAGGCTTCGAGAGAACCATGACGATCGATGTGGTCGGGCGTGATGTTGGTCAGCACCCCCATCGAGGGCCTCAGATTGGGCGCGAGATCGATCTGGTACGACGAAACTTCCAGAACATAGATCGTGCGCGGCATGGGCGGATCGAGATCGAGCACTGGCTTACCGATATTGCCGCCGATCTCGGCTTGGAAGCCGCAGGCTTCGAGTAGATGGCCAATGAGCGCGGTGGTCGTCGATTTGCCGTTCGTGCCGGTGACTGCGATGACGGGCGCGCGCGCACCCATTTCTCGCGCGAACAATTCCATGTCGCCGATGACCGGCACACCGGCTTCGCGGGCTTGCACCACCACCGCATGAGGCATGGGATGCGTGAGCGGTATGCCTGGACTCAGCACCAGCGCATTCAAACGCTCCCACGGCCAGTCCCGGAAATCGGAAACGCGCGCGCCTGCTCCTTCGGCCTTCACACGCGAGTCTTCGCGATCGTCCCACGCATGGACTCGAGCGCCGCCCTCCTTCAATGCGCGCACCGTGGCGAGGCCGGAACGTGCGAGCCCGAACACGGCCATGTCCTGATGCGCGAAGGAGCGGATGGGGATCATCGCTACCTCAACTTCAAGGTCGAAAGGCCGACGAGAGCCAGCACCACGGCTACGATCCAGAAACGGATGACGATGGTTGGCTCCTTCCAGCCGAGTTGCTCGAAATGATGGTGGATCGGCGCCATCTTGAATACGCGCTTTCCGGTCAGCTTGAACGACAGCACCTGTACGATCACCGACACGGTTTCGAGCACGAAAAGCCCGCCGACGATGGCAAGCACGATTTCGTGCTTGACCGCCACCGCGACGGCACCGAGTGCGCCTCCCAGGGGTAGCGATCCAGTGTCGCCCATAAAGACCATGGCTGGCGGCGCGTTGTACCAAAGAAAGCCCAGACCGGAGCCAACGAGCGCGGCAAGAAATACGGTCAGTTCGCCGGTGCCGGCGATGTAGTGCAATTCGAGATAATTGGCGAACTTCACATTGCCGACCAGATAGGCAATGAGCACGAACGTCGCTGCGGCAATCATCACCGGGACGATTGCGAGACCGTCCAGCCCGTCCGTGAAGTTGACCGCGTTTGCCGCGCCTGCGATCACCACGCCGCCGACCACTATGAAGAACAAACCGAACGGCAGCAGCGCTGTCTTCAGGAACGGAACTGCCAGCATGTTCTGAAACTCCGGAGCCTCGAGCCGCATCAGGAGCCAGGTGGCGATGAATGCCACACCGAACTCGACGCCCAGGCGGATCCAGCCGCTCACGCCGCCCGTGGAGCGCTTCATGACCTTGAGATAGTCGTCGGCAAAGCCGAGCAAGCCGTAGCTCAGGGTCACAAGCAGCACGATCCAGACATAGCCGTTGGCCAGATCGGCCCAGAACAGGGTCGAAACCACAGTTGGCAGCAGGATCAGAACGCCGCCCATGGTGGGTGTGCCCTGCTTTTCCAGGATATGGCGCTGCGGCCCGTCGGTGCGAATAGGCTGGCCCTTGCCCTGCCTGAGCTTCAGCCAAGCGATCACTCGCGGACCGATGAGGAAAGCGACGAGCAACGAGGTCAGCACCGCGCCGCCGCCGCGGAATGAAAGATATTTGAACAGACGCAGGAAGGCGTACTGATCGGCGTGCGGCAAGAGGGATAGAAACTGGAACATCTAACCTCTTGCCCTCAATGTCTCGACGACAGCGCCGAGCTTCATACCGTTGGATCCTTTGACCAGAAGCACATCGCCGTCGCGCAATTCCTTCATCAGTGTTGGCGAAAGTTCGGCCGCGGTCGCGGCATACCGCCCGCGGCGTGAAGCCGGCAGCGTGTCCCAAAGCGCGCGCATATGTGGGCCGCAGAGATAGACCAGGTCGGTTCGAGCCGCTTCGATCGGCGCCGCGAGATCTGCGTGATGGTGGGCCGCGTCCGGCCCCATTTCCAGCATGTCGCCGAGAAGCGCAACCCGCCGCCCCTTCACCGCGCCCAGCAGCGCCAGCGCCGCCCTCATGGAGGCAGGATTCGCATTGTAACTTTCGTCGATGATTTCGATTCCGCCGGCTCTAAAGCGCGCGCCGCGTCCCTTCAGCGGTGTGAAATCCTTGAGCGCTGCGGCTGCGTTGAGCACGTCGCCTTCGAGCATTGCGACAGCCAACAGCGCACCCACCGCGTTTGCGGCGATATGGCGTCCGGGCGCCCCCAGGGCAAACGATGCGGGCATGCCGCAGATATCGGCGGAGACTTTGGCACCGCCTGGTTGCTCCTCATAGGAGAGAAGGCGTGCATCGCTTCCGGAGGATTCGCCGAAGCGCAGAATGCGGGCGGCGTGGCCTTGGCGCGCACGCGCGGCGAGACGCTCGGCATACGGACTGTCGGCTGGAATCAGCGCAGCTCCTCCTGGCACCAGTCCCTCGAAGATCTCTGACTTGGCGTCCGCGATTGCCGCGCAGTTGCCGAAGAACTCCAGATGTGCCGGCGCTATCGTGGTCACAAGCGCCGCATGCGGCTTTACCATCCCGACGAGCGCTCGAATTTCGCCAAAGTGGTTCATGCCGATCTCGAACACGGCGTATCGCGTGTCGCGCGGCATGGCGGCGAGACTCAACGGCACGCCCCATTGATTGTTGAAGGAAGCGGCGGAGCAGTGTGTCGTGCCAAGCGCCCCCAGGGCCAGTCGAAGGATTTCCTTGGTCGTGGTCTTGCCGGCGCTTCCGGTAACGGCCGCAATCTTCGCATCCGACCGCGCCCGCGAGGCGCGCGCGAGGTCTTCGAGGCCGCGCAAGGTATTGGCGACCTTGAGCAGTGCGCCCTTCGCTTCCACTTCCCGGCTGACCATTGCGGCAGCAGCACCCGCGCCGAAAGCGGCGGCGACAAAATCGTGCCCGTCGCGCGCATCTTTGAGCGCAACAAACAGATCGCCGCGCTTGAGCGTGCGGGTATCAATAGAGAGTCCGTTCGCTTCAAACTTCGCGCCCGCCGTACCCAGGGTGGCGGCTTCTGTCTCGGCACTGGTCCAGAGCGCGTTCACGCGGCGCTCCATTTGATCGCTTCTGCGCGATCGGAAAACGGTCGGGTCACGCTGCCGATGATTTGTCCGGACTCGTGACCTTTGCCGGCGATCACAAGCACATCGCCTTCGCCCAGTGCTTCGATGCCTGCGCGGATGGCGTCGCTGCGCGATCCAACTTCCTTCGCGCCGGGACACGCTGCCAGGATGGCAAGGCGGATCGCCGCCGGATCTTCGCTGCGCGGGTTGTCGTCCGTGACGATGACTCTATCGGCCAGCCTGGCGGCGACTGCGCCCATCATCCGCCGTTTGCCGGCATCGCGGTCACCGCCGCAACCGAAAACGGCGACCAGTTTTCCCTTGGTGTGCGGGCGCACGGCCGTCAACACGGTCTCCAGCGCGTCGGGCGTGTGCGCGTAATCGACATAGATCGTGCCGCCGGACGACGTGCGGGCCACCCGCTCCATCCGCCCGGGAGCGCCTTTGAGCGAGGATAGCGCCGCGAACACATCCTCAGGCGCGCTGCCGAGACCGATGGCAAGGCCCGCAGCGACAAGCACGTTGAAGGCCTGGAAAGCGCCTGCCAGTGGGAGCGCAACGGAAAATTCTCTATCGCCGAACCTGATCAACAGGTTTTGCCCGTCGCCATGCGGATCCGAATTGAGAAGCGCAATCTCGCTCCCTTCCGCGCCAACCCGCAAGAGCTTGAGATCGCGCTTTCGCGCCGCCTCGACGAAGCAAGCCGCGTGTTCCGCCTGCGCGTTGACCACGGCAAGCCCGCCTATCCTCACAACCTCGCCGAACAGCCTGAGCTTGGATGCCAAGTAGCGGTCGAAGGTTTGATGGTAATCGAGGTGGTCGCGGGTGATGTTGGTAAATGCCGCCGCCGCAACTTTTACGCCATCGAGCCGGTATTGATCGAGGCCGTGGCTGGAGGCCTCGATTGCGAGGTGCTCAATACCTTCGCGCTTCAGCCGCGCCAGCATATCGTGAAGCACGATCGGATCGGGCGTTGTCTGGCTGAGCGAGATTTCACCGGACGGAGTGATCAGGCCGACCGTGCCCATGCTCGCGGATCGGTGGCCGAGCGCCTGCCAGATCTGCCGCAGGAAGACACTGACGGAGGTCTTCCCGTTGGTACCGGTGATGGCGGCCACGGTTGCCGGTTGGGCGCCGAAAAACGATGCAGCCTCGTGCGCCAGCGCCAGCCTGGGATTGTCCGCCGCAACGAAGCGCACGCCCAATGCCTTGGCCTGACCAGCGAGTTCCGGCCGGCCGAGCACCACTGTCGCGCCGCGCTGCACCGCATCGGCGACGAAGCGCGCCCCGTCGTCGCGGCTGCCCGCGAGCGCGGCAAAGAGATAGCCCGGCTTGACCGCGCGGCTGTCGCTCGCGAGGCCCATGATGTCCTTGGACGCCTTCATGGCGTTCTGACCCACCACCTTCAACGCCGCGAATGTGGCGCGCGATTGTGTTGCCATTATGGGGTGCCTCTCGCAACGACGATTGGCTCGGGCAATTTGGGCACATTCAGGATCGGTGCGATCCGCGCAATGACGCGGCCGGCAAGCGGCGCCGCAGTGTAGCCTGCCAATGCAAACCCGAAGGTTTCTTTGGTGCCGTGCGGCTCGTCGAGCACGACGAAAACAAGGTAGCGCGGGTCGTGGACCGGGAATACGGCGCAAAACGAGGTTACCAGCTTGTGGTCGTAGCCCCGGTGATGCTGGCGCGACTTCTGGGCCGAACCGGTCTTGCCGCCGACATCGTAACCCGCAATGTCGGCTTTCTTGCCGGTGCCGTTGGTGACGACGTAGCGTAAGAGATCGCGCATTTTGACGCTGGTCTCCGGGCTGATGAGTTGCTCGCCACGCCCGTCCTGGGGATGCTTGAGGAAAGTCGGCGTGATCCGCTGCCCGCCATTGACGACTGCCGCAGCGGCAGCGGCGAAAGCAAGCGGACTGACCGAGATGCCGTGGCCGAAGCTGACGGTCGCGGTTTCGACTTCGCCCCAGTGCGCCGGGAACTGCGGCTTGCGGGCCGCGGGAAGCTCCGTATGCAGCGCATTGAGCAGGCCCATCCGGTCCAGGAATTGACGCTGGCGGACGGGACCGGAGCGCAGTGCGATCTGCGTGGTGCCGATGTTGGAGGACAGAGCCAGGATATCGCGGGCGGCAAGAGTCGGCGGCATCCGCTCGGCCTCGTGGATGGTGAATCGGCCGATCGGAAAGCCGTTGCCGATGGGGAAGATTTCATCGGGCCGCATCGTGCCGTCCTCGGTCGCAAGCGTGAACGAGAAGATCTTGAACACCGATCCGAGTTCGAAAACGTCTTGGTCCATTATATCGTGGGTGCTGTCCCCGGCCGCCAGTTCGCGAACATTGGGATCGAAGTCGGGAAGCGAGACCATTCCGAGTACTTCCCCGGTGCGCACATCCAGCACCAGGCCGCCGGCCTGTTTGGCGCTGAACTCCTCACGGCTCGCCTCCACCTCGTGCGCCAGGATGTATTGGACCCGCATGTCGAGGGAGAGCTGTACGCTGTCCCCGGGCGCCGCATCCGCCAGCCTCGAATCGAGTCCCATCTCGAGACCGGAAAGACCGGTTGTCACGCCGTCGTCGTCGAGGCCCGTCAGGCCAAGCACCTGCGCGGTGATGCGGCCTTCGGGATAGTAGCGCTTGAAGCCGGGTTGGAATTCCAGACCCGGCAGCCCCAGACGCATCACCCGGTCTTGGGCATCGGGCGTGAGTCCGCGAGCGACAAAAACGTAAGGCTTCTTGCCGGAGAACAGCTTGTCCAGGCGAATCTCGCCTTCTCCGGTGGCCACCGCGAGCAGATGAGCGGCTTCATGCTTGTCCCAGAAGGCGTGGGGCCGCGCATAGAGGTCTTCGACCGGGATGTCGCGTGCCAGGATCGCTCCGTTGCGATCGATCAGGTCAGCGCGAGTTTGTATCATGGCGGAACCGCCAAGTTTTTTTGCGCCTCCGTCAAACAGGGTGACGTCGATCAGCCGCACTCCCACCAGCGCAAAGGCGACGACAGATATCAGCGCGCCGACGAGTATCCGCCTTTGGAAGATCGTGGGGCCGTCGATCATCTCACTGTGCCGGGACCTCGGCGCTTGCATTGCGCAGCGCCGATGTTGTGAGCGGTGCATCCTCTCCGTTGCGCGGAAGCTCCCTCAGGGAAGCGAGCTGGACGCTGGACGTATTGTCGAGGCCGAGCTTGCTTTGCGCCAGTGTAGCGATGCGCTCGGGACTGGCGACATACTGCCATTCGGTCTCAAGTACGCTGATGCGCGACTGCTCTTGCGCGATGTCGTGGGTGGCCTGGATCAGTGCCACATTGGCCAGCCGCGTGCGCTCGGACACGTCATAGAGCGCAAGGATGGATAGACCCATCACAGCGACGAAGACAAAGTTCAGGATGCGGATCATGATCATGCTCCGATCGTTCGGGCGCGAAGACGTTCTGCCGCGCGCAGCCGCGCCGAGCGCGCGCGCGGATTGCGTTCGATCTCCGCCGCGGAGGGCATGCGCGGCCTCGTGGTGAGAAGGCGGTAGTCCGGCAAGCGGCGGGCTGGCATGCCGTCCGGGGCGTGACGCGAGGTGCGACGCGCGATCTGGCTGCGTTCGCCCAGATAGTGCTTGACGACGCGATCCTCCAGCGAATGGAACGATACGATTACCAGCCGCCCATGGTTCGCGAGCGTTCGGGTTGCAGCTTCCAGTCCGCGCTCGAGTTCGCCGAGTTCATCGTTTACATAGATGCGCAGCGCCTGAAAGGTGCGTGTCGCAGGATGGATCGCGAAACGCCTCGCCGCCGGACCTAGCGCGCGCTCGACGATCGCCGCAAGTTCCGCCGTGCGGGTAACCGGACGGGCAGCGACGATCGCGCGCGCTATGCTGCGCGCCTTGCGCTCTTCGCCATAGCGGAAGATCACGTCGGCCAGCGTCCTTTCATCGGCCGCGTTGACGAAGTCGGCAGCCCTCTCGCCATCCACGCCCATGCGCATGTCGAGCGGACCGTCGGCACGGAATGAAAAGCCGCGTTCGGCTTGATCGAACTGAAACGAAGAGACCCCGAGATCGAGAACAACGCCGTCGACCTCCCTCTCGGCGTATGTATCCATTGCCGAAAAGCGCCCCAGCACCAGCGTGAGGCGTCCGGCGTAGCGTTCCTTGAGCGCCTCGCCGCGTGCGATCGCATCGGGATCGCGATCGATGCCGAGTACATCGCACTTCGCGGCTTGCAGGATCGCCTGTGCATAGCCTCCACCGCCGAATGTACCGTCGATATAGCGGCCGCCATCGCATGGCGCGAGCGTTTCGATGACTTCTGTGAGCATCACAGGAACATGCGCATTCATGGCAGCACCGCGTTGCGAGCGGCGAGCGCGCGCTTGAGCCGTTCCGCCTGTACCGGCGCGAAACGTTCGCTGTCCCAGATCTGAAACTTGCGGCCCATGCCGACGAATGTGACGCGATCCTTCAGTCCCGCATGCACGATCATCTCGTCGGGCAGGCGCACGCGGCCATTCTCGTCGCGCGGCAGAAGCTGCGACATCGACAGGACCGCGAACACCTTGTCGTCGTAGGCGGGCGAGAAGAAGGGATCGGCCTCGGCCTGACGCTGATGGAACTGCTGCAGCACGTCTTCGCCGAAGCCCTCAAGCGCGGCCTCTGCAAAGGACGGACAGACGTAGACTCCGGACGTGTTCTGAGCAGTCAGGATGTCGCGGAACGGCGCAGGAATGCACACCCGGCCCTTGGCATCGAGTGTTCCCGTCATCGTCGAGATGAACGGCGCAGCCATTCGTTCGGAATCCCCGGCCCTCTGCGCCCCGGCGCCGCCGCGGGACCCGCTGGACCACCAGGGGCTCGAACCCGTTTTCGGGGCTATGGGATGCTATGGGAAATTATGGGACACATATGACCTGGCGTCAATCGAAAAAGTCGAGCGAAATGAGAGACTTGCGGAACTACATCTTGAATACTGGAGTCTAGCCATGGTGAATACAAGAACAAAACGAATACCTGGAAACCATGCCGAAATATGGGTAAAGAAAGCCTTAAGCGAATTGCACTCCTTCGTTCCTATGTTGTTCCAGGAGGCTACGTGCAAGGGGCAATCATCATGCATCCCATCGGCCGCGTCCGCGGTGGACGGACTGATCCCATCGACGATGCGTGGGACACGATCAAATCTCATATCGAACTCGATCCGGCCATGCTTTCGCCCGAAGCGGCCATCGGCCTGCGGGCGTTTTCGCATCTCGAGGTTGTCTTTCATTTCGATCGTGCCCGACAATCCGACATCAACACCGCAGCGCGCCATCCGCGCGGGCGCAACGATTGGCCGAAGGTCGGGATTCTGGCACAGCGCGGAAAAGACCGGCCCAACCGCATTGGCGTCACGATCTGCCGCCTGCTGTCGGTGGACGGATTGTCCCTTTCGGTGCAGGGGCTCGATGCCATCGACGGCACGCCTTTCCTCGATGTCAAGCCGGCGATGATGGGTTTTCTGCCGCGCGGGGAATTTCGCGAGCCCGATTGGGCGCGAGAGCTGATGTCGCACTATTGGTAGACAACGATCAAGATGACCGGTGAGCAGTACGATCTTGCGCGCTTCATCGAGGCGCAGGAGGGCGTTATCGAGCGGGCAAAATCGGAGCTCGCCGCAGGCCGAAAGTGCAGCCACTGGATGTGGTTCATTTTCCCGCAGATCGTTGGCCTTGGCCGCAATGCGATGGCCGAGCGCTATGCTATCTCGTCCCTTGCCGAAGCCGGGGCCTACGCCGCGCATCCGGTGCTGGGGCAGCGCCTGCGCGACTGCACTGCGGCCGTGCTCGCTACGCAAGGCCGCTCGGCGCACGAGATTTTCGGCAGCCCGGACGATCTCAAGTTCTGCTCCTCGATGACGTTATTTGCCCGGGCGTGCCCTCAAGAACCTCTCTTTCGCCGAGCGCTTACAGTGTTCTTCGAGGGACAAGAAGACCTTCAGACCGCGAAAAGACTCGGATGATCCGCGTTCGCGATTTGCGTCAGACGGCCTGTAAGCCGGGTTCTGTGCCCCGCCCAGCGGCGGGCGATGGCCATTCCTCTGGGACGTTCGTTACCGAACGCCTCACGCGACCGACCCGGACGGCGATCCGAAAGACAGACCCTGCGCCGTCCCTATTTGGTCTTGCTCCCGGTGGGGCTTGCCATGCCGATCCCGTTGCCGGGATCGCGGTGCGCTCTTACCGCACCATTTCAACCTTGCCGCGGCCATCTTCCCGAAGAAAGCGTGGCCGGTAGGCGGTATCATTTCTGTGGCGCTATCCCTAGGGTCGCCCCCGGCGGATGTTATCCGTCACCGTGTCCTTCGTGGAGCCCGGACTTTCCTCTGCCCCTTGCGGAGCAGCGGCCATCCGGCCGTCTGACGCATTGTGGAGTATAGTGATGGCTTGAAGGGAGTCCAACTCAATTGGCTCAATTAAGTATTCCCTCAAGCCTCGTTTGTTGGACCGCGCTGCCGGGCCTAGCATTGCGCGCCCGGGGGACCGCGATGGGCCGCGCCGCGAAATTGGCTGCTTTTCTGTCTTTGATGTGCCTCGGCGCGCGCGCTGCAAATACGCCGCCTGTGCAAGATCAGGCACATTTCCGCGAGGCCGTCGAAAGCTTCTCTCCGTCACCCTATTTCATGCTTGTGACGGTGATCGACGATACGACGCAGAAAAGCTGGACCGGCTGCGTCCCGGCCAGTCTTCTCAAGGGCGCCGTGCATTTCGAGCGCGGACTCGATTACGACGAGGCCGGTATCTCGCAGACACGCGAGATTCTCCTTGCCGCCCAGGACCACGTCTATCATTTCTCAAACCCAAGAGCGCTCGCCAATATTCCGATGAACACTTATGGACCCGACGACCTCGCCCAGGCGCGGGCCTATCTTCATGCCCATGGCACGGCATTCTTGCTCTCGGACGATTGGGACAAGATCGATGCGGCGAACAAACTGAACCGGACGGCGCTTGCCTGCGCGATTATCGAGCATGGACTGGCGGCGCGCATGTCGGACGGCAGAGGCGAGACATTCGCGGAGCCGTGAGCGGTTGCGGGTCTTTGGTTCCAGCGCGAACTGCGTTCAAATGCAGCACAAGCGTCATCCTTCGAGGCGCGCCGACGGCCACCACGCCGGTCGCCTACTTCGTGAGTAGCGCCTGCAGCAACGCCGCGCATTCGCTATCGGCGACGCCGTCGATGCGTGACGGGCGAAAGTGACGCTGGAAGGCTTTGACCGTGTCGCCGAGCGGCCAATCGACTGCGGGCGGCACACCGTAACCATAGCGCGCAAGGCCTGCGGCGAAATTAAGGTCGTCCGACGCGGTTTTGGCGCGACGATCAGGCCAGACCCCAATGCCTTCCGCGGCGAGCCGCCGCCAGGGAAAGAGTTCACCAGGATCGGTCTTGCGCGCCGGCGCCACGTCGGAGTGACCCACCACGCAACCGGCAGGAATGGGGTGGCGCGCAAGGATGTCGTGCGAAAGCGCGATGAGCGACGCAATCTGGTCTTCGGCGAACGGCACATAGCCGAACTCATGGCCCGGATTGACGAGTTCGATGCCGATGGACCGCGCATTCACATTGCGCTCTCCCGCCCAGAAGGAGACGCCCGCATGCCAGGCGCGGCGGTCCTCAGGCACATGCGCATAGACTGAACCGTCGCGGTCGATGGTGTAATGTGCGCTCACTTTGGCGGCGGGATCGCAGAGCCGCGCGAGCGCTTCTTCGCCGGTTCGCATGCCGGTGTAATGGAACACGAGCATGTCGATCGCCGTGCCGTCGCGCGAGTCGCTGTTGGGTGATGGACAGGCGGCAAGCTTCATGGCGCTGCGGCGATCTTTCGTGATGGAACCGGCGCGAGGCAGATATCGAGAATGGGCGGCGGCTGGCGGAAATAGAAACCGGGCGCCGGATTTTTTTTCATGGCCTTCCAGCGAGCGAACGCTTTGGTATCCGTGCGCATCACTTCGTAGGACGGCCGCTGCGCTTCAGGGATATCCGATGCAAGCCGCATGCTGAGGATCTTGTCCTGCTTGGCGGGATCGGCGATCACACCACTGTTGACGGCCGGATCGCCGCGTTCGAGCTTTTGCAGATATTGCATGCCGTCGATCACACGCCCAAATGCCGTCAGGTTCCGGTCCAGTCGCCGCGGGGCCTCGCCGATGACGATGTAGAATTCGGTGGTGGCAGTGTCGGGGGCATCGTCGCGCGCAAAGGCAAACGTGCCCGGACAATGGATCATCCACTCGGTCCGGCTCTTGGTATCCCGGCCCACCGGAAACCCGTCGACGTGTCCGGTCTGCCTGGCGAACAGATCAGGCGAGCCCAAAGGCGTGAAACCCTTGCTGAAAGGATGCTCGAACTCGCGCCTCAGCGCCGGCCATTGCGCAGTTTTCGCCGCATCCTTGGGCTTTGCTGCCGTCGAAGCGGTATCTTCTCCTGCGCCGCCTTGAGCGACGAAACCCTCGATCACGCGATAGAAACTGAGGCCGTCGTAGAAATGCGCACGAACCAACGCCTTGAGGCGCTCCACATGCTTGGGCGCGAAACTTGGCGCCAGTTCGACCGCCGTCGTGCCGTATTGGGTTTCGATCAGGACCAGATTCTGGGGATCGACCTTTCGCCACTGCGACGCGTCGTCAGCGGCAATGGCGCTACAGGTCCAGAAAATCGTTGCCGCTGCGGCAAACAGCACCCTTTTCATCGCTTCCCCTTCATCTGGCGAACCGGCATTGTCGCCGCTTCCCGGCCCCAGTTCAAACCATGGACACCACCTCGACCACGTCCGACGCGAGCCCGGCGGCCGCGATTCCAACCCTGCTCGGCGTCATGTTCGTCAACATGGTGGGCTTCGGGATCGTGGTACCGCTGTTGCCCTTCTATGCGAAGTCGTTCTCGGCGCCCGCTTGGGAGATGGCGCTGATCTTTTCGGCCTATGCCGCAGGAGCCTTCTTCGGTGAGCCGTTCTGGGGCCGGATGTCGGATCGTCTTGGCCGCAAGCCGATCCTGATCAGCACGGTGTGCGGAAACTGCCTGTGCTACTTCCTGCTGGCCTTCGCTCCCGGCATCTGGAGCGCGTTCATCGTACGCTTTCTGGGGGGCATGGCGAGTGGTAACGGCTCGGTCATCCAGGGCTACATCGCCGATGTGACGCCGCCGGAGGGACGCTCGGGACGGATGTCGATGCTGGGGGCGGCCTACAACCTGGGCTTCATCGTCGGGCCGGCGCTTGGCGGATTGCTGGCACATCCCGCGGCGGGCCACGCTGGATTCCGCCTGCCGCTGATCGTGGCTTCGAGCCTTGCCGGCATCTGCGCGGTCGGCATATCGCTGTTCGTGCGCGAGAGCCGGGCGCGAAACCGTCACCTTTTCGATTCGCAACCCAGCCGCTGGACGGTCGCGGGCCGCGCCATCACGCACCCGGTAATTGGGCGGCTGATGCTGGTGATGTTCCTGGCAGGTTCTTCCTTCATGGGGATCGAGTTCGTGTTCTCGCTGTGGAGTTCGGCGCGCTTCGGCTGGACTACGCGCGAGGTAGGCCTCGCCTTCGCGGTGACCGGCGTGGTGGCGGTGATCTGTCAGCTGCTCGTGACGGGACGGGTTTCGCGCCGCTTCGGAGAGGCCAATGTCCTGGCCGGCGGCATGGCGGTGACGACGGCCGCGATCTCGCTGCTGCCCATTGCACATGGCGCCGGCATCGTGGCGCTGCTGGCGTTCAGCGCCTTCGGGCAATCGATTGCGGGCCCGAATATTTCCGCGCTGATCTCGCGTCACGCCGAGGTCGCACATCAGGGCCAATATCTCGGCCTGAACAATGCGGCGGGGGCTCTGGCGCGGCTCACCGGACCGTTCATCGCGGGCCTCGCCTTTTCCAACATCAGCGTCAATGCGCCGTTCTTCCTGGCCGGGCTGCTCGTGGCGCCGGCCATCCTTCTAGCGCTGCAAGCGCGAAGATGACGAGAGCCGCTTGCTTCGCTAAACTTCGACCCCGATGCGTGGGAGGGTTTGATGCGCTTCAGCATTGCCGCCATATCATTCGCAGCTGCGATTCTCGCTTCAGATGCCGCTTCCGCTTCCGGTCTCGGAGCCATCCTCACGACCAAGGATGGCGGACAGGTCTTCGGCTTCGACATCGACCAGCATGGCAATGACGGCGTTCTCGCGAGCGGACAGACCATCGACGGCAACGGCGACGTAAAGGTTTCGGTAGAAACCTTCGACCAGGACACGGGCGAGATCGTCAAATCGTTCGCCAAATATACGGGAATGCGCCACGAATACTCCGTTGACGGAATATTCGCTGGTGACGTCGCGCTGGTCACGCACTACGTCACGCCCAAGGGCAGCATCTTCCCGAAGCGCAAATATGAAGTGATGAACCCCGTGAGCGGGAACCGTTTCACGGGCGGCTGGCTGCCGCCGATCAAGGACATCGACGTGCTTCAGGCGGGCGTGAATCAGGATACGTTTCAATCCGTCCTCTTTGCCATCGAACTCAAGAAGCTGGACAAGCCGATCCTGCTGGTTTCGGACGTCGCGGCCGGCACGTTCAGCAAACTGATCCACCTGGACCCGGATCTGTTCGGAGGAGCCGATGGTCCGGTGCTGTCGCAATATACGAGTGCGGGAAAGGCGGTGATCGCGCTGTCGCCGGATGCTGGCCGCGTGGGAGGAATCGCGCCGTTGAACGTCATCGTCGATCTGTCGAGCGGACAAATGCAGCAATTCAGCGGCTACAACAATGGTGAATTCCACGCGGGTAGCGTCAATGGACTGGCTGTCGATCCGAATACCGGCGTCGGCGCCACCACCACGGAGCTGAACGCCCAGGTCGAATTCTACGACATGGGAACACGCACGCCGATCAGCTTCGCGCAACTTCCCTGCACCGGCGACACATCGCAATCGAACAGCGGCGCCGGCATCGCGATCGATCCGATCAACAAGCTGTTTCTCGTGACCGACCCCTTCTATTGCGACGGCAGCCAGGGAAGCGCGCTGGTCATCTATGACGAGCAGGGCAATCTGGTGAACACGATCACCGGCTTTCACTTCGCGATCGGCGAGCCTGCGCCGGTCATCAACCCGTCAAAGCGCATGGGTTGGACGTTCGGCGGACCGAAGGGCTTCAGCCAGTTGACGCAGTTCTTCTATTGAGGACGGCTAAGCCGGACTCAGGGAATGGCTGCGCTTTTCGGCGAGGGCGTGCTTCATCTGGGTCTGAAGCTTTTCGAAGGCGCGCACTTCAATCTGGCGGACACGCTCGCGCGAGACGCCGAATTTCTGCGACAGCTCTTCGAGCGTGGCCGGCTCGTCGCTCAGCCGCCGCGCCTGAATGATCGCGCGCTCGCGCTCGGTGAGTTCGCCCAGCGCGCCGGTGAGCAGATCGTGGCGCTCTCCCAGTTCCTGCCGCTCCGCCATGCGCGTTTCCTGGTCGATCGAATCGTCGGCAAGCCAGTCCTGCCACTCGCTTTCGGACTCCGACTTGAGGGGGGCATTGAGGGACGCATCAGGCCCGGACAGACGGCGATTCATCTGGACGACTTCATCCTCGGTGACGCCCAACTGGTCGGCGATCTTGGCGACATGCTCCTGGGTCATGTCACCCTCTTCGATCGCGTCGATCTTGTTCTTCGCCTTGCGCAAGTTGAAGAACAGCTTCTTTTGCGCCGCGGTCGTGCCCATCTTCACCAAGCTCCAGGAACGCAGGATGTATTCCTGGATCGAGGCGCGAATCCACCACATCGCATAAGTGGCGAGCCGAAAACCCTTGTCGGGTTCAAAGCGTTTGACCGCCTGCATCAACCCGACATTGCCTTCGGCGACAATCTCGGAAACGGGGAGCCCGTAGCCGCGATAGCCCATGGCGATCTTGGCGACCAGTCGTAAATGCGACGTGATGAGCTTGCGCGCCGCATCGGGATCTTCGTGCTCCTTCCAGCGCTTGGCGAGCATGTATTCTTCCTGGGGATCCAGAAGCGGAAACTTCCGGATCTCGGACAGGTAACGCGACAGCCCGCCTTCATTTTGCAAGCTCGGTAGTCCGCGGCTGCTCATGATGCGTCTCTCCATGCGTGCCAACGCGTCCGCACATTAAACAACGTGCGAACGGATGCTGCGACCGAAAATCGACGTGAAAACCACCCCATTCGAGTTCACAAATGGGGATGCTTCAAGGTGAATTCAAGCCCCGCAGCGCTTCAATTAAGGATCGGAAATCCTTGGGATATTCCGCTTCGAACCGCAGGGTTTTGTGCAGACTGGGGTGCTGGAAGCCCAGCACCCTGGCGTGCAGCGCCTGACGCGGAAATTCTGCCGAGGCCCGGAAAGCCCTCGCCTCCGCCTCGTTGTTCGGCCGGGGCATCTGGCGCGACCGTCCATAAGTCGGGTCTCCGATGAGCGGGTGGCCGATATGAGTCAGGTGCACGCGGATTTGATGCGTGCGCCCGGTCTCCAGCCGGCACTCGATCAGCGACGCAAATGGGCGTGGCGCTCCAAAGCTCTCCATCAGTCGATAGCGCGTGCGGGCCGGCTTTCCGCCCCCACGCAGGACGGCCATACGCTTGCGATCGAAGGGATTGCGGCCGATCTCGCCCTCAATCACGCCCTCGCCGGCGCGTGGAGCGCCCCAAACGAGTGCATGATAGGCGCGTTCGATCGTATGCTTGGCGAATTGCTTGGCAAGGCTCGTCATGGCCCGCTCGTTCTTGGCGGCAACGAGAAGGCCACTGGTATCCTTGTCGAGACGATGGACGATTCCGGGCCGCGCCTCCCCGCCTATGCCCATGAGTTCGGGACCGCAATGCGCGATTAACGCATTCACCAAAGTGCCATCGGGATTGCCAGCCGCCGGATGGACGACAAGCCCGGCCGGCTTGTCAATCACGATAACGTCCTTGTCCTCATAAACCACCTGGAGCGGAATTGCCTGCGGCTGCAGCGCAGCAGACTGCACCGCCGGCACGCGTAGAAGATAGATCTCGCCAGGTTTGACCCTATGGTTGGCATCCCGTATCGTTTTTCCGGCCAACGTTACGCCACCGGCATCGATCAGGCCCTCGATCCGCGAGCGGCTGAGGTCCGTGAATACGTGGGCCAGCGCGCGGTCGAGCCGTCGTCCTGCCTGTTCCGGCGCGATCTGGGCTCTGAGCGTCGATCCGTTTACGGAGGAACTGGTGTCCGACATCTCTCCCGCCAGCGGCGCCGCATCCGGCCAGCGCCTTCTCAAGGCCGTCGTCATAGGGCTTGGCGTGCTGATTGTCATCGCCCTGGCATTCGTGGCGCTGGGCATGGCAGCGAAATTTCAGCGCCTTGGTGGGGGAACGTCGGCAACGACGGCGTCATCGGCCTACGTGTTGCCCAAAGGCGCGCAGATTGTCGAGATGCGGAGCGAGCCCAAGAGACTGATCCTGCGCCTCAAGAGGACCCAAGGCGAAGAAATCGATATTATCGATACACAGGACGGTCATTTGGTGGCGCGTATCCAATGAAGACATTGCTGCTGGCGGCCGCGCTGCGAGAACAGGTTGCTGCCGAGGCCCGCGCCGCGCTGCCTTTGGAGTGCTGCGGTCTGGTCGAGGGCACACGCAATCGGGATCAGATTCGCGCCCTTGCACTCCATCCGGCGCAAAACCTGGCACAAGCGCCGAACCGCTTCGAGATCGATCCGGCAGCGCAATTTGGGCTTATGCGGAGCTTGCGCGGCAGCGGTCGCGAGGTCGTCGGCTGTTATCATTCGCATCCAAGCGGCCATCCTGGACCCAGCCTGAGCGACGCCTCAAGTGCACAGGATGCGAACTTCGTTTGGCTGATTTGGGCAGGCATGTTGTCGGCCTGGCTTTGGGCCGGAGAACACTTCGAGCCCCTGGCGATTGCAGAAACGGCGCCCTTGGCGCTATAAGCCCGGCTCCCGCTCGCTCCCATCGTCTAGCGGTCAGGACGCGGCCCTCTCAAGGCTGAAACCGGGGTTCGATTCCCCGTGGGAGCGCCAATCCGGCGGATGATTCACTTGCACGAATTTCCGGCTTTGTCTCACTGATCCTCGATTGCCAAGCGTGGTGGAACGCTTTGAATGCCGATTTGTTCGAGCTCGAACGGAAGGACTAGGTGTGGAGCCTCAATAGGTTGTTTCCGGTCAGGCCGAGGCGGCTGATGGGCGGCTTGGAACCGATACTGCCATGAGGTCGATGCCAGTTGTAGC
>Ga0335083_10000165_pt1 | contig 115575 bp, 103 predicted proteins | sample Lox_Sample_42_FD_206716 | JGI IMG/M metagenome (GOLD analysis project Ga0335083, IMG submission 206716) | Soil microbial communities from Loxahatchee National Wildlife Refuge, Florida, United States - Lox_Sample_4.2 | ecosystem: Environmental > Terrestrial > Soil > Wetlands | place: USA...
CGCAGTTCCACGTTGCCGTTGGTGCGTAGCTCCGCCAGGTCCACGTCATTCACGCGAACGACTTTGCGTCCGCGCGTGTCGATGATTTGCTGGTCGAGCAAGTCTTTGCGCACTGCGAGCAAGGACTCGTTCGGTTCATAGAGTCGCAGCGCGCGTTCGCTGACGCTCAGCCTCATCGTTCCCGGGGCCACGGTGGCGATTTGATCGTATCGGGCAATAAGAGGCTGGAAGCGGCCTCGCGACAAAAGGAAATGCGAGAGACGGTTGGTCGCCTGCGCCGGCTCGATAAAGAACTCGCGGACGCGCCCTACGAAATTTCCCTGGGCGTCGTAAGCTTCCGCGCCCATTAGCTCAGTTGCGTAGATTTCCATAATGCTTCCTCTTCAAATCCGTCAAGTGTTGCCAGATCGGCCAACGGGGGCCCAAATGATGATTGCCCGCGGCAGGCCAGTGCAGTGAACTTCAATAAAAAAGCCCGCGTACCGATATAACCTCGGCTGCGGGCAAGTGCCTAAGAAGAATGGACTTACCTTCAACCGGTGGCGAACCCTCCCCACCCTGCCGCTGGCGAGAAGCTTGTCGCCTCGCGCGTAGCTGCCCAACCGCTGGTCTCCAGCACTTGCCCAAAGATTCGCGCGTTGGTCAGGCGACTAGGGCCAGGCTCCATTTCGTCGGACAAACTCATCGGAAGAGAATTCACCTCAAACGATTCAGCCGGACATGGGCCGCGTGAAACTCGGCCACCAAATAGGCAATTACAGTGCCAATTAGCAACCGCAGGTGAAGTGATAAGCTGGCTGCGTTTCAAAGTCAAGTGCAGAATGGACTTGCGGACGATTTTTTTTGTTTTTTCCTGGGCAAGGGCTAATCTTCGGGCGCGAAGACCATGTCGCGAGGTTCTTTGCCCTGCTTGCGGCAAGCTTCGACATAGAGCACGAGGTAGTTTTTCAGAATGTACTCGCGCCGGGAGAAACCGAGCTCCTGGGCCGCCCGATCGATGGCTGTCGAGGGGCCCTCGAGTTCGACGTATACACCGATTGGGGTTTCATCCAATTCGATGAGCAGACCTCTTGCCCACGCCGACGACGCAGGCAAGCGGTACGTAGTGCGGTACTTTTCGTAGCGAAACCAGCCTCGCATACCGAGGCCCTCGAGAATTCTGGTGAGGGTAACCGGGTCGGCGAACTCTAGTTCAAGTTCTTCCCGTACTTTGTGGCGATGGTTTTCTCCGGCGCTGCCGGAATGCGCTTTTCCAGAGGAAACGGGCCTTTTGAAGGTAAGGAGGGTGCGCTGCTTTTTATTCGATTTGAGCCGTCTGCCGGCAAGCTGCGGCGTTTCCGTGCGAATGCGGAGTAATTGCCCATGCTTGGCAAGCCCGCCATCGGGCGTGTCAAAGATGACGTTCCATTGATGCGCGCGACCTGAGGCGGAGCCAACGGGACGTGCACCGAGCCGCTTCAACGCACGCCTGAGCGTCTTCACGTCGTCGATTTTCAACTTGATTTCGATTTCCTGCGGCATCGAGACCCTTGATACGAATTGCCCCGGCTTTCTCCTGCCGGAGACTTCCGCTAGTATAGCGGACGAACGTATTTCGCCTTAGTCAGTGTGCAGCCGGCTGAACCCGGCGGGCGCTCGACGACCGCGCGCCGAGCGCACCAGATCAAGAGACTCATGAATCCTGACGCCAAAACGGCAGCAGCTCCATTTTCAATCGATTCGGCAAGCACGCATCCCGTTACACCGCCGCTAGCCCGGCGCGAACCGATCGAAACAGTTTTGCACGGAGATCGCCGAATAGATCACTACGGATGGCTTCGCCAGAAAGAAAACCCCGAAGTGATCGCCTATCTTGAGGCGGAAAACGCCTACACGGACGCAATGCTGCGGTCCACGGAGCGGCTTCAAGACACCCTGTATCAGGAAATGCTGGGACGAATCTTGCAGACCGACCTCACCGTTCCCTACCGTCTGCGCGGCTATCTCTATTTCACGTACACGGAGCAGGGCAAGCAGTATCCAATCCATTGCAGGCGCGTTGATGCGAGCGGTTCACTGGATGAGGTGCTCCTGGACCTGAACCGCCTCGCGGAGGGCCATTCGTTTCTGGGCCTCGGCGCTTTCGACGTAAGCCCAGACAATCAGCTACTGGCCTACGCGATCGATACCACTGGATTCCGGCAGTACACGTTGCACATAAAGATTCTGCAAAGCGGAGAGGTTCTTCCGGAAGCGATCGAACGCGTCACCAGCGCTGCCTGGGCGGCGGACAGCAGAACGCTCTTCTATACGGTTGAGGATGAGACGACAAAACGGTCGCATCGGCTTTATCGCCATATTGCCGGGTCGACGGAACCGGATACGCTGATTTATGAAGAAAGCGACGAGCGATTTCGCATTGAGATCGAGCGTACGCGCAGCGGTGCGTTCCTCCTGCTGGTAATCGCCAGCCACACCACCAGCGAGGTGCGCTTTCTGCCTGCGGCGTCCCCTTACGGCGAATTTCGCGTTGTCGCCGAACGCGAGGCGGACCATGAATATTACGTTGATCATCATCCGAATCCTCTCACACGCGAAAATCGCGGAGCGAACCCCTATGACGTCGCAGGCTACTTTCTGATTCGCACGAACAGCGGGGGGCGGACGTTTCGGCTGGTGACTGCGCCGGTTGCGAATTCTGAGCGCGATAACTGGCGCGAGATTATTCCCAACCGGGTTGACGTCATGGTAGCCGGACTCGATGTCTTTCGTTCGCACCTTGTGCTTTTCGAGCGGGAAGGCGGGCTGCCGTTTCTTAGGGTTGTCGACTTGGCAGCCGGTGGTCCGGACGCGCTTTCGGCTTCGCATCGAATCGAGTTTGACGAGCCTGCCTACAATGCATCGATCAGCAACAATCCGGAGTTCGACACGACGTTTGTACGCTTTCAATACGAATCACTTGTTACGCCGCGGTCGGTGTTTGACTATGACGTGCGCACACGCGAGCGCGTTTTGCGCAAACAGCAGCCCGTACTAGGCGGCTACGATGCCGCGCAATATGTGACCGAGCGGCTGCACGCCACGGCGCCTGATGGCGCACAAGTGCCGATCTCACTGATCTCACGCCGCGACACGCCACGCGACGCTTCCGCGCCGCTGCTGCTTTACGGCTACGGAAGCTACGGCATCTCGATGCCTGTCGGCTTCAACTCGAACCGCATCAGCCTGCTCGATCGCGGAGTGATTTTTGCCATCGCGCATATTCGCGGCGGCGGCGAACTTGGAAAACCGTGGCACGACGCCGGCCGCCTGCACCACAAGAGAAATACTTTTACGGATTTCATCGCCGTAGCGGAACACCTGATCGCGGAACGCTACACGGCGGCGCGGAACCTGATTATCGAAGGCGGCAGCGCGGGTGGGCTCTTGATGGGCGCCGTTGCTAACATGCGGCCCGAGCTTTTTCGTATGGTGATCAGCCACGTGCCGTTCGTTGATGTGCTCAACACTATGCTGGATGCTTCGCTGCCTCTTACAGTGGGGGAATATGAAGAGTGGGGCGATCCGCGCGTCGCGGAAGATTATTTCTACATGAAGAGTTATTGTCCTTATACGAATCTTGCGACTAAAGCGTATCCCACGATGCTGGTGAAGACGGGGTTGAACGACAGCCAGGTCATGTACTGGGAGCCGGCAAAATATGTGGCCAAGTTGCGCACCTTGAAAACTGACTGCAATGCGCTGCTTCTGAAAACGAATATGGGCGCGGGGCATGGCGGGGCTTCGGGGCGGTACGACTATTTGAGAGAAATTGCGCTCGATTATGCGTTTCTTTTGAGCGAGCTGGGAATTCGCGAGTGAGGACAAGCCAGTTCCCAACGCTGGTTGCGATGCGATGAGCGAACCTACCTCGCCGCTGATGCAGCAGTATCACGCGATCAAGACGCGCTATCCGCACGCTCTACTGCTCTTTCGCCTCGGTGATTTCTACGAACTGTTTTATGAAGACGCCATCCTCGCCTCGCGCGAACTGCAAATCACATTGACCTCGCGCAATCGCGAAAAAGGCCAGCCGATTCCGATGTGCGGAGTGCCGTATCATGCGGCGGACGGCTACATCGCGCGGCTCATTCGCGGCGGATTCAAAGTTGCGATTTGCGATCAGATGGAACTGCCCGGGCCGGGAAAAAAGTTGGTGCGGCGCGAGGTGGTCCGAGTCATCACGCCCGGCACGGCCACGGACGGCTCGGTGCTCGACGCGCGCGAAAATAATTATCTGGCCGCCGTCGCCACAGACCCCTCCGGTTCGCCCATCGGCTTGGCGTTCGTGGATCTCTCCACGGGGGAATTTCAGTCCACGGAATTCTCCGGCCCCGACGCCAACGAAAGCCTCCGCGATGAACTGCAGCTTGTCCACCCCCGAGAAACGCTTCTCCCTCGGCCGCAGCAACTTTTTGAAACGGCGAAGACTTCTCTTCTCGAAGGAGTTGGCGGCGTGGAAAGCCGCCTCGAGGACTGGATTTTCCAGCGCGACTACGCGGAGCGGATTTTGCGCGAACAGTTTGGCGTCGCGGAGCTGACCGGTTTCGGACTCGACGAACATCCCCAGGCGCTGGCCGCCGCGGGCGCCATCGTTCACTACCTGCGGGAGAACGCCGCGCGCGGCTCGGAAGTTTTCGCACCTGGCACGCAGAATGCGCAGCCTCTTGGCATCGAGGCCTTGAGGCATTTGGAGCGCGTGCGCTTTTACGAGCAACATGACGCGCTCGTCCTTGACCCGGTTACTGTGCGCAATCTTGAATTGATTGCGCCGATTTTCACGGAAGAAAGTTCACGAAGCGGGCCAGTGACGCTTGTCTCCGCACTGGATGCGACGGCCACCGGAATGGGAGCGCGGCTTCTGCGTTCGTGGCTGCTGCGCCCTCTCATCGATCGTGATGCCATCGAGGCACGCCTTGAATCCGTGGCGCATTTTGTCCAGCAAACCGTGGTTCGGGGCGAAATTCGGAAAGAGCTCCGCGGTATCCAGGACCTCGAGCGGCTCACGAGCCGTATTACGTTAGGCTTGGCCACTCCGCGCGAGCTGGTTGCACTGCGCAAATCGCTGGCGCAGCTTCCCGTGCTCAGGAATTTTGTCACGCCGCCACCGGTGGGTGGCAGCGGGCTGCTTCGGCATCTTTACGGCGAAATTGACGAACTCACGGACGTCCGCGAGCGCCTCGAACGCTCCATCTCCGACGAGCCGCCCGCGCTCCCCACCGATCCCGGCATGATTCGCAGCGGTTATCACGGCGAACTGGACGAGCTGCGCAATCTCAGCCAGCACAGCAAGCAAATCATCGCCGCAATGGAAGAGCGCGAACGCAAACGTACCGGTATCGCATCGCTGAAAATACGCTTCAATCAAATTTTCGGTTATTACATGGAGATTTCCAAACCGAATCTCCATCTCGCGCCAGCCGACTACGAACGCAAGCAAACGCTGGTGAACGCCGAGCGATTTACTTCGCCCGAGTTGAAAGAATACGAGCGCAGGATTCTTGCCGCCGACGAACGCATTCTCGAAATTGAACGGCAACTCTTTGTCGAGATTCGTGCGAGCATCGCGGCCCAGGCCGCGCGATTGCGCGGTACCGCCGCCGCAGTCGCGCAGCTTGATGTTCTAGCGTCTTTTGCGAAGCTGGCCGCGGATCGTGGTTACACACGGCCCGAATTCAATTCCGCCGGGGAGTTGCTCATCGTCGGAGGAAGGCATCCAGTGATCGAAGAGCTCTTGCGACAGCGCGGCGAGCGATTCGTCCCCAACGATCTCTGCTTCGATCCCGGCCGCCAGCAGCTCCTGCTCATTACCGGGCCAAACATGGGCGGCAAGTCCACTTATCTTCGTCAGGCTGCGTTGATCGTTCTGATGGCACAGATGGGTTCCTTCGTTCCCGCTCGCCAGGCCAAACTTCCCATCACGGACCGCATCTTTACGCGCATCGGCGCCAGCGATAACCTCGCGCGCGGGCGCTCGACGTTCCTCGTCGAAATGAGCGAAGTCGCAGCTATTTTGCATCATGCCACTCCTTCGAGCCTCGTGTTGCTGGATGAAGTCGGTCGCGGCACCGCGACGTTTGACGGTCTCTCCATCGCCTGGGCGGTGGTCGAACACTTGCAGAAGCACACTCGCGCGCGGACTCTCTTCGCGACCCACTATCACGAACTCACCGAGCTTTCCGATCTCCTTACCGGCGTGCAAAACGTTCATGTCTCCGTCAAGGAGACGCCCAGCGAGATTATTTTTCTGCGACGCGTCGAACCGGGCAGCGCCGATAAAAGTTACGGCATCGAAGTCGCGCGGCTCGCTGGACTTCCCCGCAGCGTCATCGAACGCGCGCGCGAGGTCCTGAAAAAGCACGAGCAGAGCGAGCACGAGTTGAGCGAAACCCTCTCTCCCGGCGCACTCGACGAACTAGCGACAAGTTCGGCCGCAAATTTGCCCGGCGCAGCGACCGCTTTCCCGCATCGGCGCAACGGCCATCAGGAGATCCTCTTTACAGCGCTCGACCGCGCGGTTCTCGACAAGCTCCGCGGCGCCGATCTCGATCAGCTCAAGCCCATCGATGCCCTCAATCTTCTCGCTGAACTTAAGAAACAAATCACATGAGCGTGGCGTTCTCCGCGTTTCCGTCGTTCCTTGTGTTACAAGTGTAGTTGCTCCGGTGAAACAGCGCCCCATGCTCGTTCTCGGTCTCATGTCCGGCACTTCTGCCGATGGTATTGACGTCGCGCTCGCGCGGATCTCAGGCGCGCCGCCGCATCTGCAAGCGACGCTGGTTGGCCACACTTCCAGCAAATTCCCTTCGGCACTTCGAAGCGAGATCCTTCGCGTTGCCGAGCAAAATCCCATCGCCGCCGGTGAACTTAGCCAATTGAATTTTCGCCTCGGAGAGACTTTCGCAAAAGCCGCGCTCAAGGCATGCGGCAAATTTCGCGTTTCGCCGCGCAAGGTCGCACTTATCGGTTCGCACGGCCAAACGATTTTTCATCAGGGCAAACCTGCGCCGTATCTTGGCCACCGCACCGCGTCTACCCTGCAAATTGGTGAGCCATCTGTAATCGCTGCGCACACGGGTATCACTACAGTTGGGGATTTTCGGCCGGCGGACATCGCGCTCGGCGGACAAGGCGCTCCGCTCGTTCCTTACGTAGATTATTTGCTTTATCGGCACGAAAAACTTGGCCGCGTCGCGCTCAACCTCGGCGGTATCGCGAACATTACCGTGATTCCCGCCGCTGCAAAGCCCGGGCAAATTGTCGCCTTCGACACTGGCCCCGCCAACATGCTCATCGACGCACTCGTCGCACATTTCACACACGGTCGCCATCACTACGACAAAGGCGCGCGCATCGCACAAAGCGGCCGCTCGATTCCCGCGCTGGTCGACGAACTGATGCGTGATCCCTATCTAAGACTGCCTCCACCGAAGTCCACTGGCCGCGAATACTACGGCCGTGCCTATGTAAAAAAGATTCTTGCTCTCGGCAAAAAGCATCGCGCTAAGCCCGCCGACCTAATTCGCGCCGCAACGATTTTCACGGCGCTCTCCGTGGTCGATGCGTTAAACCGCTTCGTCCTTTTCAAAGCGACAATCCATCAACTCATCGTCTCAGGCGGCGGCGCTCACAACCCATTGATTCTCGCGCAGCTTTCCGCCGCATTGACCGCACCGTCTTCAGCTGCAGGGGCACGATCTATCGCGCTCCGACAGGGCGGAGGCCGTAACGCGTCGACGATCGAGATCGTCTCTTCGCCCCTGCTTGGGGTCGCCGAAGATGCCAAAGAGGCATTCGCGTTCGCCGTGCTCGCTTACGAAACCTTCCATCGACGCCCGAGCAACCTGCCGAGCGCCACCGGCGCCCGCGGCCCCGCCATTCTCGGTAAAATTGCCTATGCCCCACCTCGTTAGCACGTCAACTTCTTCGCGGATTCTGCCCATTCTTTGCACCCTCTGTGTTACTTCTATTCTTCTTCTTGTAACTGGCTGCGGACGACACAGGTCAAAAGATCCTTCGACGCTGATCTTTCTGATCGAGTCCAACCCCACGAATCTCGATCCGCGCTATGCCACCGATTCGCAATCGCAAAAAATCGATAGCCTGCTCTTCAGCAGCCTGCTCGAGCGCGACGACCAGATGAACTTCCACGGGGACCTTGCCGATTCCTGGAGCACGCCGGATCCGCTCACCTACATTTTTCATTTGCGCTCCGGCGTACATTTCCACGACGGCCGGCTGCTCACCTCTGCCGACATCAAGTACACGTTCGACTCGATTCTGGATCCAGCCACGCATTCGCCGAAGCGCGGCGCATTTCGCATGGTGGCGAGCATCGATACGCCCGACGCCGTGACCGTCGTCTTTCACCTCACGCAGCCCTACGCCTCCTTTCTCTGGAACCTCGCGCGGCCTGCCGTTGGAATTATTCCCAGCGGCGCGGGCGCGGATTTCTCGCGCCATCCTATGGGTTCTGGGCCATTTCGTTTCGTTTCGCAATCGCAGGATGAAGACGTCGTCGTCGAACGGAACCCAGATTATTTTCGCGCCGCGCCGCAACTCGCCGGCGTGCGTTTCCGCGTCGTGCCGGACGCCGTCGTCCGCGCGCTGGAATTGCGCAAAGGCTCCGCTGACATTGAAATGAGTTCTCTTTCGCCGGATATGATTCCGGTCCTCGCGCGCCAGCCCGATCTCGCCGTTACGGAGCGTCCCGGCACGAATTTCGCTTATCTCGGCTTCAATCTCGAAGATCCCATTCTTGCAAGACGAGATGTTCGCCAGGCGCTCGCTTTCGCCACCGGTCGCGAAGCGCTCATTCGCTATCTCCTTCACGGCGAGGCGCGCATCGCCAGTGGCATCCTGCCGCCCAATCACTGGGCTTACGAAGCGGATGTCGCGAAATATGAGCTGGATCCTGTGCGCGCGGAAAAACTTCTCGACGCGGCAGGTTATCCGCGTCAGGGGGACGGCACACGCTTTCATCTCACGCTGAAAACTTCCACCGAAGAGCAGGCGCGCCTCATTGGCGCGGTTTTGCAGGAACAATGGCATCGCGTCGGTGTCGAACTCGAGTTGCGTCCCCTCGAGCTCGCCACGCTTCTTTCCGACGCTTCACGAGGCAATTTCCAGATCACCTATTCGCGCTGGGTTGGAGCCAACAACGATCCCGATGTCTTTGAATTTGTCTTCTCATCGAAGCGTTTTCCGCCCGACGGCGCTAACCGCGGCCACTACCGCAATCCGCGCGTGGACGCACTGGTGGATCAGATTCGCGCTGAAATGGATCACGAAAAAAGGAAGGCACTTTGCAGCGAGGTTCAAAAAATCCTGGCGGTCGATTTGCCCTATTTGCCGCTTTGGTTCACCGACGTCGTTTCCGTCCATCGCCGCTCGCTCGGCGAACTCCAACTCTCGCCCACCGGCGATTACGACTTCCTGGCTACGCTAAAGCCCGCTCAATGACCGCAAAGGCGATGCGCTACTTCATCGCCTTCTCAATTTCCGCCACGGGGATCGCGCCTTCGCGAATAATTTTCCATGCGCCGCCGCGCAATTCGACAATCGTCGAGCCCAGCATCGCTCCGGTTTCTCCCGTATCCAGGATCAAGGAGAGCCGACCGCCCAGCTGCTTCATCACCTGCTCCGCGCTCGCGCAGGATGGAAAGCCCGAGATATTCGCGCTTGTTCCCGTGATCGGCCCGTCAAATTCCTCAATCAAACGGCACGCCACTTCGTTTTTCGGCCAGCGCAGCGCGACTTTCCCCGTGTTGGCCGTGACTTTCAGCGGCAGCCGGTTCGCCGCATCCACTACCAGCGTCAGCGCGCCTGGCCAAAATGTCTGCGCCAGCTTCAGAAAATTCTGCGGGATTTCGCGCGCCAGCTGCATGGCCTGGTCCAGCGACCGCACCAATATCGGCAACGCACGCGTCTCCGGGCGGCCTTTCACTTTGTAAATCTCATCGACGGCGGAAAGATTGAATGGATCGGCCGCCAAACCGTAAAAAGTATCGGTAGGGATCGCAAGGACACTTCCGCGCGTAAGAAAACTTGACGCATAACGCAGCACTTCCACTTCAGGGGTCTGCGCATTTACACGCAACAGTTCTGCCGGCAAAGTTTTGCCCTTTGGCGAAAACCTACAGAATCAGGTAAATACATGCGCTTCGCCCGCGCTCGGCTTAATTTTGCGACGCTACCATACCCCTCCAGCGCATGCAATAACAGCCTGTCGAAACCTTGCGCGGCGTCGCGTCTCAGCGCCGCGCAGCCGCGCAACTGCAGTTCGTAACTTGGGTCAACGGCCATGCATCCAATCGGTGTGATTCCCTTGTCCATTCTGGACCTTTCACCCATTCCCCAGGGCGCAACCGCTGCCGACGCTCTGCGCAATTCTCTCGAACTCGCGCAGCATGCCGAAACCTGGGGCTATCACCGGTTTTGGCTGGCGGAGCATCACAACATGCCCGGCATCGCCAGCGCGGCCACATCTGTCGTAATCGGCCACGTGGCCGGCGGTACGAAGACGATCCGCGTCGGTTCCGGCGGCATCATGCTGCCAAATCATTCGCCTCTAGTGATCGCCGAGCAATTCGGCACGCTCGCTTCCCTTTTTCCGGACCGCATCGATCTCGGCCTCGGCCGCGCTCCAGGAACGGACATGCTGACGGCCCACGCTTTGCGCCGCGACAAATCTTCCGGCGCCGATACCTTTCCGCAAGACGTCGGAGAGCTGCAATCCTATTTTGAGCCAGCGGCACGACACCAAAAAGTTCGCGCCGTGCCCGGCGCGGGACTACGTGTGCCGATCTGGCTGCTCGGCTCGAGCACGTACAGCGCGGAGCTCGCGGCCGCTCTTGGCCTCCCCTTTGCTTTCGCATCGCATTTTGCGCCTGCCGACATGATGCCCGCGCTGCATCTCTATCGCCGGCACTTCAAACCCTCCAAACAGCTTGATCGCGCCTATACAATGCTCGGGCTGAACGCTATCGTTGCGAAAACCGACGCCGAAGCGCAGTACCTCTTCACCTCCGTCCAGCAGTCCTTCACCAATCTTCGGCGCGGAATGCCCGGTCAAATTCCTCCACCCATCGACGATATCGACTCCTTCTGGTCGCCCGCGGAAAAAGCTTCTGCCAGTCACACACTCCTCTGCTCGGTGGTGGGCTCGCCCGAAACGGTTCAGCGCGGCTTGCTCAATTTTCTCGAAGTCACGCGTCCAGACGAAATCATCACCACCGCGCACATTTATGATCACGCGGCGCGCCTCCGTTCCTTCGAGCTGCTCTCGCAAATTCGCGCGCGCTTCGTTGACGCAGAAGCTCGAGAGACTGCTCCCCTCACCTCCTCGGCAAAGTTGGCGTAAATCAGCGCGAGACAGCCCCGGAAGCCCTGGCATTAACCTATCGCGCCAGAAATTTGCTACGCTCCCCGTAATGACCACGCCAGGCAAACCCGCCCGCAATGCCACGTCCGCAGCCGCGCCCGGAGTTCTTACCAGCCGCGATAATCGCTGGCTTAAAGAGTTCCGCTTGGCGCTTCGCGGCGGCTTGCCGACGGAGTCAGGCGCCGTTGGCGTAGAAGGCGTGCGCCTCGTCGAAGAAGCACTTCGCTCCGGATGCCGCATCGCGGCTGTGCTCTTCAGTGAATCCGGCGAACGCCATCGCGAACGCCTCGCTCCTTTCGTTAGCAAGGCCGAGATGGCTTTTCCTGTTCTGCGCACCACTGACCGGCTGTTCGAGGGCCTGGCCGACACCGAGCACCCGCAAGGCGTCGCCGCACTTGTCCACCCGCGCAACGCCTCTCTCGATGATTTGTTGCAAGCTCCAGCTTCCGTCTGCGCGCCGCTTCTAGTGGTGCTCGCTGGCGTTCAGGATCCAGGCAATGTGGGCACCATTCTGCGCACCGCCGCCGCTTTCGGCGCAACAGGTGCGGTCACCGCCGCTTCCGGCCAATCCGGCACAGCCAGTCCGTTTTCGCCAAAAGCACTTCGCGCCTCTGCTGGCGCCGCCTTGCATCTACCGATTCTTCCCGGAATGTCGCTGCCAATTCTCCTCACGCAACTCCGTATCGCGAACGTTCGCACGCTCGCTTCCGGTCTGCGCGAACCGCAAGAAGGCGAGCCGGCCGTTCTCTCGCCCTGGGAAGTGGATTGGTGCGAGCCCGTCGCGCTGCTCGTTGGTAACGAAGGCGCCGGCCTCCCTGAAGAAATCGAACGCAGCGCCGATGCGCGCATCCGCATCCCCATGGCCAGCGGCATCGAATCGCTGAACGCCGCCGCTGCCGCCGCGGTTCTGTTCTACGAAGCCGCCCGCCAGAGGAATTCCTTCTCTGAAAAGAGCACACTGTAGCCGTGAGCCTCTTCTCCAAATTGCCGGCACCCGCTCAGGAAGACTTTGCCCACCAGCCTCTTGCCGAGCGCATGCGCCCGCGCACACTCGATGAATTCATTGGACAGGAAAAACTCCTCGGCCCCGGAAAACCGCTCCGCCAGCAAATCGAAAACGATCAGATCACCTCCATGCTTCTATGGGGTCCGCCGGGTTGCGGCAAAACGACGCTGGCGCGAATGATTGCGCGCATTACGCGCTCGGAGTTCGTTGCATTCAGCGCGGTTCTCGCGGGGATCAAGGAAATCAAGGAAGTCATGGCCGCCGCTGAATACAAATCCCATGCCGGCCAGCGCACCATTGTCTTCGTGGATGAAGTCCACCGCTTCAATAAAGCACAGCAGGACGCATTTCTCCCGTATGTCGAAGCCGGCCACATCACTTTCATTGGTGCGACGACCGAGAATCCTTCATTTGAGGTCATCTCTCCGCTGCTCTCCCGCACCAAGGTCTACGTTCTCGATCCGCTCACCACGCCGCAAATCGTCGAACTTCTTCGCCGCGTGATCGCCGACAAGGAACGAGGCTTGGGAGGCGAAAACGTCGAGGCCGGCGAGGAGGTACTCTTCCGCATCGCGTCCTTCGCCAATGGCGATGCACGTTCAGCCTACAACACGCTTGAACTCGCGGCTCGCAGCGCCAAGCCGGGCTCGTCGGAGAAGGGCGGCGGGCGCTCGATCACTCGTGAATTGCTCGAGGATGTTCTCCAACGCAAGCTTCTTCGCTACGACAAAGCCGGCGAGGAGCATTTCAATCTCATCTCCGCGCTCCACAAATCCGTCCGCAATTCCGATCCAGACGCTACGCTCTATTGGCTGGTTCGGATGCTCGAATCCGGCGAAGACCCGCTCTATCTCGCGCGCCGCATGGTGCGTATGGCCAGTGAAGACATCGGCCTCGCCGAACCAGGCGCGCTCGCCGTCACACTAGCCGCAAAGGACGCTTTTGATTTTCTGGGCGCTCCGGAAGGCCATCTCGCTCTCGCCCAAGCCGCCGTCTATCTCGCGCTCGCTCCAAAATCCAATGCCGTTTACACTGCCTACGGCGAAGTCAATGACGATGTCGAGAAAACCGAGGCCGATCCTGTGCCCCTGCACCTCCGCAACGCCGTTACCGGCCTCATGAAAAACGTAGGCTACGGCCAAGGCTACAAATACGCCCATAATTTCGAGGAGAAAGTCACCGACATGACCTGCCTTCCCGAAAATCTCTCGGATCGCGTTTACTACAAACCCACCGATCAGGGCTTCGAGCAGCGCCTTCGCGCTCGCCTCGATGAAATTCGTAAGCTAAAATCGCGTTCAGCATCGAAACCGTGAGGTAACCGCATGAAAAAAGCTGCTTTATGTTTCGCAAGCCTGCTCTTCTGCATTCCCGCTCTTGCAGGCCGCAAACCGCCCAAACGCCCGCGCATTTTGGGCATCGCCGGAGTCACCATCTATGTCGCCGATATTCCAGTCTCCCGCAAATTCTACCGGCAGCTTATCGATCCGCAGCACACCTGCAACTATTGCGAAAGCACGCCTGACCAATACCTGTTCCTACCCAGCGGCCAGCGCATCACTCTCAAACAAGCGCCCACTCCGCCCCCTTCTGATTTGATCGCCGACATCTCTTTCCTAACCGACGATCTCGAAGGTTTCAAAAGATTCCTGGACCACAACAAGATCGATTTTTCCGAAGTAAAGCAAAAGCATACTGGAAATCTCGTCCGCCTCTTGCTCCAGGATCCCGAAGGTCACCACCTTTCGCTCACGGATTCCTACAACTTGGCGAACGCCGAAGAATTAAACAAAGGGCTGCCGCCCCCTAGTCCCTCCAATCCTGTCCGCATCATCCACGCAGGCTTTGTCGTCAAGGATCGCGCCTCCACGGATCATTTCTATAAAGATCTGCTCGGCTTCCGCCCCTATTGGCACGGTGGCATGAAGGACGACCAAACCGACTGGGTCGCCATGCAGGTTCCCGATGGCACCGACTGGGTCGAATACATGCTGCGTATCTCGCCGAACGCCGATAAACATACTCTCGGCGTCATGAACCACATCGCTCTCGGCGTTACGGACATTCACACCATCCAGAAAGAACTGATTGCGGAAGGCGTGAAGCCCGGCGAAGAACCAAAAATCGGCCGCGACGGCAAGTGGCAGCTTAACCTCTACGATGCCAGCGACACGCGTACCGAATTCATGGAATTCAAGCCCGTCGAAAAACCCTGTTGTTCGGATTTCACTGGCGCGCACCCTGGACCGGCGCAGTGAACGATTTCCAGAAAGGTCTGGGACTGTGCCAAAATCCAGCACGATGCGCATAATTGTCGTCGCAGTTTTCCTTGCGCTGTGCTTTCTCGCATCGCCTGCAGTGCAAGCCAGGCCATCGCGACCAAAGATCTTGGGCTTGGCCTTTGTTCGCCTCAACGTTTCGGACCTCGCCGCCTCGCGCAGGTTCTATGAGGAAACCCTTCAGCTTGGGAATCACATCAACGATTGCTTGGGAGCGCAATCCGTTTGCTTTCGGCTGACTCCCTCCACAACGATCGAGCTTGTCCACGCAGACGTGGCGCCTGGGGGCTCTATGTTGGAAGAACTTGGTTTCTGGACCGATGACCTGGACGCCATGCGGCGCTATTTGGCAGCCAAAAACGCCGGCGTTGGAAATATTTTCCCCGGCTACGACGGACGTAAACGATTCGAGTTGCGCGACCCGGAAAACCATCGTATCGCTTTCGTCTCCCCTCCTTTGCCAACCACTTTCTTTAGCTGGTCCAGCCAAATCAGCAGGCACATGCTTCACGCGGGGTTCGTGGTCAACGACATGGCCGCGGAAAATCATTTTTACGGCGATCTGCTCGGTTTTCGCCTCTATTGGTATGGTGGTTTCAAGGATCAGGACACGGACTGGTACGAAATCCAGGTCCCCAACGGCAGCAACTGGATTGAGTACATGCTCAATATTCCCGCCAACGCCGGCAAGCAGGAACTCGGCGTACAAAATCACTTCTCGCTCGGCGTCGAGGATATTCACGCCACCGCTGCGGAACTCCGCAAAAATGGCTTGGAGAAATTTGATGGCCCGGAAATCGGGCGCGATGGCAAATGGTCTCTCGATGCCTACGATCCCGATGGCACGCGCATCGAATTCATGGAGTTCAGACCCGTGCAAAAGCCTTGCTGTCATCCTTACACCGCGGGCCACCCCAGGCCATGATCCGTTTCCGCTCCCCAGGCGCTCTTCCCCGTGCTCCGCAGCTATGCGCGCTGCTTTTTCTTTTGTTCAGCGGCGGCCTCATTCCTCGCGCCCGAGCGCAGGACCTCGACAAGCCGCTTCAAAACATCGACGAAGAAATCACTGCTTTCAGCTTTGCTCCGGACGGTCGCATCGTCTACTCCGTACGCCGCACCATCAAAACCAAAAAGTACGATCTGCAGCACGACGACATCTGGCTGATGGAATCCAACGGCAAGCGCCGTCGCCTTCTCCAGGGCGAAAAATTCAATCGTGGAAACTTGCCCTTCTCATACGCCGTCGATGCTTTTCATTGGTCGCCAAACAGCCGCGAAATTCTCGCGCAACTTTTCACCACCAGCGTCATCGACGACTCCGGCCGCACTCAGGACTCCATCATGACTCTCGGCCTGGAAGACAACGGCAAAGAAATCCATTTTGGCAAAAGCGAAAACACCATCCCGGACTGCTTCAACGCCACATGGCTCAAGGACAACTCCACGATTGTCTACATGACGGAAACCGTAAAGCCGCGCATGCTTTTTTCGTTCCGTTATTACAATGTCGCAACCGGGCCCGCCGGGCCCGCGTTTGAAGGCCGCACCTTTATCGACTCCGATCGCATCCCCGGCACCAACGCCGCCATCGCCGTCGAACGCAACCGTGCAATGACCGGTCCTCCGCGCCTTCAGCGCCTCGAACTTCTCTCGCAAGACGCCACCGAAGTCGCCACGCTCGATGGCTACCAAGGCGGCCTTTCCGTTTCACCCAGCGGCACGAAAGTCGCCTATTTCATTGACCGCGAAATTCTGGAAGTTCGTGACATCGCCGCGCCCGATCATTTCGTCCGCCTGCGCGTGGGCCTCGGCGTTTTTCATTGGGCGCCCGATGAACAGCGCATCCTGCTCAAGCGCGCCACGGAAAGAAAAACCGCCGACATCGTCTGGATCGGCATTCCGTCGCTGCCCGCGCAGCAACCCGGAAAGGAAGTTCCCATCCTTCAACCCACTCCGCAGCCCATTCTTCACGATCTGACGTTCCGCGAATTTTCCATCTCGCCCGACGGCCGCCTTCTTGGCGTCGTTCTTCCCGGAAAACGCAATCTCATGGTGTTCCCGCTTCCAAATTAATCGGTTCCGCATTCAAGTCCGCGGCTTCGTCTTCGATTTGTCGTAATTCCTCGATTTAAATAAAAATTCCGCGCTCAAGTCCGCGCGGGTCGCCTTCTCCGTATATTTCCACGTTCCTTTCAGTTCAGTTGCTTCACCCTCTTCCGATGCTCCACCAAAATGCATGCATCTTCCACCACCATCAATCCCGCCGCACGCGCCCGCTCCGCAGCTTCTGCGTTTTCAATCCCCAGCTGCATCCATAAGACTTTTGCGCCGACGCGTATCGCGCTCTCAACCACCGGCGGCACATCCTCCGCCCGCCGAAACACATCCACAATCCCGATCATCTCCGGCACATCTTCCAGTCGCGCGTAACTCTTCTCTCCCAGGACTTCCCTCTCGTTCGGATTTACCGGAATGATCCGGTACCCGGCGTTCTGCATGTACTCGGTCACTTCATGGCTCGGCCGCAAAGGGTTCGAGGACAAGCCCACCACGCCAATCGTCTTGTATTTTTTCAGGATTTCCAAAATTGGATCTGCGGTTGCGCTCGCGCTATCCGGCAACAACACTCTCATCGCGCCGCCAACTGTCCTTTTCCCGCATGCCTCGTCCAAACCTGCGCCATTGCCGCGAGGCACTTCTCATTTTCTTCCGTCGTTCCGACCGAAACGCGAATCGCTTCCGGAAATCCCATCCAGCCCAGTGGCCGCACGATGATTCCCAGGTGCAGCAACTCATCGCAGATTTTCTTCGCTTCCGGTCCCACTTCCATGAAAATAAAATTCGTCTCGCTTGGCACCGGCCGCAATCCCAGTTTGCTCAATCCCTCGCTCAACCGTTTCCGCTCTCTCGCGTTCGTCTCGATGCACCTGGTGACATGTTCGCGGTCATCCAGTGCAGCCAACGCCGCCGCTTGCGCAACGCCCGACGTATTGAACGGGGTCCGCAGTTTGTTCATCGCGGCCAGAAGCTCGGGCTGTCCCAGCGCAAAACCGATGCGCATTCCCGCCAATCCGTACACTTTTGAAAACGTCCGCAGAATCAGCAGGTTTTTGTGCGCGCGAAAAATCTCTTCAGACTTCCGCCGGTTCAGACTCGGCGCGTAATGAATGTACGCTTCGTCCAGGACCACCAGCACGCCTTCCGGCACGCTCGCCAGGAACTCCGCAAATTCCCCAACGCCGAACGCCGTCCCCGTTGGATTGTTCGGATTTGCCAGGTAAATTACGCCGGTCTTTGGCGTAATTTCCTTCGCGATGGCCTTCAAATCAAACGCGAAACCCCGCTGCGGCACGAGTTTCAGCTCCGCTCCGCTGGCGCGAATCGCCACCGAAAATGGCGCGTAGCTCCCGAACGAGGTCATCCCCTGCAATCCGGCCCGCAAAAGCACCCGCGACGCCAAATCAATGATCTCGCTCGAACCCAGTCCCACAAAGATCTCTTCCGTCGAAATCCCCGTTCGCGACGCAAGCGCCTCGCGTAGCAGGTGCGTCCCTCCATCGGGATATCGGTGTGCGTTTTCCAGCGCCAGTTTCGCCGCTTCCACCGCCTTCGGCGAAGGCCCCAGCGGATTCTCGTTCGACGCCAGTTTCACCGCATGAATCTTCAGCTCGCGCTCGACTTCCTCGATTGGCCGCCCCGGCACATACACGGGCAGCCCTCGAATGTAATCCGGTATCAGCTCTTCAATGGTCCGTGTCATCGTATCCGGTCTTCTCTGTGAACTCTGAACTCTCTGCGATTTCTGTCTATATTCCTAACTCTTTTCTATCTTCGCACCAAGAAACATCCGGCGCACATTCCCCGAAATTCGCGTGCCCCACCAGCTAACGTCGCGTTTTTCCATCGCTTCCTTACTTCATTACCTCTTTACTTCGTCCCCGTCATTCTCCTCAGCTGCTCAATCTCCGCCTTCCTCAATTCCCGGTATTTCCCCGGCTCAAGATCCAAGACCAGCGGGCCGAATTGAACCCGCCGGATTTTCTCCACATGATGTCCCACCTTCTCAAACATTCGCCGGATTTGCCGGTTTCGTCCCTCAATCAAAACCACTTCGTACCACGGATTACCGCCATCTTCCGCCAGCCGTATTTTCGCAGGCGAAGTTTTCACTTTTCGCCCATCTTCCAGTTCAATCGTGATTCCCTCGCGCAATTGCTGGATGCTTTTCTCGTCGGGCTTTCCGCTCACCTTTACCAAATACGTTTTCGGGACATGCGAGCCGGCTTTCATCAACTTCTGCGCGAGCGCGCCATCATTGGTCATCAAGATCAAACCTTCGCTGGCATAATCCAGCCGTCCGACTGGATAGACTCGACCAACGCGCCTTTCGAGCAAGTCCATCACCGTCGGGCGTCCCTCCGGATCGCTGACGGTCGTCACGTAGCCCTTTGGCTTGTTCAGCAAAAAATAAACGGTCTTTTCCTGTTTTCCGATGGGGTCTCCATCCACGCAAATCACGTCGCTCTGGGGATCGGCTTTCGTTCCCTGTTCCCGCACCACTTCGCCGTTCAGCGTCACACGTCCTGCGGCGATAATTTCCTCCGCCTTGCGTCGCGACACAATCCCGCAAGCCGCCATGATTTTTTGCAATCGTTCCTGCATATCAGTTGCGGCTGTTTGTGGAGGCTCTCTTTTCTCTGCGGTGTTTCGGCGCACTCTGCGGCTGTGCGTTATCTTTTTCTTTTCTTGTACTCTTGAAGCTCGCGCGCAAGGCTGCCACTTCTTTCTCCGGCAGCAATCGGTATCGTCCGCGAGGCAAGCCTTCGACCGTCAGACTTCCCAATCCAATGCGCATCAACTTTTCGACAGGATGCATGTCCTTCATTAACACGCGCCGCAGCTCTTCTTTTTTCGAGTCCCGCATGCGCACTTCGTACCAGAAATTCGCCGCGCGCCCACGCGTGGCGTCGGGCTGCCGCACCGTTTTCATCCGCAGTCCAACCTCTTTTCCGATTCGGTCCAAATCCGCCAGGGTCAGCATCCCTTTCACTTTGACGTGATACACCTGCTCGATTTGCGCCCAATTCTTCAACATCTCCGCGGCCAGGTCGCCGTCATTCGTCAAGAACACCAGTCCAGCCGCGCCATATTCCAAATTTCCCACGGGGAACACGCGCTCCGGCAACCCTCGCAGCAAATTCCGCAGTGTCTTCCGACCTTCGGGATCGGCCATTGCCGAAACTACTTCGGGCGGCTTGTGAAGCGCCAAATAAATCTTTCTCTGCTCAGCCTTTCCGACGGTGCGCCCCGCCGCTTCAATCTTGTCCATCGACACGTCGGCTTTGGTCCCGAGTTCCCGAACGACAACGCCGTTGACGCGCACTTGTCCGCTCAGGATCAATTGCTCCGCGTGCCTCCGCGAAGCAATTCCTGCTCGCCCAATAATCTTCTGTAATCGTTCCTGCATATCGTGTTTGCGTGTGCGCTGGTGTTGTGGTGTAGGGGCACGATATATCGTGCCCCTACTGTGGAATGGCGATTGCATCCCCGCGAGTGATATCGGTCGCGTCTCGACGTTCTCCTCTATTCCCCCGCAGCGGTGGATTTGACGACCGGTGGTGGCGGGTCCTCGTCCAGTTGGCCGGAGGGCATGCCTTCGGCGGTGGCGAGGGCTTCGTGCTCCCGAAATGCTTCTGCTTCCGCGAGTTCTTCTTTTACATGCGCGACGGCCTCAGTCACGGTGTCATGTGAGTGCTCTTCAGGGAATGTGCTCCCGGGCACGGAGTTCTCGGCGATAGCAATGTCCCCTTCGCGATAGTCTTCACTCGAAGGCGCCATTCCTTCATCGCTCCCCAGGGCTTCGCGAGCCAGCGCCTCGAATTCTTTCAGGCTGGGCAGCTCTTCTAGATCACTTAGGCCGAAGCGCATCAAGAATTCTTTCGATGTTTTGTAGAGAATCGGCCGGCCAATTACTTCCTTGCGGCCTGCGGTGGTGATGAGGCGCTTGTCGAGCAGCGTGCTGATGACGCCGGAAGTATTGACGCCGCGAATTTCAGAAATCTCAGGCGAAGTTACGGGCTGTTTGTAGGCAATCACGGCCAGCGTTTCGAGCGCGGGCATCGTCAAGCGCAGCGGTGGCCGCAGGCTCTTGATGAAGCGCCGCACGACATCGTGCTGCTGCGGCTTGGTGTAGAGTTTGTAGCCGCCGGCCACGGCGCGAATTTCGATGCCGCGCTCTTCGACTGCGTAACTCGCCACCAACTCATCGAGCGACGATTGCACGACTAGCTTTTCTTCTCCCAGCGCCTTCGAGAGCTGCTCAATGGTCGCGGGTTCGTCCGCCGCATAAATAATCGCTTCGAGCGCCGCTTTTCTCTCTTCGTTCGTCATTCCTGCCTCACTCTTTCCCGCCTGTCTGACCGTATCGCCGCCGGACCGTCGTCAACTGAGCATGACGGGGAATCTACTTTTGCCTTCCTCATATTTTCACTTCACTAATCTGAATGATCGGCTGCGTGTTCGTATAATTTGGTACATCGCCCACAATCTGCCCGGCGTGCGGCCCGAAACTCGACTGAAAAGATTCCAGCGATTCAAATTGCAGTTGTCCAATCGCATGATAGGGAGCTCGTGATCCTGGCTCCATGCCCGCGATTCCCTGCTCAACGGCCACGCGCTTCAAGGCCGCGCCGAGCAATTGTTTAACCATCGGGATGTGCTTGTCGCAGTAGTATGCGATATCGAATTTGCTTCCTTCGCTGTTTGCGTACAGCACGCTAACCTGGATCATTATTTGTATTCCTCATCGATCTGCTTCAGGCCGCCTTGCTCGTCGAAAATCACGTCGAAGGCCTTGCCCCTCTTCACCACAATCTCGCCGAACTGCTTTTCTTGCGCCAGCAGGACCGCTTGCAGTTTCACCATCTCCAGAACGGCGAGGAACGCGACGATCATGGCGTGGCGCGATGGGCATGCCTCGAAAAACTGGATCAGATTTACCATGCTGTCCGCGCTGGCGAGAATTTGGGCGCGCAAGGCCGCAATCATTTGAGCCACGGTAAACTGCTCGTGCTGCAGTTCGATGCGGGAGACTTCCTTGCGGCGCTCGAGGACTTGCTGGAAGACTTTCACCAAATCGACTAGCGAAACGACCAGCTCGCCCTCGGTGCCTTCGTCGTTGTAAAGAGACTTGTCTGGCTTCGACCAAACGTTTTCTTCGATTTGCTGTTTTTGGTAGAGAAGCTGGGCGGCGTTCTTGAATTTCTCGTGCTCGACGAGGCGCTGCACCAATTCGGCGCGCGGATCGGTATCCACGCCTTCTTCAGCCGCGAGAGGATCCGGCGGCAAAAGCATCTTCGACTTGATGTAGATCAGCGTCGCGGCCATGTAGATGAAATCGGCGGAGACGTCGACGTTCAACTCTTCGAGCTTGTGGAGATATTCCAGATATTGCGCGGTGATCAGCGAAATCTGAATATCGTGGATATTCATTTCCTGCTTTTTGATCAAATCAAGCAGCAGGTCGAGCGGGCCCTCATACAAAGGAATGTGCACCTTGTAAGCCGCGTTCCCGGTCATCTTGTTACTCGGTGTGGCCATTCTAGGTGGCACAGACTTCAGTCTGTGCTCTTCTCCTTGCATTTCTCACTCTGAGCAGCACAGACTGAAGTCTGTGCCACATCCCTGCGACAATCAACGCTGAACCCACTGGACCAAGGCCACATTGATTTCTCGCTCACAAGGGCCGCCGCAACCGGATTCTTCTCAATGTAGCTCTTCACCTTCGCAAATTCCGCTTCGTCGCGGATCCAGTGATCAAACGATTCGTCTTGCCAGAAATATTCCCCCGTTCTCCCGAGTAAAAGATTCGCCTGTCGCGCCGTGCTTCCTTTGATTGCTTTCGTGATGGCCGCCATGGGCGCAAGCGGTGACATCAAGACATGCACGTGATTGGGCATCACAACCCAGGCGTGCACTCGGCACAAGCGCTTTTCCTCAACGGCTTTAATGGCCTCAACGACAACAGAAGCGATGCGCCTCTCCTTGAGCCACAGCGGTCCGGAAGAAGCCTTATCCAGTTCCAAGTCGTATTCTCTGAAACGCTTCCCAAGTTCCTTCGTCTTGCTCGCGCGCAAAGCAGCCATGACCTTTGTCGGTAGGCTTCCACTCAGTCGCCATGTGAGAAATAAATCTTGGCCTTCCGGCTGCCAGTGAGGAAGCGTGCGCTCGTAATAACGCTCGTTGCGACTCTCTTTGATCTCATTCATTGAGAGCACCATGCCAAGTTTCTGCGCAGGCCCAGGAGCACAGACTGAAGTCTGTGCCACCACAAAGTCGTCGCGATTTGCGCATCTGTCAAATATCAAAACCGTTTCGAAGCTACCTGCTCGCTAATTCTTCCCTTTTCTTTCTCCAACCAAAGACGGCTTCGCGGACGCGCTCCATGGTTTTCTTGGCTTCGACGCGGGCTTTTTTCGAGCCTTCGTGAATCATGTCGACTACGCCTTTCGGGTCGTTCTCCCATTTCACGCGGCGTTCGCGGACGGGCGTGATCCATTTGATCAAGTTTTCGGCCATCGCGGCTTTGCACTCGATGCAGCCGATGCCGGCGGTGGTGCAGCCCTGGCGCACCCAATCGAGCCGGCCTGGCTCGCCTGCTGAGAACAGTTTATGCCAGTCGTAGACGGGACACACGTCCGGATTTCCTGGGTCGGTGCGGCGCTTGCGTGCCGGGTCGGTGACCATCACTTTCGTTTTCTTGCGGATGTCGTCGTCCGTCTCGCTCAACGTAATTGCGTTGCCATAACTCTTCGACATCTTCCGGCCGTCGAGGCCGGGTATCCTCGGCGTCTTCGTCAGCATCACTCCTGGCTCGATCAAGACCTCCGTTACATCAACTAATCGGAGTGTTGGTCCAAGGTTTTCGACGAAATTCTTCACGCCCATTTCGAGAACACGTCGTCGCATAACTGAACCAAGGGTGGCTTTCTCTTCCGAGGACAATTTACCCTTTTTCGCCAAAATTTCTTTTGCTTGCTCTTGAAGGAAGATGTTCCCAAGCGCCTCTTGAGCTCTTACGTATGCAAGCGCTTCCTCCAGGGCAAAGAATTCGTCGCGAAATTTGAATCCGTTGAATAAATTGAACCGTCGGACGATTTCGCGGCTTAACTCGACGTGGGAGACTTGATCTTCGCCTACTGGGACGAAGAGGGGGGTGCCCTCTTGGCTGTAGATGACGATGTCGGCGGTTTGCAGGCAGGGGTAGCCGAGGAAGCCGTAATTGTGCAGGTCCTTGTCTTTAACTTGCTCGAGGGCTTCTTTGTAGGTGGGAACGCGCTCTAGCCAGCTTAGCGGGGTGACCATGGAGAGGAGCAAGTGCAGTTCGGCGTGCTCCAGGACCAGGGATTGCTGAAAGATGACAGACTCGGCGGGATCGAGGCCAGCGGCCAAATAGTCCGTCATGATTTCGATGGTGTTTTGGGCTACGGCGGAGGTGTCGGCGTAGTCGCTGGTCAGGGCGTGCCAATCGGCGATGAAGTAGAAGCAGTCGTACGTGGGGTCATTTTGTAACCGAACCCAGTTTTCCAGGGCGCCGAAATAGTGGCCGATGTGGAGCTTTCCGGTCGGGCGCATGCCGCTGACGACACGCTTTTTGGCTTGGTGCGTGGGAGCTTCGGTTCCGGTTTTGGGTTCAGGCGCGTTGGGCAAGGGCTTCCCCTCCCCCCGGTATATTTGTAAGTGTTGCATCTAAAGGAGTTAGGTTTTGCGTAAGTCCTTTAGATGCAGCGTTTACGGGTGGCTTGTAAGTGTTGCATATAAAAGAGTTAGGCGGGGCTGAAATTGGACGAGAAGGGGTTTGATTTTGGGTGGGGTCGGCGGCGAGCCGTGATACAAGGTCTTTCAACTTGGTGGATAGTAGCATAAGAGTTAACAAATGTCAATTGAAAAACCGAGAATCGGGCGGACGGGGGTCAAATTTAAGCGGCTCGCTCTCAACTGGACTTCCCCAAAAGCTCTCTTGCGATGATGGTGCGCTGAATCTCGCTGGTGCCTTCGTAAATGGTGATGACGCGGGCATCGCGGTACATGCGCTCGACGTCGGTCTCGCGGGAATAGCCGGAGCTGCCATGAATTTGGACGGCTTTGGCGACCACGCGATTGACCATTTCGCTGGCATAGAGCTTGGCTTTGGAGGCGGCAGCGCCGAGCTTCGCCGGGTGGGTATCCTTAAGCCAGGCAGCATGATAGACGAGCCCGCGGGCCGCTTCGATCTCTGTCTGCATGTCGGCGAGCATCCATTGAATAGCCTGGAATTCGCTGATGGTTTTGCCAAAGGCGCGGCGAGCTTCGGCGTGTTTGACGGACTCTTCGAGAGCGCCTTCCGCGAGGCCGAGAGCCAGGGCGGCGATGCCGATGCGGCCGCCGTCGAGGGCGCTAAGAGCGATCTTGAGCCCCTGGCCTTCTTCACCGAGGCGGTTTTCGCGGGGGACTTCGCAGTCGTTAAGGAGGATTTCGACGGTGGGCGAGCTGCGCTGGCCCATTTTGTCTTCGTGGCGGCCGACTTTGAAGCCGGGAAAGCCGGGCTCGACCAAAAAAGCGGAGATGCCTTTGCCGCCCACTCCGGGATTGGTCTTGGCAAAGACGAGGAAGAGGCCGGCGACGCTGCCGTTCGAGACCCAGGTCTTGGTGCCGTTCAGGCGATAGATATCTCCGCTTGGCGTGCCCAGCGGAGCTCCGCTCCAAGCCGCGGCGGCACCGGGAGCCAGGCTCGGAGGGGCAGACGGTTTTGTTCCCAGACCCGAGCCAACACGTTGCATCGCGACGGCGCGCGCTTGGATTCCGGCGGCATCGGAGCCAGCGCCAGGTTCCGTCAGGCAAAAAGCGCCAAGAATTTCGCCGGTGGCGAGGCGGCGCAGATACTTTTCTTTTTGTGCCGGCGTGCCGAATTTCAGGAGGGGGATTTGAACGGCGGAGTTGGTGACGCCGAGCGAAGTGGCCATGCCCGCATCGACGCGGGCGACTTCCTCGAGCATCAGTACGTAGGAAAGCGTGTCGAGGCCGGGGCCGCCCCATTCTTCAGGAGTCATCATCCCGCAGCAGCCGAGTTCGGCGAGTTTCTTGATTTCGGAGGTAGGAAAGCGCTCTTCGCGGTCGCGCTGCTTCACGGTGGGGCGGACTTCCGCTTCCATGAATTGGCGGACGGTGTCGCGGATTAGTTTTTGGTGGTCGCTGAGCGAAAAATCCATCGTGTCGTTGTACGCGGGGTACGCACGATGCTAACACAGCTTATATCGTGCTCGCACGGGCACGGCACGCCGAGCCCCTGGACGGAGGAATTACAGCTTGAAGAGTTCGCGGAGGCGTTTGGCTTGGGGGCGGCTTACGGGGACTTCGGTCGCTTTTTTGTCCTGCATTTTGAGAATGAACGTGGAGTTGAACCACGGGACTACTTCCTTGACGTATTGGAGGTTCACCAGGAAAGAGCGGTGGGCGCGCCAAAACGAATCGGAAGCGATGGTGTCGTTCAAATCGTCCAGAGTGCGGTAATTCGACGAGCCTTCCACCTCGCGAGTGACGACCCAAACGTCCCCTTCCTGGACGGTCGCGAAAATGATGTCTTCGCCGTTGACGAGGAGAAGGCGCTGGCCAGCCTTGACGAGGACCTTCACGCGCAGCGGAGCACTTTTCTTTTCGCCGAGCTGGCTGACGAGCTGCTCGAGGCGATCCGTGGCGGAGGTTTGGGTGTCCAGCATTTTTCGCGCGCGCTGGATGGCTTTGGCAATGCGCGCTTTGTCGAACGGCTTCAGGACGTAGTCGACAGCGTTTACGTCGAAGGCTTGGACGGCGTACTGATCGAAGGCTGTGGCGAAAACGACGTGAGGCATTTTCATTTTGCGTTCGACAAGCTTTTTGAGCACGCCGAAACCGTCGAGGCCGGGCATCTGCACGTCGAGAAAAACGAGGTCGGGGGAGTGTTCTTTGATGAGCGAGACGGCTTCGACGCCGTTCTTGCCTTGCCCGATCAGATTGACTTCGGGAAAGGCTTTCAGCAGATAGGCGAGTTCTTCCCGTGCGGGCTTCTCGTCGTCCACGATGATGGTGTTGATGGGCATAGACGGAAAATCCAAGATGCCGGGCTGAAGCCCGGCGCCACGTTGCGATGCCGGTCTAAAGACCGGCCACTACAGTGTATGATAACGGCGGAGAAAGCGTACCAACTATGCCGCCAAAAGCGCCCAGCCGCACCACCGCTAAAGTTCTTCGCAGCAAAATGATCTATAAAGGGCCTGTCTTCGGCATTCGCCGAGATGAAATCATCGAGCCGAGCGGTCTGCGGGTCACGCGCGAAGTAATTACGCATCCCGGCTCGGTCGTCGTGCTGCCTGTTTTTCCAGATGGGCGGATCCTTATGATCCGGCAGTACCGCCACGCGACGCGGCAATACCTTTGGGAGCTCGTGGCCGGGCGCATTGATGCGGGCGAAAATCCACGTAAAGCCGCGGCGCGCGAATTGATCGAAGAAACGGGTTACCGGGCGAAGCGGTTTCATGTATTCCTCGATATTTTTCCGACGCCGGGATTTCTAGAAGAGCGCATGTACATTCTGCTGGCCGAGGATCTGACGGCAGGCGTCGCTGAGCCGGAAGAAGACGAGCGAATTACTTCCCAAGCGTTTACGCATGTCGAAATCGAACAGATGATTCGTCGAAATAAGATTCGCGACGCGAAATCGGTGGCCGGAATTCTCTATTATCTGCGATTTCTGGTTCGTTCCTGAAGATCGGTGGGGGCAAAAACCAACCCCGTTGTTTTTCTGTAACGGTTTCTTCCAACCGAATCAACCCCGCAACAAATGATTCACAATGTGAAACAAAAAATGCAAACCCTGTGTTCGCTAGGAGTTGCGGGAGCTTTCCAAATCCACGGCGATAAGAGAAAAGAATTTCCGCATACTGAATCGTTTTTATACTGGTGTTTTCGTTCACTTTTGGAAACCAAGAAAACGATTGTTCTCTTGACTGAACGCATCATTCTGGTAGACTCCGCGCAAATTATTCGTGTGGCGGCTTTCTTTGTCCCTATATGGCTAGCCACGTGAGATATCCAGGTCTCCGTCAGGAGGAGCATATAAGTGCAAGGAACCGTGAAATGGTTTAATAATTCGAAAGGGTACGGCTTCATTGGGCGCGATGATGGTCCGGACGTTTTTGTACATTATTCCGCTATCACAGGGGATGGCTACCGCACTTTGCAGGAAGGAGATGCGGTAGAGTTCGAGATTGTCCAGGGACCGAAAGGCCCCCAGGCAGCGAACGTCCAGAAGCCAGGTTAATTAACCCCAGGAATCATCCGGCCGGCAGAGTGCGCCCCTCTGCCGGTCTTTTTATTTATGGAGGTAAAGGAGGAAGCGGAGAGAGATCAGGTGAAGGAGCAGAAACGGGCAGCGTTGGAAGCGGCGATTGCGGTTGGAAATCGCTAGGGCAAAGTGAGACGACCGATCAGCAGATGGAAGAAGGCGGCGGAATCGGAATGCAGGCAAACTTGGGCGTTCGGAGGGCCGGGTTCGGGGCGGGTAAAACCTTTGTCGTCGACGCGGATGTGCATGGGTTGGACGGGGCAGATTTTGGGATTCAGGATGTAGGCGATGGTCATGGGATCGAAGAGCGTGGGAGTTTGCTGGCCCCATTCGTGATAGAGGAGTGTCAGGGCGTCGGTGATCGGCGTGCCTTGGCGGAACAAATAGGCGCGCTTGACCCCGTCGAATTTGAGCTGGGTGGAGTCGAGGGGCATGACGTAGAGCGGGACGCCGGAACTAAAGAGTTTTTGAGCGGCAGGGATGTCGTTGATGATGTTCCACTCAGCGCTGGGAGGCGGACCGGGACATGCGCCGAATTCGCTATAGCCGCATTGGATCGAACCGCCCATCATCACCACGCGTTTGAGTTTCAGGAAAGTTTCGCGGTCTTTGTCGATGAGTGCGCCAATGTTCATTTGTGGGCCGATGGCGATCAGTGTGATTTGGCCGGGATAGCGGCGAATTTGGCCGAGGATGAAGTCCACGGAGTTTAAATGAGAGGCTTTGGCGAAATGGCCGCCATCGCCGTAGCGGCGCTGGGACATGGGATTGGTGGTGTGCGTGGGAGTGCCGGCGAGGACGGGAATGTCGGAGCGACCGGCTTCGCCGAGAATGCGGTCGAGGATTTTGGCGCGGGCTTCGGTGTCACCAAAGGTTGTGGAGATGCCGAGGATTTGAAGCTCGGGGCTCTTAAGGGCGAGGGCGATCGCAAAGGCGTCGTCGATGTCGTCGCCAATGTCCGTATCGATGATGACTTTTTCTGAGGTGGCTGAAGCTTGCGCGGGAATTTGCGCTTGTGCCCGTGAGATCGAGCCCGCCAGAATTGAAAGCAGAACCGCCAAAACCGAAAAACGCATGCTGCCCTCCGAAGCACATATCCAACCGGCACGGGTTCCAATGGAAAGGCATTGTTCACCGCTTATGGGGAGTAAGTCTATCCCATCGGGTGAGCGCTCTCTCTTTGAACAAATATTAATGTCAAAACGAGCCAAAAGGCTTACATTGCCGAGCACATTTCTCGTCCAGGGATCCGGAGAATTCGCCGCGTGCTCTTTTTTTTCAGAGTGGCCTTTCTGACGCTTTTGATCGCGTTGCGTGCAGGGCCGGTCTTCGCCCAGCTGCCTTTCTACACGGACGATTCATCGGTCACAGCGCCAGGGATCGTGCACTTTGAATTCTTCAATGAGTTCGATGCTTTGCAACACGCGGAGTATCCGGACCTACACCAAAATACGGCGAATTTCAAAGTCAATTATGGGCTACGGCACAATCTGGAACTTGATCTGGACGCACCTTATCTCGGCATTTACCGTGCAAGCAGCTCGCCAACTTCCGTTGGCGTTGGCGACACAAACCTCGGAGTGAAGTGGAAGATTCACCAAGCTACTCCGGGTTCGCGGGTGCCATCGTTTGCCACAAGCCTATATATTGAGTTCCCGACCGGGGATTCGCGGCAAAAGTTGGGCTCTGGTTTGACTGACTATTGGCTGAATTTCATTGTGCAGAAGCCGTTTTCAGATAGAACAAGGCTCACGGGCAACGCGGGATTCTTGTTCGCGGGGAACACCAGCACGGGCGCCGTGGGAATTCAAACCACGCACGGCCACGTAACTACCGGAGGAATCTCGTTGCTTCACGATCTGACTTCGCGGCTGACTCTGGGCGGCGAGTTGTACGGGGGCGTTGCGGACAACAGCGGACTTGCCAAAAGCCAGTTGCAGGCCATGCTTGGGGGGCAATACAACATTCGGAATGGTCTGACATTCTGCTTCGGCGTGCTCGGCGGAAAGTATGCTGCAAGTCCCCGGATCGGTGGACAGATTGGCGTGGCCATGGATTTTCCCGACATGCTACGTTCGCTTCGGCGGACGCCAGATTGAAATGTTAGGGAAGCAGTCGAGAACGGGAGCTAGTTTCTTGTCAACTTAGAGGAGACCGCGATGACCTGCAAACCGGAAGTGCTCAAAGACGTTCCGCTCTTTGCGTTGCTTGACGATGATGAAAGGGCCGTCCTGGCAGCGCAGGTGGAGGTCAAACGCTTTGCCGCGCGTGAACGGATTTACAAGAAGGGGGATCCCGGCGGCCAGGCCTATGTAATGATTTCCGGAAAGGTGCGCGTCACCACGGTCGATGAGGATCAGCAAGAAGTGATTGTGGATGAGCCGGCTGCCGGGCAATTCTTCGGATTTGCTTCCATGCTCGAACAGACGCCTCACTACACCAACGCGTATGCACTGGAAGAGACAACGTGTCTCGAGGTATCCCGCGACGACATCGCGGTTCTCCTGCAGCGTAAGCCGCACGCTGGGATGGACCTGCTCACGACGCTAGGCCGCCAGTTCCACGCGGCGCAAGAGCTGGTTCGGATCCGGGCCAACCGCAACCCGAATGAATTGATCGAAGCAGAGGCGACTCTGGGCGAGCGAATCGCGGACGAGGTGGCGCGGTTTGGAGGATCGTGGACTTTCATTGTGTCGTTCGGCGTTGTGATGAGCATCTACGCGGCCGTCAACATCGTGCTGCGCGGGAGGGCCTGGGATCCGTACCCATTTATCCTGCTGAACCTGTTTCTTTCCATGCTCGCCGCCATTCAGGCACCCGTCATTATGATGAGCCAGAATCGCCAGGACACGAAAGACAGGCTGCGGGGCGAACTAGACTTCGACGTGAACCGGCGCGCGGCTTCGGAAATCCAAGGGCTGGCGCGTAAACTGAACATGCTGGACGACAAGATCGATGACCTCGGAAATCTCCTGCGCGGGAAGACTCTTCACTAAAGCCTGGCTGCGCGACGCAAGAACCGGAAGTACGGCGAGATTGGGATGCAAATTTTTGGCACGGGCTTCGGCGTAACTGAAGGTGGTGGAGATGCCGAGGACTTGAAGTTCGGGGCGCTCGAGGGCGAGGGCGCTGCGAGCACCCCGACGATCGTGCAGCGCTACCTCCTCCATCCTTGTACGTGGGGCGCAAAGGCTGTCGAGACGGGCGCGGGGTAACTAAATGAGTGACAACTCCCGGCGGGCGGCACCTGAGAAGCATTACCCTAGGCGACAATTTCGGGAGGGTGTGCGAATGGGGCTTCGACCGTGTTTAGTCCATGGAAAATGGCGATCCTCTGGCTGGTTTTTGCGATGGGGATGGGGCTCGGAATATTCCGGGGTAAAGAATCTCGATTAGCCGTCTGGATTCCCGGCAATCGGCACGCGCTGAGCCGGCAGGGTTCCGTGATTCGTTGGACGTTAGCCGCAATCGCGGCGGTGATGATCTGTCAGGGATGGCGACTGACGATGAGCGCGACAGCAGACGTGCTGTTGATAGTGCTCGGCTCATTTCTACTTATCGCAGCTCTGTACATTTCAGACGTGGCTTTCCATCTTTCGAGTGGACTAGATTGGATTCTGAGAAGACCTGGCAGCCGGCAAGACTCCTAGCATCTCGAACGATACCTTCAGGTTGCTTCGACCGCGTGCCTTTCGCGGGAGAGTGGCTTTATAATCGCTGGCATGGACAACAAACAGATTGCACGGATTCTGCGGGAGACGGCGCAGCTACTGGAAATCGATGGGGCGATTATTGGGCGCTACCGGAGCTATGAGAAGGCGGCAGAACTCATTGATGGGCTGCCGGAATCGATCGAGCAGCTTGTGACGCAGCCGGAGAAGCTGGAAGAGTTGCCCGGGATCGGCGAGCGGATGGTGGAACATCTTCAGGAGATTGTGAAGACTGGGGATTACTCGCTACGGAAAAAGCTGTTGAAGAAATATCCGGCGACGATTCTGGATTTGCTGCAACTGCAATCCCTGGGACCGAAGAAGGTGGCGTTTTTGTGGTCGAACTTCAAGGCGGGGACGGTTGCCGACGTGGAAAAAATCGCCAAGGAGGGGAAACTCCGCGACCTTCCTGGATTTGGCGAGAAGAGCGAACAAAATATTTTGAAAGCCATCGAAGTTTTCAAAAAATCATCGGGGCGGTTTCACATCGACATAGCGGAAGCGGCGGCCACAGAGATCATTGCGCATATTATGAAGGCAGGAAAAGCGGTGGAAAGTGTTACACCGGCGGGTTCACTGCGGCGCGGCAAAGAGACGGTTGGAGATTTGGATTTGCTGCTGACGCTTGGCGAGGGCCATACTGCGCAGAAACATGTGGATGCGCTGGCGAAACACATTTTGGAGTTTCCCGGCATCGACCAGACGTTGGCGCATGGGGAGAACAAAGTCAGCTTCACGCTGGAAAATGGGTTGCAGGTGGATGTGCGGCTGCTGGAAAAAGAAAGCTTTGGAGCGGCGCTGCTTTATTTTACGGGTTCGAAAGAGCACAACGTCGCGCTGCGCGGGCGTGCGAATGACATGGGCTTGACGCTGAACGAATACGCGCTGGCGACGTTAAAGGGAGAGAAGCCGGTCGCGCGGCGGACCGAGGCGGAGATTTACGCGAAGTTGAAGCTGGACTACATTCCGCCGGAGCTGCGCGAGAACACAGGCGAGATTGCCGCAGCGGAAGCACACAACCTGCCGCACCTGATTGAGTTGAAAGACATGAAGGGCGATTTGCAGATGCACACGACGGCCAGCGATGGGAAAAATTCCATCGAGGAGATGGCCGAGGCGGCGCGGCAGTTGGGGCATCAGTACATCGCGATTACGGACCACTCGAAAGCCGTCACGGTGGCCAATGGGCTGGATGAAAAGCGGATGGCGGCGCATATCAAGAAGATTCATGCGGCTAGCGACAAGGACTTGGGGATTCGGGTGCTGGCGGGGGCCGAGGTCGATATTCTGAAGGACGGTTCGCTGGATTATTCGGACGAGCTGCTGGCGCAATTGGACGTGGTGGTGTGCTCGATTCACTCGTATTTCAACCTGGATCGAGCTGCGATGACCGCGCGGATGCTTGCGGCAATCGAGAATCCGTATACTCAAATCATCGCGCACCCGACCGGGCGGCTGTTACTGCGGCGTGATCCCATCGATTATGACATGGAGAAGATTCTTGAAGCTTGCGCGAAACATGGCGTGGCGATGGAGTGCAATTCGTACCCGGACCGGCTGGATTTGAAGGACGTATATCTGCGGATGTGCAAGGACCGGGGCGTAAAGGTCGTGATTTCAACGGATTCGCACAATGCCGCGAATCTCTCATTGATCCGCTACGGCGTAACGATGGCGCGGCGAGGCTGGCTAGAAAAGCACGACGTCATCAATACCCTGCCGACGGAGAAGTTTCTCGATGCTCTTAGGGCGAAGCCCGGCGCCCATCATGCGAAATCCTCCAGCCGCAAGAAGCATGCTGCCCACCATTGAGGCCTTTTGCTCGTAGTGACTTCCCCTACAGATATTTCGACTGCCTAAGGTTACGGGGCGGCTCCCTGACGTTTGGCGTGATGCGGCGTCATAAGTGTCGTGTGGGGTAGACCCTGTCCAGCTCAAGGGAACATTTTGGACCCAGGTACCGTACCTATCTCTGAGAAGGCGAATTTACGGAGGCTTTGACCTATGAGCTTGCTTAAGAACCGCAAGACTGCCGTTCGGTTGGGTGTTGCGAGTGCCGCCCTGTTTGCCGCAGTTGCTTTTGCTCCGCGCGCCAGCGCTCTGGATTGGAGCCGGAACTATACGATTACTGGACGGGCCAACGTGCATGTCGACACGAACGATGGCAGCGTTCGCGTGAGCACGAGCGATGCGAAGAGCGTTCAGTTTCACGTCGACTATGAGGGCTACGAGCTCGACAAGGACCTCCATATCGAGGCGAAGCAAAATGGCGACACCGTTGAGCTGATCGCGCGCACGACCGGGCATTGGGGATGGTCGTGGGGCGGTCATTCGAGAAGACTGCATATTGAGGTGCTGATGCCGCGCGAAGCCGATTTGGACGCGCATACGGGCGATGGCTCGGTCGAGGCGAGCGCGATAAATGGGAAGGTGAGCGTTTATACGGGCGATGGGTCCGTCCGAGCGAACACCTTGACCGGCACAATCGACCTGCACACCAATGACGGCAGCATCACCGTAGATACGCTAAAAGGCGACATGCGCCTGCACACTGGTGACGGCTCGATTGAAGCGCGGCAACTGGACGGCAAGCTCGACGCCGACAGCGGAGACGGGCACCTGAGGATCGCTGGCCGATTTGATGCGCTGAACATCAGGACAGGAGACGGAAGCGTTGAAACGCAGGTGCTTCCGGGGTCGAAGATGGCAACCAGCTGGAACGTAAAGACAGGGGATGGCAGCGTGGACCTGGCGCTGCCGGGAGACTTCCAGGTGAATATTGATGCCAGTACGGGGGATGGACACATCAGCGTCGGATTGCCTGTAACGATTGAGGGAACATTCAGCAACTCGCAGCTTCACGGCAAAATGAATGGCGGGGGACAGTCATTGACGATTCATACGGGCGACGGCTCGATCCGGCTGAGCAAGGCGTAAACCGAGAAACGCGGTGAGCACAAGACCCGGCTGCATTTGAGGATCTGTGCTTCATCTGCTGACCAGTACTATTACCCCCAGCATTGTCCTTTTTCACCGACACTCGTCTTTCACCGGCGACACGAGCATAGGATCGTGGCATCTAACTTAATGAAAACACGCACGTTGAATTTGGAGGCTCGCTTGCCAGTATGTTTGTCGTCCCGGAAGGGGGCATCCTTTGGTCGTCTTGATTCTCACATTTGCGATTGTGGCGCTCGTTGCGATCACGATTGCCAGTTCGATCTCCTCGATGAACCGGCATGGCCGGTCATGAGGCTGGCGAAGAGCGCAAGAGCCGGCGGATTTGGGGAGTGATAGGGGTCAAATAGGCGGAGTTCCGATTCATTCACGCAATTCCACAGATTCCGTTCTTTCCTTTCGGCGGCTGGACTCCATAAGGCATAATCAGGCTCCCAGGAGTTGCGCCCGATGCTGAGTTCTATTCCCTCAAAAAACTTGCAGATAGGCAGCCGGCTAAAGGCGGCGGTCTCGCTGATACTTATCCTCGCGACCTCGATACTGGCTGGGCCAGCGGCCGCGCAATCCCACACGGAGGCTGGTTGGGCGACGTACTCGGGCGACCCCGGCGGGACACGTTACTCCCCTGCCAAGCAGATCGACCGGGCAAACGTGGCCCAACTCAAGGTAGCCTGGACTTACCACACGGGAGCACTGGGACATAATGAAGATCTCGATAAGAAAGCAGCGTTCGAAGCAACGCCGATCCTTGTGGACGGAAAGCTCTATCTAAGCACGCCATATGATCATGTGGTGGCGTTGGACGCTGTGAGCGGAGCAAAAATTTGGGAATTCGATCCCAAGCTGGAGTTGCCGTATGGGGCGTCGGAAGTGACCTCAAGAGGCGTTTCTGCCTGGCGCGACCCGTCCGCGAAAGCTGGCAAGGCCTGTGCGCTGCGGATCTTTATTGGGACGCTGGATGCGCGGCTGATTGCTCTGGATGGGGAGACAGGAAAGCCGTGCGCTGATTTTGGCGATGAAGGCGAGATTGACCTGACCGATGAAGTGCATCTGCGTGATCCTGGGGATTACGAGGTGACTTCGGCGCCTTCGATTTATAAGGATTTGGTGGTTGTCGGATCGTCCGAGGGTGACAACCGCGCGGTGACGCTGGAACGCGGGATTGTGCGGGCATTCGATGCTCGGACGGGCCATTTGCGCTGGACATGGGACCCAATCGCACCCTGGGCTTATGAAACGACACCACGGACCGGAGCGGGGAATGCGTGGTCCACGATCTCGGTCGATGAAAAGCACGATCTCGTCTTTATTCCTACCGGCAGCGCCAGCCCTGACTACTACGGAGGATTCCGAAAAGGCGACGACAAGTGGGCGGACTCAGTGGTGGCTCTGAAAGCCTCTGACGGCAAGTTCATTTGGGGATTTCAGGTGGTGCACCATGATCTTTGGGATTATGACGTCGCGTCGCAGCCGGCGCTTTTCGAGTGGAAAGACGGAACGCCTGCGATTGCGATAACGACCAAGATGGGCCGCATGTTCGTGCTGAACAGGCTGAATGGCAAGCCGCTCTTACCGGTGGAAGAGCGCGCGGTTCCTAAAAGCGAGATTCCTGGAGAGGCTTCGTGGCCGACGCAGCCCGAATCGACGATTTCGCTGGTGCCTGAAAAATTGTCGCCAGACGATGCTTGGGGTAAGGATGAGAAAGAGCGGGCGTGGTGCGCCGAACAGATTAAGGCGGCGCGGTACGGGGAGATTTTCACGCCGCCGAGTTTGCAAGGGACGCTTGTGTTTCCAGGCAACGTTGGAGGCGTGAACTGGGGCAGCGCTGCGTACGACCCGCAGCGGCATTTGCTGTACGTGGATACGAACCGGCTTCCGATGTTCGTAAAACTGATTCCGCGCGCGGAACTCGAAGCAGCGCGGAAGAGTGCTACGGACTCCGACCGGCTGCACGGCGAGTTTGCAAGGCAGGTGGGCGCGCCATACGCGATGTTTCGCACGCCGCTGCTGGCGCCAAGCGGTTTGCCGTGCAATCCTCCGCCGTGGGGAACGGTGACTGCCGTCAATTTGTTTGACGGGAAAAAGGCCTGGGATGTGCCGCTGGGGAGCTATATTCCTGGTATGAATACGGGGACGATTACGTTGGGTGGACCAATGGCTACCGCGGGAGGACTTGTGTTCACAGCAGCGGCAATGGACGACTCTCTTCGGGCTTTCGATTCGGAGACCGGAAAAGAGATTTGGAAGTTTCAACTCCCGGCAGGTGGACAGGCGACACCGATGACATATAGCATCGGCGGGGAACAATACGTGGTGATTGCCGCGGGCGGCCACGGCAAACTCGGAACGAAGCAAGGCGATAGCGTGATCGCCTTCACACTGCCTTAGAACAGTGGAGCAAGAAATGAAACCTGCGGTTACGCCAGATTCGCAGAGTCGCGGATGACGAAGCCTTCCCTTTCAGCGCCCTTACCAAAATCCAATGAGAATTCGTTCCTCGCAGGCGGCATGCTGATAGTCGTCGCCATCGCGCTGGGAAAATTCCTGCTTCATTTCTATTTCAACAACCGCTACGACTATTTCCGAGACGAATTTGATTACATGGCGTGCGGGAATCATCTGGCGTGGGGCTACGTGGACCAGCCGCCGCTTGTGCCCTTCTTAATCCGGATCTGCCGCCTTGTATTCGGAGATTCGCTGCGAAGCATCCGATTGATTCCCGCGCTGGCGTCTTCCGGTCTGGTTGTGCTGGCGGGAATGATCGCCCGCGAATTCACGGGGCGGCGATTTGCGCTTGTGCTCTCCGCCGTCGCCATTCTGGTCGCGCCCATCTATCTTTCCGATGGAAGCCTGCTGACCACCAATTGCCTCGAACCAATCCTCTGGATGGGCTGCGCTTACTTCGCGATTTTGGCCATCAAACGCGAACAGCCGCGTTACTGGTTGTGGTTTGGAATAGTTGCCGGGATCGGGCTGCAGGAGAAATATTCCATCGCGGTATTTGGCTTCGGAATCGTCATTGGGCTTTTGCTGACCGAGCAGCGCCGCGTTTTCGCCAACAAATGGATCTGGCTGGGGGGAGCGGCGGCGTTTGTTATTTTTGTTCCGAACCTGATCTGGAATGCGCAGAACCACTTTCCGTTCGTACAACTCATGCACAACATCAAGGCGGAAGGGCGCGACGTACAGCTCTCCGCTCTGCAGTATTTTGCGCAACAAATCTTGTTGCTGCATCCGTTTACAGCGCCTATCTGGATTACGGGGGTTTTCGCGCTGCTCTTCTCATCGAGGCTGAAACCGTATCGCGCGCTGGGCTGGTGCTTTTTAGTGTCTTTTGCAGTGTTCGTGGCGCTCAAGGGCAAAAATTATTATCTGGCACCGATTTATCCGATGCTGCTGGCCGCAGGCGCGGTGGTGATTGAGATCGGCATCGAAAAGTCGCGGCAAAAATGGCTGCAACCTGTCACGCTGGCCGCGCTCCTTTCCAGTGGCGCATGGCTGGCGCCCCTCGTTGTTCCGATTCTGCCGATTGAATCTTTTGCTTCCTATTTGCACAAACTTCCTTTCAAAGTTCCGGCCAGCGAACACAGCCACATGCGCGCCGCTCTACCGCAGCACTATGCGGATCAATTTGGTTGGGAGGAGATCGTGGCGGAGACAGCGAAAGCGTATGACCAGATTCGGCCGACGGACCGGCCAGGATGCGGGGTTTTTGCGCAGGACTATGGACAGGCCGGCGCGATCGATTTTTTTGGCCCCCGCTACGGATTGCCGCCGGCCTTGAGCGGGCACCAGAGTTATTGGCTTTGGGGACCGCGCGGGTATTCGGGGAATTGCTTGATTGTGCTGGACGATACGCCGGAGCGGCTTCATGAACTGTTCGACAGCGTGGAGTATGTTGGAACGTCACCGGACAATCCGTATGCTCTGGAGCGGCAGATACCGGTTTACATTTGCAAAGGCGCGAAGTTTGGCACGCTGGAAAAGGTATGGCCGCTCTTGAAGAAGTGGCGGTGATACCGATTCATCGGCCGGATTTTGGCTTGAATTCGTGCGCGTTGCGTTCGGCCACCGGCACGGATAAACTGCGCGCGTCATGAAACGCACACTCTTGTTCCTCAGTATCACCCTTTCCTCCATTTTTGCCGCGCCCGCGCGTGGCGCACAACAACCAAAAGCGCTTTTTTATATGACGCGCGAGCCGAGGTCTGTCCGCTCCTTTTTGGAGCACGCCGACAAGGTCGATATCCTGGTTCCGGCGTGGTACGTCGTGGATGCGGATGGGCTTGTTTCTGGCGGAGCGAACCCCTTGGTCATTGAGACGGCGCGCCAACACCATGTTCCCGTGATGCCCATCGTGGCCAATGGAGATTTTGCGCAGGAAGAGTTTCACAAGCTGCTGAAGAATTCTGCGGCGAAGGCGAGCATGACGGCTGAGCTCATTCGCGACTGCAAGGACAACGGCTACGCAGGATTTCAATTTGATTTTGAAGACGTGCACTGGACAGACCGCGGCGCGCTTTCGGATCTGGTGCGCGACGCGGCGGCAGCGTTTCACAAGGAAGGATTGCAACTGACGATTGCGACCGTTCCGAATGCTCCGGGCGAGCCTGGAGAAGGAGGATTTTCCGCGTGGATCTATGAGAACTGGCGCGGTGCGTATGACCTCAAGGCCCTTGCGCAGTCCGTCGATTTGGTTTGCCTGATGACGTATGACCAGCATACGCGATGGACGACTCCCGGGCCGGTGGCGGGCTGGGCGTGGACCACTGGAAACCTGGCTTACGCGCTGAAATCCGTGCCAGCGGAAAAACTTTCGCTGGGCATACCGCTGTATGGCTACCATTGGTTCGCGGGAACGCCGATTAAGGCGGAGGACAAATCACCGGATAAACCCAACCCTTCGGCGGACTCCATCGGCGCGGAAGACGCGATGGATCTTGCCAAGGACTATGGCGGACAGATCGAATGGGATCCCACGGACCGGACGGCGTGGTTTTACATCTATCGCGCGGACATGCGCGAGTGGGTGTTCTTCACAGATGCACACACGTTTCGCGAACGCTACTCGCTCGTCAAAGAGCGGGGGCTTGAGGGATTTTGTTCCTGGGTGCTCGGCGCGGAAGACCCTGCGATATGGGACTTGTTGCCGGCCCACAAATGACCCCCGCTCCGGACAGACAATACATCGCACCTCAGAAGTGACGCTGACTTCTCTAGAGATCGACCTTGCCGATGCCTAACAACCCAACGCACTCACGTGGTTTGATGTTGATTGCGGCGTTTAAACTATTGAAAGGCGTGGCCCTGCTCGCGCTCGGCATCGGCGCGCTGAAATTGCTGCACAAGGACGTGGCGGCAATCGCTGACCACTGGATCAACGCCTTCCGCGTCGATCCCCACAATCGATATCTGCATTGGCTTCTCGCGAAATTGCCGATGGTGGATGACCGAAAGCTGAAAGAACTGAGTGTTGGCACATTCATTTATTCCGCGATCTTTTTGACCGAGGGAACGGGGCTGGCGCTCTCGAAACGCTGGGCGGAATATTTTACGATCATTACGACGGCGTCGTTCCTGCCGCTGGAGGTTTACGAAATCATCCGGCACGCGACAGCCGCGAAGGGTGTGGCGCTGGCGATCAATGTCGTGGTGGTGATTTATCTGGTGCGAGAGCTGCGACGCTATCCTAAAAGGTGGGCAAAGCCACCAGCCCGTTAGTTAGGCTTGTTTCGCGGTTACAATGCGCGTCCCGCAGCGGCGCCTGAAGCCCAGGCCCACTGGAAATTGAACCCGCCTAAATGGCCTGTCACATCGACCACTTCGCCGATGAAAAATAGGCCGGGGACTTTGCGGCTTTCCATGGTCTTACTCGAAAGGTCGCCGGTGTCCACGCCGCCTGCGGTGACTTCGGCTTTTCCGTAGCCCTCCGTATCGGCAGGTACGAGATTCCATTCGTGCAGTTCCCGCTCGAACTCTTCGAGATCCTGGTTGGTCCAGGATTTTGGCGCGTGGAGCTGGAGCCAGCGATCGGCAAAGCGCTTGGGCAATACACCCAGAAGCGCGGAGCGGGCGGCGGAGAGATTTCTCGTCCGGGCATCGCGTATTGATGCACTGATGTCGCGATCGGGAGCCAAGTCTATGCGAATCGGATTGCCTTTTTCCCAATACGAGGAAATTTGCAGGATGGCCGGGCCGCTCAGCCCACGATGGGTGAAGAGCATTTGTTCACGGAACGATTGATGATCGGTTGAGACAGACACAGCGGTAGATACGCCCGCAAGATCACAGTATTGTCTCTGTTCTTTTGGTGAGAGGACGAGCGGCACAAGCGCGGGCCGTGTATTCACAATGTTCAAACCGAATTGCAGGGCGAGATCGTAACCAAGCGAGGTCGCGCCGATTTTGGGGATGGAAAGGCCGCCAGTCGCCACGACCAGCACGGGAGCTCGAAACTCGCCGGATTTGGTGCGCACCGTGAATTCACTGTCGCGGCGAACCTCTCGAATCTCAGCGTTCAGAAAAATCGAGACACCTGTGTCGCGGCACTCCGCTTCGAGCAAGTTCGTGATGTCTTGAGCGGAGCGATCACAGAACAACTGTCCGAGCGTTTTCTCGTGATATGGAATGCGGTGCTTTTCGACGAGCGCGATAAAGTCGGAAGGCGTGTAACGAGCGAGTGCGGATTTTGCGAAGTGCGGGTTCGCACTGATGAAATTCTCCGGGCGGCAATGCATGTTCGTGAAATTGCACCGGCCGCCTCCAGAGATAAGAATCTTTTTGCCGATTCGGTCGGCGCGCTCGAGAACAGCCACGCGGCGTCCGCGCTTGCCTGCTTCGACCGCACAAAGAACCCCCGCGGCACCGGCGCCGAGAATGACAGCATCATACTTGCGCGTCAAAGGAAACAAGGTTTAGGACGGCCAAGCGGCCGGAAACTGTCGCTGCGTGCGCTGCTCAGGGTAAACTGAGAGCAGGAGAAGACCGAACAATTTGGCTCCTATCATCAGCGCCCAGGCACTCTCGAAAAGGTACGGGGCCGCGCCACTCTTCCAGAATATCTCATTCACAGTGTCCGAAGGAGACCGCATCGGCGTGATTGGGCCGAACGGCTCGGGAAAATCCACGCTGCTCGAAATCCTATGCGGTAGAACGAAGCCTGACAGCGGCGACGTTGCGATCCGCAAGGGCACGCGCCTAAGTTATGTGAAGCAAATCTCCGAATTTACCGCCGGCGTGACCATTCAAGGAGTGGTTGACCAAGCATTGGAGCGAGCAGCGGTGCCACATGCGGAAAGAGCAGCGCGGTCAGCGGAAACACTTGGCCGAGCCGGATTTGTGGAACTGGACGCTCTTGCGGCAACGCTTTCCGGCGGATGGCGAAAGCGGCTGGCCATCGCGGAAGCGCTGGTGGAAAACCCGGACGTTCTCCTGCTGGATGAACCAACCAATCATCTGGACCTCGAAGGAATCGAATGGCTGGAACGGCTCCTGCAAAGAGCGAACTTTGCCAGCGTGGTGGTGAGCCACGACCGCTATTTTCTGGAAAACGTGGCAAGAGAGATGGTCGAGATCGACCGCGCATACGAGAACGGAGCGCTGCGCGTGGAAGGAAACTACAGCACATTTCTCGAAGCCAAGGAAGAGCATCTCCACGCGCAGAGAAACCGGCAGCAGACGCTCGAAAACCGCGTGCATACGGAGATTGAATGGCTTCGCCGTGGCCCCAAGGCACGCGCGACCAAAGCAAAAGCGCGCATCGACAAAGCGCATAAGATGATAGGCGAGCTGGCAGAAATGAAGGCCAGGAGCAGCGTCAGTACAACGCAAATAGATTTTTCAGCGACCAACAGGCAAACCAAGCAGCTGATCGAACTCGACGGAGTGACCTGTGAGATCGGCGATCGCTCGCTTTTCGCAAAACTTCACTTCCGCGTGACCTCTGGAATGCGCGTGGGATTGGTGGGGCCGAACGGCAGCGGCAAGACGACCCTTCTGCGATTGCTTCGCGGCGAACTCCCGCCTCGCGAAGGCACAATTCGCAAAGCGGAGCCGTTGCGGATCATTTATTTCGATCAGAACCGCCAGCTTGATCCGGAATTGCTGTTGCGGAGAGCCCTGGCGCCAGATAGCGATTCTGTCCTTTATCAAGAGCAAGTGATTCACGTAGCTTCATGGGCGGCCAGATTTCTTTTCACAGGAGAGGATTTGAATCGCCGCGTTGGAAAGCTTTCGGGAGGCGAGCGTGCGCGGGTGCTGATCGCGCAGCTCATGTTGCAGCCGGCGGACGTGCTCCTACTCGACGAACCGACAAACGATCTTGACATTCCTACGCTGGAGATTCTGGAGGAGAGCCTGCTCGAGTTTCGGGGCGCGCTGGTGCTAGTGACCCACGACCGTTACCTGCTGGACCGAGTTTCGACGGTGATCCTGGGTTTCGACGGTTTGGGACATATCGGGAGATTCGCGGATTATTCACAATGGGAAAAGTGGCGGGATTCGCAGGAGAGCGAGAAAAAAGGAAAGCAATCCGCCGGACGGAGCGCTACACCCCGCGCGCCGCAAAGCGGAACGCCGCCGACAACGTCGAAAAGAAAACTTTCCTACAAAGAGACACGCGAGTTGGAAAGCATGGAACAACGGATTGCGGAGGCGGAGCAGGAGTTGCGCAATTGTCAAGCAGCGCTTCGGGATCCAGCAATTACCAGCGATGGGCTAAGGCTGCATAACGCTTCCCTCCGGCTGGACGAGGCGCAGAAGACCGTGGACAAGCTCTATGCCAGGTGGGCGGAACTGGAGCACAAGCAGGGTTGAAGCCCGGGGATTTGCACATTTGGCATCACGGCAGCTACGCAGGGCGTCCTAAATGGTCAAGCCAGTTAAAATAAGATTGTGCAAAAGAAGATCTTCTGGATCACCTTCAGCGGTTTGGGGCTGGTTGCAGACCTAACGCTACCATTCTGGTGGGCACTCTTTGCGACAATCCCCATCGCCTATGCAAGTTGGTGGGTGGCCTTTCGAAGCGACTGGTTCTGACCACGCTCGCACGCGACAGTGAAATTCCCAGAAATTACCGTGGAAATCCACAGGACATAGCCGCGGAGTTTTCACGAGCTAAACTTTTCCCGCGGTATTGGACTTGCGAATTACGCGAATTGGCCAAGATAAGAATCTTGCAATGAAAAACCGCGCGGGGCGTGGTCTCCTGTAGAGGGTCTAACGTCGTGGTAGTGGGACCTGAAACAGGTGAATCATTCGCAACACACTCATATTAAACTTCTAGTTAGAACAGCCGATTGATATACTGCAGTCCCCTTTCAAACTGAACTGTGCCCCGACCTTCCACTGGGCGCACGGAGTCCACCATGAAAATTGTCAACTCGGACCGGCGCGGGTCTCGGCGTTTTTCTTTCAGAACCCCTTTGCGAGTTCGCATTTGGAAATCCACAGTGCCTGAAGAGAGAGCGGAATCGATGAATCTTTCGCAGAACGGCGTTTTCTTTGCGACAGACGCACCCATTCGAGAGGGGGAAACGGTGGAGATTCTCTTAAAAATGCCAGAGGAGATCACGGCGGAACCGACCACGGAGTGGAGGTGCACAGGCCACGTGGTGCGGGTTGAAAAGGTTGATTCGACCCGCGGCAGGCTGGGGGTGGGCGTGCAGTTCGATTGCTATGAAGTCTCACGCACGGAAATACCGACGCCAATTTGACACACCGCAAGAGGTAAACGGCACGAAGGCGCTTAAGAGGCGGGAATTCACAACTGGATCGAGGTCGCTCGGCGGGACCAGGAGGGTGAGATGCTGCGACGAGCTCTTGTCGTAGATGATGAACAGGCCACGTGCGAGCTGATTCAAAAGGTGCTATACGCCGCCGGCGTGGAGGCATTGACACTGACGCGAAGCGTGCAAGCGACAACATTTCTTGCAGAAGGCAAATTCGACATGGTTTTTCTCGACCTGCACATGGGATCACCGGATGGGATCGAGCTGTCGCGGGAGATGAGGAGAGCAGGGTCGAACCGGGCAACACCGATCATCCTGCTGAGCGACGACCAGCGCCCGAGCGCGATGTCGCAGGGTTTCGCGGCTGGAGCGAGCTTTTTCCTCTACAAACCTATAGACAAAGAGAGGCTCCTGAAGCTGATCCGGGCCACGCAGGGACGCATGGATCATGAAAGACGGCAAACGCGTCGCGTCCCTTTTTGCTCCAAAGTAAGGCTGAGGTTCGGTTTTGAAGAGATTGAGTGCGAAACAGTCGACGTGAGCCTGAACGGCATACTGGTCAGAGCTCCCCGAACGATCCCTCCGGGTTCAGCCGTTCAAGTAAGCATGGACCTAACGCAAAGGATGAAGCCGCTGGTTGGAGCCGGATCGATCGTCAGAATCCTGAATGGAGACCGGATGGGAATTCACCTGGATCGCCTCCCGGTCGGAGAGAGCGAACGACTCCAGGAATTTCTCTTGCCCATGATTTCAGGCGAATAGGTGGCGAATGCCATTGTCACCTCCAAAGATGAACTTCAAACACAAGCTAATTACCGGACTCGCAGCCGCGTCAGCTACCTTGCTTCTTGTCGCAGTCTTGTCGTATTTGAGCCTGGTTCATAACACCGTGGAAAGGCAGTGGGTGACGCATACGCGCATGGTCCTCGAAAAGCTGGCCGACGTTCAAATCAACATTACGGACGCAGAAACCGGCGAGCGCGGCTACATCCTTACAGGGAACGACGCCTACCTGTGGCCGTATGAAGATGGCGTTAGCCATGTACATCAAAATATCGGAGAGGTTCGAAATCTTGTTTCCGACAACCCCCGCCAACTTGGAGCCCTGGCGCAGCTCGAACCACTTATCGACACAAGAATTGGCGAGTTCCGGGACCGCATAGAAATCCGCAGGCAGCAAGGCTTGGCGGCGGGCATTATCGCAGTCCGCGATATCTCTGGAAAGCAAACGATGGACAGAATTAGAACAGCCATCGCAGAAATGAAACAGGATGAGCGGCGGCTGCTCGTGCAACGCACAGCAGAATTAGACGCCAACGCCCGACGAACGCGAGCGATCATCGTAGTCGGTGAAGGGCTGGGCTTTTTGTTTCTGCTGGCCGCGGGGCTTGTCATCCAGGGGGAGATGAGACGGCGATCGAGCGCGGAAGAAGCGGTGCGAATCCTTAACGCGGATTTAGAGCGGAAAGTCGAGGAACGCACCGCCGAACTCGCGGAGCGAGCAAAAGACCTGGAGAGATCTAATCTGGAGCTCCAGCAGTTTGCCTACGTTGCGTCGCACGACCTTCAAGAGCCGCTGCGGACCATATCGAGTTTTACCCAACTTCTCGCCAAGCGATATCAGGACAAGCTGGACGACAAGGCGGGCGAATTCATCGGCTTCGCCGTCGAGGGCTGCAAGCGCATGCAAACGCTGATTAACGATTTGCTGGCGTTTTCGCGCGTTGGGACACAAGGGAAGCCGTTGGTGCCCGTGAATTGTGATGTCGCGCTGGACCGTATTCTCAGAAGCCTTAAGGTAGCTATCGAGGAAACTGGGACCGTGATCACGCGGGACGCCTTGCCCAATGTTCTGGCGGATGAGGGCCAGCTATGCCAGTTGTTTCAGAATCTGATAGGGAACGCAATTAAATTCAGGGGCTCTGCACCTCCGCGCGTGCATGTGTCCGCGGAAAGGAATGGAACGAGATGGAAGCTTTCGGTGCGCGACAATGGGATTGGTATTTCGCCTGAGCACAGAGAGCGCATTTTTGTAATCTTTCAGCGACTCCACACCAGAACCAAATATCCGGGCACGGGCATCGGGTTGGCCGTCTGCAAGAAAATCGCCGAACGGCACGGGGGCGGAATCTGGGTAGAACCGGGGCCGGACGGCGGTTCGATTTTTTGTTTCACGATCGCAGATGGAGAACTTGCAAATGCAAAGGAGCGCAAAACGCATGAACTTCGAATCAGCGCCACAGCCGATTGACATCTTGCTCGTCGAAGACAATGAAGCGGACGTACGCCTTACCCAGGAAGTTCTCACGGACAGCAAAGTCCGCAACAATCTGATCGTCGCCAATGACGGGGCGGAAGCGATGGCCTGCCTGAGGAGGCAGGGGAAATTCCAGAATTCGGCGCGCCCCGACCTGATTCTGCTTGATCTCAATCTGCCCGTGAAAGATGGCCGGGAGGTTCTCGCACAAATCAAAGAGGACGCCAACCTCAAGACTATTCCGGTAGTGATACTGACGACCTCGAAAGCCGAAGAGGACATTTTAAGGACCTACAAACTTCATGCCAATTGCTACATCACGAAGCCGGTAGACCTGGATCAATTTGTGACGGTGGTGAGATATATCGAAGATTTTTGGCTGGCGATCGTCAAACTACCTTCCAACCACAAATCATGAACCATCACCGAATTAAGGTCTTATTGATCGAAGACAATCCCACAGACGCGCGGCTTATCCAGGAATCGCTCTCTGAGGCTAGCGACGATCCTTTTGATCTGGAAACTGCGGACACCCTAGCTGGTGGCCTCCAGCGGCTGAGCGCCGGAGGCGTGGATGCCATGCTACTGGACCTGGCGCTGCCGGATAGCTTTGGCCAGGAAACTTTCGTGAGGGCCAAAGCTCAAGCCCTTGGCGTGGCCATCATCGTGTTAACCGGCATGCACGACGACACGCTGGCGCTTAAACTGGTACAAGGGGGAGCGCAAGACTTCGTTGCCAAGGTGGACGTCAGCGGAAACAATCTGACGCGAGCGATTCTGTACGCCATCGAGCGCGAGCGACTCGAACAGGAGTTCAGGAAGCTCAATGAGGAGCTCGAAAAAAGAATCTGGGATCGCACTTCCGAACTGGAAGCTGCTAACAGAGAGCTGGAGGCCTTTTCTTATTCCGTGTCGCATGATTTGCGCGCCCCTCTGACTCACCTTCATGGATTCTCCAGCCTGTTGCTGGACAATCACGCGTCACAGCTCGACGAACAAGGCCAAAGATACGTGCGGAAGATCAAGGACGGAGTCTTGCGAATGTCTTCGCTGATTGATGATCTGCTCACGCTTGCAAAAGTCAGCCGGCAGGAGTTGCGACGTTGCGAAATCAGCTTGAACTCGCTGGTTGAGGAAGTCATGAAGGACCTGGAAAGCGAGACGAGCGAGAGAGAGATACGGTGGCTGGTCGGCTCGCTTCCGATGATCGAATGCGACCGGGGCCTGATGCGCCAGGTGCTCGTCAACCTGCTCTCCAATGCGATCAAGTACACCAGGAAGCGGGAGCACGCCGTGATTGAAATCCGGGAAGACGTCATCGACGGCAAGAAAACTATCGTTGTGAAGGACAACGGAGTGGGATTTGATATGAAATTTGCCGATAAATTGTTCGCCCCCTTTCAGCGGTTGCATCGCGAGAAGGATTTCGAGGGAACAGGCATTGGTCTCGCGACCGTGCAGCGAATCATCCACAAGCACTCGGGCAGGATATGGGCAGATTCACAGCCAGGATTGGGCGCGACCTTCTATTTCACATTGGGATCAGAGATAACCAATCAGTCCACGAAGTTGACCGCGCAGGTGGTCCCTGCCTGAACTACTCGTTGCACAACACAGAGCTCATATACAAACGATACCGGTTCGATTTGCAAATCCACGTCTCTTCGCTCATCATTACTGGTTTGTTTGGGCTGCGGAGGAACTTCTGCTGAAGCCTGATTTGCGTTCACATCTCAGTAACTGAGGAGTTGCATGAACAAGCCTGCCAAAATTGCACCGCCGAAGGGAAAACTCGGAATTCTAACTCCTGGAATGGGCGCCGTGAGCACCACGTTTATGGCCGGAGTCGAATTAGTCCGAAGGGGAAAATCGCAGCCCGTCGGCTCGCTCACGCAGCTCGGCACGATTCGGCTCGGCAAACGCACCGACGGCCGCTCTCCACTAATCAAGAAATTCGTGCCGCTCGGCGAGCTGAGCGATATCGTTTTTGGCGGCTGGGATATTTTTCGCGACAACGCGTATGAATCCGCGGCGAATGCAGGAGTCCTGAATCCCCAGGATCTCGACAAGGTGAAGACGTTTCTTTCCGGCATAAAGCCGATGAAAGCTGTTTTTGATCACGAGTACGTTAAAAAGCTCGACGGCCCAAACATCAAAAAAGCTAAGAATAAATATGAGCTGGCGCTGAAGCTCAAGGAAGACATTGAGAATTTCCGCAAGACAAAGCGCGTTTCGCGCATCGTAACCTGCTGGTGCGGCTCGACGGAGGTTTTCGTAAAACCAGAAGAGGTCCACTCGACGCCGGAAAAATTTGTAGAAGCCATGAAGAGCAATCATCCGGCAATCGCGCCCTCCATGCTCTATGCGTGGGCATCCGTGACCAGCGGCGTTCCGTTTGCCAATGGCGCTCCAAACCTCACTGTGGACATCCCCGCGATTCAGCAGCTTGCCCTGGAGCACGGCGTTCCCATTTGCGGCAAAGACTTCAAGACGGGCCAGACCCTCATGAAGACGATCCTTGCGCCTGGTTTCAAAGCGCGCATGATTGGGTTGGATGGCTGGTTTTCGACAAACATTCTTGGCAACCGCGACGGCGAAGTCCTCGAAGACCCCGGCTCCTTCAAGACTAAAGAAGAATCCAAGCTCAGCGTCCTCGAATACATTCTCCAGCCAAAACTTTACCCGATGCTTTACGGCAAGATGCACCACAAGGTGCGCATCAACTACTACCCACCGCGCGGCGATAATAAGGAGGGCTGGGACAACATTGATATATTCGGCTGGCTCGGCTATCCCATGCAGATCAAAGTGGATTTCCTGTGCCGCGATTCGATCCTGGCGGCCCCGATCGTTCTCGATCTCGTACTCTTCCTTGACCTTGCTCATCGCGCCGGCATGAAGGGTATCCAGGAATGGCTCAGCTTCTATTTTAAGTCGCCGATGACCGCTCCGGGCCTCTATCCAGAACACGATTTGTTCATCCAGTCCATGAAACTGAAAAATACTCTTCGATGGATGATGGGCGAAGACCTTATCACTCACCTCGGGCAGGAATATTACGACTAGCGAAATTTCCAGTCGCCTAACCGGACAAATTGTCCTGCTCTTCATCCGTTTTTTCGATAAGGCAAAATGATTTTTCGATTTGACGCTTATAAGACGGCCGCGATACCCTACGGTCCGATGGCTGGAGCCGGCAGACCCCACAATTCATCGCTTCACCCTACTTCATTCCGTTTCGAGGAGATTCATGTCGAACGAACTGCGTAATTTTCTTGCTCTCTCCTATGACGAACTCGAGGAGCTGAACCTGAAAGCCAAAGAGCAGCGCAAGAATCGCGTTGCCCCAGGCAAAATCCAGGAAGAGCGGATCAAGTATTTGACGGACGAGACGCGCATCAAGGCCGTGACCGTGCTCTTTAGCGATCTCGAAGGCCGGCTGCACATGCTGGACTACGACAAGAAGTTCCTGATCAAGAGCTGGGACAATTTGACGTTTGATGGCTCTTCCATCCGCGGCTTCACGGCGCAGCGCGAGAGCGACTTGCGTCTGGCGATGGATTGGGGAGCGTTCTACTGGGCCCCTGCGGACGTGTTCGGTTCCGGCAAGGTGTTGATTTTTGGCGAGGTGATTGACAAGGATGGCTCGCCCTACAGCGCGGATATCCGGGGCGTGCTCAAAGGTTACGCCGGTGACTTGCACAAGAAGAAGGGTTATACCCTCAACGCCGCCAACGAGATTGAAGGCTTCCTGTTCAAAGGACAAAACGCCGAGCGCACTTATCACGAGACCGGAAAATTCGAGTATGTGAACACCGGCGGCTACTACCATTCCCTTCCCGGCGATCCGCTGCGCACCTTTATCGATACCACCGCCGAAGTGCAGCGCGCCATGGGGTTCCAGAATGAAAAGGACCACCCGGAAGTTGCGCCCTCACAATTCGAAATTAACTACGGCTATGGCGAAGTGGTAGCGGCGGCCGATCAGATTCAGCTGTACAAGCTCATTTGCCGGCAGGTGGCCACAAACATGGGGCTGACTGCATCATTCCTACCGAAACCTGTCGTCGGAGTGAACGGCAGCGGCATGCACACCAATGTCTCTGTCAGTAAGGATGATAAGAATATTTTCTGGGACCCCAAGGGCGAGGAAAAACTGAGCAAGTTTGGGTGGGAGTTCGTCGACCGCATCCTCACGCACGGCAATGACATCTGCCTGCTCATCAACTCCAGCGTCAACGCATACCGCCGCCTCGATCCGCACTTCGAGGCGCCGAATCAGCTCAACGCGTCGGCGACAAATCGTGGCGCCATGGTGCGCATCCCCATTGGCAACGAGCGCAGCATGCGCACCGAAGTGCGCGCCGTCGCTCCCGATTCCAACCCGTACATGGTTATGTACTCCATCTTCAAGACCGGGCTTGACGGCGATACCGCCAAGATCAAAGATTTGCGCTCCGCCAAGCGCTTCCTGCCGGACAACATCTACACAGCCATCGAAAATTTCGAGAAAGCCGAGTGGACCACCACGCTATTTGGTGCCGACGTCAAAGGACGCTACGCCGAGCTCAAACGAGCTGCCGCAGACCGCTGTGCGCGACTACTAGGCAACGTGGTTAAGGCACCGGAGGTGCAGTATCACCACGAGGTTTATAATCAGTTCCTTTGGAACATGTTCTAGAAGCGAGTTCAGACGGCGGGATGCGTGCGCGCTTGCAGCGTGGCGTTCCGCCTCTTTCATTCCTCTATCTTTATTTGCAGTAGCTCTGCCCAGTCTTTGCCCGTAATAAAAAGTCTGTCGCCTTGCGGGTCGTAGGCAATTCCGTTCAGTACCCCTTCTGGCTCGCGCTCTTCGTGGGCAGAGATTGTCTCCAAGTCGAGCCATGCCAGCACGTGACCGGTGTGCGGATCGATTCGCGCAATTCTACGCGAATGCCAAATATTCGCGTAGATCAGGCCTTTGATGTACTCCAACTCATTTAAATTCACGATCGCCTCCCGGCCCGCATAAACCTCGAGTGTTCGCTGTACTCGGAATGTGGCCGGGTCGATGAATTGAAGCCGGTTCGTTCCATCGCTCAAGATGAGTGATTGCTCATCGTGGGTAAGGCCCCAACCCTCTGACTCGTAATGGAATTGTCTGGTTTCGCTCAACGTCTGGAGATCGTAAATAAAGCCGGTTTTTGAGAGCCAGGTAAGCTGGAAAATTTTTCCGCGCCAAATTGTAAGTCCCTCGCCGAAATATTCGGGGGATAGCGAAATGCTGTGCAATACTCGCCCGGTCTCAATATCCACTTTGCGGAGCGAGGATTTGCCCTTTAATCCAGTGCTCTCATATAAAAATCCCCCGTAGTATTCGAGGCCCTGGGTGAACGCCTTGGGATCGTGCGGGAAGGTCTTCACGGCTTTTACGTTCAAGACCGGAATTTTCGCTTCCGCCACAAGGGGAGCAGCCTTCGTATCTGTGACCTGCCTCGCGCCCGTGCCGAGCGCAGCGCCACCGCCATCGGAGCATACTGTTATTGCGCCTAGGACAAGGAGCAGCATCGGCTCACGCAAAACGTGAAACCATTGTCGGCGCCCTCGATAGATGGATCCTGTTAAGGTCATCGCAACCTATCTCCCTTTATGCAGGGCTACCGTTAGGCGAATTTTACCCAGGCGGAGCCTGTATTTGGCAGTATATATGCCGCGGCCGTTTCAGGTCGGCACATCCGCGGTTTCCTGCTGGCAGGACTCACTTTCGGTTAGGTATCCAGTTTCTGTCTTCCACCTCGATGTGATATGTTTTCTGGTTCATTTAAGAGGCGGAATCAAAAGAAGCTGCAAGCGCTTGGCATCGATTCAACAGGAATCATTCGAGAATCCACGGAGGATGTGAATTCATGAAGAATTCGTACAACGGTAAGGGAATTCCTGTGGGTGGCAAGGCGATCGGTTACAGCAATGGCGAGCTGCAGGTTCCCGACACGCCCATCATTCCGTTTATCGAGGGCGACGGCACTGGCCGCGACATCTGGAAGGCCTCGCGGCGCGTTTTTGACGCGGCGGTGGAGGGTGCATACAGCGGGAAACGCAGCGTCGCTTGGTTTGAGGTGTTTGCCGGGGAGAAGGCGTTCAATACATTTAAAGAGTGGCTGCCGGACGAAACCGTGGATGCGATTCGCGATTTTCGCATCGCCATCAAAGGTCCCCTCACGACGCCGGTGGGCGGCGGCATTCGCTCGCTGAATGTGGCATTGCGGCAGATTCTTGATCTCTATTCCTGCGAGCGGCCGGTGCGCTATTTTGCGGGAGTTCCCTCCCCAGTCAAGCACCCCGAGAAAATGGACGTGGTAATTTTTCGCGAGAACACCGAAGACGTCTACATCGGAATCGAGTGGAAATCCGGTACCCCTGAAGTGAAGAAGCTCCTCGAATTCCTGAACCACGAAATGCTGAAGGACGGCAAAAAGCAGATTCGATGGGATTCCGGCGTCGGCATCAAGCCGATTTCCCCGACAGGCACGAAGCGGCTGGTGCGGCGAGCTATCAAATATGCGCTTAAGCATGGGCGCAAGAGCGTAACGCTCGTGCACAAAGGAAACATTCAGAAATTTACCGAGGGCGCGTTTCGCGATTGGGGTTATGACCTGGCGCGCGAGGAGTTCCGCGCCGAAACGGTTACCGAGCGGGAGAGCTGGATTCTCGATAACCTCGACAAAAATCCGGGGCTGAGCGTCGAGAAGAACGCGGCAATGATCGAACCAGGCCTCGAACAGGCGACCGAGGCCTTTGTGAAAGCGATTTGCGAAGAAGTGAAGCAGACGCTTGATTCGATCGGCGCAACGCACGGAAAGGGACAGTGGAAGAAAAAGCTGATGATTAATGACCGAATAGCGGACTCCGTGTTTCAACAAGTGCTGCTGCGCGCTGATGAATACAGTGTGCTGGCCACTCCGAATCTTAACGGCGATTATCTTTCCGATGCTTGCGCGGCACAAGTCGGCGGGCTCGGAATGGCGCCGGGATCGAATATCGGCGATGGCTTCGGCGTTTTCGAGGCTACCCATGGTACGGCCCCGAAATACGCGGACAAGGACGTGATCAATCCGAGTTCGGTGATGCTTTCCGGCGCGATGATGTTTGAATTTCTCGGGTGGAAAGAGGCAGCACAGCTTATCGAGGACGGAATTGCGCGGACCATTCAACAGAAGCGCGTTACGTACGATCTCGAGCGGTTGATGCCGGGCGCGACGAAGGTCGGCACGGCGGCGTTCGCGACGGCGATCATTGAGAATATGCAAGGAACAGCAGTAGCAAAGTAAAGTAAGTAGAGGAAATAAAGGAGAAGTAAGACCCTGCATTCAGCAGAGACGCGGTTTAAGTTCAATTCCTTTACCTCCTTGACTTGCTCTACTCCCTTAACCTCATACATCCCCAGAGAGGATAAACACTGAGCAATGGGCAGAAGAAAAGTAACGGTTGTAGGCGGTGGATTCGTGGGCTCGACGACGGCACAGCGGATTGTGGACCGCGAACTGGCTGATGTCGTGTTGACAGATATTCTGGATGGACCTCCGGCCGGCAAAGCGCTGGACATGCTTGAGTCCGGGCCGATTACCCGCACGGACTCGAGGGCGACGGGTGCCTCCACGGCGACCGGCGACTACAGCGCGACCGCGGGCAGCGACATTGTTGTGATCACGGCTGGTTTTCCGCGTAAGCCAGGCATGAGCCGCGATGATTTGCTCAAGGCAAATTATGATGTGGTGAAGGCGGTCGTCGAACAAATCGTCAAGCATTCCCCAAATTGCATCATCATTGTGGTGACCAATCCGCTGGACGCCATGGCCCAAGCAGCGTTTAAGGTCAGCGGCTTTCCAAAGAACCGAGTTCTGGGAATGGCTGGCGTGCTGGACTCGGCACGTATGAGCGCCTTCGTAGCCACGGAATGCAAGGTCAGCGTCGAGAATGTGCACTCATTCGTGCTCGGTGGCCACGGCGACGACATGGTGCCGCTGCCGCGTTATTCAACCGTTGCGGGAATTCCCCTCCCTGATTTGCTGCCCAAGGAGCGCATCGACGCCATCGTGGAACGCACACGCAAGGGTGGCGCCGAGATCGTCAATCTTTTGAAGACAGGTTCGGCGTATTATGCGCCGTCGGCGGCTGCGGTTGAGATGGTCGAAGCCATCTTGAAAGACAAAAAGAAGATTCTGCCGTGCGCCGTGTATTTGGATGGGGAGTACGGAATCAAAGGACTGTTTGTCGGCGTGCCCGTCAAGCTGGGCGCTGCCGGGGCTGAAGAGATTATTCAGATCAAGCTGACGGCTGAAGAAAATGCCGCGTTGCAGAAGTCCTCAGCGTCCGTACGAGAATTGGTAACCGTTCTGGGACTCTGAAATTATTGTTATTCGATGGCTGGCTTTGCCTTCGGCGCGGGCTTCGGATGCACGCCCTCCTCTGGCAAGATTAGCTCCGTCGTCTTAACCGAATCGAGCAGAGGAAAATCTTTGTCCAGATAAGGTTTGCCGGTTTTTTCGATCGTATCCTGCACCGGCCCATTCCCATCCGGCGCGCCCTCGCCGTATCCAGAATAAAGCGACTCCACGACCTCCATTCCCTCCGTCACTTGCCCAAACGCGGCAAACCCCATGCCATCTAATCGCTTGTTGTCCACCAGGTTGATGAACACTTGCGTGGTTCGAGTGTTTGGTCCGCCCATGGCATAGGTGATATACCCGCGCAGATTGCTCTGGACGACGGGATCGTCCTTGATCGGCGCGTGGTCCCATGCCGCGTTAACAGGAGGGTATGCGCTGATGCCCCACTGCACTACAAATCCTTTTAGCACTCGGAAGAAACTCGTATTGTCATAATAATGATGCCGCACAAGATTGTAGAAGCGATCAGCGCCCAGGGGCGCCCACGCGCGAGTCACCGCAATCACGAAGTCGCCTTTCGTCGTGACAAATTTCACTTTGTAGGTGGCGGGCGCCCTTCGCGTGAGAATCGCCGGACGAAGCAACAAGCGGTCGTAAGATTTCTCGTGGGCAACAGATTTGTGCTCCTTCGAGCTTTCCGCGGGAGCTTTCGCCTCCTGGGCTCGCGCATCATTGCTCGGAATCAGTGCAACGCACGCAAGTACCGCGACTAGCATCCATCCAGATTTATGCATTACTCTTCCCTCTCCATTTGAAATTCATAAGGTCGGTTCGGAACGTGGCGCGAACCTACTTTGTTGCATTCAGCTCGTGGCTGACCCTCTCGACTTCCGCCATGACTCTGAGTGTATTCTCTCCGAGAATCTTCCTTACGTCATCTTCGGAGTAGCCCTTCTCCAGCAGAGCTTCCGTGATTTGCGGAAGCTTTGTCGCATCTTCCATACCGAAGGGCATGTTCGCTCCATCAAAATCCGAGCCCAATCCAACATGATCGATCCCGGCGACCTTAACGGCATGGTCGATGTGTTCGATGATTTTTGTCCAATCGACCCGTGGCAAATCTCCGCGCAAGACGTACTCTCTTGTAATCTGGTCTCCCTCAATCAGTTGGCAGCCTTCTTTTTCGCCGCATCGCTTCTGAACCTCCAGCGCGATGGCCTTGTCCCATTCTGGATGCGCTTTCTCCGCATTGCGAAATTCCTGGCTCAAAAATCCTACATGATAATTAATTTGAATCACGCCGCCCTTGGCTGCCAGCGCCCGAATCATCTCGTCGGTCATGTTTCGAAGCGCATCGCAAATCGCGCGGCAGGAAGAATGCGAAGCGAAAACAGGCGCCCTGCTGACTTCAAGAACATCTGCGAACGTCTTGTCGCTGACGTGCGACACGTCCACCATCATCCCCAGGCGGTTCATCTCGCGGACCACCTCCTTGCCAAAATCCGTCAGCCCATTGTGTACAGGATTGTCTGTCGAGGCATCCGCCCATTCCACGTTGCCCGTATGCGTCAATGTCATATATCGCGCGCCAAGCGCCGCGTACGTGCGCAGCACGCTGAGATCGCGCGCAATCAAGTGCCCGCCTTCAACGCCCATCAGCGCGGCGATTTTGCCTTTTCTGTGAGCCTCGCGGATGCCGTCCGCCGTTGTCACAAACTCAAGATCGTTCGGATGTCTGCGAACCTGCTCATGCACCGCATCGATCTGGTTCAAAGCGCGTTTCACCGCCACAGGCCCAGTAATCTTGCTCGGCATCCAAATCGCGAAAAAGATAGCTCCGAGCCCCCCTTGCCTCATGCGGGGAATATCGATGCTTCCCAGCGCGTTCCGCGAGCCCAAATCGAAACCGCTATCCAAGAAACGCTGCGTTGTGTCGTCGTGCGTGTCAATGACAAGCGAAGAGAAGTGCAGCCGCTTTGCCCGCTCTGAAATTCCAACCGTGCTCATCGTTCCGGCCATCACCATCCCCGCCGACAGACACATCCCCACACCTGCAAGCATCTTCAGCGGCCATTTCGGATTCATTTTCATTTACTGCGCGGCTTGCATCTCGCGGCTAACGCGTTCGTTGGCTTCCATCACGCGCAATAGGTTTTCGCCGAGAATTTTGCGGATGTCTTCGTCGCTGTAGCCCTTGCGCATCAAAGCCTCGGTGATTTGCGGCAGATGCGTGCAATCTTCCATGCCTTCGGGCATGTTAGCTCCATCAAAATCGGAACCGAGTCCCACGTGGTCGATTCCTCCAACTTTCACCGCATGATCGATGTGGTCAATAATCCGCTCCCAGCTCACATGCGGCAGTTTTCCCTCCGCGACGGCCTGTTTTTCCATGTCGGACATTTTCTTCTCCGTGCACTCCGGATCGTCGCCACATTCCTTCCGGATCTGATCCATCATTCCAACCACACCGCCCGATAGCTTGTCTTGAGCATCTTTGTACGCTTGGTCGATGAAGCTTTTCTCATAATTTATTTGGATGACGCCACCCTTGGCGGCCAAAGCTCTTATCATGTCGTCGGACATGTCGCGCACGTGGTTGCAAAGCGCCCGGCAGGAGGAATGCGACGCAATCAGCGGCGCCTTGCTGACTTCCAGCGCGTCGTAAAAGGTCTTGTCCGACACGTGCGAAATATCCACCATGATTCCCTGCCGGTTCATCTCCCGTACAACCTGTTTACCGAAATCCGTCAGCCCATTGTGTTCCGGCTTGGCCGTTGAGGAATCTGCCCACTCATCATTATAAAAATGCGTTAAAGTCATGTACCGAACGCCCAGATCGCCGAATACACGCAATACGTGGAGGTCGTTGCCCATCATGTGGCCGCCCTCAACGCCTATCAGGACCGCAATCTTGCCTTGCGAATGAGCCTGCCGGACTTCTTCCGCCGTCCGGCAAAAGGCCAAGTCTTTCGAATATTTGATGACGTTTTGATGAACGAGATCGATCTGGTCCAAGGCTTTCTGCACCGCAGGAGGACCCATGATCCGCCCGTCAATCCAGATGGAAAAGAAAATTGCATTCATTCCCCCTTCGCGCATTCGGGGAATGTCGATGGAGCCATCCGGATTCCGTTTCCCAAGATCGAAGTCCTTCAAAAAGAAACGCTGCGTCGTGTCATCGTGCGTATCCAGCACGATGGACGAAAAATGCAGCTTTCGCGCCCGGTCGGCGATGTCGTCGCCCGTCGCAACCTGCGATAGGAAAAAGCCGGCAGCGAGCAAACAAGCCAACACCGAAATCCGGACCTGACGCATGTAATCCTCCATTGATAACGTGCCGCGAGATTTTACCCTATTAGCCGGCCGACCAGCGCTTGTTTCCACGCTTGCCTGTTCATTTCGGCGATGGATTCCGTCAGAGGAATCTCTTTGGGGCAAGCTTTCACGCAGTTTTGCGCATTGGCGCAATCCTGAATTCCGCCCGGCTCCATCAACGCGTGGATGCGCTCTTTCGCGTGCATTGCTCCTGTCGGGTGCATGTTGAAAAGCCGCACCTGGCTGATAATCGCCGCCCCGATGAACTTACTGTCGTCATTCACCTGCGGGCAAACTTCGAGGCAACTCCCGCATGATATGCAGCGCGACAGCGGATATGCTTTCTCTTGCGTCTCCGGAGCCATCCGAGGCCCTTCGCCAAGATCGTAGGTCCCGTCGATCGGAATCCAACCTTTAACCCGTTTCAGGCTCTCGAACATAAACTGCCGATCCACTGCCAGATCGCGGATAACCGGGAATTTGGAAAACGGCTCGAGCCGAATCGGCTGCTCCAGCTTATCCACCAGCGCTGAACACGCCATCCGCGCCTTCCCATTGATAACCATGGCGCAAGACCCACAAACTTCTTCAAGACAGTTCGAATCGTAACTAATCGGCGTGGTCTTTTTACCTTCGCGAGTTACCGGCTTTTCCGCAATGTCCCGCAGGCAAATAATCACGTTCATCCCATGCCGCCAGGGAAGCGAAAACTCTTCCCAATACGGCGACCCTTTGGGATTGACCTGTCGTTTTACCTTAACGATCACCTCTTTGGCGTCAGGCATAAAACCCTCGGCACATCGTGCGGGTCTTGGGCGGCTCTGGTCGCGCCGCTACAATAGGCAAGCACCAGTTATTTCGCAGCGTCATAGCGCCTCGCGCGCGGCGGAATCTGGGAAATATCTACCGGCTCATACGTGAGGCGGACTTCCCCATCCGCCCACTTGGCCCTGGTTGTTTTTAGCCAATTCGAGTCGTCCCGTTCCGGAAAATCCGGCTTGTAATGTGCTCCGCGCGATTCATTTCGCTGTAACGCGCCCAAAGTAATCACTCGCGCCAGAATGAGCATGTTCCCTAATTCCCTCGCGAAATTGAGCGTTTGATTTGACCATCTCGTCCGGTCGCTCAAATTGATTCGGCCATAACGCTCCTGAAGCTCGCGAATCTTCGCATCGGCGTCTTTTAGATCACTATCGATGCGCGTCACCGTCACATGCTCGGTCATCACCTCGCCGAGTTCGCGCCAAATCGTCATGGGGTTTTCCGTGCCTTCGGGCGAAATCAGCGCTTGATTCTTCTCCTCCTGTCTCTTCCGCTCGCTTTCGTAAACGTGAGAACCGGTCGTCTCACATCCGCTCGCCAAACCCTTCGCATACTTCACCGCGGCCGGTCCCGCTACTCCTCCGCCAAATATGCACGACAGCAGGGAGTTCGCCCCCAGCCGGTTCGCACCGTGATACTGGTATTCGCACTCGCCCGCCGCAAATATGCCAGGGACATTCGTCGCCTGATCTTCTCCGTTCACCCACATTCCGCCCATCGTGTAATGCATCCCGGGAAAAACCTTCATCGGCTCTTCGCGCGGATCGACTCCCTGGAACTTTTCGTAAATCTCCAGGATGCCTTCCAACTTTCTGTCCAGCGTTTCCCGCGGAATGTGCGAAACATCCAGATACACCGCCGCCTGCCCTCTTATACCGAGCTTCTCCTTATAGACGATACGGTGAATCGCACGCGTCGCAATGTCGCGCGGAACCAAATTCCCATACTTCGGATACCACTCTTCGAGGAAATAGAAACGCTCTCCTTCAGGAATGCTCTTTCCCGCGCGCGTGTCCGCCGGATTCTTCGGCACCCACACGCGTCCGCCTTCTCCGCGCGCCGATTCGCTCATCAAGCGCAGCTTGTCTTCGCCGGGAATCGCCGTCGGATGCACCTGGATGAACTCGCCGTTTGCGTAATCCACCCCCTGCTGAAACAGCGCCGACTGCGCCGATCCAGTGCATACGACGGAATTCGTCGACCGCCCGAAGATTGCTCCAATCCCGCCGGTACAGAAAATCACCGCATCCGCAGGATACGTTTTCACTTCCATGGACCGCAAATCCATGGCACAAATTCCTCGGCACACTCTGCCCTCGTCGATCACCGCCGACAAAAACGTCTGCCCTTCATATTTCCTGACGCGGTCTTCCGCTTCGTGCCTTCTCACCTGCTCATCCAGCGCGTACAGCAGTTGCTGTCCCGTCGTCGCCCCGGCAAACGCCGTTCGGTTATACAGCGTGCCGCCAAATCTCCGGTAGTCGAGCAATCCTTCCGGCGTCCGGTTGAACATCACACCCATGCGGTCCAGCAAATCGATAATTCCCGGCGCCGCTTCGCACATCCTCTTCACCAGCGGCTGATTCGCCAGAAAATCACCGCCATAAATCGTGTCGTCAAAGTGTTTCCAAGTCGTGTCGCCTTCGCCCTTCTGATTCTTCGCGGCATTGATCCCGCCTTGCGCGCAAACCGAATGCGACCGCTTAACCGGTACAATCGAAAACAAATCCACCGGCACGCCTGTCTCCGCGACGCGAATCGTCGCCATCAGGCCGGCCAAGCCACCGCCCACCACAATGATTTTCGGCTGTCTCATCTCAGATAAGAGTCAAACGGATGCCAGTTCAACCAAAAACTCACCACAATTAAGACCCCGACCACGCTGAACGAAATGCCCACCAACGCCCCCAGCGCCCCAGCCGCCCGCTGCGCCTTCACCGTCGCCGCCAGCCCCCATTTGCACAAAAAATTCCAGATCCCCACTCCCAGATGAAACGACGACGCCACCACACCGACAAACATGAAGGTCAGTGCATAGGGATTCTGCAACAAATTCTCCACATCCGCGTAAGTCGACATCCCGTGCGTCAACCACCGCTCCGTATACAGATGCCACCCTATATACGCGAACGCGATCAGTCCGGTATACCTCTGCGTGGTGTACATCCAGTTCCCCACCCATGGGTATGCGGACAAATTGTTCTTCCCCTTCCACCAAATATAAATCCCGTACCCGCCATGAAATAGCAGCGGCAAAAAAATGAACAGCCACTCCACCGCCACGCGGAACGGAATTGTCTGCAACTCCAGCGATTTCGCGTCGTATTGCTGTCGGCTAACCAGCGCGTAGCTATTCGACCAGAAATGTTCCGCCAGGAATGCTCCCACGGGGATAATGCCGGTCAACGAATGCAGTTTGCGAAGAAAATAATCGGTTTCAGGCTGGCTTGCCGTTGCGGACATGCCCTCTCCGCCGCATGAATTGCTGAAGGGCGCTGAAGTCTCGCGGCTCATTCAGTATAGGCAGTTGAAAACATCCATGCAAGCCGCCACGTTCCTTTCTCGGACACGCGCGTCGCAAATTCCGTTGCGCCCTCCCCTCTTTCTCGTTTAAATGGGAGTACGACGGATGGTATCCGCCCGGCCCTTCCCGCCAGGCAGCCGAACCGTTCCCAACGGATCCTCCATGACCATTAGCCACAACCTTGCCTCAGAACTCGAGCGCATTGCCAGCGCCATTGAATCGGACTCCGCCGCTACTTCCCAGATTTCTCTCACTGGCATCGCGGAGCGAATCGCCAAAAATCTCGGCGTCAAGTCCACGGAAGTCGCCCTCATGGGCGTTTCCAGTCGCTGGCGCCACCTGTATTTTCTTGTCCCCGAATCGCTCAAGCAGGTCGGCTTCATCCCGCTTTCCAGCACCTCCGCCATCGCCGCCCGCACCGCGCGTGAAAGCCGGCCCGATATCCTGAACAACGTTGCCTCGGTTCGCCACGCCACCGTCTTCGAAGGCGTCAAAATCGGCGGCGAAACCTCTGAGCTTATCCAAAAAATGATTAGCGCCCCGATCCTCTCCGGCGAAAAGGTCATCGGCGTCATCCAGGTCAGCCGGAAAGGATCCAACCCCAGAGAGGCTGGTCCAGATTTCACCGCCGACGATCTCGGCAAAATTCTCGCGCTCTGCAAGCCCCTCGGAAAACTCCTCCAGCACATCTCTGGTGAAGAATAGGTTTTCCCAAATACGTTGTCACAATTCGTTCATCTTCCGGCGCTCCCTGCGAACGCAAGCCCCGAATTAGTTTGACACTGCAATACCTTCTTGTTATTTTTCCACAGCGCAATTTTTCGAGCTCTTACCCAACTCACGGAGGCACCACAACCCGGCACCATGGCGTTCGTCGCTAAGAAGATATTCCTCACCAAAGGCGTCGGTAAACATCGCGAAAGACTTTCGAGCTTTGAGCTCGCCCTGCGCAACGCGGGCATCGCCGCGTGCAACATCGTGCGCGTCTCCTCGATCTTCCCTCCCGGCTGTAAGCTTATTTCCCGCAGCGAAGGTTTGAAGCACATCAAGCCGGGCCAGGTCGCCTTCACTGTCATCAGCGAAAATTCCACCAAGGAAGCGCACCGCCTCATCGCCGCCAGCATCGGCCTCGCTCTTCCCAGCGACAAATTGATGTACGGCTATTTGTCCGAGCATCATTCCTTCGGTGAAACCGAAGAAGTCGCCGGAGAATACGCCGAAGAGCTCGCCGCGGAAATGCTCGCCACCACTCTTAACGTGGAATTCGATCCGGATCTTTCCTGGGACGAAAAAAAAGAGGTTTACCGCATTTCCAACAAAATTGTCCGCACCATGAACGTCACGCAATCCGCCGTAGGTGACAAGCGCGGACTCTGGACCACCGTCCTCGGCGCCGCCATTCTCATCGGCGAAGACGACTAATCTCGAAATTCATCGCGGCTGAATTTCCAAACACGTTATTAGTTCGCATCCAAATCGTACGCCGTCTTCAGCCACTTCCGCACTTCCCCATCGATTTCGCGCGCCGCCCTGATTTCAATTCGATGGGTAATCCGGTCTTTCTTTGCCATGCCTCCCGTATCGATTAATCGCTTCGGCAACTTCCCTTTGAAATGCGTCAAAGCAAATCCCAAATCAATCCGCGTATTCGTCGTTGGCTTGATTTGCGCAAACACATGCTCGCGATACAGCGGCACCATCGTCTTGCACGGGCACGCCTTCACATCCGTTCCCACCGATCGCCCCATCCGAAGCAGCTCCTCGTATATCGGGCGTAGCTTTGCCTTCGCTCCTGCGTATTGCTCTTCGACGTAAACCACGGCCGTCTTCAAATACGCTTCCGGCGAATCTTCTTCACCACCCTTTCCAGCCACCCGGTCGGAAATCCACCGGGCACTATTCGTTCCCATCTTATGTTTCTTCATCAGCCACTCGCGCCGCGCCTGGCCCTCTTTCGGTCCTTCACTCCGTGCCAGCGCAATCCATTCCTCCAGCGTCCTCCCCGTCTTTTCCTTCAATTCCGCGACCCATTTTTGCACCATCGCCAGGCCCGGGTGCACGTCGTACAATTGCTTCTCCGCGACCTTCACCATTTTCCGCCTCCATTTCACCGAAGGTCCCTCGCCGGGAACCAGGTCAGGCTCCTTCGACGCAAAATTCCACAGGAGATTCCTGCGAGTGTGCTACGCTACGCGCCATCTGTAAAGCGGCCCGGTCATCCAAATCCCTTGTTCGATGTTCGAACTGTGTTTCAGGAGGGGCAACATGAGCAACTCGGTGGGCACTCATCCCGTTCATCAGGCGCTTGCCAGTCATACCAATCCCAAGAACCTCCCTTGGGTCCCTTGGGCCGAAGGCCATTTCATCAAGCTCATCAAACTCAATCCCATCACCGGCCAGATTATTCTTTTCATTCGCTCGCATCCCGGGGCCGCGCTCCAAATGCATTTCCACCCGGGCACCGTCGTCGTCTACACAGTCCAGGGTGCATGGACTTACGACGAAGGCTGGGTCTCCGAGCCGGGTGATGTCGTCTTTGAAGTTGCCGGCTCGACGCACTCCCCGCGCATGGTCGGCAAGGAAGACACCATCGTCTTTGCAGTCATCGAAGGCGCTCTCGATTTTGTGGACGAAGCCGGAAACACGGTCGCCACCGAAAATTGGCAAACGTTTCTCAAGCGCTATCATGATTTCTGCGCGCAGAGCGGTCTCACACCTGTGGACATCACAAAATTCTGACGCTCGCAAAGCAATTGCATCTTTTTAGCAGCGCCATTGCCGCGCAAGCCCGAAATATACACCGGGCCTGACTCTCAAGGAGCATTCATGATCACGGAACTGCACGGCAAAGTTGGGCTAATCACTGGCGGCACCTCAGGCATTGGCCGCGACACCGCCGTTCTCTTCGCGAAATCTGGTGCCAAAGTCGTGGTCGCTGGCCGCCGTGAACCCGAAGGAAAAGAAACTATCGACATGGTCCGCGCCGCTGGCGGCGATGGCCTCTTCGTCAAAACGGATGTCTCGCGCGCCGCCGACGTTGCATCCCTCATTCAGCAAACCATCGCAAAATATGGCCGGCTTGACGTTGCGTTCAATAACGCGGGCATCGAAGGCAATTGGCTCCCCATCGTGGACCAACCGGAAGAAGATTGGGATCGCACCATCGACATCAATCTCAAGGGAACCTGGCTCTGCCTCAAATACGAAATTCAGCAGATGCTCAGGCAGGGCGGCAGCGGCGCCATCGTCAACATGGCATCCGTCGCGGGCCTGATGGGCGCCGCGGCAGCCGCCACTTACGTCGCCAGCAAGCATGGCGTGATTGGTCTTACGAAGAGTGCCGCGCTCGAAACCGCGCGCAGCGGAATTCGCGTTAACGTGGTCTGCCCTGCCGTCATCGAAACGCCGATGGGCAATCGTATTTTCGGCGAGGGACCGATGCACGATTTCGCTCTCGGCCATCATCCCATCGGCCGTTTCGGAAAACCCTTGGAAATCGCCGAAGCTGTTGTCTGGATGTGTTCGGATCGCGCTTCTTTTATGACCGGTCAATCTCTCGTTCTTGACGGGGGATTCTTGGCCGGCCCCAATCCTCCTGGCTAGCTCTTCGCTTTCGCGGTGCTAACAGGCAACTTCGCCGCTTCCCACGCCGCCAATCCGCCGGCAATCTCGCTTACTTGCTCGAAGCCCCGCTTCTTCAAAATACTCGCTGCGATGGAGGACCGATATCCCCCCGCACAATGCACCAGCACTACCCGATTCTTCGGCAGTTCCTCAGCGCGCTCCGCAAGCCGGCTCAGCGGGATGCTCAAGCTGCCTTCAATGTATTTCTGTCCGCGTTCCCCCGGCGCTCGCACGTCGAGCACTACAGGTGGTTCGCTCGAGGACAGCAGCTCTGCCGCAAATGGCGAGCTGAGTCGTTCCGTAAAACCGATCAATTCCGGCCTTCCTGCAAGACTCTGCAACCCATTCCGCAAAAATCCCGCGACATGATCGAAACCGATGCGCCCCAATCGAACCGCCGATTCGTTTTCCCGCCCGGGCGACGCGATGACCACAATCGGATGCGCGTGATCCAGGACCGTCCCAGCCCACGTTGCGTACTGTCCTCCAAGTCCAACATTGATGCTGCCCACCAGATGCGCCGCCGCGAATTCATCCGGCTCGCGCGTATCGAGTATCTGCGCTCCCTCCGCCTGCATCGCCAGCACCGCTTCCAGCTCCAGCGGCTTCAGCTCCCGTTCCAACGCCTCATCCAGCGTAGGACGCTCTTTGCTGTTCAGCACGGCGTCGTACGTAAAATACGGCGGCGCATCGGGCTGGTCCGCCGTGACCATCTCGATGAACGCTTTTTTGCTCATCGGCTGCAATGCGTAATTGACTCTGCGTTGCTCGCCGATCGTCGAAACGGTTTCCTTACTGATGGCTCTGCCACACAGCGAACCAGCCCCGTGCGCGGGGTAAACCAAGCTCGCATCCGGCAATGGCAGCAGCTTTGATTGCAACGAATCGAAAAGCAAACCACCAAGATCGGTTGCCGACCATCCCAGCGCCGCGCGCAAATCCGGTCGCCCCACATCCCCCACAAACAAAGTATCGCCCGTCAAGACTGCAAAAGGCTCGCTCGCGTTCCGCTCCAGATCGTATACGAGTATCGAAATAGATTCCGGCGTATGTCCGGGCGTTTCTAGTGCCGCCAGCCGCACCTTCCCAAACTCAATCGCGCTCCCTTCGCCAAGCGGCGTAAATTTGTATTCCGCCTGCGCCTTCGCTCCAAGATAGATCGCCGCTCCCACCCTGTCCCGCAATTCCAAATGTCCCGCCACAAAATCGGCATGCAAGTGCGTCAAGATGACATGCTTGATCGTCAGCTTGTTTTCCGATGCAAACTCAATATATCGGTCAACGTCCCGCTGCGGGTCGACGACCGCGGCTACGCCCGTCGCTTCGTCCCCAATCATGTACGAAGCATGCGCCAGGCAATTCAAATAAAACTGCTTCAGAATCACTCCGCTCCGCCCTCACAATGCAGATCATTAGGTCAGGTAGATACTACACCCGCCGTAATCCCGACCTCAGTTGCGACTCCAGATATCAAAATTTCAGCCTAATGCCTACGTCACAAGACGGACAAACCTCGCAATTCTCCCGGCAAACGGCAGCAATTTCAAACTACTATTTTAGAGTGCTACCACTACTCACCACCATCCCGCGCTTGGGTCTTGCGTTGACCCTCATAGTGTACGCGACCACGGCGGCCAGCCAATCGAGGCTCCCAATTAAGCGTGTGCTCACCTGGTCCCAACCAGGGACGGAGATCGATTCCGTGTCATTCTCTCGCGACGGCAAGTTTATCGCTATCGTCAGCAGAGCGCATGAAGCAGATGGTGACGAAGCCGAGGGACTCCCGGAATCTTACTTTCGGACGATGGAAGAAAGGAACCGCAAAGATCCACGCTTTGCTGACCCGATAATTAAAATGATCGACCTCAAAGGAAAGACAGTCTGCGAGGTCTCGTTCGGCTGGAATCCGAGTATTTCGCCTGACGATAAAGAGCTGGCGTACTCGCGGCAAGTGAAACCGATTACCGGACTCCGAGTACTTGCCGAAACCGAAGCGGGGAATGATATTCAGCTCTTTGATTGCCAAACAAAGCGATCCATGCTGATAGCAGCCCCCGACACCGGCTACCTGGACGACCCGTCCTTTGTCGCGGACGGCGGCGCGCTGGTTTACACCGAGAATAAGGCGGTCAATGGCGCATACGCGGGCGCAATCAGCGTCGAGCAATTCGATTTGCGGCTGAACCGCAAGACGACATTACTCAGCGAGAATCCCGTCCCTGCTACTCCCTGTCCGCCAAGGAACACCCCACAGCAAACCCATGACTCAATAATCTGCTCGCAGGCCTCGAATCGCAAGACTCAATTCTTTTCGCTGATCTTTCACAACGACTTCTCCAACGATCAGGTGATGGTTCTCCTAGGCACACCTCTCCCATCCCTTCCCGACTTCTATATGGCAAATCAGTACGACATGAATCTCGTTTCCCTCGCGCCTGTCCTGAAAGTCATTTTCCCCTTCGGGAAAATCGCGTTAGGGCGCACCAACGAGATCTCCTTCCAACTCGCCTCAGCTCAAAGAGTGCTCGTTTTTTCCGGTTACTGGAAAATTCTGTCAGCGAGCACCGGGATTTGGCTACCCGGCATCGGGCCGAAAAATACCAGGCAGCACAGTCTCTACAGCCCCGACCTGAAATATTATCTGAGCTTTGAGCCCGAAGAAGATTTCGACCATCTCGTCTTATACGAAACTAAAACTGGGAAGGCCCTGGTGATTTTTCCGCGCGGCGTGTATGCCACCGGTGCGACCTGGAGTTCTGACTCAAAGCACTTCGCCATTGCAATGGCTCCGAAGGGTGCAGCCGGGCTCAGTTACCACGAAAATTTGACCGTCTATGCGATACCGTAACCTAGTAAAGTTGGATCTACAATTTCTCCCGCTTGAAATACCCAATCCTGTCCAGCACGGCCCCCACCACCAGAGGCAGCGCCACCGTTGCGTCGTCAAACACTTCCGCGAACTTCCCGCCTTCTTCTGGCGGCACGAATTTTCCCCAAGACACCGCTTCCGTGTATGTGCTCCCGCTCAGCCCGCCCCAATGCACCGGTTCCGGGCAAATTCGCACTCCATAGTTGTAGCGCTTCAGCGGAATCTTCTTGTACCCGCGCCGCGCCAGCAATTCCGCATACACTCCAAACTGCTGCGTCCAGTTCCGCGGCACGCCTCCTCCAATCGTGAAAATCCCCATCCGCTTTGTCGCCAGCATCATGTCCGCGAATTTCTCAAAATCCTCGAACATGTCGAATCGCAGTAACGGCTTCTTTTCTCTCTCGCGCGCTAATTTCTGCAGCGCGAAATCGATCCCCAATTCGGAATCGCTGAATGCCGGCACAAACACCGGCACATCATGCTCGTACGCTGACTTCAAAATTCCCCGTCCCGCCGCCTGCTTGTGCAGCTCCTTCCCGATCCGATGGTGAAGTTTCCAGCTGCTCACTACCTCCTCGGCGTCCCATTCGCCAAGAATATGATCCATCATGTCTTCCACTGCATCCAGATTCACTTCCGGCTCGAGCGAATCGTAAACGCGGTTGTACCCCGCCTCGAACAACGTCTTGTCGTCCATCTTGCTGGGGTCGTACCGGTAATGCGAATGCCCTGTTGCTTCCACGAGCCCGTGCGCCATCAGCGCCCCGGTCGAAACAATTGCCTTCACAATTCCGCTTTCGATCAAATCGCAGAAAATCAATCCCATTTTCGCCACGGTCAGCGCGCCCGAGAGTGTCAGCACTCCGAAACAATCTTTGTCTCGCGCCATCGTCTCCAGAACGTCGGCGGCGTCGCCGATCTGCCGCCCCGTGAATGCCGTGTCTCCCATCGCGCGCACTAGTTCGTCGATCGTCCGGCATTTCCCGAGGTCGATCGGAAACATGGGCCGCAGCTTGTCTTTCACTGGATCGTGCAGCACGCGCCCCGTGACCGTCTTTTGTTCCCGCTTTGCCATTATCTCTCCTCGATTTTTATTACGATTGCGTTACAAGAATTCACACCACGCCACAAACATCGAATTTGGTTACGATTGATATTACAAATGCGCCCCGAAGGAAAGAACAAAACGCAATTGCGAATTCTTTTCTACGAGCATGATAGACTAATTTTCATGCCAAACAAATTCTCAATTGGCCTCGTGCAGATGCGCAGCAGTGCGAATTCCGCTGAAAATCTCGCGCGCGCCGCCGAGAAAATTCGCGAAGCCGCCGCCCGCGGCGCGCAAATCATTTGTATGGATGAACTTTTCCGCGGCGAATATTTTTGCCGCACCGAAGACGCCGAGCTTTTCAACCTTGCCGAGCCAATCCCCGGCCCATCGACGGAAGCCCTCGCACAAATTGCGAAGGAAAAAAAGGTCGTCGTGGTCGCTTCCCTGTTCGAGCGCCGCGCTCCCGGCGTTTATCACAACACCTGCGCCGTCCTCGACGCCGACGGCTCTCTCCTTGGCAAATACCGCAAGATGCATATTCCCGATGATCCTCTCTATTACGAAAAATTTTATTTCACGCCCGGCGATCTCGGCTTTCCGAATTTCGATACCGCTTACGGCCGCATCGGCGTTCAAATCTGCTGGGACCAATGGTATCCGGAAGGCTCGCGCCTAACCGCTCTCCAGGGCGCGCAAGTTATTTTCTATCCCACCAGCATCGGCTGGCACCCGCACGAAAAAGCCCAGTTCGGCGCGGCTCAGCTTGACGCCTGGCGCACCATCCAGCGCGCTCACGCCATTGCCAACGGCGTGTACGTCGCCGTCGTGAATCGCGTCGGCTACGAAGGCAAGCCGGAAAGAGGCGATCCGGGGCTCGAATTTTGGGGAAACTCCTTCGTCGCCGATCCTTTCGGCCGCATCCTTTCAGAAGCCTCGAGCGACAAGGAAGAAATTCTTGTCGTCGAATGCGATCCCGCGCAAACCGAAGAAACCCGTCGCAACTGGCCCTTCTTCCGCGATCGCCGCATCGACGCCTATCAACCCATCCTCAATCGCTGGCTCGGCGAATAATCCGCATTCCTCCTTGCCCTCTGTGTACTCCGAGCGCTCTGTGTTAAATTCACTTCTTCGATGACAAATTCCACTCCGCTCTCGCTCGGCTTCAAAATGCCAGCCGAATGGGAACCTCACGAAGCCACTTGGTTGGGCTGGCCGCACGAACTTACGGACTGGCCCGGAAAATTTGCTCCCATCCAGTGGGCCTTCGCCGAAATCGTCCGTCATCTCTCCCAAGTTGAGCGAGTCTATCTCCTGGTCGAAAATCGCGAAGCCGAATCCCGCGTCCGGACCATCCTCAAGAAATCCGGCGCCAATCTCGCCGCCGTAGATTTTTTCCGCATCCCCACCGATCGCGGCTGGATGCGCGATTCCGGCCCCATTTGCGTAAAGAATCCTGCCGGCGAGGTTGCCTACACCAACTGGCGCTTCAACGGCTGGGCCAAATACGGCAATCACAAAAAAGATGCCCTCGTCGTTTCTACAGCCAATAAAAAGTTGAAGCGCCGACTCTGGCAGCCAACTCACAAAAAACGCCGCGTCGTCCTTGAGGGAGGCAGCATCGACGTCAATGGCCGCGGCACTCTGCTCACTACCGAAGAATGCCTTCTCAGCAAAATGCAGGAACGCAATCCCGGATTCACTCGGGAAGACTACTCCGAAGTCTTCGCGAATTATCTCGGAGCGACAAATGTCCTCTGGCTGAAAAACGGCATAGCCGGCGACGACACTCACGGCCACGTCGACGATCTTGCCCGATTCGCAGAACCAACGACGGTCGTAACGGTCGTCGAGGATGATCCGAACGACGCCAATTTTGCCCCGCTCCAGGAAAATCTCGCCCTTCTCAAAAATATGCGGGACCAGGACGGCAATTCGCTGCGCATCGAAACGCTTCCCATGCCTGCCCCTGTTTATTTCGATGGCCAGCGCCTGCCTGCCAGCTACGCAAATTTCTACATCGCCAACAAAATCGTCCTCGTCCCCACGTTCAACGATCCGAACGACCGCGTCGCTCTCAACACAGTCGCAAAGTGTTTTCCCACCCGCGAAATCGTAGGCATCGCTTGCCGTGACCTCGTCCTCGGCCTCGGCACGATCCATTGCATGACCCAACAGCAGCCTAGCGCCCGATGAGGGTGGGAGCTCAGACGGGTATCGCCGCAAAACAGTTGTCTCGGGCCGATGGTTCTTCTTTTTCCGCTCGGGTCGGTCAACGCTACTTTCAAGAGCCTCCCCGCCCAAGAATCTCTCTTTCGCTTCTGCTAGACTATTTGGCATCCCCGGCTTAAACGCGTAGCTAGACTTTTTGGGAGGCTGCATGTTCGCCATGACACCGGTCGCTTTGCTAAGTGCGTTTTTGGAGACGCGCGGCATCTGGATTTCGCTGCCCACCGGTTTTTGGGGATGGATCCTCATCGGATTGATAGCGGGCTGGCTCGCCGGAAAAGTTTCGCGCGGCCGCGGCTTCGGTTGCATCGCGGACATCATTCTCGGAATCGTCGGCTCGTTCATCGGCGGATGGATTTTCATGAAGCTCAAAATTTATGGCGGCGGATTCTTGTATTCGCTCGCTGCCGCAACTGTCGGCGCTGTTGTCCTCGTTTTCATCGCGCATCTCTTCAGCCCTGGCGATCGCTAAGCGCAAGGGCGCACTTCCCTTCACTGTGATACGATTCACATGCACACCATGGAGAAAGAGCCTTCTTGCGCTGGATGGAGATAACACTTTTTGAGTAAGACCACGCAGTCCCTCACGGCAATCCCCCTCGGCGGTCTCGGCGAATTCGGAATGAACATGATGGTCCTGCGTTTCGGTGACGACATTCTCGTCATCGACGCGGGCATGATGTTCCCCGAATCAGAATTGCTTGGCGTCGACCTCGTTATTCCCGACATCACTTACCTCAAGCAAAATCGCCAGCACGTTCGAGCGATCGTTCTCACCCACGGCCATGAAGATCATATCGGCGCGCTCGCCTACATCTTGCGCGACTTGAACGTTCCGGTTTATGGGACGCGGTTCACGCTCGCGCTCGTAAAAAAACGCCTCGAAGAAGCCGGCTTGCTCGATTCGACGACTCTCCGCGAAGTGCTTCCAGGGCGCCTCGTGGAAATCGGGCCTTTTGAGATCGAGTTCATCACCGTCACGCACAGCACCATCGACTGCGTGGCGCTGGCGGTCCGCACGCCGCTCGGTGTGATTATTCATACCGGCGACTTCAAGATCGACCAGACACCGGTGGATGGCGCTCCCTTCGATTTGCACACTTTCGCGCGCTACGGCAGCGAAGGGGTGCTCGCTCTCTTCAGCGATTCGACCAACGTCGAGCGTCCGGGCTTTACGCCCTCAGAGCGTGCCGTTGTTCCGCGCATTGAAGAGTTATGCCGATCGGCGCCGCGCCGCGTGATCCTTTCGTGCTTTGCATCTTCGATTCATCGCATCCAGCAAGTCATCGACATTGCCGGGCGCGTGGGCCGCAAAGTCGCGTTCGTCGGCCGAAGCATGGTGGACAACGTCGAGATTGCGCACTCGATGAATTACTTGCGCATTCCTGACGGCATGGTCGTGCGCCCGCAGGACATTCGCAACTTCGAGCCCAAGCGCATCGTCATTCTCGCGAGCGGCAGCCAAGCCGAGCCCATGTCTTCCCTTTCGCGGATCGCGGTGGATAATCACCGCTTCGTGACCGTGGATGAAAACGACAGCGTGATTCTCTCCGCGCGCATTATTCCGGGCAACGAAAAAGCCATTTTCCGGATGCTGGACCACATGTTCCGCCGGCGTGCGCTGGTTTATTACGACAATTCCGCGGGAACAATTCACGTTTCCGGACACGCGAGCCAGGAAGAGCAGAAACTGGTTCTACAGCTCGTCAAGCCGAAGTATTTCATTCCGGTGCACGGCGAGTACCGGCATCTTTTCCGGCACGCGGCGCTAGCGCATCAATTAGGTGTTGTGTCGGGCGAAATCCTCCTTCTGGAAAACGGCAAGGCCATCGAATTTGGTCCGGATGGAGTGAGACGCCGCGACCCAGTGACAGCCGGGCGAGTGTGCGTGGACTCCGGCTCTCTCGAAGAGATCGAAGAAGTGGTCATTCGCGACCGAAAGCATCTTTCCGAAGATGGCGTGGTCGTGCCGATCATTGCGATTGACAAGCACACGGGTAAGATGGAATCGCAGCCGGAAATAGTGACGCGCGGGATGTTCAGCGACAACGGCCACGAATTGATGGCGGGCGCGCGCGAAGTGATCATGAAAACGGTGGAGCAATCCAACGCCGAAGAGAAATCGGACTGGGGCGTCATCAAGGAAAAGATTCGGGTGGACCTCAAGCGGTACATCAACAAGCAAACCTCGAAACGGCCGTTGATCCTACCGGTAATCCTCGAAATCTGAGGCTCGCGCGCGGTGAGTGACGAGCGGCCCCTCGAAGCTCGTGGTGAACAAGCGGCGAGCAGATCTGAAATAGCTCCACAAAGAGGAAGAGCGGCTGATTTTGAGGCGTAATGGTATGCCAACCCGGCAGTTTTCAAAAAGAGTGCGGAACCGCCTGATTCCAAATGACTTGTGAAATACACTGTGTGCGCAGAGCGCAAAAAAGCGCAAAAGAGTGAATGGCGCGAGTGCTCCCCAGGTTTTTCCATAAGTACTGATTCTAAATGACATAGCAATGAGTTGGGCCTAGAAGCTAAGGGTGCGGAAGAGGTACAGGAAGTGAAGGAATGCGGCGTTGCGAAGGGCAGGATGGGCAGGGAGCAGACTGAAGAGGAGCAGCGGGAGAGCCGAGGATATGAGGCGGCAAACATGAAAGAGTATAACGGATATGTACACTGCGTGTCAATTACTTTCTTGATAGGATTCGAATGGGCTGTGGAAAAGTTCTGGAGGTAAGAGATTAGAAGTTGGAGGTTGGAGGCGAGAGATTAGAAGTAAGATCCGGTGGGGAGTTTCCAGCGGCGGCGCGGGGCATCGGGCTTCGCCGCCTGGAGGGGCATCGGTATGGAAGAGAAAGAGCGGAGTTCTGCCGTGGCGGGAGCGTGTGAAGCAAATGATTTGCTACGCGGATGGAAGTGGTGTCTGCTGCTTTGGTGCCTGCCAATTTGCGCGGTGATCATTGGGATGTCGTGGCCGCGAGGGCGAGCGTGGTTCTGGATTCCAGCGTTTTTGGTGATGGGAGCGGCATGTCTAGCGAACGCGAGACGATGCGGCCGGCTGCATTGTTACTTGACGGGACCTTTGTTTTTGCTTGCGGCGGGGTATGTGGCCGTGGCGGAAGTCGGGCTGGCGCCGATGCGCGCGGGAATTTTGGTGGACGTTGTCTCTGCGCTTGCGGTGCTGGCGTGCCTGGCGGAAGTGCCGCTTGGGAGATATAGGATATAACGCCGAGGCAATGAGCCAGCCATCCACAGAAGAAAAAGATCGGACGAGACGGTTGCACCAACGTTCGAATAATCCGGGGCAGCGAATGCCTCATTCCAGCGATTAGCTCACAGTAAAACGCTCCCGCAAGTACTCCTCAAATTTCTTCCAGAAGCGTATAGGTGCTTGCCGAGTATGGGCATGCCACGCATCCACCATCACACCGAGGTGTGAGCCGAGTCACGGGAAGCGAGCTTTCAAAGGGATTAAATAACAAGGAGAGGTGTTTGTATGCAACAGCACCACTCCATTGAGGTGTCGGCCATAGAAAAAATCCAAGGAGAAATGGGAAGAAGGGACAATGAGCAGAATATTTGATAATGGAAGGTTCATACTGGCAGTTACTTTAGCGGGGTTGTTCGGCTCAATTGCTGCATTCGGGCAGTCTGGGCGCGGTATCCGCGGCCCAAATTACGATCCGAAAACAGAGACAACTATCAACGGCGTGATCCAAGAGGTAAAGGAAGTCCAAGGGCCGGGCCGAAGCGCGGGCACACATCTCGTGGTAAAAACGGCTGACGCTGTCTACGAAGTGCATGTTGGTCCGACTTGGTACCTGACGCAGGAAAAGTATGCGTTCACAAAAGATGAGCAAGTGGAGATCGTCGGATCCAAGGTGAGTTACCAGGGGAGCGACGTAATTTTGGCGCGTCAGATCAAGAAGGATGGGAATACCTGGACCCTCAGAGACACAGAAGGGTTCCCACTTTGGTCAAGAGGTAAGAGTTCGTAGAACTGGAAACGGGCTCATGAAAGAGGCCGGCGAGGAAAGGCAGATCTGGATGTTTAGCGGAAGTGGTATTGGGGGTGTTGGGAAAGCGCGTAACGCGGCGGGGCCGCCTCTCGCTTGCCCCGGTGGTTCAGTGCTCTGCTTTGTCGGGAAGGCTTGGTCCGGATAAAGGGCGCATTTAAGCGATTGTGAACGACCAATTTTCGCTAACCGCCTTCGTTTCCCGAAGTTCTCCTAGAAGAGGAAAGAAAGCGGGACACGTAGGACCTCCGGTTGGTGCTGCGAGACGGCAAAGGCCTCTACCCACGCAGTCGGAAGAATCAGACTGAGATCTCCTCTTATTCGTAGTAAATAGCTACCACATTTGTGGTAGAGTACGACTACATGCTGGAACTGCGGTCCAAGACGAGGCGGAAACTGCTGGCGCACTACTTTACGAATCCAGAGGCGCGGCACCATTTGCGGGATTTGGCGGCACGGTTGCAGATCGATCCGTCCAACCTGTCAAAAGAACTGGGGCGACTGGCGCGCGAGGGGCTTTTCCGGGCGGAAGTGAACGGGCGCCAAAAGTATTTTCAATTGAACCGGAACTACCCCCTCTTCCGCGAAGTGTGGGGTATCGTTGCGAAAACGATTGGAGTAGTGCCACTGCTCTCGGAGTCGCTCAAGAAGATTGAAGGAATCGACGAAGCCTATTTGTATGGTTCGTTTGCGCGTGGCCGGCAGGACGCCGCCAGCGACATCGATGTGCTCGTGATTGGGAACCCGCACAGCGATACGTTAGCCGAGGCCGCGCGGAAGCTAGAGCTGCGACTTGGGCGAGAGATCAATTATACGGTTCTGACAGTCAAAGAGTTTAAGTCGCGCCAGGAACGGGAAGATGCCTTTCTTGCAAATATCTGGCACAATAAACACATTTTATTGATCGGGCCAGATGAAAAAACTAAAGCCGTACGTCATCGACTGGGCATAGATCGAGCGCTTCCTCACAAGCGCCGATAAGAAACTCTCCTCAACCCGCAAGATTCTGGCTTTTGATGAAGAGGCGTGCCTGCAACAAGCGTACGAGTCAATGCTGAAAGCATCACTCGGATTCATGCTCAGCCACGGATTCCGCGCGAGAAGCCAGCCCGGGCACCATATCGTCATCATCGAGTTTGTGCGAGCGCGGATCGACAAAAAACACTCTTCCCTGCTGACGGTGTTCGACCGCCTCCGACGCAAGAGGAATCTGGCGCTGTATGACGATGCAGGATTCGTTTCCCATCAGGAGGCTGAGCAGGCGGTGGAAACCGCGGCGCTCTATGTACACGTAGTGCGGGATGACATCGTAGCGCGAAAACCATAGATACGGGAAAACTGAAGTAGCGAGAGGTTGAGTTAGCCAATCGTCAAAGGACACGATTTATTGTGGGCAATTGGGATAGAGGGAGGGCGGGAGTGCCCGCCCTCCTGGATCCAGCGAGATTGTTTGTGATGGTGGCCAGCCTGACGGGATGAGGGTGGAACCGAAACGAGAGCTTGCAGGCCGAACCACACGAATCAGGCAGAAGCGTGAGCTGCGAGCTTCTGGATGGTGGAGTTGGAGAGTTCGAAGGTTTTGAGTTGGGGAGTGCCGTCGAGGACCTTGGTCAGGAGTTGATGGACCTGGGGATAGGCTTCCCGGTTGTAGGTTTCGGCATTCTCTTTGAGGTCCCAGATGCTGATGCCGATCACTTCGGTGGCGCCGGGATTCATGAGGACAATTTCATCCCGGAATCCTTTCTGACGCTTGAGAAGAGGCATGACTTCTTTTTCGATGATGCGATTGAATTCAGCCTCGTTACCATTCCTGAGATGCATGGAAACATGTCGAACAAACATACAGCCTCCTTTGGATTATCGCCAAAGGCGGAAGCAATTTGCGGCCGTGCCCAAAGACGAGCAGCTAACCGCATCGAGGACGGTGCAACAACAAGACCTTCGGCTGAAGGAAGGTTGAACTCGACTGAACGCGGGACGAAATGCCTGGCGTCCTGGCGGATGTTACTTGCCGAGAATGAAGCGATGCAAGAAGGATGTCAATCAAAAGGTGAAAAATATTTTAGGAACAGAAATTTGTGATGAAGCTTTTTGAAAAGGCGATGGACGGGAAGCGCAAGGGACAAGACGTTGTGAGTTGCGCCGGGATGGTGATGCGCGTGCCAATGGGCCGACACGCAAGCAGGAGATGAAGCGGAAGTAAGCTGGTAAAGAAACCCCGCTGTGTTGCATCCATCCTTCGCGGGAAGGAATCTAATTCATTGAGAGAGAACAAGCGGATGTTCGCAGAACATCGCTAGGCCACGGCGATCTATTCAGGCAACGTCCAGCCTAAAAGGCCGAAAAAGGCTCAACCAGCCACCGAGCAAAAGGCCAAACGAAAATCCCACCGTTTCGCTTGAAATAATCGCAGAAAGAGAGACGTCATGAGGAAGATTTCTTACTCGACGATTCGTCTATTTGCAATGGCTTTGGCGCTGGGAATGGTTTTTGTGCTTACGCCGAGGCCAACGATGGCAGGAGTACACGTAGGAGTGTTCGTCAACTTTGCGCCGCCGGAATTGCCGGTTTATGCGCAGCCGGTCTGTCCCGGGCCAAACTACATCTGGACACCGGGCTATTGGGCTTGGGATCCAAATGTGGGCGACTACTATTGGGTGCCGGGCACCTGGGTAATGCCGCCAGAAGTAGGGTTCCTTTGGACGCCGGGATACTGGGCGTGGGGAGCCGATGGATACTTTTTCAACGCAGGCTATTGGGGACCGACGGTAGGGTTCTATGGCGGAATCGATTATGGATTCGGCTACTACGGGCACGGATTTGATGGAGGCCGCTGGGAGCATGGGCATTTCTTCTACAACCGCGAAGTGAACAACGTGGATATTTCGATTGTGCATAACGTCTACAACGAAAGAGCGATCCACGAATACGGAGGCGTGAGCCGGGTGAGCTTTAACGGCGGACGAGGCGGCGTGAATGCGAGCCCCACTGCGCGCGAGGAGGCGGCGGCCCGCGAGAGGCACATTCCGCGAGACTCGGCGCAGATGCGGCACATCAATGAGGCGCGAGCGAATCGACAATTACGCGCGTCAGTAAACCATGGAGCGCCGCCGATCGCTGCCACGCAGAGGCCGAGCGACTTCCGTGGACGCGGCGTGATGAAGACGCGAGTGCCCGGGGAGGTTCATATACCAGCGGCGCGCAGCGCAAACAACGCGGAGGGACGTGGGAATACGGCGGCGCCTGTGAATCCGCATGTGAATCAGGGAGCGCATCCTGGATACACGCCGGCGGCCCACCGGTCCACCGTGGCGCCGAACAGGGGCAACTCGGGAGCCAGGAACTCTTTCAGACAGCAACAGAATCAAATGAAGGCGCGGCAGCAGCGCGAGCGGCAACAACTGCAACAACAGCAAGGCCGAGAACGTCAACAGATGCAAAGACAACGCGCTAACAATGCTGCCAGACAACAAATGGCGCAGCGTCAACAAAGACAGATGCAGCAGATGGCGCAAAGACACGCTCAGGAAAGGCAGCAGTTTCAGCGGCGGCAGGCACCGAAGCAAGAGGCGCGACCGCATGGACGGCCGCACTGAGCGACCGCGTGGCCACAACAAGCCGTGCGGGCAAATCAGCAAACAACTAAGAGTGCAGGAGCAAAGGAAGGCGCGTTGAGAGGCGCGCCTTCCTTTTTCTCGAGTGCTGCGATAGAGCACCGATGTCAGAGGCTGCCTTTACGAGAGCTTGGAAGAACGAGGCGCCGGGAACGGATCGGATTTGCACCGAAGGGCGGAGAGAAGTGGTTGAAGGCTGGAGGCAGAAAGTAAGAAGATGTGAGGGATGAGTTTGGTGAACCGTGGAGGAAGGCACGTGGTGGGAAAAGTAGCGCTGGTGGCGGGGGGCACGGGAGGCTTGGGGCGGGCTGTGAGCCTGGCGTTCGTGGAGGCGGGAGCGCGCGTGACTGTGACATTCCAAAGGCCCGGGGATTTGGATGAATTGAAGAGGGCTGCTAGTACGAAGCTGGTGAAGGCAGAGGGCGCGTCGCTAGAGGGATTTGCGGTAGATGTGACGGATGAAATTGCAGTGGGGCGGCTGGTGGATGGGATACTGGAACGGCAGGGGCGGCTGGATTGTTTGGTGAACGCGGTGGGAGGATACGCGGGCGGAGTGAAAATGTGGGAGATGGAGACGAAGATTTTCGAGCAGCAAATTGCGCTGAATTTGCGGGCGGGATTCGCGCTGGCGCGTGTGGCGGCGCGGGTGATGGTGAAACAAGGCAGTGGAGCGATTGTGAACGTAGCGTCGAAAGCAGCAGTGGATCACGCAGCGGGGGCGGCGGCATACGCCGCCTCGAAGGCAGCGTCGGTGGCGATGATTGATTGTCTGGCGGCGGATTTGAAGGGGACGGGAGTGCGGGCGAATTCGATTTTGCCGAGTATTATTGACACGGAGGCAAACCGGAAAGCGATGCCGAAGGCGAAGTTTTCCGCGTGGCCGAAGCCTGAGGAAATTGCGCGCGTAATCCTGTTCTTGTGCAGCGACGAAGCGAAATTGATTTCGGGGGCGAGCGTACCGGTTTACGGAGATAGCTGAGGAATTTGTCGGGGAAACGGCGGCGCTGGGGGTTACATGTCGATACGGCCAGTGAAGAGACTTGTGAAAGCGAAACCAACAGTAGAAGGCGCGGGAGTGCATCTGCGGCGCGCGTTTGGATTTGGGAATACGACGGACTTTGATCCGTTCTTGCTGCTGGATGATTTTAGGAATGATGTGCCGGAGGATTATTTGGCGGGATTTCCGTGGCATCCGCATCGGGGGATCGAAACGATTACATACGTGCTGGCGGGAACCGTCGCGCATGGCGACAGCATGGGAAACCACGGGGAGATTGCATCCGGCGACGTGCAGTGGATGACGGCAGGCAGCGGAATCATTCATCAGGAGATGCCGAAGGGCGATCACGCGGGGCGAATGCATGGGTTTCAGTTATGGGCGAATTTGCCGGCGGCGTTGAAGATGACGGCCCCGCGCTACCAGGAAGTGAAAGCTGGAGAGATTCCAGAGATCAAGGACGACGACGGGACGCATGTGCGGGTGGTGTGCGGAAGTTTTTGGGGCAAGAAAGGGCCCGTGGACGGGATTGCGGCGGACCCCGTTTACCTGGACGTCTCCGTCCCGCCTGGCCGCAGGAAGGCTATCCCGGTAAGCATGACGCGCCATGGTTTTGCGTATGTGTTTGCGGGATCGGGCAGTTTCTGCAACGCCTCCGAGCCGCTGTCCGTGCCGACCGAGCCGGTCGGGTGGCTGGACATAACGCCCCCTACGAGTGCGGATAATCGATCATTGGTTCTTTTCGATCAGGGAGACGAAGTAGTCGTCCAGGCTGGTGAGGAGGGAATACGTTTTCTGCTCGTGTCGGGCAAACCGCTGGAGGAGCCGGTGGCGTGGTATGGGCCAATTGTCATGAACACGCAAGCTGAACTCCAGCAGGCTTTCAAGGATCTCGATCGCGGAACTTTCTTGAAGAGATAGAAATAAGCTCGGCCCAAAAGGCGTATCAAAAAGAGAGGGCTATGACCATGCGGAAATTTCGCAGAAGACTGGAACTGGCGCTAGCCGGAGGGATCTTAGTGGGGTCCGCAGCGGGCTGCGGAGACGATGCTGCCACAAGAGACGCCAAAATTCGCGAAGAAGCTTCGAAAGCCGCTGCGCAGGCGAGGCCTGCAGTGGAGGAAGCGAGCCGGGCGGTGAAAGCGGCAGTAGAGGGCGCGAAGGAAGGCTGGGAGAAAGGCGGTCAAAAAAAGCTGGACCTGAACTCGGCGGACGAGGACGAATTGACGGGCCTGCCGGGGATCGGACCAAGAGAAGCGCGGCGGATCATTAAGGGGCGTCCCTATCACGATACACATGAACTCGTGAGCCGGAAGATTTTGAGCGCAAGCACCTACGAAAAGATCAAGGACGACGTTGCGGCGAAATAGCCGCTGCGAGTAGAAACCGCTGCCCGCCGCTGAGAATTCCAATTCGTTACTGTTCGCGGAGGGCGACGACGGGGTCGACACGTGTGGCGCGAAGTGCAGGGACATAGCTGGCAATGAATGCGACGATGAGCAACATAGTTGATACCGCGGCGAGAGTAACGAGGTCCGTCGATTTGACACCGTAGAGGACGGTGCTCAATCCCCTGAAGAGCAAGAAGGATAAGAGGATTCCTACAGTGGTGCCGATGAGCGCCATGCTCATTCCATGCTTCAGAATCGTGAACATGACATTGGAACGCTGCGCGCCGAGAGCGGTGCGAATGCCGATCTCCTGCGTGCGCTGGCTGACGGAATAGGAAACGACGCCGTAGACACCCACCGAGGCAAGGACCAAACCAAGCAGACCGAACGCACCTACCAGGAGCGCGCCGAGACGAGCGGGGAGCAGCGGCTTTCCATAGTGGACGTGGGATTCCATGGTGGTGACGCCGAAAACTGGGAGGCCGGGGTCAAGCTGGCTGATCTGATCGCGGACGGCTGAAACGAGCTGCTGAGGATCGCCGACGGTGTGGACGAACAAATTCGCGGCAGAAGAATATCGCTGGGCGAGAGGAAAGTAGACGTAGAGCTGCGGTGTTTCATAAAGGAAGAGATATTTGCCGGTGCGCGTGAGACCAACGACGTGGATTGGAGGGCCGTCTTTTTTGGTGCGGAAGATTTTGCCGATAGGGTCCTGGCTAGGCCAGATCTTTTTGGCGAAAGACTCGTTGATGATAGCGACGAGGGAGGCGGAGGCGGTGTCAGCATCGGTAAACTCGCGGCCTTTTATGACGGGGACGCCTGCCGCACGGAAATAGCTTGGCTGAACCATGTCAGCAAAGCTCGATTCTGTGTTGGTCTTGCTGTCGATGGCTTGCCCATCTGGAAAAATGTTGACACTGGACATTTCATAGCCCATGGGAATGTAGGCAGATACGGCGGCTTCGCGGACGCCAGACAGAGTGCGGACACGCTCGGTGAGCTGCGTGTAGAGCTGCTGGCCGCGCTCCTCGGAGTAGCCTTGAAGCCCCAAGTCGACGGACACCATCAAGGTATGGTCGACACGGAATCCCATATCGACGTGGGCGGAATTCTGCAAACTGCGGATGAAGAATCCGGCGCAAGCAAGGAGCAGCAAGGAAACGGCAAGCTGGGAGACGACCAGAGCGTTGCGGAAGCGATAATGGCCAGCGGAACCGCCTCCAGAGCGCCCGCCGGCTTTGAGGGTGTCCGCCAAATCAGCGCGAGAAGACTGCAGCGACGGAACCAAGCCTGCCACAAAGCCCGTTAAAAGAGTGGCGAGAAATGTAAATGTGAAAATACGCCAATCCAGGCGCAAATCGAAAATGCGCAGCGGAATGTCCGTCGGGATGTGGATCGAGGTGAGCGCCATCGCAGCCCATCGGGCAAGTACCATGCCAAGAATGCCGCCGAGTGCAGAAAGCACAATCGTCTCGGTCAAAAGCTGGCGAACCATGCGCCAGCGGGAAGCACCGAGGGCCACGCGCGTGGCAAACTCTTTTCGGCGGCCATTGGCGCGCGCAAGGATGAGATTGGCAACATTGGCGCAAGCGATCAGAAGAACCAGTCCGACGAGCAGCATGAAGATGAGGACGGCCGTGGACATGAACGCTCCCAATCCAGGCTCGGGGCGGGCGCTTAGCTCGGGCAATACAAGGAGGGACAATCCTTTATGAGAATCAGGAAATTCCTGGGCCAAGCGAGTGTCCGTCGGCTGTGCCGCTGCCATGGCTTGGGCTGGCGAAACGCCGGGCTGGAGATACCCCAAAACGCGGAGAAAATTTGCGCTGCGCTTGGTCAACACATCGCCTTGCGAGGGATCCAGCAGGCCCAGAGTGCTCAACGGCAGATAGAGGTCAGGTTGGATGAAGTAATAAGCACCGAGATACTTTTCGGGAGCGACGCCAATGATTGTGAAGGCGTGATTATTAACTTGGACGGTTTGCCCAATGGCGGCAGGGTTGCCCCCGAAACGCTTCTGCCAGAATTTGTAGCTGAGTATCACGAGCGGGTCTTTGTTCGGTACCCAACCCTCATCCGGGTCAAACGCGCGGCCAAGAGCAGGTTTAATGCCGAGCGCAGAAAAGTAGTTGCCGCTGACCAAATCAACCCAGGCACGTTCGGGCTTGCCTTGGGCTCCAAAATTGACGGGAGAAGGAGTGTAAACGACTAGATCCGAGAAGACGGTCTTGAGTTGAAGATAGTCCTGAAAATCGGGATAGGAGAGGCCGATAGGAAACTGGAAATCGCGAGTCTTGGCGGCAACGACGACGAGGCGCTGAGGATCTTTAACTGGTAGCGGCCGCCATAGCATGCCGTTGAAAACGCTGAAGATGGCGGTGTTCGCGCCAATGCCGAGGCCGAGAGCAAGCACAGCGATGATTGTGAACCCGGGGCTCTTGAGAAGCATTCGGAACGCATAACGCAGGTCATTCCAGAGATTTTCCATGGGGCTCCCTTGCGGGCTTCTGAAATGGAGACGAAAATGTCCCTAAAAATGTTTCATTGGATAGAGAGATTAACGGAACGGGGGTCTATCTTCAGTGTGACGAACGATGATTGAGGTCGCGGGAGAGCATCAGCTTCAGCGTTAGTCGATCGGCGCCCGCGCTCCAGCCGACACCTACGCCCGCCTCAACATCAACGAAGCCGCCGCTACGATCCACAACCGCCCAGGTTTCGTGGAATTGCTCACTGCGCGGAACGAAATCTCGAAGAGGGCCGAAACCGTCGTATTGTTCAAGAGCCACAGCCCAGGTCTGGTTGAGGTTGTAAGCGATTCGTCCGCCTGGATTGAACTCGAGGCCCTTAATGCCGCCGGTATAGTCGGTATCAAGGATGGGATTGTAGATGAGATCCCAGCGCCCGAGATGCGCGCCTACAATCGGCCGAAGCTCCGAGGTGATGCGGCGGGACTCCCAATAGAGCGCGTTTACGCTGAATTCGAAATTCAGGCCATAGAAGAATTTGTGGTCGCGCGCGTGGGGACGAACAAATAGTTCGCGAATCTTGAAACCGTTGATGGTTGCCCCTTGATTGCTGGAGTGGAGGCTGTAGACGGGAAGATAGAGGCCTTGCTCGAACCAGGGCGTCACGCCGTAAGCCCATTCAGCCGCGCCGTTGACGGAGTCGTTGGAAATGATTGCGCCAGGGAATGACGGTGTCGTACGGCCAATGGGAGTAAAGTTGCTGTGAATCATCAAATTGAATACACCGGGTTCCGCGATAGCCGCGTCATAGACCTGGATTTCGTCGGTTTGGGCCAGCGTTGCAAGCGGAGACGCGCTTAATACGAATAGCCCCAAGGCGATGAGCCGCGGTCTCATTTTTCCAGTCAATTTCAATTTCGCTGTTCCACGGGATTGATGTGGGTCCAATACCTTCTTGATTCACAAGTTCGACGCGCGAGCCGCATGCTCGGATACAAAGTACCAGCCATCATGGCACTGGCTTGAAAGAAATCGAAAACCGAAGATCTCATTTCTTGGAATTGAGCAGGGCCTGATAGACGAGCGGGCGGCTCAAGTACTCCACATTGGGACTGTCCTGGCCGAGAAGGCGTTGAATCATTCCCACGAAGACTAAATCGTTCGCAGGGTCGATCCAGAACCAGGTGCCTGCAGCGCCGTCCCAGAAGAATGTGCCGCGGCCGTCAGGAAGATTGGCTTCGGCCGGATCGTATTCAACAGCGCAATCGTAGCCATAACCGAGGCCTGGCCGCATGATCTGTACACCGATGCCAAACTCGCCGGTCAGAAGCTTTGGCGCGAGGTGATTGCTACTCATCAGGTGCACAGAAGCAGGGGAGATAATGCGCACGCCGTTGAGTTCTCCCTCGTTGGCAAGCATCTGCACAAAGTGATAATAGTCCTCGGCAGTGGTCACTGAGCCACCCCCACCAGACGGCATCGTCGGCTGTTCGGTAAATTCCCGGTGGTAGGTGGGCACCGGCACGAGCTGGCCTTTCTCGTCGCTGCGATACATGGTGACAAAACGATTGAGTTTGTCGGAAGGGACGTAAAAGCCGGAGTCCTTCATGCCGAGCGGCTTGAAGATGTGTTCCCGCATGAACTCGGGAAGCGACTGGCCGGATAATTTTTCGATGATGTAGCCCTGGACGTCCATCGAGGCGCTATAGACCCATTGGGTGCCGGGCTGGTACGCCAGGGGTATTTTCGAGAGCTTGTCGATGAATTCCTGAAGTGTCTTCGACTCCATGACGCCGGCCTTTTTATAGGCCTGGTCGACGGGCGTGTTGCCGAAATAGCCGTAGACGAACCCGGCGGTGTGGGTCATCAGCTCCTGCATGGTCGGCGCATGGACGGGATCTTCGAGAATCATGTTGCCGGCGGCGTCCACGCCCTTGCAGACCTTCAGGTGGGTGAACTCCGGAATGAATTTAGAAATAGGATCGGAAGGCAGCCATTTGCCCTGTTCGTAGAGAATCATCATGGCGACGCCAGTGATGGGCTTGGTCATGGAAAAAGCGCGGAAGATCGTGTCCTTGGTCATCGGCGCGGACGTTGCGAGGTCACGTACTCCATAAGTGCGGTAGTCAATGACTTTGCCGTGGCGAGCGAGGAGAGTGACGATGCCGGGAAGTTGTTTCCGATCGACCTCCTGCTGCATGAGCGCGTGCAAGCGTTCCAGGCGCTCGGAAGAAAAGCCGACCGATTCCGGCTTAACTGGTAGTACATCGGAGGCCGCAGCGCCCTTAGTTGAGGATTGCTGGGCAAACACCTGGGCTGCGCAGAAAGAAAGCAAGACGGCGGTGGCAAACACTGACGCAAGGGGCCTGGTTCGCAGACGCATCGCAAGTCTCCTGAGCAACAACGAGCGAAGGGATACTAGGCGAGGCAAGCCGAATTGTAAAACAGATTAGGAGAACGCCTCGTGCGAACTGTTCTGCTTGAAATCGAACCGTATCAGACAGCGTCGGCGCCGAGGTAAGTGGCTAGGAACCAAGTATTGCCGAACGGATCCTCAAACGTGGCGGAGCGCTCGCCATAAGGCGCAGTGTAGGGCGGCGTAACAGCCTTGGCGCCAGCAGCAAGAGCCTGAGCGTACAACGCATCGGTATCCGGCACATAGACATGCAAGTAGAACGGGGTCGGCTGGAATTCGCCGTGAGCCTCGTCGATTTCGAGCGTGGCGCCTGCAATCTCGATGGTGGCGTGGAGGATGTGGCCTTCCGGCGATTTGGCAACGCCCATCGCTTTGGCCCCGAGAGCGGCTTCCACAAGAGGAATGAAGTTATGGGCGTCGCTGAGGTGAAGGAAGGGCTGGACAGCTCGAATCCCCTGTTCGCCGGGAACCCAGCTCTTCGGAGTGGCGATGTACCAGCGATTGCCAAAAGGATCCATGACGCAGCCCTGGCGGTCGCCCCAATGTTGATCTGCAACTGAATAAACGGACGTAGCGCCTGCCTCGATGGCGTGGGCATAAGTAGCGTCGGAATCGGGCACGTAGAGATGAATTGTCATGGGACGCGACGGATATTGCTCATTGGCGTCGCCCATCTCGATGACCGAATCGCCGATGGCAACTTCGGCGTGCATGATGGAGCCGTCGGGGCTCGGGACACGGATGCGCTCAGTTCCATCGAAGGCGGAGACGAGGAAGTCGATGAACCGCGGAGCGCCCTGGACGAGGAAATAGGGCGCTATGTTCGGAAAGTTGGGACGGCGGAAAGCCGGCGGTTTTACCGGCGCCGGAGATGGAGCTGCTGCTTCGTTCATGATGATTCTCCTTTGCAAATCGGATTTTAGGGCTGCTTTGAATTCTGGACGCGGGAGGTCGCGGAGCGGGCGCACCAGCGTCAGAAGCTTGGCGAGTCTCGGACCAGGACGCGGGACGGGACGGACCTGCGGACGCGAGAGCATGGCGCTGATGGCGAGATCGAGCTGTTCGGCAGGAGAACGCTTAGGCATGGCGGCCTCCCAGTTGCTCGCGCAACGTTTGCAGAGCGCGGAATTGAAGCTGTTTGATGGCGCCTTCGGATTTTTTTAGCCGCTGGGCGATCTCCTTGATGCTGCGCTCCTCAATGAAGCGTTCGCAGACGACCCGGCGCTGAATCGCCGGAAGTTTTTCAACGAGGCGGAAAAAATGGACTTGGAGTTCGAGGGAGTCTAATTCCTTCGAGGAGAAGGTCGAAGGCTCCGGCGAATCCAGTACATCATCATCGGCCTGTTGTTCGCGGTTGGCGCGCTTGTATTGATCGGCGATGGCATTGGACGCGATACGAAAGAGCCATGCGGAAAACGGAGTGCCGCGCCATTCGTAGGTTGGGAGATTGGCGAGCGCTTTGTGAAACACTTCAGACGTAAGATCCTCGGCGATGGCGCGGTCGTGGACGCGGTTGACGATAAAAAAGTAAACGCGCTCGAAATGAAGTTCGTAGAGAGCGTCGAATTTCGAGAGGTCGGCCTTAGCGGCTTCGACGAGAAGACGCTCATCGGCGCCTTGCGGCGACGGAGGCTTGCGTGCCGGACGTCGGACGGCCATCATGGCTCTGGATATAGTAACTGCCGAGGAGCGGAAAAAGTTACGGAAGGAATCGTAGCGGACGGCTTGCCGGGGGTTCCAGGAAGTTCTCCAAGTAATCTTGCTTCCATCGGCTCGGGGGTATAGGCTTCTTGGCTGGTGGCACGTTTGCGCGCCTACAGGGCCGGAGGGGTTCCGCCCTGCCTGCCTTCCTTCCATTTGCGCGAACGCGCTTCCTATGCCGTCGATTGGCGGCGAAAAACTCAATTTAGTCGTGGTAGCAGGCACGCTTTCTGTGGTGACTGGCCGCGCCGCGGTGATTCGAATAAGGAGGATTCAATGGCAACAGCAACAACGGCAATCGAACCAAGTGTGAAGGTCAGTGCAACGCAACTGCTGATTAACGGCAAGTGGGTCAAGAGCGCGTCGGGCAAGACATTTCCAACCATCAATCCAGCAACGGGCGAAGTGATTACGCAAGTGCAAGAAGCGGACGCCGTGGACGTCGACCGCGCGGTCATTGCGGCGCGCGCGGCGTTCGAGACGGGCGCCTGGCGAAGGAAAATGACGGCTTCGCAGCGCGGGGCGATGCTCAACCGCCTGGCGGACCTGATCGAGAAGAATGCAGATGAACTGGCGCAGCTCGAATCGCTCGACAACGGCAAGCCGTACCACGTGGCGCGGGCAGCCGACCTGCCACTAACGATCGCCTGCTACCGCTATTACGCGGGATGGGCAGACAAGATACAGGGGAAGACCATCCCCGTGAATGGAAATTATTTTTGTTACACCAAACATGAGCCGGTTGGCGTTGTGGGACAAATCATTCCTTGGAACTTCCCATTGCTGATGCAAGCGTGGAAGCTTGGGCCAGCGCTGGCGACGGGCTGCACAGTGGTCATGAAACCCGCCGAGCAGACTCCCCTGACGGCACTGCGGGTCGGCGAGCTGATTATGGAAGCAGGTTTTCCCGAAGGCGTCGTAAACCTTTTGCCGGGCTACGGCCCGACAGCCGGCGGGGCGATTGCCCGGCACATGGACGTGGACAAGGTTGCCTTTACCGGATCGACGGAAGTGGGCCACTTGATCATGCGTGCAGCGGCGGACACCAACCTGAAACGCGTCACGCTGGAGTTGGGCGGGAAGAGCCCGAACATCGTGTTTGCCGATGCAAACATGGACGAAGCGATTGAGGGCGCGCACTTTGCGCTGTTCTTCAATCAGGGGCAGTGCTGCTGCGCAGGTTCACGCCTGTTCGTAGAGGAATCGGCATACGACCAGTTCGTCGAAAAGAGCGTGGCGCGCGCGAAGAAGCGCACCGTCGGAAATCCGTTCGATAAGAAGACCGAGCAGGGACCACAAGTGGACCAGGATCAGTTCGACAAGGTGATGGGCTACATCGAAAAGGGTAAAAAGGAAAATGGCAAGCTGATGACGGGCGGGAATCGCGTCGGCGACAAGGGATATTTCATCGAGCCGACGATTTTTGCCGACGTCACTGACAACATGACTATCGCGAAGGAAGAAATTTTCGGGCCGGTCATGACCATCTTGAAGTTCAAGAGCATCGATGAAGTCGCCGAGCGCGCAAATAAGACAGCCTATGGGCTCGCGGCCGCGGTCTGGACCAAGGACATCACCAAGGCCCACGCCATTGCGGACAGCGTGCGAGCGGGAACGGTATGGGTCAATTGCTATGACGTGTTCGATGCGGGGGCGCCGTTCGGCGGATTCAAGCAGTCTGGAATCGGGCGTGAACTCGGAGAATACGGGCTGGCGAACTATACTGAAGTGAAGACGGTTACCGTAAAACTCTAACTTTGGACTGGATTTTCGACCCTAGGGGCACGATCAATCGTGCCCCTACTTTTTTTGGGCCGTACCGGGCGTAGAATCCCCGAATGGCGGTCACGCTTCGCTCTTACGAGCCTCACGACTTCCCTGCCCTGCACCGGCTGGATCAATCCTGCTTTCCTGCGGGGATTTCTTATTCGAAAACAACTCTGCGGTATTTTCTGACGCTCCCAAGCGCCGATTGCGTTGTTGCATTCGATGGCAGCAAGTTGGCGGGCTTCATCCTGACGGAGGAAAATCCGCCGCTCGCGCACATCATTACGCTGGATGTCGGCGATGCGTATCGCCGACACGGAGTGGGCACGGCGCTGCTCGCCGAGAACGAACGAAATCTGGCCTTGCGCGGCGTCAAATGCATCCTGCTGGAAACGGCAATCGATAACCAGCCGGCTGTTGCGTTCTGGGAGAGGCACGGCTATCGTACCGAAGCGGTGTTAAAGCGCTACTATCTGGGCCGGCTCGACGCCTACGAGATGCGAAAAATCCTGCCGAGTGATTCGCAAAAATCAGAGATGAAACCAGGAGATGCCCGTTGAACGAATACCTTCTCTCCGTTCTGCTGGGGATTGTGGAAGGACTAACTGAATTTTTGCCGGTCAGTTCAACGGCGCATTTGCGCTTGAGCGAAGCGTTGCTGCACATCGACCTGGCAAGCGGTTATTGGAAAATGTATTCCATCGTGATTCAGCTTGGCGCGATCGCCTGCTTGCCGGTGTACTTCTGGCACCGCATCGGAGCGTTTCTCTCGACGTTTCCGGCGGGAGAGCGCGGCGACCGGACCGTACTTACGCATCCGCTGAGTCTGACGATGGTGGCATTTGTGATTACCGCGATTCCCTCTTTCCTTTTGACGAAGGTGATCGGAAAAAATCTGGAAAATCTCGCGGTCATCGGATGGTCGTTGCTCATCGGCGGGATCATCATGTGGGTCGTTGACGCCGTGCATGCGAAGGCTGAAGCCGCAGGACCCGGAACTGCAACAGGAAGGATTCATACGTGGAAAATGGAAGATATGAATCTCGGCCAAGCCGCGTGGATCGGCTTTTGTCAAATCTTTTCGGGGGTTTTCCCCGGAACGTCGCGCTCGATGTCCACGATAGCAGGCGGCCAGATTGCGGGAATGTCGCGGGCTTCCGCGCTGGAGTTTTCGTTCTTTCTTTCGATGCCGACGATGGCTGCGGCAACTTTGTATACGCTTTATAAGTCTGTGCTGGGAAAGGGCGAAAATCCCATTGGCGTTTCGCAAATTACCCCGCATCAGTGGGCCATTCTGGCGATCGGCTTCGTGGTGTCCTTCATCATGGCTTATGGTTCCGTGGCATGGTTTCTGGCGTGGGTGAGGAAGCACGGATTTGTTCCGTTTGCCGTTTATCGCATCATCGCGGGAGTGGCCGTTTTGGTTTGGGCAGCAAGATTGGTCGGATGAGCGCATCCTGGAACACGCGCGAGAAAACAGATTGCTGTTCGCGACGGATTGTTTGGTATATTGGGTGCGGATTCGAAGTTCCTCCAGGCGAGCGCGCTAGCGCCAGCGTGCCCGTCGCACCACTCAGCCTTCCCCAAAAGCTGAGGAGAATTCTGTGCGTTTGCTGACTCCAACCGAAAACAAACGGCTCAATGAGCTGATTGGATTTTTGTGTATCACGCTGGCCATACTTATCGCGCTTGCGTTGCTTTCCTATTCTCCCAAGGACGCGGCATTTAACGTGAGCGCCGCGGCGCCGGACGGCAGCCCAGCCCGAAATTGGATTGGGCCTGCAGGCGCTTATGGCGCCGACCTCCTGTTCCAGATTTTCGGCTTCGCGGCGTTCCTATTGCCGGCGGCGATTCTCGTGTTGGGCTGGCGCTGGTTCAAGAGCCGCGCGATCGATTCGCAGGTGGCGACGTTGATCGGCTACGCCTTGCTGCTTCTCTCGCTTCCCGCGCTCATTTCCCTACTCTCCTTTATTCCTGCGGTTCGCGGAGCGATCCCGGCAGGCGGCTTAGTGGGCGGGGTGGTTTCCAGCGGTTTGCTTGCTGGCCTGAACCGCGGCGCTTACCTGGTCGCTCCAGCCATGCTCGTGGTAGCGATTTTCATGACGACCCGGTTTTCTTTTTCGGGTGCCCATGCCTGGGCCAGCGGGCCTCACGGACCCATAAGCAAAGTGGAACGACTTGGAATCCTGCAAAAAGCGGCCGCCCGATGGCATTCGTGGAGAGACGAACGCGAACAGGAGCGCATGCGCCGACGAGTCGAGGAAACGCGCATTTCCGGCCGAAAGCCGGTTACTCCGCAATCGTTTGGCAGTGCGTGCGTCCTGACTGAAGCGCCCAAAGCAATTCAGTTGGCCGATGAAAGCGAAGTGTTTGACGAGGTGAAAGAAGACACGCCGGCAAAGGGAATATTCTCTCGAAGGAAAGACCCGATTGTTTTCATGGGTCCGGAGAAGACGGTCACAAAGAAATCTGCGGAGCCCAAGATTGCGAAAGGCAATCCAAACTACAAGCTGCCTTCGCCCTCACTGCTGCGCGAGGGCGAACGCGGCCAGAAGCTCGACGAAGATGAGCTAAAAGATCGCGCGAGGGCCATCGAGGCCAAATGTCTTGAATTCGATGTGCAAGGACGGGTGACGCAAATCAATCCCGGGCCGGTTGTCACCACCTTTGAATTCAAGCCCGAGGCCGGCATCAAGTACAGCCGGATCATTGGACTTACGGAAGACTTGTGCCTCGCGCTCCAAGCCGAATCGATCTTGATCGAACGCATTCCCGGCAAATCGACGATTGGCATTGAAGTTCCCAATATCACGCGGCAAACCATCGCTCTGCGCGAGATTATCGAAGCGCAGGAGTTCACAAATTCCTCGAGCAAATTGACGCTGGCCATGGGCCGCGATTTGCACGGCCGCATCCGCGTTACAGACCTCGCGGCCATGCCGCATTTGCTGATCGCAGGCTCCACGGGCACGGGCAAAAGCGTCTTCATCAACTCGCTGATGATGTCGATCCTTTACAAGGCCAGCCCCGAAGACGTGAAAATGGTGCTGGTCGATCCGAAGCGCCTGGAGTTGAATCTCTATGAAAACATCCCTCATTTGATTGCTCCGGTGGTTACGGATCCGAAGATTGCCTCCAATGTTCTGCGCAACGCCACGAAAGAAATGGAAAAGCGCCTGAAACTCCTGGCGCAGCGCGGTGTCCGAAACATCGATCAGTACAACCGCACTTTCCAGAAGGCGCAATCGATGTCGCTCTTTGAGAACGTCGAGGAAACGGAGCACAAACCGCTTCCCTATCTCGTGATCGTAATCGACGAACTCGCCGACCTGATGATGGTGGATACGAACAACGTCGAAGAATCCATTACTCGCCTGGCGCAGATGGCCCGCGCAGTTGGTATTCATTTGATTTTGGCGACGCAACGGCCTTCCGTCGACGTAATCACCGGACTAATCAAGGCAAATTTTCCGGCGCGCATCTCGTTCCGCGTCGCCAGCAAAGTCGATTCGCGAACGATTCTCGACTCCAATGGCTCCGAATCCCTCCTCGGCAAGGGCGACATGCTCTATTTGCCGGCGGGATCAGCAAGGCTCCACCGTATTCATGGCCCACTCGTCTCGGAGGACGAAATCACCGCGGTCTGCGATTTCTGGCGTGAGCAAGCTCAGGCAAAGTACAACGAACAACTGCTCGAAACGCCCAAAGACGAGAACGGAAAGCCGGAGACTTCCGCTGGCGATGACACGGAGAGCGGCGGCGAAGATGTCGACGACGATCTTTACCAGGACGCGGTCCGCGTAGTCTGCGAGATGGGCCGCGCGTCGACCTCGACTTTGCAGCGCCGCCTGCGCATCGGCTACGGCCGCGCCGCGCACCTGATCGACATCATGGAAAAGGACGGGATTGTCGGTCCTCCCGATGGCACGCGCCCCCGCGAGGTTCTCAAAGGCAAAACCTGGATGAAGGAATTCGACGAATCCGGCCAGTGAGGTTTCATCGTTGGGTTGGTGCGTGCGCAGCTCCACAATGTGGATAGCACGGTTCTGACTTTCGTCCGAAACATTGATCCAGGACTCGCAAATTGACACAATCGCGTCGCAGCCCCTACAATTTCTAAACCACAAGTGCCAGGGTAGCTCATTGGTAGAGCGCCGCCCTGAAAAGGCGGGCGTAGCCAGTTCGATTCTGGCCCCTGGCACCATCCGAATCTGCGCCAGAAAAATCCTCCGAAAGTAGTCAGCCGCGGGCACAACTCCGTTCTGAAGCCTGGACGCTTCATTGAGCCCGATTCAGAAATGCAGCACGCCAGACTAAACGCGCCTGCTCATGATTGCGATCAAAACGATTGCGATAGCGACAGCGCCAAGAAAGGAAAGCAGATCGGCTACTATGCGCCTGCTTCGGGAAGTGCGCGCCGCTGCGCCGTCTCGCCCGGCGGCTGCGGCGCAGGTATGATGGCTTCCGCAATCAGACGCTCAATCGCAGGCGGCTCGAGTCCCAGCAATTCCGAAAGTGCTTTGGCCGTATCCTGCCCCAACAAGGGGGCACAAGTCGTAGTCTTGGCCGGCGTTTCGGACATTTTCACCGGAGATCCCGTTACGCGGTGTTTGCCCGCGGTCGGATGGTCAATCCAGGGAAACATCTGGCGGAACGCGGCCTGCGGATGATCTACGACTTCGTCAAAGGTACGCAACAGGCAGCACGGAATGCCGACAGCGCCCAAAGCTTCAATCCACTGATTCGCGGTTCTTTGGCTGAAGATTGCCTGCAGCCCGGCTTCCAACGCGCGCCGGTTTTTGATTCGCGACGCGTTGCTCGAGTAGTCGGGATGCGCTTGCAATTCGGGATGTCCAATGGCTCTACAGAATGTGGCCCACAGTTTTTCGCTTCCGACCGCCAGCGCAAAGCTGCGATCTCTCGCGGGGAACACCCGATACGGCACGACAGTGGGAAAAGCACTGCCCATCGGCCTTGGAACGCTCCCCGATCCCAGATAAGTCATGTAGTTCGAGGACATCGCCGAGATCATGCTGTCCAGCATCGAAACATCGACATACTGCCCTAGGCCGCTCCGTTCGCGGTGACGTACGGCCATCAAAATGCCGATGACGGCGAACAAACCTGCGTTGATATCCGCAACAGCGTACCCGGCTCGAACCTGCTCGCCGTCCTCCGCTCCGGTAATGCTCATGAACCCGCTGGAGGCTTCCACAACCAGATCCATCGCGGCTTCATCGCGCAAAGGGCCGTCCTGGCCATATCCGGAAATAGAACAATATACGAGGCGAGGATTGCGCGCCCGAACTGCACCGTATCCCAACCCCAGGCGATCCATTGTGCCGGGACGGAAGTTTTCGATGAGCACGTCCATCCGATCAAGTAACCGCAAACAAAGATCGATTCCTTCGGGCTGCTTGAGATCGATAGAGATGCCGCGCTTTCCGCGGTTTAACCCCAGAAAAAAAGACGCTTCGCCGCCAGCGAACGGCGGGCCCCATCCGCGGCTCAATTCCCCGCCCTGCGGGGACTCCAATTTGTATACTTCAGCGCCGTAATCCGCCAGCAACAGCGTGCAGTAGGGACCCGCCAGCGCGTGTGAGAAATCCAGGACCCGCAACCCCTCGAGAGCTCGATTGGAGGTGAGCGAAGGATCTTTTTCAGTGCATCGCGGTTCTGTCATAGCCGCTGCGTAGAGTTGCACATTGGCCCTAATACTATACACAGCGGCTCTACGAACGGAAACTTAACGCGCGACCTCATGCGATTCAAACGCAATCATGCACGAAATGAAGCCCTTCCTTTTGAAGCTCAAATTCGGGCCGTGGGAAAAACTGTGGCACGCCGGTGCGCGACGCACGATCTGCCGCAAGTTCCTATCTTCCGTCGCCCATACTTTTTAAGTTGCTGAGCGTCGCAGGCTTGTCCAGCGAGTCAGTGGCGGCTACTCCCGTAATGAGGCGTGCGCCACGGCTGAAAGTTAAGTATTCAAAGCCCCACTGCACGAAGACCAGAACGCGGCTCTGGAACTCGACGATGTACATCAAGTGAATGAATAGCCATACGAGCCACGCGGGCAAACCGGAAAGGTGCAATCCAAAGATGTCAGCGACAGCTGCTGCGCGGCCGATAACGGCCATATCGCCCTTATTGAAGTATCCAAACGGCGCGGCTTCCGTTTTCCCTTTCAGCCGTGCCCGAATGACCTTCGCCGCATAGGCTCCTCCTTGAATGGCCAGCTGTGCTACGCCCGGATGCGGTTTTCCATCTTTCTCCAGGGAAAGAGCCAAATCGCCCACAACAAAAATATCCGGATACCCCGGCACGGTCAGATCGGGAGCAACTTTGATCCGTCCGCTCCGATCCGTCTCGGCCTTGGTGCGTTCCGCCAGCTTCCGGCCAAACTCATTGGTTGTCACGCCGCCGGCCCAGAGCACCGTCTTCGCTGCAAGCCGCTTTGATTCATCACCTGATTTGTACGTCACGCCGCTGGCGTCGATCTCTGTCACCATCACACCCTTGGTCACTTCCACACCGAGATGCGACACTAGCCTTTCCGCTTTCGCCGACAGATCCTCGGGAAATGCAGCCAGGACACGCGGGCCGCCTTCCATGAGGATGATGCGCGCCTCTCGCGGGTTGATGTGACGAAAATCGTTCTTAAGCGTTTCATTCGCGATCTCCGCAAGCGCCCCGGCAAGCTCCAACCCCGTCGCTCCGGCGCCCACAATGACGAACGTAAGCCACGCTCGCGCCTCTTGCTCCGTCGCCGACCGCTCGGCACACTCGAAGGCATACAGAATCTTGTGCCGAATCGCGGTTGCTTCTTCGATGGACTTCAAGCTCGGCGCCCATTCGCGCCAGTTATCATTGCCGTAGTAAGAGGTCTGCGAACCGGTCGCCACGATGAGCGAATCGTAGGAATACGTGCCTCCGTCGCGCAAAATGACGAGTTTCTCGACTGGGTCAATATCAGCTGCTTCTCCCAGCAAAACTTGTACATTCTTCTGCTTGCTGAGCACGCCACGCAACGGCGCCGCAATCTCACCAGGCGAGAGGGATCCGGTTGCAACCTGATACAGCAGCGGTTGAAATAGATGAAAGTTTCGGCGGTCAATTAAGGTGACATCGACGGGCGCATGCCTGAGTTTTTGCGCAGCATTCAATCCGCCAAAGCCGCCCCCCAGAATTACCACTTGGTGCCGATGTGCCATCTCGATCGTCCTTCCGCACACAACCTCATTCTTCCTCCTATCATCTCACCTACCATGAATTTCTCCATTTGGACGCCCTGGCAGCGTCTAAAGGTGCGGCAAATTTCCGTCCCAACCGGATTTGCCTTAAGGAATGCTCCCCCGTGCGACGGCGCGCGCTAGCGATACACGCTTTTGATGCGCCGCCTCACTTTTGCAAAATATGAAGACAAATCCACCTTCTAACACGCTGGATCGCGAGCGGTTGGAGCGCGATACTTTGCGTTTGCTTTGCTCCATCCTCGTAAAACCGGGTACTCGCCTCGAAATCTGCCGGCTTTTACATCCTGAAGATTTTCAGGATCCCATCCGCAGGGCTGTCTTTGAGGAGATAAAGGCCGCTGGCGAGCTCCGTTCGAGGGGACTTCGCGCTTCTCTGAAAGCCCGTATGCAATCCCGTGGCTTCCCCGCCCTCGATTTAGATAAACTTCTGTCTCCGAGGCCCGCGAATGAAACCGACATCGCCCGCCTGTTTGAGAGCACGCTCTGTCTGTTAAGACTTGAAGGGGCAAACGCTCCGGCTCAATTTGCTTCCGAGGCCAATGTCGAAGACTAACTACCGCATTTTGACATTAGTGGAGTCCCTGGGCCTCGCTGGATACATTGCCTGGTACATCTGGAAGCTCCAAATCGCCCACCCAAATTCCTGGATCGTTTTTCCGGTGTGGCTGCTCGCCAGCATCGCTCTGCATCGCGACACTCCCAAATCTCTGGGCTGGCGCGCGGACAATCTCTGGCCGGCGACTCGTCAGGGGCTTGGTATATTCGTAGCCTTTATCGCGGCCGCCCTCATAGTCGCCGTCTATTTTGGAGCTTTCCACCGCCTCGCGTTTCACTTTTCGGAAACGAAACGATTCTTCGGCTATTTTGCATTCTGCATGCTCCAGCAGATCGCCCTGAATTCTTACCTCACCAACCGCCTTCTGTATGCGCTCGAGGAGCCTCGCCTATCCGCAGTCGTCGCCGGCGCCATCTTTGCCGCCATACATTGGCCCAATCCTGTTCTTTTACCACTAACTTTCATTGGCGGAATAGCGATGAGTTGGCTTTTCTCTCGCGAGCGCAACATCATTCCGCTCACCATCGGGCAAGCCATACTTGGAACGCTTGTGTGGTGGGCCTTCCCTGCGACGATGCACCACGGCATGCGCGTCGGCCCAGGCTACTACTCGTTTCATCCTTGAACACTGAAGATTTGGCTCGGAAGAACCGTCACTCTTCGTTCGCTTATGGCTGTCGCCGTTCCTCGCGAATCTTCGCTGCGAACTGCCCTATAAATTCAAATGCTCGTAGCTCCCTGCGGTTTTTCGCGAACCGCCAGGCTTTCGCTCTACCCCAGCGTCTTTCCTCCACACTCCAGGAATAGTCAGCGAACATTTCGGGCACGCCCCGTTCACCAGCCTGTTTTCAAGCACATCGTGCCAGGAGCGCCGAACCAGCAATTCGCCGCAGCCAGGACAGAAAGTATTCCCCGCATCGCTGAAAATATTCCCCTCGTAAACGTAATGCAGCCCCGTCTCCAGCGCGATTTCCCGCGCCCGATGAAGTGTTTCCGGCGGCGTGCGCGGCTTGTCCTGCAGCTTGAAATCCGGATGAAACGCCGTGAAATGTAAGGGCACGTCCGGCCCCAGATGCGTCAGGACCCACTCCGAAAGTCTCCGCGTCTCCGCCGGATCGTCATTCAGCGTGGGAATCATCAGATTGGTAATTTCAACCCACACTTTCGTTTCTTTCTTCAACCATTCCAGCGTCTCCAGCACTGGCTGCAAATGCGTCAGCGTGATTTTTCCGTAGAACCCTTCCGTAAACCCCTTCAAATCAATGTTCGCGGCATCAACGTTGTCATAGATATCGTGAAACGCCTCGTAAGTGATGTACCCGTTCGAAACCATCACGGTTTTCAGGCCGTGTTTCTTGGCTGCGCGGCAAATATCAATCACATACTCACCCCAAATCGTCGGCTCGTTATAAGTAAAAGCCACAGAATCGCATCCATACTTTAGTGCCAGGAGTGGCACATCTTCCGGCGCCACATGCTGCGAGTGCACCTGATCCTGTCGCGACTTCGAAATATCCCAATTCTGGCAAAAAAAGCATCCCATGTTGCAGCCGGCGGTCCCCATGCTGAACACACGCGTCCCCGGCAAAAAATGATTCAGCGGTTTTTTCTCGATGGGATCGACTTGCAACGCTGCGGGCGCTCCATAGCCCAAGCTATAAAGCTTTCCACCCTGGTTAACGCGTATGAAGCAAAAGCCCGATTGACCGGAATGAATGTGGCAGTGCCGTGGGCAGAGGTAGCAGTGCACGCGGCCGCCGCCCTCGGGCTCCCACCACCGCGCCTCGTACAACTGCTCCGTTTTCTGGAGGATCTTCAACTCGCTCACAACGGATCCTCCTTCCAACACAATTATACGCCTGCACGCGTGGCGAAGCAGTCCTCACATAATTTGAGCGGTCCAGTCAGTCTCAGGCGTGGCGGCGTACTTGTCTCTGCACCCGCCGGCGTTCCGCGGCCCAATCCACGAAGTTCATCATGTTCGAGCGATATTTCCAAGACAGCCGAAAGAATTTTCGAGCGTCCAGATTCGCTGCTTCTTTTCCGAGAAATGTTTCGAATCGCCACCGTAGATAAGGACTCTTCCACGGTCGGAGGCGGTATCCACGCGCCACACTCCAGTAGTAACGCATTGTCTTAAACATCGGTCGTACTCGGGCTCAACGCCCGCTCCCAAGCTTCGTTCTGCCTAATTTCCGCTCAGCGGGGCTGAGAGGTGCTCGTGCACCAGCACCCATCCGGATCCGCGCTTCTCCCAGATGCCCGTATAGCGAATGTCTATTTCTACAGTTTTACCGTCTTTTGTTTTTTCCGATAAATGCATCGGCACCGTAGTCCACGCGATCGTGCCGTGCCGGCTCACCTTCAAGTCCTTCCCCGCGCTCAGCGTTCCGCTCTCCATATTGTCGAAAAACTCTTTCTTTACGCCTTCGTGATATTCCTTCCAACTGTGGTAAGCGAACGGTGCGATGTCATAAAAAACCCGCCCCTCCTCCTTCGCATAGAATCGCGCTGGCGCTTCGGCATTCCCGGTACTCCACGCAGCGCAATACGCGTCGGTCAATTTTCGAAACGTGCCGTAATCCGTGGCCTTCTGTTCCGCGCGGGCTCCTACGAAAGTCAGCAATCCGCCTGCTATTGCCAATGCTACATACAGTAGCCAATGCCAGCGCTCAGCACGTCTGCCGTTTGCTGCTTCCGCGTTCATTAACTTTCTCCGTCCGCCGCGAGACGCTATCGGCATCAAAGGTGGGAAACGCCACCCATCATTGCCGCATACCCTATGGCCCATCGTCGAATTTTGCAAGAGAGGCCTAGTACCCTACTCTATCCTTCGCTTTGCTTTCCACTTTCGCCGCTCCCATCCGTCATTCGCCGGTAAAACCGGCCTGTCTGCCGAAAAGCACATGCGTACATCTACGCCCCGCGCCTAATCTCGTTTCCGGGCACGCACAACGCCCAGTGGGAGGCCAGCATGACAAAGCGGGAAGTAGCAGCGCGGAGGCAAAAAAGGCTTTGGGGAGGTTGTTTGATGTCACTAGGACTCGCAGCAATTCTGGCAGATCTCGCCTTTCTTGCCTCCACTCTCACACGGCTCTTTGAGGCTTCGCGGCTCGGCCTTCTCGGGCTCGTGCCCTCTCTAGGCCTGTCTCTCCTTCATGCCGCGGGGGCCGTCGCTCTTCATCAGGTTGACTACTTCTCCCTCATCTCCCGTATCTTGGTATTATTCTCGTCGCTCGTTGCTATTGTTATCGGCGCCGTACTTTTGAAAACGCAACCCGCGGCACCGCCGGAGCAAAACCGAGCAGCCTTGCCCGTCCCGCATAAGGGAGACCGCTGATGGATCAGCAAGATCAGCAACAGATCAAAAGGCCCAAAGTCATGCTTGCCGGTGATTTCCATTGGGGGCTTATCTGGGGTCTCATCATCGTCTTCGTCGGCGTGGCCCTCCTCCTGGACCACATGGGCATCCTCCCTTTTGGCAGCGTTTACCGCTTCTGGCCTCTGCTCTTGGTGCTCGCTGGCGTAATGAACCTCGCCAACCAGTCTGGCCGCGCATTTGGCTTCATCTTGATTGTCGCCGGCATCCTTCTCCAACTCAGCAAGCTCGGCCTGATGCGCCTGACCTTCGCCGATTTTTGGCCCCTTGCCATCATTGCTGTCGGCTTGCTCTTGATTTGGGGCTCGCTGGAAACCCGCGGCGTTCTCCGCAGCCGCAGAAAATCCAAGTTTGACTGGACCCAGCCAAACGCAGCGGCTGCTTTCCGCCAGCAAGTAATTGACGCCAGTACTGACACGGAATCCTCCATGAACGCGGTTGCCATTTTTGGCGCCTGTGAACGCCGCTTCACGGGACAGCATTTCCAGAACGGAAAACTCACCTCAATTTTCGGCGGCATCGAACTTGATTTTCGGGATGCGGACATTGACGACGAAGCGGTTCTCGAAATTAGCTGTGTTTTTGGCGGCGTGGAACTTCGTATCCCCGAAACCTGGTACGTCAATTCCCGCAGTCTACCTGTCTTTGGCGGGTTCGAGGACAAAACCCGCCAGGCCAGAACTGACAATCCTTCGACCGGCAAAAGAAAGACGCTGATCATCACCGGGACCGTTGTTTTCGGGGGCGTGGAGATCAAAAACTAAGCGGTCCTCATGCATCCACTCCTCAAACCCATCCGGCGCTATCTGCTTTATCTCTCCGCATGGTCGCCGCTCGCTGGCATCCTCATTTATCTCCTGGCTGTTCCTGGCAAGCTCGGCTGGCGCGACGCCACTGTCCTCATCATTCCGCTTTGCCTCGTCTACCAATTCGTCTGTCTTTCCGCCTGGTACATGTGCAAAGCCTCGCCTCTGCAAAAGACACCCGTCCTGCGCACACGGCTTACCCACCTCGTTGCAGCCGTCATCATCAGTTTCCTGTGGGTCGAACTCGCCCGCATGTTGGCGTACGGCCTCTCTCAATTCCCTTCCTTCCGCGGTCTCGATCAAAAACTTGCCCCCCAATTGCCCGTCCTCTTCGGCGTCGGTTTCCTGCTCTATCTCCTCTCCGTCGCCGCTCACTACGTCATTCTGGCGATGGAGGATTCCGCCAAAGCTGAAGCTCAAGCTCTCGAAACAAGTATTCTAGCCCGCGAGGCTGAACTAAAGGCGCTCAAAGCCCAGGTGAACCCGCACTTCCTCTTCAACAGCCTGAACTCCATAAGCGCTCTCACTAGCGTCGATCCCGCAAGAGCACGCGAAATGTGCATCCTTCTCGCCGAGTTTCTTCGCATGACTCTCGGTCTCGGCGAAAAGACCGCCGTCCCGCTCTCCGAGGAACTCTCCCTCCTACATCGCTATCTCGCCATTGAAAAGGTTCGCTTCGGCGCTCGCCTCAACTTGGAAGAAGAAATACCGCGCGAGTCTCAGGCAGCCCTTTTGCCTCCTCTTCTTCTTCAACCGCTCGTCGAAAATGCCGTCACCCACGGCATTGCCAATCTTCCCGAAGGAGGCCTCGTTCGAGTCTCCGGCCACAGCCACAATGGTCGCCTCATCCTTGCCGTCGAAAATACCTTCGATCCAGACTCCACACCCATGCGCAACGGCGGCATGGGCCTCAAGAATGTTCAGCAAAGGCTCGACGCGCGATACGGCAAGGACGCCATCATGCGAATCAGCTCAGAAAAGGGCTGCTTTCGCGTCGAACTGTCGTTTCCATCCATGTCAGAAGAGGTCAAGAATTGAACTCGCGGGACGATAAGAAAATCCGTGCGCTCATCGTCGACGACGAAGATCTTGCGCGCCTTGTCCTTCGCGAACTCCTTCAAGCATGCCCGGAAATCGAGGTCATCGCCGAGTGCACCAACGGCTTCGAAGCCGTAAAAGCCGTCGCCGAACATAAGCCCAACCTTATTTTCCTGGATGTCCAGATGCCCAAGCTCTCCGGTTTTGACGTTCTCGAGCTCATCGGCACCGATACGCCCGTCATTTTCGTCACCGCTTACGATCAGTACGCCATGCGCGCCTTTGAAGTTCACGCCGTCGACTATCTCCTGAAGCCGATTGGCCGCGAACGTTTTAACGCCGCTCTCGAACGCGCAAAATCACGCATCGGCCAAAAAATGCCGCCCGCAGCCGAGCTCGCTGCCTCGGCTCGCGCTCCCAAGCAGTTCCTGGAACGCATCGTTGTGCGCGATGGCACTCGCGTCACTCTAATTCCCGTGGCTAAGCTCGATTACGCCGAAGCGCAGGACGACTATGTGGCCTTGGCCAGCGAAGGCAAGAAGCATCTCAAGCAGCAGACCATCGTGAGTCTTGAAGCCTGCCTCGATCCCGAACGCTTCGTCCGCGTCCACCGCTCCTACATCGTAAACTTTGAACGCGTCGTCCGCATCGAGCCCTACGGAAAGGACAGCCGCCTCGCCATCCTCGCCGATGGCACACGCCTCCCGGTAAGCCGCTCCGGCTACGCCCGCCTCAAATCCCTCCTCGATAACCGCTCCTAGCCGCCATCGCATAATTCCTAATTTTTCTGGAAAATGAAGGTCCGACGTGGCCGCCTCTGTGCTTCCAACTACCTGCGGCGCCGGCTTCCAAAGGCTTTTGGCGGTGACGTGCGGCAACTCAAGAGCCCGATACGATCTCGGATTCACGGCCCATCACTGCAAAGTAGATTTACTTCCCACTTTTCCTGTAAGCCCTGCCAGAAGTTGAGAGTCAGGCCGACCTATCTGTCCACGTTATCCAGCACCCAGATGCTCCCCGACACTTGCGAAACGGTGACAATCAATTTGTCTTGGGTTAAAGAAAGGCCGGCATCCGGCATCACTTCCGCAACCATTAACCTCGGATTGTCGAATGCCGTGACTTGAAACGGCTCTCCCTCCGTTTTTCCATGCACTGGATCGAAACGAGTGCCCCACACATTGAAAAAACCTCTGCGTTCTGACAGGTAGTAGATGATCCTGCCGTCGGGCGACCAGCGCGGCTTGTCGTCCCAGTGCGTGCCTTCAGTGACTGCTGTCCAAAGCCCGCCACCCACCGCCGGCGTTACGTAGATGGCCGACTTGTGCGCGGCCGGTTGAAATGCTTCCGCTTCAAAAACAACCCAGCGTCCATCCGGCGAAAATCGGCTCTGCCACAAATTGGTTTTCGCGTCACACGCGACAAGTTTTCGCTCTTTCCCTTTCACTGCATTACCTGCCACGGGTAGCGCCCAGATTTCCGCTTGGCCGCCTTCCGCTACTGCCCGCGAGGTCAGCAACCACGCGCCGTCCGCAGACCAATCAAATACGAACGGTCCAAATGAGCTTAGAGCTGTGATGGGCACTTCACCTCGCTCCTTGGACCAGAGCACTGCCTGGCCCCCTCCCGAGGATACTTTCATTCGAAAGTAGGCCAGGCGCGTTCCGTCCGGCGACCACTGCGGTCCAGCACGGACGTAAGAATCGTCCGCCGCGATGGGAGTCTCTCGACCGTCCGCCAGGGACTTTTCCCATAGCTCCCATCGGCCCGATCGTTTGGCTGAGAATGCCAACCTGCGGCCGTCACGTGAGATGTTCGTATCCCAGGCTTCCATTCCCGGCGATGTTACGGCACTTCCACTGCTGGTCACGCGCCCGCGCTGAGCGTCAAACGGAAACATCCAGGCTTGGACTCGTCTTGACTCGCTTGTAAAGGCCATCCTGCTCCCGTCCGGAGAAACTGAGAATTCCGAATCTATTTCCGTGCCGGTGGTCAACCGCTCGATGGCCAGAGCCTTTAGCGTTTGCGGATCGACTCTCATCCGCCAGATGTTTCTTGCTCCGCGAAACGTGCGCTCAAAGTAGATTTCTGTTCCGGAACGAGCCCAACAAAATTTGAAATCCGAATCCGCCCAGGCGCTAATTCCACTCCCCGCGATTGTCTCCGCCGACTTTAGGATTTCTGGGCGGATCACCGTCTTGGTCGCCGCTCCCCCATCCACAGAGGCGGTCCAAAATTGAGGTATAGGTGAGGGCCTCATCTCCCAATCCCAAACCCATATGGAAATTCTCTTTCCGTCGGGGTGCCATGCCGCCGAAATGGTCCAAACACCGTTTGTCAGGTCCTCCTGGACGGGACGGGGTGGATTCCCGTCCAAGCCCACGACGTATAACTGGCAACTCAAACCAAACCCTATCGTTTGCAACAGAATCCTGGAACTGTCCGGTGACCATCGCGGGTAATAGCCAAAGGACGTAATCTTCCGTTCCAATCCCGTCCCACCCAGTGCTGGGACGATGTATAACCCACCCTCTCCCTCTTCGGAGCGATACGCGATATATTTGCCATCTGGTGACCAATCCGGCTCCCAGTTGTTATCGGGCCCTTTCGTGATTTGAACCGGGTCTCCGCCGCTCAGCTGCTGCACCCAAATGTCGAATTTTCCGCCGCGATCAGAACTGTAGGCGATATATCGGCCGTCCGGCGACCAGGTAACCCCGAGCTGCAGACCGGCGTCAAAGGTAATGCGCGTCAGGGTGCGCTCTTTCGGCGGCCCAGAAACGTGCCGCCGCTTAGAAATAAAGTACCCAGCACCAACCATCGACACGCATGCAACGAATATAATCGTAAGTGGCAGGGCTCTTGAGCGCCTTGGGGTATGCTTCGGCACGGCGGCGCTGAGCAGTTCGACGGGTATCTCTTTGCCAACGGCACCTTCGACCGGTGCGACAAACCTGTACCCTCGCCGTGGCAGCGTCTCAACAAACCGGGGGTTTTCCGCCGAGTCCCCCAGCGCTTCGCGAATCTTGTTGATCGCCGTGTTCAGATTGTGATCGACATCGACAAAGGTGTCCGGCCATAGCCGTTTCTGCAACTCTTCTCTTGTCACCACGACGCCGGGTCGTTCCAGCAAGATGGCTAGCACTTGAAACGGCTGTCCGGAGAGTTTCAGTTTTAGTCCGCTTTTGCGTAGCTCTCCCGATTGAACGTCCACCTCAAACGTTCCGAAGCGGTATAAGCGCGGGAATTGACTATTTTCTTTCACTACCCTTACCTCAAGTGCCGACAGTCTAGCACCCACTCTCCAATAAACAAGGGTTATGCCTAATCACTCGCTAATCGACCTTCGCCTCCAGCCTCTTTAGTTTCAGTAATTTAAGCATCGCTTTTCTTTCGATCCTTCCGTCACCGTTAATAGAGTTCACATGCATTGAGGTAGCTACCCAGCAGGCCCAACGTCGCCCTCACCGCGCAACCCGCGGACGAGGACGACATGAAAATACAGATCACTGAGCAGCAATTTACCGCAGTCGAAGGCTTCAGGAATCAATGGCTTCTATGGCACCTGCTGAACATCAGAGTAATGGTCGGTTTCCTCGGCATCCTGAGCTCGACGGTCCCCGGAGCTCGCTTTGCCAGCGCACAGAAACTCAGCCCCACAATCAGAGTCCGTGTTAATAACTACACCTCAGCCTCGCCCGCCGTACTAACCGGGGCCGAACGCCAAGCCACTCGAATCTTTGGCGCAGCTGGTTTGCGCTTGGTTTGGGTGGATTGCCCGGAAAGTCACTCCCACGATCTCTCGCAAGATCCGTGTCAAGACGCGCTCGAAGCCACCGACATCGTACTGCGCGTTGTCTCCGAGTCTGCGCGGAACAAGTTCCAGGACACCGTCTTCGGTTTTGCCGTCCAACCAGTTCTCGCCACAGTCTACTATGAATATCCAGTCCGTCTCGCGAAGAGGGATGACGCGGACTTCGAACTACCAGTAATTTTGGGATCTGTCATGGCCCACGAAATCGGACACCTGCTGCTTGGCCCCGACAGTCACTCCAACTCTGGGATTATGCAGCCACGTTGGGAACACAAACAGGTGCGTCAGGCCATGACTGGCACCCTGCTATTCACGCAGGTCCAGGCGAAAAACATTCAAGCCGAAGCGCGAGCCCGCATGAATTCAGAAATGATCAGTCTCAAATCGCAGACCGCGAAACCAGTTGATTAGTAGCGACGTGCTAGGTCTAGGTTCGGAGAGCGACTGATTTGGCGTGGCGTATCAAGCAGGATTTCGCCCTGCATCTGTCCATGATCCGACTTTTCTTGAGGCACATTTGGCCACTCGGACGCACCTCGCCGGACTCGACTTGGCCTGAGACAGATTGTCAACTCCTGGCTAGTTTGCACGCTCAGGTCGGGTAACCAGAAAAGTTGGTATTTCTATCAGCATTTCTCCAAGCTCTATTCCTGCAGACGTGCGCCCGACTGTCTGAGGAGAAACCGCGAACCACGTCTTGCTATCATAGGTGACGAATCACGCCACCCGCCGCACCCAAATCCGTGACGTTGCCGGTTTTCCCAGGTGCATTGTCCGGCCGTCCGAGCGCAACGTCATCGTTTCGTCGTATTCCCGTTTCAAGACCTCGACCTTGCTCGATGGTCTCAGCCGCAAGCCTTCCAAAAATTCCAAAAACTGCCCATCCTTCTCGTAAACGCAAAGAATTTCGGCCCGTTCCTCCGCCCTCAGATCCGACAACAGCACCGCACCCTGGCTTCTCAGTTTCGCGACTCCGCCCCGCATCGGGACTCCGTGCGGGCACGTTTTCTTGTCACCGAATCGCTTCAGCAGGAGCGCCTCAACCTCCGGCGAAATCCCGTGTTCCAGCCGCTCCGCCTCGTCATGTGCTTTCGCCCAGGAGAGCCCAATCACTTCCGTGAGCAGCATCTCCGCAAGCTGGTGCCGCAACGCGAGTTGCTCCGCAACCTGTCGCCCTTTTCGGCTGAGGTCGATCCTGCCGTTGCGATCCACGCGGACCAACCCGTCTCGCGTCATGCGCTTCAGCGCCGCTGTCACCGCCGGCGGCGTTACTCCCAACTCCTCCGCAAGCCTCGCGCTGATCGGCGTCTGGTCCTCCTCAAGCATCTCCCAGATCGCCTTCAGGTAATCCTCTTGCGAAACGCTCGTTTTTTCTCTCCGCAATCTCGTTTCTCCTGGTCAGACTGCTACAGTTTCCGGATGCCGCTCCTGACATTGTTTCTGGCCTTCGCAACGCTGTGCCTGCTCTTCCTAATTCGATCGGCCAGCTCTGCCACTCGCTTTTCAATATCCTCGAAGATTCTCTGATAAAGTTTTGCATCCGCGCCGTAAGGATCTTCGACGAACCAGTTCTCCACTTTCGCGAAACCAGCAAATTCTCTCTCTTTCGCACGCCCGCTCATGTTCACGACGAGATCGGCCGCGTGGAAGGCTTGGTCCAGCAAAGCCTTCGATTCTAATCCGTTCGGCGGATATCCATTCCTCAGAAGCGTTTCCAACGTCAGCGCCTCCACCCGCCCGAGCGGCGTCAATCCCGCGCTTGATGCTTCCATGACATCCCCGGCAAGCTTGTTGGCAATTGTTTCCGCCATCGGACTCCGGCAAGCGTTCCCAAGGCACACAAACAGAACCTTCTTTCTGGCTGTCCCCTTCATCAATTCACATTCTCCAATTCTCAGACTAGCTCCGCATGGTCGTGTTCGCAACCCAATTGCTTCTGATTTCCCATTCTATTCCTAATTCTCTTAGCCACTTCCATGCTTCATCCGCCGCCGAAGCTGGCCTACTAATATTTCTTATTGACAAACTATTACTCCTGCCCCACAATTGCTTTTGGGTAACGGTGTGGTCCGTGCCCTGGAACGCCAACCTCCTGGTTGGCGTTTTTGCTCTCCGCGGCCGCTTTTACGCACTAATTCTATTGTTCCCAACACTTACGAAACGCCCCGACCGATTGCACAAAAATGGTGCAAAACGCGCCAGCAACTCCTTTAGAATCAATACTTGCAATATCGTTCCTAGGTGTTGATTCCAAATGGGTTACAGAAATGCTAAATCTTTTGGAATCAACACTTATGAAAAATGGGGAGGGGGTGGTAGTTATCGTTGACCTGAAGTAGCGGTCCCCGATGCTATCGAGCCATTGCTTCGGGTTTCCTGGAACTCGCCCTGACCAACTCCAGGAAATGTCGATGAACCGTCGTATCATCACTCAACTCGGGATGAAACGTCGCCGCTAAGAGATGCGCTTTCTGTACGAGGACGGGCCTCCCTGCGTACTCAGCCAGCACTTCCACTCCTCTTCCCACGCTCTCGATGATCGGCCCGCGGATAAACACCATCTCCAGCGGCTCCTTCTTCAGAGTGCTTGTTCCGTTGACGACATCGCTGGCGATCTGGCGGCCATACGCATTTCGCAATACGGTCATGTCCAGCAATCCGAGGGAAGCCTGTTCCGGGTTCTTTACTTTCGTCGCCAGCAAAATCGCGCCGGCGCAAGTCCCAAAGATGGCCCCGCCGTCAGCCGCGAACTGCTTGACGGCCTCGAATAAACCTTCTTCCTGCAAGAATTGCAGCTGCGTAGTGGTCTCGCCGCCAGGAAGGATCAGCCCATCGCAGCCTTCTAGGTCCTTGACCGTGCGCACTTCCACGCTTTCGGCGCCCAACTCCGCAAGCCGCGCCGCGTGCGCCTCAAAATCGCCCTGCACCGCCAGAATCCCGATCTTCACTTCATTCACTCCGCAGCTTCTATTTGTGGGGGTGGGGCTTGCCGCACCTCGCGTTGTGGGGCCACGGCATGCCGTGCCCCTGCGCGATCTTTCAAACGGTTCTTCACCACCCGCGAGTCGAAAGCATGTCTTTCTCTTCCAGTTGCCGCACATCAATGCCGCGCATCGCCTCGCCAAGTTCTTCATGCGCTTCGAGCACCGCCTTTGGATCATCAAAGTGCGTGGTGGCTTTCACAACGGCCTTTGCCCGTGCTTCCGGATCGCTGGACTTGAAAATACCGGATCCCACAAACACCGCCTCGGCTCCAAGCCGCCGGACAAGCGCCGCATCCGCCGGAGTCGCAATGCCTCCCGCCGAAAAATTGGGAACCGGCAGCTTCCCCGTCTTGGCAATCTGCCGAATCAGCTCGAGCGGCGCGCCGAGTTCTTTCGCCTCGTGCATCAGCTCGTCCTCGCGCAAGGTCGCCAGCTTCTTCATCTGGCTCACGATCGTGCGCATGTGCCGCACGGCCTCCACCACGTTGCCGGAACCGGCCTCGCCCTTCGTGCGAATCATCGCCGCGCCTTCCGCAATGCGCCGCAACGCTTCGCCAAGATTTCTCGCGCCGCAAACGAAGGGCACACGGAAATCGTGCTTCCAGACGTGATTCTCTTCGTCTGCGGGCGTTAGCACTTCGCTCTCGTCAATGAAGTCCACTTCGAGAGCCTGCAGCACTTCCGCTTCGGCGAAATGGCCGATGCGTACTTTGGCCATCACGGGAATTGTGACGGTCCGCATGATCTCGCGAATGATCTTGATCGAGGCCATGCGCGCTACGCCGCCTTCCTTGCGGATATCGGACGGCACGCGCTCCAGCGCCATCACGGCGCAAGCGCCGGCTTTCTCCGCAATTTTGGCTTGCTCTGCGTTGGTCACGTCCATGATGACGCCGCCCTTGAGCATCTCCGCCAGGCCGACTTTCACGCGCCATTCGTTCGCGGTATTGCCTGCATTCGCACCTGCATCGCCGCTTCCGTTCGCTTTCTTCGCATCCATGTCACTTCTCCTCTCGAATCGAAATCTTCAGAATGCTTCGCCGCAAAATTCTACGAACCGCCGCCCGTCGTCTGCTGGACCGGTTTCTGGCCGAGCACCACGAATCTTCCTGTGCCGCGAGCCAGCACTTCACCAGCGCCATTCCGAATCTCCCCGGCCAAAAACAAATTGCGTCCCTTCGCATCCGTTTCGTAGCCCTCGACGACAATCTCCTCATTCACCTTCACGGGCTTCAAATACTGGATAGTCAGCTCCGCCGTCACCGCCCGAACTTCGCGGAACCGGCAGACTTTCCCCATCGCTTCATCCAGCAGCACGGCAATGATCCCTCCGTGCCCCATCCCGCCGCCGCCCTGGTATCTCTGGCCCAATATAAATCGCCCCACGATTTTTCGCGTGACGTTGTCTTGCACGAACGTCAATTTCATTCCGGCGTCATTCGCTCCGCCGCAGCCAAAGCATTTGTTCACCGGGTTCGGCGCCAGTGTGATTGTGTCCGTCAACTTTTTTCACCTTCTCCGCTTTCGCGACGTCGTTACTTCCTTACTTCATAACTTTTTGTGTCAGACCAGCGCTACGCGGCTGCGCTCTGCGCGACGGACGCCGCGCTGCCGCTTGCGCATCTCCACGCGCAAGAGTTCGGCGAGGATCCCGACGCCGCGAGCGATCTGCTTCTCGTCCAGCCCCGCATAGCCAAGCCGCAGCGTATTGGGCAGCGGATTCTGCACATAGAAATAGCGTCCAGGCGCAAACAGCACTCCGCGCTCTTTCGCATGTATCAAGAGTTCGCTGGCGTCGAAGCCCGGCGGAAGTTCCATCCACAAACACATGCCGCCATCGGGCCGCGTCCATCGCGTGCCTTCGGGCATGTGCTTGCGCAGCGCTTCATCGAGCGCCGACAACCGCGAGGCATAGACCTTGCGCATTTTGGTGACATGCTTCGTAAAAAGTCCGCGCCGCAGGAATTCCGCGAGTGTCGCCTGCGCAAGCTGATCGGTGTGCAGATCGGTGGTCTGCTTCACGATGCGAAGCCGCTCAATCGCTGTGGCGGGTGCAACGATCCATCCCACGCGCAAACCGGGAAACGCCACTTTCGCGAAACTGTCGATGTGAATGACGATGTTCGCGCGGTCGAGCTGCTTGAGCGAAGGCACGCGATCATCTCGGGCATGCAGCCGCGCATAAATGTGATCTTCCACAACGGGCACTTGATGACGTCCCGCGAGCTCCAGGAGTCTACGACGCGATGCTAGCGGCATGGATGTGCCGGTAGGATTATGAAAATCGGGTGTGAGCACAATCAACTTCACGCGATTCGCGGCGAGCGTGGCTTCGAGCGCTTCCAGATCGAGGCCGAGAGCGGTTCCAGGCTCCGGGCGCGTCTGCATCGGCACGGCGAGGCAGCGCGCTCGCGCGCCGTGAAAGATCGCCATGGCGCCGGGATACGTGGGATTCTCGAGAATCACGGAATCGCCTTGCCGCACAAACGCTTTGCTGATGATGTCCAGCGATTGCTGGCAGCCATCGGTGATCAGGAGATTTTCGTCCTTCGCAACGATGCCATCGACGCGAAGATGTTCGAGCAACGCCTCTTTCAGCGGAGCGTAGCCATCCGAAGGACCAAGATTCAAAACGTCCGTGGCTTCGCGGCGCAAAACGGCGTTCACGCAAGTCTGTAATTCCTCGACGGGGAAATACTCCTCCGCAGGACGTGCCCTCACGAAAGAAAGCGAGTTTTCCGGAGTATTCGCTGTCAACCGGCTGAGCACTTCTTCGCCGCGTTCGTCGGCAAACAGAAGTTCCCAGCGGATGCCTTCGCTGCGGTTGAGTACGGGCGGCGCGGGGGGCGTCAGCTTCAAGCCATTTCCGTTGCCCTTGATGTAGGTGCCGCGGCCAACGTGGCCCTGGATGAGGCCTTCGGATTCCAGTTCGGCGTAAGCATTCGCAACCGTGGTGCGATGCACACCAAGCATGCTGGCAAGCTCACGGCTCGCGGGAATGCGGTCGCCGGGGCGCAAATCGCCCGCATGGACGAGCGAACGCAACTGGTCGCGAAGCTGGACGTACAGCGGGACGTGGCTCTCAGGCTGGAGATGAAGTGGCAACATTGTCTCTCACCTTGAGCCAATTCTACACGAAATTGGCCTGCTGCAAGAGCCAATTTGTCTACCGCCATTTTGGCGGCTTTTCGGCTGCTTTGGGGCCGCAAATCGGAGGTCATTCGGGGTTTGGCTCGTAGCCGAGGCGGCCATTTTTTTCGCCGGCAACGAGGCTGCGAATGCAGAGCTTGGTGAGGTCTTTTTCGTCGCACTGATAAATTTCCATCATGGGAAGGTCTTCGTCCTGGACTTCGTACTCCCCTGCTTGCATGTCTTCCGAGTCATCGTCGGAAGCGACCGCGACCGGGCTGCCGGGGCGAACGCGGATGCGGAATTGGCCGGAAGCGGGTTCGTAATTGTCATAGCTGAAGCAATGATGGATGCAGGCGCGGTCGACGAAGTGAGCGACGAAGGAAATGCGCGAATCGAGCGGCGCCCAAATCGTGGAGAGCACCTTGGTCCCAGGAGGCAAAGGCTGAACGAGGCGTTCGACTTCGACTTCCATACGATTAAGCCTCGAAGTGTCTTGATACAAAAAGGAGAAGAAGACGACCGCGCACACGCCGAAGCCAGCGAGATGCCACCTTCTTGGTTTGAGGCAGCCGAGCACGCAGAGACCAAAGATGGCGGTGATCGTGGTGAGGCGAGAGGCAAGCAGGCCAATCCAACCACCGGAGATGGAAGGGCGCAAATTCTCCGGCAAGAGGGCCACGGCGATAATCGCAACAAAATATAATCCCACTGGAAGCCGTATTGATTGCCAGAAAGCGGATTCACGCCGCCGCGATATCACATCGATGAGAACGCAAAGAACACCGAAGGCAACCGCAGCCCAACCAAGCGCGTCGTAACGATGGCCGTACAGCCTCAGTTGATCCGCGCCGTTCATCACGTAAATGGGGTCATGAGTCCAATCGAGGGCAAAACGAGTTTGGCGCATCAAGTAGAATCGAACGACGTACACAACAGCCAGCGCTGCGATGGGCATGGCCAGCTTCCACCATGCGGGCAACTTCGTCCAAAGAATCAGATAGAACGCCGTTCCAGCGAGCCAGAGAAATCCAATTGGATGGGCCAGCAGAACGAAGGGGAAGAGGAGGACGCCAAGAAGGCGCTGCAATCCCCTTCCCCGCCACAACAGAACTAAACTGAACGCCGCCAGCCCCAGCGAAAGGTAGTAGTTCAGAAAGCCCATGCTGAAGGAATAGCCGTAAGCCAGCATCGCGATGCATGGCGCGAGAAACCATGGAGGCTGGCCGCTTGCGGCGCCAGCAAGAGCAAAAACGCCCCAGAAAAAAATAAGCACGCAGATTGAAACGACAATTTTCTCGGCAGCGGCAAATCCGAAAAGGTTCGCTGTGTGCAGCAGCATCCAGTCGACCAGGACGTTGTTCCACTGGTGAACAATATAGAGTCCTGGTGCCTGGCCCTTTTCAATGAGTTGCGCCAGCCATGCGTTGTAGACGTGGCTGGCAAGATCTCCGGCTTCGATGTGGATGTGCCAAAGGCACGGCACGAGAACCGCGAAGGAAATGAGAGGGATCGCCCAATTATGCGCGCGGACAAATTGCCACCCGGTCTGTGGCGCGTTCGTCTCGCCAGTCATTTCCCATCCCGCAACGCAGACACCTCTTCCCAGGAATTGCCGCGCGTAATTCTACTATCTTCGGCGCGGCGGCGGAGAGCGATCGATGCGGGAGATGGCCGGGGCGAACTATTTGGATCGGGAGGACCGTTTCAAGTGAACTGCTAGCGGTAGATGTCCTTACGATGCCCGACACGGAGAACCAAGACGATCAAGCGGTCGTCTTCGATCTTGCAGATGAGTCGAAAATCACCCACGCGGTATTTCCAGAATTCCCCAAGGCGCGAGCCGTGCAGAGCCTCTCCGATGCTTCGAGGATCGTCCAGCTTCGCCACTCGTTCATAGAGGAATTTCAGTATACGTTTGGCCTGCTGCGCATCGAGTTTGCCGATTTCGCGGTCAACTTCGACAGACAGCTCAACGACGTAGGCCATGACGTTTCATTGCGTCTTTTAGAGGGATGCTCTGCTCTTCGCCGCTGCGGATCCGTTCCAGCGCGCCTTCCGCCAGATACATGTCCTCAAGGTCTTGCAGGTGTTCGAGAATCGCTTCCCGAACGTAGTAGGTTTTAGTGCGCCCGGTCCGCCGCGAGAGCTTTTCCAGGCGTTTCTCGATGGATTGCGGCAGTCGAATGGCCAGCATGGCTACCTCGCTATACAAGTATATCACAGGGATGAGGGCGCTTGAAGGACGCGGCGGATCAAATGACGAGCGCGTCGATTAGGGCACCCCAGAAGGACAATCGAGGGCAGGAAGAGAGTTCTCGCCACTTTTCGCGCGTGAAATTCCTGATCCGATAGACTTCGCTTCATTGGTACGCCGCTTTGGCTGGTGGGCGTAGGTGCTCCGAAACAACCTACTTTGACCTCCATCTACCAGGAGAGTCCTTCATTCGGAAACTGCCTAAGGCCGGCAGCATGCGCGGGGGCCGTCGGCAAGGTCAAGGCAGATCGAGAAAAAAATCAAAGCAAACCGTTAAGACATTCCCAACTTCCCGCTCGAGTGGCACGAAATCTAGACCCCACTGTAGCAGGAGTCACTTCGGAGCGAGGATTTCGTCGAGGCGGTCCGGGGCGCCTTCGACGCGCGCGAGCGCGGGATAGCGCAAGCCGCCGTTGTAACTGATTTCGATGGTTTGGAATTCGTTACCGCGCTTTACTAACAGCTTGATCGAAGCAGTATTTTTCTCAGCGGCGGTAATGGCTTC
>Ga0335083_10000166_pt1 | contig 115400 bp, 104 predicted proteins | sample Lox_Sample_42_FD_206716 | JGI IMG/M metagenome (GOLD analysis project Ga0335083, IMG submission 206716) | Soil microbial communities from Loxahatchee National Wildlife Refuge, Florida, United States - Lox_Sample_4.2 | ecosystem: Environmental > Terrestrial > Soil > Wetlands | place: USA...
AGCGTCCAGACGACCAGCGCGAGCACCGGGGTGAGCATGGGCACCTCCTCTTTTCCGGCATACGGTAGCGTGAGTCCCGGCCGGTCCCAGTGCGCCTCAAATTGCGACTCATTCTTATTGACAATCCGCACACCCTGCGTCATCTAAACCGTCAACTTGCGACTAATTCTCATTTACGTCGGGGAACCCTTGCGGATTGCGGCTTCTTTTTCGGCTTTCGCTCTCATCGTCTTCCTGGGCGCAGGAATCGCGCGCGCGGACGACCAGCCTTTCCTGACGCTCGATGCCACCGATATCGAGCCGGAATTCGGTCACGAGCTGGAGCAGAATTTTTCCTGGAACCACGGCCTTAGCCGTACCGACTTCAACGAATTCGAGGGCGAGACCGAGTGGGAATACGGCCTCACCGATCAGATCCAGCTTGCGCTCGCCACTGCCTATGACTGGTCGCGCACCCACGAACACCTCGTGCCCCCGATTGCGCCCGAGAGCGGCAGCGAATGGGGCGGCATCGAAGGCGAAGCCATCTGGCAGGCGATGAACGTCTATTTCGATCCGGTCGGGCTGGGCTTCAAATTCAACGCGGCGGCGGGGCCGTCGGAACGTTCCGTCGCTGCAACGATCCTGCTGCAGAAGAACTTCTTCAACGACCGCCTGCGCCTGGTGACCAATATCGGCGGCGAGTTCGGCCGCGAGAAGGACGGCGCGTGGTCGGACTACAGCGTTCTCACCGTGAACGCCGGCGCGGCCTACAACATCACCTGGGCATGGTCGGCGGGAATCGAATTCGATACCGAGCGCGATTTCGAAGGCATCGCGTTCGACGGTCACGGCCCCCAAGGACCGACGACCTATTATGCAGGCCCGACGCTGCAGTATGTCGCCCATCCCTGGACGGCAACGCTGGGCCTGCAGGCGCAGCTTCCCTGGGCAAGCGGCAGCGCGGGCAGCGTGACCGGCGGCTTTGCGGCCGAGGCGGCAAGGCTGCGCGTGGGCCTGCGCGTGACGCGGGATTTCTACTGAGAAACTTGAAGCGTTAACGGCCCACGTTGATTTTGGAACCGTTTCGACTACATTCCGTCGGTTGCGCGCGTTGAGGGTGATTTGCAGCACAGGAACGAATTGCGTGTTCAGACACGGCCGGGCGGGTCGCCATCCGCGCCGCGGCTGCTGTTTACGCTGTTCCTGCTCTTGGCCTTCGGGCTGCAATCCTATCTCGCCCAGGCGCACTTCCATCCGCCCGCGGCCGCTTCGACTTCGGCGCCGACCGCACCCGATAAGCCGCCGGTCAAGGACGATCCCGCCAATTGCCCGATCTGTCTCGGCATCGTTCACGCCGGTTCGTTCATCACACCGGGCGCAGCGCCCTTGCTGCTGCCGTCCGCGATCGTCTTCGCTTTCGAGATCGCGCCGGTTCTCCACAAGACGTCGCCTGCGCCGTCGCACAGTTGGCAGAGCCGCGCGCCGCCGTCGAACTAACTCCACATCATGAACCTGTGAACGCCTGGACCGCACGGATTCTCCGTGCGTCCGCCCGTTCGGCACAGCACGCGACGCTCTTGAGGGGCATTCGTGCGTCAATCGAATTGATGGAGTTAGTCTATGTCTCGTCATTTTCTCATGAGCACGGTCGCGAGCGTCGCCGTGCTTGCCGCGTCGCTTCCGGCAACCGCACAGGTCGGCGGCGGAAGCACGGAATCGGTCGAAACCGTGGTCGTCACTGCCGAGCGCCTGGCCAATGCGCGCAACGGCATCCAGACCCAGACCGGCGCCTCGACCTATACGATCACCTCCAAGGACATCGAGGCCGAGCCGGGCGGCGAGAATACGCTGCTCAACCAGGTCATCCTCCAGGCGCCGGGCGCGGCGCAGGATTCGTTCGGCCAGCTGCATATCCGCGGCGAGCACAACGGCCTGCAATATCGCCTCAACGGCATCATCATCCCCGAAGGCATCTCGGTGTTCGGACAGACGCTCGATCCGCGTCTCGCCGATTCCGTCAAGCTCATCACCGGCGCGCTGCCGGCCGAGTACGGCGACCGCACCGCCGGCATCATCGACATCCAGACCAAGACCGGGCTGTTCGATTCCGGCGGTCAGGCCGGCATATATGGCGGCAGCCACGGCCAGATCACGCCGAGCTTCGATTACGGGGGCTCGGACGGCGGCTTCAACTATTTCGTCTCCGGCGACTACACGACCGACACGCTGGGCGTAGAATCGCCGGACGGCAGCTCCGACCCGCTGCACGACCGCACCAAGCAATGGCACGGTTTCGCGTTCCTCCAAGACATCCTGGACCAGAACAGCAGCGTCACCGCCATCCTGGGCACTTCGAACGACATGTTCGAGATTCCGAACACGCGCGGGCTTGAGCCCACCGGTCTCGACGGCATCATCGGACTCGGTCCACAAGACCCGTCGAGCGGGGACTACGTGCTCCAGGCGAACGGCCAGACGTCGTTCCTGAGCAACAATCTCGACGAGCGGCAGCGCGAGATCACGCATTACGGAATCCTGAGCTACCTGCACACCTTCGGCGCGGTGGATTTTCAGGTCAGCGCCTTCGGCCGCTATTCGAGCCTGTACTACACGCCGGGCGGAGACATCGGCGACCTGCTCTACAACGGCATCGCGCAGACCGCCTACAAGCGCGACGAAGCCTGGGGCGGCCAGGCCGAGGGCGCCTGGCACGCGGGCGACAGCCACACCATCCGCTTCGGCGCGATCTATCAGGCCGACGATCTGCTCAGCACCACCTCGTCGGCAGTGCTGCCGGTGGACACGGTTGCGCCCGGCAATCCCAACTGCCCGGTGCCGAACCCGGACAACATTCCATGCCAGACCTCCGACACACCGGTGATTATCGCCGACAACGGCAAGAAGCACGCCTGGAGCTACAGCCTCTACATTCAGGACGAGTGGAAAATCTTCCCCGAGCTGACCGTGAACTACGGCGTGCGTTTCGACCAGTTCCAGGCCTTCGACTCCGAGAACCAGATCAGCCCGCGCGTCAACGCGGTGTGGACGCCGACCGACACCACCACCGTTCACGCGGGCTATTCGCGCTACTTCTCGCCGCCGCCCTTCGAGCTGGTCGCGACGACGGACATCGCGCTGTTCGACGGCACGACGGCGCAGGCCGATCATCTCGACGACACGCCCAAGGCCGAACGCGCCGATTACTACGACGTCGGCGTTCAGCAGAAGATCAGCACGGAACTCACGCTCGGCCTCGACAGCTTCTACAAGGCGTCGCACAACCTGATCGACGAGGGCCAGTTCGGCGCGCCGATCATCCTCACGCCGTTCAACTATCTCACCGGACGGCAATACGGGCTGGAGTTCACGGGCACCTATAACCGCGACAACTTCTCCAGCTATGTCAACGCCGCGTATGAGCGGGCCGACGGACGCGACATCGTCTCGAGCCAGTTCCAATTCGATCCGGGCGATCTCGCCTATATCGCCGACCACTTCATCCCACTCGACCATCAGCAGATCGTCACAGTGTCGGCCGGTGCGTCCTATCTGTGGGACGGCACGCGGCTCAGCACCGATCTCCTCTACGGCTCGGGCTTGAGGAAGGACGGCGCGACGCCAAACGGCCTTGCCGTGCCGGGCTATGTCCAGGTCAATCTGGGCGCCAGCCATACCTTCGACCTGTGGGATGCCAAGGGCCTGACGGCGCGCTTCGACGTGATCAACGTATTCGACGAGAAATACGAGATCCGCGACGGCTCCGGCATCGGCGTCGGCGCGCCGCAATGGGGCGCGCGGCGGGGCTTCTTCTTCGGCTTGTCGAAAGCGCTCTGAGCGATCCTCGCGGGCGGCGGTAGTTCGCCGCCGCCCGCGGGACGCAGGGCTGCCATGCCGCGACACGGCCTCGCCCGTTCCCAGCCGCGCAAGGGCTCGACCGCTCTGCGGCCCTTCGTCCTGGTCTGCGGGCTGGCCCTCGCGATCACTCTTTGCTTGAAGCGATGCTCGGGGACTGATGCCGGAATCGCGCTTCCGTGAACTGGCGGCCGTTGCACTTTGCGGCGGCTTCGCCTCTATGATGCGGCCCGAACGAAGGGGATTTCCATGACCATTACCCGCCTGCGCAATCTCGCGCTCACGCTCGCTCTCGGCACCGCGCTGGGCAGCGTCCTGATCTACGCCGCCGCTCCCGAAAAACCCGACGCCGCGAAGACCGGAAGCGTCGACAAATATTTCAAGCCGGCCGAAGTCGTGACCGACGGTTCCGTCGCCACGGCCGGCGGGCGCGTCAATTACACCGCCCATGCCGGCACGCTCGTCATCCACGCGCTGAAGTGGGACGACGTTCCGCTTCCCAAGGATGCCGACAAGGAAGACAAGGACGCGGCGGCGAAGAACCCCTCTGCCGAAGCCTCGATGTTCTATGCCGCCTATTTCAAGAAGGGCGAAGGCGAGGGCAAGCGGCCGATCATGTTCCTGTTCAACGGCGGACCGGGTTCGGCAACGGTGTGGCTGCACATGGGCGCGTTCGGACCGCGCCGCGTGGTCACCTCCGACGACAGCCACACGCCGGCCGCGCCCTACAAGGTGGTGGACAATGCCTACAGCCTTCTGGACGTCGCCGATCTCGTCTTCATCGACGCGCCGGGCGCGGGCTTCAGCCGCATCGCCGGCAAGGACAAGGAGAAGGCGTTCTGGGGCATCGACGAGGACGGCCACGCCTTCAGCGAATTCATCAATCAGTTCCTCACCCGTTATTCGCGCTGGAACTCGCCCAAATACATCTTCGGCGAAAGCTACGGCACGACGCGGGCGGCGGTGCTCTCCAACATGCTGCAGAGCAACTACGCCATCGACCTCAATGGCGTGATCCTGCTGTCGCAGATCCTGAACTTCGACATGAGCGCCGACGGGCCGCAGGTCAATCCGGGCGTCAACCTGCCCTATCAGCTCGCGCTGCCGACCTATGCCGCGAGCGCCTGGTATCACAACAAGCTGCCCGGCCAGAAGCCGGCCGACCTGCGCAAGTTCCTGGGCGAAGTGCAGCACTTCGCGATGGGCGACTATGCCCAGGCGCTCGAAGCGGGCGCGGCGCTGAACGACAAGCAGCGCATGACGATTGCGCAGAAGCTACACAACTACACGGGCCTGCCGGTCAGCTACATCCTCAAGGCTGACCTGCGCATCGACGGCGGCATGTTCGAGCAGAATCTGCAGGACACGGCAGAGCTGACCACCGGCCGTCTCGACACGCGCTTTTCGGGGCCTTCGCTCGACCCGCTCGACAAGGAAGCCGATTACGATCCGCAATCGGCGGCGATCAGCTCGGCCTATATCTCCGCCTTCAACGACTACGCGCGGACCGAGCTGAAATACGGCGAGGGACAGAAATATTTCCTCTTCGCGCCGCTCAACGATTGGGATTTCAAGCATCAGCAGCCGGGCTCGAACCAGGCCTTGCAGACCTCGCCCAATGTGATGCCCGACCTCGCGGTGGCGATGAAGACCAATCCCAATCTCAAGGTGATGCTGAACGCCGGCTTCTACGACCTCGCCACGCCCTATTACGAGGGCATCTACGAGATGCGCCAGCTCCCCATCCCGCGCAAGCTCCAGGCCAACATCGAGTACAAGCAGTACGAATCCGGCCACATGGTCTATGCGCACGAGGAGTCGCTGAAGCAGATCCACGACAACGTGGCCGACTTCGTGCGGCGGACGGAGAATACGGGAAAATAGCCTGGATCGTCGCAGCGGCGGCGCGGCCAAGCGGATTGCGCGCGGAGGCGCGGAGATCGCGGAGAAAAGCTCAACTCCGCGCGCTCCGCGGCTCCGCGTGAACTCTTGTCGTCCTGGACGGCCGCGACAAGCCGGCAATGACGATCAGGTTTTGGTGCGCCCGCCCGCGCCAAAGGGTGCGATGCCCACGCCTCCAATTTGAATTGCGCCATCTTGCATCTGCATGCCGTTCGACTTCGCGCGCTCGAGCGAGCGCTCGGGATCGGTCACCGCGATGTCGATGGCGACGATGCCCGTGCCGTCGCCGTCGACAGGCGGGATAAATCGAAGCGAGCCGCCTTCAAGGTTGAGCGTGGCGCCGACGTACGGGACCTGAAGCAGTTCCGACCAGCGCGCCGCCGCGGCTTCGGGGTCCTTCGCCTGAACTGTCGCGCCGGCAATGCCGATCACGTCCGGTCCGGCCGGATGATCCCTCCAATCGCGGCCCGCCGGCGGCCAGTCGCTCATGCGCTCGCGCCAACCCGACCCGTCGCCGACGCTGTCGATGGAGACGAGAACGCCGCCGAAATCGCCGGGATGGAAATGCGTGAAGCTGTAATGCCCATCGCGCTGCGCCACCGCGCGCAAACCTTGCGCGACGAGCCGGTCGCGATGCTTCTTCGCGTCGTCCGTCTGGAAGATCAGCATGTAGCCGGCATCGCCGCCGCGGCGCTTGAGATAGCGCGCCGCCGAAGCGTCGTCCGTCACCGGCTGCACGATCTCGAGGAACTCGCCGCCCGCCGGCATGACGACATTGATCAGCCCGAACACGCCGACCGCGGGATCGCGGAACGCGACCTTGAGCCCGAACGCGTCGTGCAATCGTTGGGCAACCGGCTCGAGATCGTGCGCGACGAGAGCAATCTGGCGCAGGCGCATGGGCTTCCTCGATCCAATTCCACCCTCCCCTTGAGGGAGGGTCGAAATTTGCGAGAGCCGGAGCGGAAGCGAAGGCCGACGCAAATTTCGGGGAGCGGTTTTGGCAGGAACACGACCCCTCCCCGAAAAATTCGTCGCTGCGCTCCGCTTCGCTTGAATTTTTCGACCCTCCCTCAAGGGGAGGGTCGAAATCTTACTCCGCTGCTTGCGGCGCTTCGAGCTGGGCGGGTTGCTGCTTTGCCTGCTCTTCCTGAATGACGCGGTCGCGTTCCTGCGCCACGTGCCGCAGCCGCGCGATGGCTCCGCCGGTGCCGGCCGGGATGAGACGGCCGACGATGACGTTCTCCTTGAGGCCTTCGAGCGTGTCGACCTTGCCGTTGACGGCGGCATCGGTGAGCACGCGCGTGGTCTCCTGGAACGACGCTGCGGAGAACACAGAGCGCGTCTGCAGTGACGCCTTGGTGATGCCGAGCAGAACGGGCCGGCCTTCCGCCAGCTTGCCGCCGGCTTCCTCCGTCTTCTTGTTCGCCTCGTCGAGCTCGATCTGATCGACCTGCTCGCCGGCGAGCAAAGTGGTGTCGCCGCCGTCGATCACTTCGAGCTTCTGCATCATCTGGCGGCAGATCACCTCGATGTGCTTGTCGTTGATCTTCACGCCCTGCAGCCGGTAGACGTCCTGGATTTCCTTGACGAGATAGGTCGCGAGTTCCTCCATGCCCTTGATGCGCAGGATGTCGTGCGGCGAAGGATTGCCTTCGACGATGTAGTCGCCCTTCTCGACATAATCGCCCTCGCGCACGCTGATGTGCTTGCCCTTGGGGATCAGGTACTCGCTCGGCTCGAGCTTGTCGGACTTCGGCTTGACGATGACGCGGCGCTTGTTCTTGTAGTCCTTGCCGAACTCGACGAAACCGTCGGTCTCGGCCAGCACCGCGCACTCCTTGGGCTTGCGCGCCTCGAACAGCTCGGCCACGCGCGGAAGACCGCCCGTGATGTCGCGAGTCTTGGCGCCTTCCGTCGGGATGCGCGCGAGCAGGTCGCCCGCCTTCACATGCGAGCCCTCGTCCACCGACAGGATCGCGTCGACGGAGAGCGGATAACGCGCCTCGCCGCCGCCGGGGATCTGCACCGGCTTGCCGCTCTTGTCGACGACGACGAGCGTGGGACGCAACTCCGTCGCCTTGGAGCCGGAGCCCGTGCGGCTGTCGATGACGACGCGGTTGGTCACGCCGGTCTTCTCGTCCGCCACCTCCTTCACCGAGACGCCCGAGACGATCTCCTCGAACTTCACATTGCCCTCGGCGTCGGTCAGGACCGGAAGACTGTTCGGGTTCCACTCGGCGAGCCTGTCGCCGCGTTTCACCTGAGCCCCTTCGTCGACCTTGAGGCGCGCGCCATAGACGATGCGATAGGAGGCGCGCTCCTGGCCCTTGGCGTCGGTGATCACGAGCTGGACGTTGCGGCCCATCGCGATCAGCTCGCCGTCGGAGTTCTTCACCACGTTGCGGTTCAAGATCTTGATCTTGCCGTCGTACGACGCCTCGATCTTCGACTGTCCCGCCACCTGCGCCGCGCCGCCGATATGGAAGGTGCGCATGGTGAGCTGCGTGCCCGGCTCGCCGATCGACTGCGCGGCGATGACGCCCACCGCTTCGCCGATATTGACCGGCGTGCCGCGCGCCAGGTCGCGGCCGTAGCACTTGCCGCAAACGCCCTCGGCAAGGTCGCAGGTCAGGACGGAACGCACGCGCACTTTCTGCACCTGCGCCTTTTCGATCTTCTCGGCCAGGTCCTCGGTCACTTCCTTGTTCCGGCGCATGATCACTTCGCCGGTTTCCGGATGCTTGACGTCCTCGGCCGTGGTGCGGCCCAGGATGCGTTCGCTGAGCGAAGAGACGACCTGGCCGCCGTCGATCTCGGCCTGGACGGTGACGCCCTTCTTGGTGCCGCAATCCTCGGCGGTGATGATGCAGTCGTTCGCCACGTCGACCAGACGGCGGGTGAGATAGCCCGAATTCGCGGTCTTGAGCGCGGTGTCGGCCAGGCCCTTGCGCGCGCCATGGGTCGAGTTGAAGTATTCGAGCACGGTGAGCCCTTCCTTGAAGTTGGAAAGGATCGGCGTCTCGATGATCGAGCCGTCCGGACGCGCCATCAATCCGCGCATGCCGGCGAGCTGCTTCATCTGCTGCGGCGAACCGCGCGCACCGGAATGGCTCATCATGTAGATCGAGTTCATCTCGCTGACGCGGCCGGTCTCCGGATCGATGCGCGGCTCGGAGATCTCCTTCATCATCTCCGCGGCCACCATGTCTGTGCATTTCGACCAGTAATCGACCACCTGGTTGTACTTTTCCTTGTCGGTGGTCAGGCCGTCCTGATACTGCTGCTCGGACTCGCGCACCTTGTGGCGCGTTTCCTCGATCAGCTTCTCCTTGGTCGCCGGCACGACCATGTCGTCCTTGCCGAACGAGATGCCGGCCTTGCAGGCTTCGCGGAAGCCCAGCCCCATCACCGCGTCGGCGAACAGCACGGTCTCCTTCTGGCCGCAGTGACGATAGACCTCGTCGATGATGTGGCTGATCTCCTGCTTGCGCAGCAGGCGGTTGACCAGCTCGAACGGGATCTTGGGATGACGCGGCAGGATCTCCGCGATCATCATGCGGCCCGGCGTGGATTCGACGCGCCGCGTGATCGGATTGCCTTCCGAGTCCACGGTCTTGTAGCGCGCCTTGATCTTGGCATGCAGCGTGACCGCGCCCGAGAACAGCGCGTGCTCGATCTCGCCGATGTCGTTGAACATCATGCCCTCGCCCGGCTCGCCCTTGCGTTCCTGGCTGAGGTAATAGAGGCCGAGCACGATGTCCTGCGTCGGCACGATGATCGGCTTGCCGTTGGCGGGGCTGAGGATGTTGTTGGTCGACATCATCAGCACGCGCGCTTCGAGCTGCGCTTCCAGCGACAGCGGCACGTGCACCGCCATCTGGTCGCCGTCGAAGTCGGCGTTGAACGCCGTGCAGACCAGCGGATGGAGCTGGATCGCCTTGCCCTCGATCAGCACCGGCTCGAAGGCTTGGATGCCCAAGCGGTGCAAAGTCGGCGCACGGTTGAGCAGCACCGGATGCTCGCGGATCACCTCTTCGAGGATGTCCCAGACTTCCGGCTTCTCCTTCTCGACCAGCTTCTTGGACTGCTTGACCGTCTGGCTGAAGCCCTTGGCCTCGAGCCGCGCATAGATGAACGGCTTGAACAGCTCGAGCGCCATCTTCTTCGGCAAACCGCACTGATGCAGCTTGAGCTCCGGACCGACGACGATGACCGAGCGGCCCGAATAGTCGACGCGCTTGCCGAGCAGGTTCTGGCGGAAGCGGCCCTGCTTGCCTTTGAGCATGTCGGCGAGCGATTTCAGCGGGCGCTTGTTGGCGCCGGTGATGACGCGGCCGCGGCGGCCGTTGTCGAACAGCGCGTCCACGGACTCCTGCAGCATGCGCTTTTCGTTGCGCACGATGATGTCCGGCGCCTTGAGCTCGATCAGCCGCTTCAAGCGGTTGTTGCGGTTGATGACGCGGCGGTAGAGATCGTTGAGGTCCGACGTCGCGAAGCGCCCGCCGTCCAGCGGCACCAGCGGGCGCAACTCCGGCGGGATTACCGGCACGACGGTCAGGATCATCCATTCCGGACGGTTGCCGGAATCGATGAAGGCCTCGACGACTTTCAGACGCTTGACCAGCTTCTTCGGCTTCTCGCCGCCGTTGCAGCCCGCGATCTCGACGCGCAGATCGTCGCGCAGCTTCTCAAGGTCGATGGCCTGGAGCAGAATGCGGATCGCTTCGGCGCCGATCATCGCAGTGAAGGCGTCGTTGCCGTATTCGTCCTGCGCCTTGTAGTACTCGTCCTCGGTCAGGAGCTGGCGGTCCTTGAGCGGCGTCAACCCCGGCTCGGTGACGATATAATTCTCGAAATAGAGCACGCGCTCGAGATCCTTGAGCGTCATGTCGAGCATCAGGCCGATGCGCGAGGGCAGCGACTTCAAAAACCAGATATGCGCCACCGGCGAGGCCAGCTCGATATGCGCCATGCGGTCGCGGCGCACCTTCTGGATGGTGACTTCGACGCCGCACTTCTCGCAGACGATGCCCTTGTATTTCATGCGCTTGTATTTGCCGCACAAGCACTCGTAGTCCTTCACCGGCCCGAAGATGCGCGCGCAGAACAGACCGTCGCGCTCCGGCTTGAAGGTGCGGTAGTTGATCGTCTCCGGCTTCTTCACCTCGCCGTGGCTCCAGCGCAGGATCTGGTCCGGGCTGGCCAGCGAGATGCGGATGCGGTCGAAGGCGGGGACTTCCTTCGTCTGAAAGACGTTCATCAGCTCTTGGTTCATTCTCTATACCTCGTCATGGCCGGGCAGCGTCAGCGCGACCCGGCCATCCAGTTCGCCGCACGGTGGCGGCATTGAGTTCCTTGTTCCGTGGATGGCCGGCTCGAGGCCGGCCATGACGGAACGGACGATCACGCCGCCGCCGGTCCTCCGTTGACCAGTTCGACGTTGAGCGCCAGCGAGCGCATTTCCTTCACCAGCACGTTGAAGGACTCGGGGATGCCCGCCTCGAACGTGTCTTCGCCGCGGACGATCGCCTCGTAGACCTTGGTGCGGCCGGCGACGTCGTCCGACTTGACGGTGAGGATTTCCTGCAGCGTGTAGGCCGCGCCATAGGCCTCGAGCGCCCACACCTCCATCTCGCCGAAGCGCTGACCGCCGAACTGCGCCTTGCCGCCCAGCGGCTGCTGGGTGACGAGCGAGTAAGGACCGATCGAGCGCGCGTGGATCTTGTCGTCCACGAGATGGTGGAGCTTGAGGATATAGATGTAGCCCACCGTCACCTGGCGCTTGAAGGCTTCGCCCGTGCGACCGTCGAACAGCGTGACCTGTCCGGAAGAGGTGAGCCCGGCCTGGTCGAGCATGTTGACGATGTCGGCTTCCTTGGCGCCGTCGAACACCGGCGTGGCGATCGGCACGCCGGCACGCAGGTTCTCGCCCAGTTCGACGAGGCCCTGCTCGTCCAGCTCCTTCAGCCGGTCGTCGTCGCCATAGACGTGCTTGAGCGCGCGGCGCAGCGGCTCATGCTTGCCGTCGCGCTGCACCTTGTCGAGCACGTCGCCGAGCTGGCGGCCGAGCCCCGCGCAGGCCCAGCCCAGATGCGTCTCCAGGATCTGGCCCACATTCATGCGCGAGGGCACGCCCAGGGGATTGAGCACGACATCCACCGCCGTGCCGTCTTCCAGATGCGGCATGTCCTCGATCGGCACGATGCGGCTGATCACGCCCTTGTTGCCGTGACGGCCGGCCATCTTGTCGCCGGGCTGCAGCTTGCGCTTCACCGCCACGAAGACCTTGACCATCTTCATCACGCCGGGCGCGAGCTCGTCGCCGCGTTTGAGTTTCTCGACCTTGTCCGCGAAGCGCTTGTCGAGGCGCTGCTTGGACTCGTCGTACTGCTTGCGCAGTCCCTCGATCTCGCCCATGGCCTTTTCGTTGCGCAGCGCGATCTGCCACCACTGATGGCGCGGGATCGTATCGAGCACGGTCTGGGTAATCTTGGTGTCGGCGGCCATGCCTTTGGGGCCCGAGGCCGCGGTCTTGTGCAGCAGGATCTCCGACAGGCGCGAGAAGATGTTGCGCTCCAGGATCGCGAGTTCGTCGTCGCGGTCCTCGGCCAGGCGGTCTTCTTCCGCTTTCTCGATCGCCAGCGCGCGCTGGTCCTTGTCGACGCCGTGGCGATTGAACACGCGCACTTCGACGATGGTGCCGGTGACGCCCGGCGGAACGCGCAAGGACGTGTCGCGCACGTCCGCCGCCTTCTCGCCGAAGATGGCGCGCAGGAGCTTTTCTTCCGGCGTCATCGGGGTTTCGCCCTTGGGCGTCACCTTGCCGACCAGGATGTCGCCCGCGTTGACCTCGGCGCCGATATAGACGATGCCGGCTTCGTCGAGGTTCTTGAGGTTTTCCTCGCCGACATTGGGGATGTCGCGCGTGATCTCCTCGGGCCCAAGTTTGGTATCGCGCGCCATGGTCTCGAATTCCTCGATATGGATCGAGGTGAAGACGTCGTCGCGCACGATGCGCTCGGAGATGAGGATGGAGTCCTCGAAGTTGTAGCCGTTCCACGGCATGAAGGCGACGAGCACATTCTTGCCGAGCGCCAGTTCGCCCAGCTGCGTCGACGGGCCGTCGGCGATGATGTCGCCCTTCGCCACCCGGTCGCCCACCTTCACCAGCGGACGCTGGTTGATGCAGGTCGACTGGTTGGAGCGCTGGAACTTCTTCAAGCGGTAGATGTCGATGCCCGGCTTGGTGGGATCGGTTTCTTCCGTCGCGCGCACGACGATGCGGGTCGCGTCGACCTGGTCGACGACGCCCGACCGCCGCGCCGCGATGGCCGAGCCAGAGTCGCGCGCGACCACGTCCTCGAGGCCGGTGCCGACCAGCGGCGCTTCCGGCTTCAAAAGGGGCACGGCCTGGCGCTGCATGTTCGAGCCCATCAGTGCGCGGTTGGCGTCGTCGTTCTCGAGGAACGGCACCAGCGCCGCGGCCACGGACACCAGCTGCTTGGGCGAGACGTCGATGAACTCGACCTGGTCGGGCGTGGTCATGACGAAATTTCCGCCCTTGCGGCACGACACCAGTTCGTCGGTCAGGCGGTTGCGGCTGTCGATCGTCGCATTGGCCTGGGCGATGGTGTACTTCGCCTCTTCCATCGCGGAGAGGTAGATGACCTCCTCGGTGACCTTCTTGTCGGCGACGCGGCGATAGGGACTCTCGATGAAGCCGTACTTGTTCACCCGCGCATAGGTCGCGAGCGAATTGATCAGGCCGATGTTCGGGCCTTCCGGCGTCTCGATCGGGCAGATGCGGCCGTAATGGGTGGGATGCACGTCGCGCACTTCGAAGCCCGCGCGCTCGCGGGTCAGACCGCCCGGTCCAAGCGCCGACATGCGCCGCTTGTGGGTGACTTCCGAGAGCGGATTGGTCTGGTCCATGAACTGCGAGAGCTGCGACGAGCCGAAGAACTCGCGCACCGCCGCGGCCACGGGCTTGGCGTTGATCAGATCGTGCGGCATGACCGTGTCGATATCGACGGCGGACATGCGCTCCTTGATCGCGCGCTCCATGCGCAGCAGGCCGATGCGGAACTGGTTCTCCATCAGTTCGCCCACCGAGCGCACCCGGCGATTGCCGAGATTGTCGATGTCGTCGATCTCGCCGCGGCCGTCGCGCAGCTCCGCCAGCGCCTTGAGAATCGCAAGGATGTCCTCCTTGCGCAGCGTGCGCAGCGTGTCCGGCGCGTCGAGGCCGAGCCGCATGTTCATCTTCACGCGGCCGACGGCCGAAAGGTCATAGCGCTCCGGATCGAAGAAGAGCTGGCCGAACAAGGTCTCGGCGGTGTCGAGCGTCGGCGGCTCGCCGGGACGCATGACGCGGTAGATGTCGATCAGCGCCTGCTCCCTTGAGTGGTTCTTGTCCACCGCCATGGTGTTGCGCAGATAGGGCCCGACCGAGATGGCATCGGCGTTGATGACGTCGACCTCGTGGAAGCCGGCTTCGGCCAGTGTCGCCAGATGCGCCGCGTTGATCTCGTCGCCGGCCTCGAGATAGATCTCGCCGGTCTCGGGATTGACCATGTCGAGCGCGCTGTAGCGGCCGAGCAACTCCTCTTCGCCGAGGGCGATCTGCTTGACGCCCTCTTCGTGCCATTTGCGCAGCTGGCGCTGGGTAATCTTCTGGCCCGCTTCGGCCAGGACGTCGCCCGTCTTGAAGTTCTTCCATTCGCCGATGGCCTTGGCGTTCTTCATCCATTGCGCGTCGAGCGGCGTCGTCCAGGATCCGTCCTTGTGCCGCTTGAAGGCGATTTTGGAATAGAAATTGTCCAGGATCTCTTCCTGGGTCAGACCGAGGGCATAGAGCAGCGTCGTCGCCGGCAGCTTGCGGCGGCGGTCGATGCGCACATGCACGATGTCCTTGGCGTCGAATTCGAAATCGAGCCACGAGCCGCGATAGGGAATGACGCGCGCGGCGAACAAGAGCTTGCCGCTGGAATGGGTCTTGCCCTTGTCGTGGTCGAAGAACACGCCCGGCGAGCGGTGCATCTGGCTGACGATGACGCGCTCGGTGCCGTTGACGATGAAGGTGCCGTTGTCCGTCATGAACGGGACATCGCCCATATAGACGTCCTGCTCCTTGATGTCCTTGACCGACTTGGCGCCGGTTTCCTGGTCCACATCGAAGACGATGAGGCGCAAGGTCACCTTGAGCGGCGCGGCATAGGTCATGGAGCGCTGCTGGCACTCCTCGACGTCGTATTTGGGCTCCTCGAAATGATAGTCGACATATTCGAGCAGCGCGGTCTCGGAGAAATCCTTGATCGGAAACACCGACGAGAACACCGCCTGCAGCCCCTCGTCCACGCGGCCGCCGTCCGGCTTGGCCACCTGGAGGAACTGGTCGTAGGAAGTCTTCTGAACCTCGATGAGGTTCGGCATCTCCGCGACCTCGACGATCTTGCCGAAGTATTTGCGGAGGCGTTTGCGTCCCGTGAAGGAGAGTGTCATGTTTCTTTCAGTCCCTGCCTGGCCGTAACCGGCCGTTCCGCAACGTAAAAATCGATTCACCAAAGGCGAAAGACACCGGCCCCCGGGAAACGCGTTCCAGGGGGCTGGTGTGTGAACGAAATAAGCACGTTTTTGGGTTCTTCAACCCCGTGCCGACTCCTTTTTACTTCAGCTCGACCTTCGCGCCTGCGTCTTCGAGCTGCTTCTTGATCTTTGCCGCTTCGTCCTTGCCGACATCGGCCTTGACCTCCTTGGGAGCGCCCTCGACGAGGTCCTTCGCTTCCTTGAGGCCCAAACCGGTGATCGCACGGACTTCCTTGATCACGTTGATCTTCTTGTCGCCTGCGTCGGTGAGAACGACCGTGAACTCGGTCTTCTCGGCCGCCGGAGCCGCCGCCGCACCCGCGGCGGGGGCCGCAGCCATCGCCACCGGAGCCGCGGCGCTCACGCCCCACTTCTCTTCGAGCAGTTTGGCCAGGTCCGCCGCTTCCAGCACGGTGAGGCTGGAAAGGTCTTCGACAAGCTTTTCGATCTTCGACATTTGTTACTTTCCTTCGTTGGTTTCGAGTTGGTTGTTGTTGCGTCGCCTTATGCGGCTTCCTTGTTCGAATACGCGCCGATGACGCGGGCGAGTTGTGCGCCCGGCGCCTGCATGATGCCGGCGAGCTTGGTCGCGGGTGCCAAGAGCAGTCCCACGATCTTGCCCCGAAGCTCGTCGAGCGACGGCAGTTCCGCGACGGCTTTGACCCCGTTCGCGTCCAGCATCGTCGTTCCCATCGAGCCGCCGAGGATCACGAGCTTGTCGTTGTCCTTGGCGTAGGCGACAGCCATCTTCGAGGCGGCGATCGGATCATCGCTGACGGCGATGCCGGTCGGGCCTTTGAAGAGATGGCTGATCCCCTCTACGGGCGTACCCTTCAGAGCGCGCATGACAAGACGGTTCTTCGCCACCTTGAACGTGGCTCCGCTGGCGCGCATGCGCGAACGGAGATCGCTCATCTGGGCGACCGTCATGCCGCTGTAGTGGGCGACAACCACCGAGCCGGCCTTCGCGAAGACGCTTTGCAGCTCTTCGACGACTTCCGCCTTTCTGGCTTTCTCCACTTTGTGCTCCTTTTAAGCGGCCTATCGCTTTGCTGCTTTAGGCCGCCCACAACGATGTCCGTGACGATCCGGACATCACCCTGTTGCTCCACCTGCCCCAGGGTCCAACTCGAACCCTGTCTGTGCTGGAACTTTTAAGTGCCCCTCTTGCCTAGGCATTTGGGCACTCCAGCAGTCTCGGACAGTTCTCCCGGCGATCGTCCGCCGGAAACTCTTTACACGCTCCACCTGTCATCCCCGGCCGAGCGACACGACAGTGTCGCGAGGGGAAGGGGACCCAGGTCTTCGATACCGCGCCGCGTTCTCCACCTGGGTCCCCTTCCCTTCGCATCGCTTCGCGATGCTCAGCCGGGGATGACAGCGGGATTGCGCCGCGAAACTCTCAGTGCGCCTCCGCCGATGCCGCGCCGACCGAGCCCAGCGCGATCTTCACGCCAGGCCCCATCGTCGAGGAGATGGATATCTTCTTCATATAGGTGCCTTTGGCGCCCGAAGGCCGCGCCTTCATGACGCTGTCGACGAATGCCTTGACGTTGCCGACGATGGCGTCCTCGGTGAAGCTCGCCTTGCCGACGCCGGCCTGGACCACGCCCGCCTTCTCGACGCGGAATTCGACCGCGCCGCCCTTGGCGTCCTTGATCGCCTGGGTGACGTCCATCGTCACCGTGCCGACCTTCGGATTCGGCATCAATCCGCGCGGGCCCAGGACCTTACCGAGGCGGCCCACGACACCCATCATGTCGGGGGTTGCGATGCAGCGGTCGAAATTGACCTCGCCCTTGCCCACGGTCTCGGCGAGATCTTCCGCGCCGACGATGTCGGCGCCCGCTTTCTTCGCCTCTTCCGCCTTGGCACCCTTCGCGAACACCGCGACGCGCAGGGAGCGGCCGGTGCCGTTGGGCAAGCTGACCACGCCGCGCACCATCTGGTCCGCGTGACGCGGATCGACGCCCAGGTTGATCGCAAGCTCGATGGTCTCGTCGAACTTCGCGGTCGCGCGCGACTTTATCAGCTTCACCGCCTCTTCGACCGGATAGGCCTTGGCGGTGTCGATGCCTTCGATGGCTTTCTTGAAACGCTTCGACATGGCTAGTCCCTCACCTCGATGCCCATGGAGCGCGCCGAGCCTTCGATGAGGAGCATCGCGTTCTCGATGTCGTTGGCGTTGAGGTCCTTCATCTTGGCTTCGGCGATCTGGCGCACCTGCGCCTTGGTCACCGAACCCGCGAAGTCGCGGCCCGGGGTCTTCGATCCGCTGGAAAGCTTCGCCGCCTTCTTCAGGAAGTACGAGGCCGGCGGCGTCTTCATCGCGAAGGAGAACGACTTGTCCGAGAACACGGTGATGGTCACCGGGATCGGCATGCCCTTTTCCTGGTCCTGCGTCTTGGCGTTGAACGCCTTGCAGAACTCCATGATGTTGAGGCCGCGCTGGCCGAGCGCGGGACCGATCGGCGGCGACGGATTCGCCGCGCCTGCCGGCACCTGAAGCTTGACGTAACCTACGATCTTCTTTGCCACTTCTCAGTCCGCCTCCTTAGCGGTTTGCGGTCTATGCGAGCCGTGCCAGCTCTCCCGCTTGTGTTCGCAGAATTGGGAACTCGGAAATCAGAATTCAGAAAAATTCCCGATCCCCTTCTTTCTGCATCCTCTCTTGACTTCCAGACTTCCGATTTCGGATTTCCGACGTCACATTTTCTCCACTTGCCCGAACTCCAGTTCCACCGGCGTCGCGCGGCCGAAGATCGACACGGCGACTTTCAGCCGCGAGCGGTCTTCGTCGACCTCCTCCACCGTCCCGTTGAACGAGGTGAAGGGACCGTCCGACACGCGCACCTGTTCGCCGATCTCGAAGGTAATCGAAGGCTTGGGATGCTCCACGCCTTCGTGCACCTGGTTGAGGATGCGGTCGACTTCCGCCTGGCGCAGCGGCATCGGCTTGTTGCCCTGGCCCAGGAAGCCGGTGACCTTCGGCACGTTCTTCACCAGGTGATAGACCTCGTCCGTGAGCTTGGCGTGCAGGAGCACATAGCCCGGCAAAAACTTGCGCTCGGAACTGTGCTTCTGGCCGCGGCGCACTTCGATCACTTCTTCCGTCGGCACGATCACGTCCGCGATCAGGTCTTCGAGCTCCTGGAGCTTGGCCTGGCGCTTGATCTCCTGCTCGACCTTCTTTTCGAAGTTCGAGTAGGTGTGGACGATGTACCACCGGGCGTCCGGATGGACCGCCGTTCCCGCTTCGCTCATCGCTCGATTCCGTTCTCGATCGATTTTTTCAAGATTTGATCGACTTCATCCTGGCTCAGCGCCGTCGGCGAATTGCCGCCGACGAAGCCGGTGACTTTCGGCGTCTCCTTGACCATTTTGGAGCATCGGTCCGTCAGGTGCGCGTGCAGCAGCACGTAACCCGGCAACTCGCCGGGCACGACGGCATCGAGTACGTCCTGCTCCAAGCCCAGGGCGGCCGCTCTCTGCTTCAACGCCTCGGCCACGCGCCCCTCGAAGCCGGAAGCGGTATGTACCGTGTACCACTTGGCCACGGGAAGAACGATTGCTGCGGTTCCAGCTTCGCGCATCGTCAGCTCACCGCGCCGATCAGAAGCCGCTCGGCAAACGCGAGCACCCAGTCGACGATGAAGAAGAACAGCATGGTCAGCCCCACCATGATGAACACCATGATCGTCGTCAGACGCGTTTCCTTGAGCGTCGGCCAGGTCACCTTGTCGATGCCCTCGCGCCGCACTTCACGAATGAACTGGAACAGGCCGCGGCGCGGACGCGCGGCCGGCGCCGGCAATTCCTTGCCTGCGCTTCCTGCATCCATCGCTTTCTTCGTTTCGACCATCACGTACCTTCGTTCGTTGGCAGGAGTGGAGGGACTCGAACCCCCGGCCTACGGTTTTGGAGACCGCCGCTCTACCAACTGAGCTACACTCCTAAGAACCCGTCATGGCCGGGCAGCGTCAGCGCGACCCGGCCATCCATTTCCACGCGTCCAACCACAGTCTCAACTTTCTCTCTTTCGTCATGGCCGCCCTTGAGGCGGCCATGACGGCCTTACTTTATAATCGACGCCACCACGCCCGATCCGACGGTGCGGCCGCCTTCGCGGATGGCGAAGCGCAGCTTCTCTTCCATCGCGATCGGCACGATCAGCTCGACTTCGATCGACACGTTGTCGCCCGGCATCACCATCTCGGTGCCTTCCGGCAGCTTGACGATCCCGGTCACGTCGGTGGTGCGGAAGTAGAACTGCGGACGGTAGTTGGCGAAGAACGGGGTATGACGCCCGCCCTCGTCCTTGGTCAGCACGTAGACTTCCGCCTTGAAGTTGGTGTGCGGGGTGACGCTGCCGGGCTTGGCCAGAACCTGGCCGCGCTCCACGCCTTCGCGCTCCACCCCGCGCAAGAGACAGCCGACATTGTCGCCCGCCTGGCCCTGGTCGAGGAGCTTCCTGAACATCTCCACCCCGGTGACCGTGGTCTTCGAGGTCGGACGGATGCCGATGATCTCGACCTCCTCGCCCACCTTGACCACGCCGCGCTCGATGCGCCCCGTCACCACCGTGCCGCGGCCCGAGATCGAGAACACGTCCTCGATCGGCATCAGGAACGGCTTGTCGATCGGACGCTCCGGCTGGGGAATGTACTCGTCCACCGCCTTCATCAGCTCCAGGATCGAGTCATGGCCGAGCTTGGGCTCCTTGCCTTCCAACGCCATCAGCGCCGAGCCGCGGATCATCGGGATCTTGTCGCCCGGGAACTCGTAAGAACTCAGCAGCTCGCGCACCTCGAGCTCGACCAGGTCCAGCAGTTCCGGATCGTCGACCATGTCGCACTTGTTCAGGTACACCACCAGCGCCGGAACGCCGACCTGGCGCGCCAGCAGGATGTGCTCGCGGGTCTGCGGCATCGGGCCGTCCGCCGCCGAGACCACCAGGATCGCGCCGTCCATCTGCGCCGCCCCGGTGATCATGTTCTTCACATAGTCGGCGTGGCCCGGGCAGTCGACATGGGCATAGTGGCGGTTCTTGGTCTCGTACTCCACATGCGCGGTCGAGATCGTGATCCCGCGCGCCTTCTCTTCCGGCGCCTTGTCGATCTGGTCGTAGGCCGTGAACGTCGCACCGCCCGTCTCCGCCAGAACCTTGGTGATCGCAGCCGTCAGCGACGTCTTGCCGTGGTCGACATGACCGATCGTCCCGATGTTGCAGTGCGGCTTGTTCCGCTCGAATTTCGCCTTGGCCATCGTCTCGTCCTTCGTCTCGTTCGTTCCGCGTGCGCGGTATGTCTCAGTTCATCTGCTCGGCCCGTCTTCGCCCTTCGGGCTATGCCGGGTCTCCGCCTTTTGCCTGGCTTGCCAGGCGTAGCCTGCGAAGCAGGCGGAGACTGGAGCGGGTGAAGGGAATCGAACCCTCGTCATCAGCTTGGAAGGCTGTTGCTCTACCATTGAGCTACACCCGCCTTAGTCGACTCTCCTTCTCTTCTCTCTCTTACGGCCCGTCTCCGCCCCTGAAGGGGCTTCGCCGGGCAGGCTTCGCAACCTCATCGGCTTGCCAGGCGCAGCCTGCAGAGCAGGCGAAGCCTGGTGGGGGAGGTTGGACTCGAACCAACGAAGCTGACGCAGCGGATTTACAGTCCGCCCCCTTTGCCACTCGGGACACTCCCCCATGGATTTTTCCAGGGCTTTCAATTGGTTGGCTATCGTCCGCGGGTCGGCGCAAATGCTTCGCCCACCCGTACGGGTCAGAACGGTTGATGGCCTCCGGAATGTCGCGCCGCGGATCGGGGGTTATGGGGAGCTTGGAACCAAGTGTCAATAGAAGATTACCGCGGAAAAGCCCCTGTTTTGGCCCCACGAAATCTCCATGTCGGGAAGGTACGCCAGAGGTGTCCAAAAGCCAAGCATGACGCCGCGTCACGAATGAAATCAGCGATAGATTTCGCGGCGATGGCCAACCTTCACGACAACGACGACAAGGCGCCGATCAAGAATCTCGCAGACCAGCCCAAGACGATACTTCCAGTATCCGGCCTAGGTTCCCGACAAGGCCTCGCCGACTGAGCGTGGCGACGGATAACTTGGCAGCCGCGCCAGGAATGTGAATATCCGCTTCTGAACCTGGAGATCGAACTCCCCGATTTGGTCGAGCGCGTAGTCCAGAATCTCAATCGTCCAAACCGAGCTTGCGGGCTGCTTCGGCGAGGCTGTATCGCCGCTTGCTGTTTTTGAGGGCTTCCTTCGCCTCATAATAGTCTTCCAAGTCCTCCAGATATCTCGAGATCGCCCGCGAGGCGTAATAGCTCTTCTTCCTGCCGGTCTTTTCGGCCAGCTCGTCGAGCCGCAAGTTCAGGGCCTGAGGGATGCGGATAACGGCCGATTCGGATTTCATGGTTTATATCCTTCCATACCGACAGTAAATTGCCATCAGCTTGTTACCTGTGTTACATCTGTTGCAGAGAATGTCAACGGCAACTTGCCTTGGCCCGGGGAACCCTGCTTAACAGCAGCATGCCCCGCCCCCGCCACTTCCATCCCAAGCCCGATCCGCGTGCCCATGAGGGGCTTTGGCTCTATGGCATCCATGCCGTGCGCGCCGCGCTGGCCAATCCCCGTCGCAAGGTCCGCCGCGCCGTGCTCACCCAACGCGCCGCGGACGAAGTCGGGGAGAAGCTGCTCGCCCGCGTACGCCACGAGATCGTGGATGGCGAGGCGGTCGGCCGGCTGCTGCCGCAAGGCGCAGTGCATCAAGGCGTGGCGCTGCAATGCGAGCACCTGCCCGGCCGCGACTTGGATGAAGTCTTATCGGCAACGCGCCGCGATGCCCACGCTGACGCCAGCGCCCCCATCGCGTCGCGTCGGATCGTTGTCGTTCTCGACCAGATCTCCGATCCGCAGAACACCGGCGCGATCCTGCGCACCGCCGCCGCGTTCGGCGTCAGCGCCGTGATCGTGCAGGACCGCCACTCGCCGCCGGAGTCAGGCACGCTGGCCAAGGCCGCGTCCGGTGCGCTGGATGTCGTGCCGTATATCCATGTCGTCAACATCGCGCGCGCGCTGGAACAATTGGGGGAGCGCGGCTTCTGGCGCATCGCCCTGGCCGGTGACGGCGACGCGTCGCTGAAAGAAGCCATGCCAGAGGGCGACGTCGCGCTGGTGCTGGGGTCCGAAGGCTCGGGCATCCGCAGGCTGGTGCGCGAGCGCTGCGACGCCGCCGCGTTCATTCCCATCGATCACAAGATGGAGAGTCTCAACGTTTCCAACGCGGCCGCAGTGGCGCTCTACGAATTTCGCCGCGGTTGAAGCCTTGACCGGCGCTTCTCCTTCCCCATATCGAACAGGCGAAGGGAAACTCCATGCGTTCGCGTCTGCTCATCCTGCTCGGCGTGCCGATCCCGGTCGTCGTCCTGCTGTTGTTTCTTAGCGGGCATTTGTAAAATCGCTCCAATCGTCATGGCCGGGCTTGTCCCGGCCACCCATGATCACGGTCTAACACCGTGAATATGGATGGCCGCCACGAGGGCGGCCATGACGGAACGAAGAGATTGCAGGCTGGTACTAAAACACCGCCGCGACGACGTTGTCGCCGCCGTAATTCTCGATGAAGACGAGAACCTTGTAGCCTTCCGCGAGCTTCACCCGGCCTTGCGCGTCGTGCATCAGCAGGCCGTCATTGCTCATGGTCGCGGTGCGGCGGTCATAGGCGAAGCGCGGCGCGAGACCGCGGTACTGCGTTTTGATCAGGTTGAACAGCAGCGCGGCATGCTCCGGCGCGATGCGCACGCAGCCGGCGCTGGCGCGCTTGCCCAAGAGCGCGATGTCGTCGCCGCTCGCGCCATGGATCGCGAGCCCGGTCTGATAGCCGTCCTTCTCCCAGTTGAAGAACATCGCGTAAGGCATCGGCTGATGCCACTGACCCGAGACGTGATGGCGATACATGCGGTCGGGATCGAGTTCGAAATAGCCCTGCGGCGTGAAGCTGGGCGCGCGCTCGCCGTCCGGCGCGTATTCGATTAGCTCGCGCCCCGTCGATACCGGCCAGTTGTAGAGCAGATCGAGGTTGCCGCTGGCTTCCTTGCGGAACACATACATGCGCTGGGCCCAGGGTCCGGCATCGGCCTTGCTGACATAGAGAAACAGCTCGAAGTTCGCGAGCAGCTCGCTGGTCAGATTGTCCTTGAGCCGTTGCACCACGCGCCGCATTTCCGCGGGCGCAGGCAAGGAGAGATCGGGATGCGCGGGCGTTTGCGCCTCGGGCGCGAGTTGCAGCGGCGCCGGCTTCTGCGCGGTTGCGACCTGCGTCTGCGTTTCGGGAACGCTCGGTCGCAAGACGGGCGGAGCGGATGGTTCGGACGGCGGCTTGGTCTCGGCCACGACGACGGGCGGCGACACGGTCACCGGCATGACCGGCTTGAACGGAACGGGCTTCGGGGCGAGCTTCGCCACCGTGAGTTTCCGGGCCGGCCTAGCCTGCGCGAACGGCTTCGGCGGGTCGATGTAGTCGAAGAACTGTTTGTCCCAGGCCACGAGCTGTGCAGTCGCCGGCTTGACCGCACGCTCGTTCGCGAAGGCCGCGCCGCGCCGGATCTGCGGCCAGATCTGCGCCGCCGCCAGGCGCGTCTGAGCCTGAATCTCCGGATTGCGCTGATAGACGATCAGGGCGCCGAACACCGAGGCGCTCGCCAGGTAGATCGCGCTCAACGCGGTCAGGGTACGCATGGGTCAGTGTCCGCTCGCAACGCCGACGGTAACGGATGACGGCCGCCCCTGTCCCATTGCGGGGCAGAACGCGGTTAACAGGATCGCAAGGATTCCGCGGGCGGACAATGGCAAAAATCAGGCGCCCGCGCCCCTGAAACTGCCCCGCGACAGGTCCGATTTCAGCGTTTTCGTCGCCTGCCAGAAGCAGAACGCCCCGATCGTCGCGGTCACGAGGCCCGCCAACAGGGCATAACGCAGCGAATCGTCGCCAAACGCCGGCTTCAGCAGCACACTGAGGAATCCGACGGTCGCCGGCCCCGTCCCCAGCGCGATCATGTTCAGGATGAAGAGCAGAAGCCCGATGGTCTGCGCCCGCATGCGCAGCGGCACCATGCCCTGCGCCATTGCATAGGACGGCCCCAGATAGGTCGCGCCCATCAGCGCGGGCACGATGGCGGCGGTGAGCGCCACGGCGGTGCTTGGCGCCAAAAAAAACACCGGACCGAACGGCAGCGCACAAGCGGTGCAGACGATCGGCACGTACATGTACCAGTTCACCTCGCGCCGGCCCAAGCGGTCGGCGACGACGCCGCTTGTCCAGGTGCCGGCGGCACCGAAGATGCCGGTGAGCAGCGACAGCGCCACGCCCACCTGCACCGGCGTCATGTGGTGCGAGACGATCAGGAATTTGGGCAGGAAGGTGAGATTGGCATAGCCGCCGAACGCGCTCATCGAGCAGCCGAACGCGATCCAGCGGAACGAACGCTGCGTCCAGAGGAACGACGCCACCTCCCACAGGGACGGCGTCTCGCCTTTGTCGGCGATCCCGTCGACGAGGCCGCGCTTGGGCTCGCGCACCGTGAGCATCAGAAGGAAGACCAGGATCAGGCCGGGCGCGCCGGAGGCGATGAACGCCGAACGCCAGCCGTAATGCTGCAGCATCCAGCCGCCGCCGAAGAAGCCGAACAACAGGCCGATATTCAGCCCGGCCGAATAGAACGCGAGCGCGCCGGCGCGCTTCTGCGGCGGGTAGAGATCGGCGATCATCGAGTTGATCGACGGGCCGGTGCCCGCTTCGCCGATGCCCGTGCAGAACCGCGTCGCGACCAGCTGCCAGACCTTTCCCGCAAAGCCCGACAGCACGGTCATCGCGCTGAACATGGCGAGCGATGCCGCGATGATGTTGCGCCGGTTCATGCGGTCGGCAAGCGTCGCCAGCGGCACGCTCAAGGTCGCATAGATCGCGGCGAAGACGGTCCCCGACAACAAGCCGCCCTGGAAATCGTCCATGACGAATTCCTTCTGGATGTAGGGAAGCAGGATGCCGAGTATCTGGCGGTCGAGATAATTGACCACATAGATCAGGGTGAGGACGAGAAGGACATAGAAGCGATAAGACGGCGCGGCCTGCGCCGCCCCTGACGTGTCGTTCACGCTTGCCCCTCTCCGCGATGCCTTGAGCCACGCTAGGGGTATTCGGGAGCTGTGTCATCCCCGGACGAGCGCACATCGAACCACCCTGTCATCCCCGGCTGAGCGTTGCGCCCGCCGTGCGGAGGTCCACAATGGGCCGCCAACGAAGAGCCGCCGCCGATGCTCGTCCTGTGCTACGGCATGCAGAAATCCGGCAGCACCCTCGCCTTCGAATTGGTGCGCGGGGTGTTGACGTCGGCCGGGTACGGCCAGGACTTCATCCGCAACGACATCCGCCAAGATGCGGCCAATGCGCGAAACTATGTCGGACGCCTGAGCCGGGCGAAAATCGAATCTCTCATCGAGAGCATCGGGCCCAAGCGGCGCATCGCCGTAAAGACGCACGCCCCATTGCCGGCGGCGCTGTTTGCCTGGATGGAGGAATTGCAGGCGCAACGGGCCATGCAGGTCGTGGCGTCTTTCCGCGACCCGCGCGATATCTGTCTTTCGCTGCTCGACGCCGCAGAGAAATCGCGCCGTACGGGAGCCAAGGGCTTTGTCGCGCTCGACAATCTCGACGACGCGATCGCCTATACGGCCGCGCGCACCCGTTGGTTCCGGCGCTGGGCCGCGTTGCGCGGGACGCTGCGGCTCGACTATGAGACGGTCGCCTTCGCGCCCGACAATGCCATCGCGGCGATCGAAGAGGCCCTGAACGTCTCCTGCGACCGTGCCGCCGCGACGCGCTTCGCGTTCGAGGACGCGCTCAATACGAAAAACCGCGCCGTACCGCATCGCCACCGCGAAGAATTGAGCCCGGAGAAGACCGCCGCCCTCACGCGGAGCTTCCGGCAATTCATCCGGCAGGCCTGCGAGAAGGACAGTCAGCAGTGGTACGATCGCGAACGCGCCCGCCTTCTGGCACGCCGGCAGGACGATTGAGGAGAAATCCATGAGCCCATATCGGCCGCTCGCGCATCTTGAGACCCACGAGGTCACCAACCAGCCGCCGCCGTTCGAGAACATCGATCTGTTCCATTCCGACATCGCGTTCAAGGACGCGGTCGCGCGTGCGGGCGCGGCGGAGCACTGCGCGCGGCTTTCGGATTTCGGCCGGCGCGCCGGATCGGCCGAAGTCGCGGAATGGGCGATGCAGGCCAACCGCAATCCGCCCCAGCTCAAGAGCTTCGACCGCTACGGACGGCGGCTCGACGAAGTAGATTTCCATCCCGCCTATCACGAGCTCATGGCGATGGGGATCGGCGCGGGCTACGCCTCCGTCGCCTGGAGCGGCGCGAAGGCGGGCCACACGCTGCACGCCGCGATCGAGTTCCTGATGGCGCAGGCGGAACCCGGCGTGTGCTGCCCCATGACCATGACTTATGCGGCGCTGGCAGCCTTGCGGCACCAGCCTGATCTCTATGAGTTCTGGAAACCGCTGGTGCTTTCATCCGTGTACGATTGCGTCTCGGGTCCCGCGGAGAAAAAGCAGGGCGCCACCATCGGCATGGCGATGACGGAGAAGCAAGGCGGCTCCGATGTACGCGCCAACACGACGCGCGCCGCACGTAATGCCGACGGTTCCTACACGCTCACCGGGCACAAGTGGTTCTGCTCCGCGCCGATGTGCGATGCGTTCCTCACGCTCGCCTATGCCAAGGGCGGGTTGACCTGTTTCCTGGTGCCGCGTTGGCGCCCCGATGGCGAGCGCAACGGCATGGAGATCATGCGGCTCAAGGACAAGCTCGGCGACCGCGCCAATGCCTCGTCCGAGATCGAATTCCACGATGCCTATGCGCAGATCGTCGGCGAGGAAGGCCGCGGCGTGCGCACCATCATCGAGATGGTGCACCACACAAGGCTCGATTGCGTCGTGGCGCCGGCGGCCTATATGCGCCAGGCGCTGGCGAACGCGCTGTGGCATACGGCGCACCGCACGGCCTTTCAGAAGAAGCTGATCGACCAGCCGCTGATGCGCAGCGTGCTCGCCGATCTCGCCGTCGAATCCGAAGCGGCGACGGCGCTCGCCTTCCGCATCGCGCAAAGTTTCGACGACAGCGCCGCGGATGCGAAAGCCGCCGCCTTTTCCCGCATCGCCACACCGGTCGGCAAATACTGGCTCAACAAGCGGGTGGTGAACTTCGTCTACGAAGCGATGGAGGCGCATGGCGGCGCCGGCTATGTGGAGGAAAGCGTGATGCCGCGCATCTACCGCCAGTCGCCGCTCAACTCGATCTGGGAAGGTTCGGGCAACGTCATCTGCCTCGACGTGCTGCGGGCGATGGCGCGCGAGCCGCAGTCCGTTGCCGCGCTGGTCGACGAGATTGCGCAGACGCAGGGCGCAGACCGCAATCTCGATGCGGCCATCGCCGCGCTTAAGGACCTGCTCGCCAAGCCGCATGCCGAATCCGATGCGCGGCTGCTGGTCGAACGCATGGCGCTGGCGCTGCAAGCCTCGCTGCTCGTCCGCCACGCGCCGCCCGCCATCGCCGACGCCTTCTGCGCGACGCGGCTGTCGGAGCGTCCGAGCTTTGCCTATGGCGCGCTGGACGCGAAGATCGACACCGACGTGATCGTCGGGAGGGCGATGCCGGCGGCGTGACTCTTCCTTCCCAATACCAAGAATGTCATCCCCGGCCGAGCGCAGCGAGGGGAAGGGGATCCAGGAATCGGAATTTGGAACTCAGAAGTTGGAAATCAGAAAGAACATTCCGACTTCCGATTTCTGTCTTCTCGTTTCTGGCGCCTGGATCCCCTTCCCTCGCGCGCAAGCGCGCGCTCGCCGGGGATGACAATGAAGGTTCGATCTAGGAAGCAAACCTCCCGCTCTTCGCCCAGCCGCGCGGAACGAGGCGGCCGGCCTGCGCGCGGGCGCCGCGCCAGTCCTTGAGTTCCGACGGCGGCCATTCGCGGTTGTTGGCGTCCTTCAGACCTTCCTTCCAGGTGAAGGTCGTGGCGTCGAGAAGACCGCCGTCCTTGTAGCGCTGCAAATAATTGCCCTGCCCGCGCGCCATCTCGGGCAATTCCTCGAGTGCGAAGACGATCATCTTGCGGTTCTCGCCCACGACCGCGATGGAGTCGCCGGCGACGAAACGGCACACCGCCGCTTCCGCGCCGGTCTTGACGTTCATCACCCGTTTGCCGGCCTTGGTCATCGCCACCGCGTCGTCTTCATTGGTGATGAAGCCATGGCCCGACGTAGAGGCCAGCAAAAGCTTGCGGCCCGGAACATGTGCAAAGGCCGTGACGATGGTGGCCTCTGGTGGAAGGTCGATGAACGCACGGATCGCTTCGCCATTGCCGCGGCCACCGGGAAGCTTCGCGCAATCGAGCGTGTAGAAGCGCCCATCGGTCGAGAACAGCATGAGCTGATCGGTCGTCTGGGCGTGGAGCCAGAACTTGCCGCGGTCGCCCTCGCGATATTTGACGCTGTCGTTCTCTTCGAGATGGCCTTTGAAGCTGCGCAGCCAGAGTTTGTCGGAAAGAACGATGGTGATCGGCTCTTTTTCGACAGCGGTTTCGAGAGTGGCGACCTCCTCCGCCATCGCGTCCAGCTTGGCGACAAGCTTTGCCTCCGCGATCTCGGTGCGGCGTTTGCCGATCCGGGTTTTCTGCCCGAACTTGGCGTCCATCGCCCTCACCTCTTCGATCAGACGCTCGGATTTCAGCTTCGACGAGCCGAGCAGCTTCTTCAGCTCCTTCTGCTCTTTGGTCAGCGCGTCGTGCTCGGCGCGGATTTCCATCTCCTCCAGCTTGCGCAAGGAGCGCAGCCGCATGTTGAGGATCGCGTCGGCCTGCGTCTCGCTGAGCGCGAACGCCTTCATCAATTTGGGTTTGGGCTCGTCCTCGTTGCGGATGATGCGGATAACCTTGTCGAGGTTGAGATAGACCGCGAGGTAGCCTTCGAGCACTTCCAGCCGCGCGGCGATCTTCTCGAGGCGATGCGTCGAGCGCCGCTCCAGCACCTCGCGGCGGTGATCGATGAACGCGCTCAAGGTCTCGCGCAGGCTCATCACCCGCGGCACCAGCCCTTTGTCGAGCACGTTCATGTTGAGCGGGAAGCGGGTCTCCAGGTCGCTCTGGCGGAAAAGCCGTTCCATCAAGAGTTCGGGCTCGACCGTGCGGCTCTTGGGCGTGAGAACGATGCGGATGTCTTCCGCGGATTCGTCGTGGACGTCGTCGAGCAGCGGCAGCTTCTTCTGTTCCAGCAGGCCCGCGATGCTCTCGATCAGCTTGGCCTTCTGCACCTGATACGGAATCTCGGTGACCACAATCTGGTACATGCCGCGCGCGCCTTCCTCCCTCGTCCACCGCGCGCGCACGCGGAAGGATCCGCGTCCGGTCCGATAGGCCTCGGCGATGGTGGCGGCGTCGTCCATCAGGATTCCGCCGGTCGGGAAATCCGGGCCGCGCACCAGCTTGAACAAGGTGCGGTCCTGGATGTTGGGGTTCTCGATCAGGGCGGCGAGCGCGGCGCAGAGCTCGCCCAGATTGTGCGGCGGGATCGACGTCGCCATGCCGACAGCGATGCCGCTGGAGCCGTTGGCGAGCAGGTTCGGGAAGGCCGCCGGCAGCACCACCGGCTCTTCGTCCCCGCCGTCGTAGGTGGCGCGGAAATCGACGGCGTTCTCGTCCAGCCCGTCGAGCAGCATCTGCGCCGCCTCGGTGAGCTTGCTTTCGGTGTAGCGCATCGCCGCCGGGTTATCGCCGTCGACATTGCCGAAATTGCCCTGCCCCTCGACCAGCGGATAGCGCACCGCGAAATCCTGCGCGAGGCGCACCAGCGCGTCATAGATCGCCTGATCGCCATGGGGATGGAACGAGCCCATCACGTCGCCGACCACTTTGGCGGACTTCTTCGGCGTGGAAGCGGGCGCCAGTCCCAGCCTGCGCATGCCGAACAGGATGCGGCGATGGACGGGCTTGAGCCCGTCGCGCGCATCGGGCAGCGCGCGCTGGGTGATGGTCGAGAGCGCATAAGCCAGATAGCGCTCGGCCAGCGCCTTGCTCAGCTGTTCGGGACGGATGTCGTCTTTTGTGTCGGGCATGGTCAGTTCTTTTTTGCGTCATGGCCGGGCTTGTCCCGGCCACCCATACTCACGGTGCAAGACCGTGTTTATGGATGGCCGCCACAAGGGCGGCCATGACGGTTTGGATTAACTTGTATGCGATTCGCTCCCTGCCATGTCTTCCAACCGCAATCGCGCCGCGGGCATCTCCCGGCCATGCGGCACAAGCACGCGGTCGAGAAGGAAATGTCCGGTGAGGCGCAATCCCGCGGCGATGTCGGCGCGTGTCACGGCGTTCTGCGAACCGAGCAGAAAGGCAGGCAGCGTGAACAGGCGGTCGCGATAATCCCCTGCCCCTTCGCTCGAAACCGCGCGGCCCGAGCGCGGCGACACGAAAGCGAGGTTCTGCGTCGCACCGGTCGCGGCGCAGGCGCTGAGATCGAGGCCGAAACCCAGCGCATCGAGCAGACCGGCTTCCCAGCGCACATAGAGCGCGCCCCAATGGTCGAGGCCGTCGTCCAGCATCGCATCGAGCAGGATCGCGCCGGCCTCGAAAACATTGGCATGGGCTTCGCGCTCCGGCATGGCGGCGCCGGCGACGGCGGCAAAGGCGTTGAGGCCCGCAAGCGACTCGCGCCGCTCCATCAATTCGCCAACCCGTGCGCGCGAAAGCTCCGGCGTGAAGCTGCCCAGATGCTCGCTCAGCCGCGCGCGCCAATGCAGCTGCAAGGAATTGCCGGGTTGCAGGATGGGCTTGAGCCTGCGCGACGCGCCGCCGCGCACCAGGCCCATATGCCGGCCATGCTCGCGAGTCAGCGCTTCGAGGATCGCGCCGCTCTCGCCCAGCGGCCGCACCGACAGCACGATGCCCTCGTCGGACCAGTCCATCGTGGGGCTTACATCGCAGTGTCATCCCCGGCGAGCATCGCCGACGGGCGATGCGAGGGAAGGGGAACCAGGTGGATGGAGCCGACTGGTCCTTTCCACCTGGGTTCCCTTCCCCTCGCGCTGCTGTCGCAGCGCTCGGCCGGGAATGACATTTTGCGGTGAGAGCGAGATTCCATCACTCTTCCGGAAACTCCAGGCCCATCTCGCGGTAGTGCTCGCGCCGCTCGGCCCAATCCTCGCGCACCTTGACGAACAGGAACAGATGCACGCGGCGGCCGAAGATTTCCTCGAGCTCGGTGCGCGCCAGCTCGCCGATCTTCTTGATCGTGGCTCCGCCCTTGCCCAGCACGATCGCCTTTTGTCCTTCGCGCTGCACGAAGATCGTCTGCTCGATGCGCACCGAACCGTCCTTGCGTTCCTCCCATTTCTCCGTCTGTACCGTGCTGGCATAGGGCAACTCGTCGTGCAGGCGCAGATAGAGTTTTTCGCGCGTGATCTCGGCCGCCAGCAGACGCGAGGAAATGTCGCCGGCCTGATCCTCGGGAAACAGCCACGGTCCTTCGGGCATGCGGTCCGCGCACCATTGCGCCAGGTCGTCCACGCCGTCGCCTTTGAGCGCCGAGATCAGAAACACGCGCTCGAACACGGCCGGATCGTTCAGCGTCTCTATCAGCGGCAACAGGTCCGTGCGCTTCATGCCGTCGATCTTGTTGAGCGCGAGCGCGGCCTTCGCGCCGCTGTCCTTGAGCCTGGCTATGAGCGCGGCGGTATCGTTCGCGGCATAGCCTTGCGGATGCGCAACGAGATCGGCCGCATCGGCGATCACGACGATGGCGTCGGCCTCCTTCGCGCCGGCCCAGGCCGACGTCACCATGGCGCGGTCGAGGCGCCGCTTGGGCTTGAAGATACCGGGCGTGTCGACGAACACGATCTGCGTCTCGCCGCGGATGGCGACACCGCGCACCGGCATGCGGGTGGTCTGGACCTTGGGGCTGACGATGGCGATCTTCGTGCCGACCAGCCGATTGACCAGTGTGGATTTCCCGGCGTTCGGCGCGCCAATGACGGCGGCGAAACCGCAACGTTTGGTCATCCGATCTTGTCCAGAAGGCGCCGCGCCGCGTCCTGCTCCGCCTCGCGCTTGGAGCCGCCCTCGCCGGTCTCGGGCGCGAAGCCCTGTACCGTCACCTCGACCTTGAAGCGCGGCGCGTGGTCCGGCCCCTCGCGCCCGACCGGCCGGTATTGAGGGCTGAACTTGCGCGCCTGCGCCCATTCCTGCAGCGCGGTCTTGGCGTCGCGCATGTCGTGCTTGAGCGAAGCAAATCCCTCCTGCCAATAGCGTTCGACGAACCTCCTGGCGGCTTCGAGGCCGCCGTCCAGATACAGCGCCGCGATCACCGCCTCGCAGGCGCAGGCGAGAATGGCAGGCTTGGCGCGGCCGCCGCTCGAGATTTCGGATTTCGCCAGCACGATATGTTCGCCGAGCTTTGCCGCCTGCGCGGCGGCGGCGCACGCTTCCTGCCGCACCAAGGCGTTGAGTTTGAGCGCGAGCGCGCCCTCACTGTCGTCGGGATAGAGAGCGTGCAGATTCTCGGCGATCACCAGGCCGAGCACCCGGTCGCCCAGGAACTCCAGCCGCTCGTTGGAATTCTGCGCATCGGCGCTGGCATGCGTCAGCGCCCGCTCGATCAGGCATTCGTCTTTGAAGCGATGGAGCAGAAGCTCTTCCAGCTCAGTCGATGGGCGTGAACATCCGCCGGAACCGGATGGCTTCCGGCCAGGTCCAAGGCTTGTACCAGACGGCGCTGTCATCGATCGAAAAGAACCGGAATTCCGCCTTGCCGACAAGGTCCTCCGCGGGAACGTAACCCACCTCGAGACGGCTGTCGTCGGAATTGTCACGGTTGTCGCCCATCATGAAATAGTGCCCCGGCGGCACGACGAAGACCCTTGTGTTGTCCTCGCCGCCTTCGGGTTCGCGATCGAGCACCGTGTAGCTCACGCCATTGGGCAGCGTCTCGCGGTAGCGCGGGATCTCGTGCGTGATGCCGAACGGATCGGTCTCGACGTAAGGCGAGACCGCGACCTTGGGCACCGCCTTGCCGTTGATATAAAGCACGCCGCTCAGCACCTGGATATGATCGCCGGGAAGGCCGATCACGCGCTTGATGAAGTCCTCCATGTATTCGGACGAATTCTTGTTCGGCATCTTGAAGACGACGACGTCGCCGCGCTTCGGATCGGAGCCGAACAGCCGTCCATGCATCCATCCGCCCACCGGCCAGGCGCGGAACGGAAACGAGTTGCGGCTGTAGCCATAGGCGAATTTCTCGACGAAGAGATAGTCGCCGACCAGCAGCGTGCTCTCCATCGAGCCCGACGGGATGTTGAACGGCTGGAAGAAGAAGGTCCGGATCACCACCGCGATCAGCAGCGCATAGAAAATGGTTTTGACGGTCTCGAGCCAGGATTCGCCCTGCGGCTGGGACGCCGCGCCATCGGCTTTCGGAGCAGGCGGTTCAGGCTTCGCCGCCACATCGGCGACCGGGCCGCTTTCCAGCGGACCCTGCCCGCTGTCGGGTTTGGCTTGGTGCGCTGTAGGCTCGGCCGGCGTGGGCACGGACTCGTTCAAATCGGGCATTTCCGGCTCGTTTTCCATAAGGCGCGGACAAAAGCGGACGGTGGCGGCGGCGTCAAGGCGAGCCGCCCGAATTACTTAAGCGCAACCAAGCCCTCTTCAATCGCCTGGATGATGACAATTGCTTGAGCCAAGGGGTAATCGTCGGTGATCGTCAGTTCGATCAGGGCTCTATGGCCCCTGGGCGTGATGGCTTCGAGCCGCTTCAGCGCCCCGCCGGTGAGCTTGAGCGTCGGTTTTCCGCCCGGAAGGTTCACCACCCCCATGTCGCGCCAGAACACGCCGCGCCTGAGCCCGGTGCCCAACGCCTTGGCGCAGGCCTCCTTCGCGGCAAACCGCTTGGCATAAGAGGCGGCGCGCTGGGCGCGGCGGTCGGACTTCTCGCGCTCGACCTCAGTGAAGATGCGCTCGATGAAGCGCTCGCCGAAGCGCTCGATGGTGGTCTCGATGCGCCGGATGTCGACGAGGTCGTTGCCCAGACCGATGATCATGAAGGGTCCAGTAGGAAAAGTGGTTCACGCGGAGGCGCGGAGGCGCGGCGGCGCGACTTCCTCCGCGTTCTCCGCGTCTCCGCGTGACATACTTTCTTGCAAACGCGTGATGGCATCAGGACCTGGCCTCGTCCATGAGGCGGCGCATTTCGCGGATCGAGGCGTCGAGGCCGACGAAGATCGCCTCGCCCACCAGGAAATGCCCGATGTTCAGCTCGCGGATTTCGGGGATCGCCGCGATGGGTCCGACCGTGTCGTAGCTCAATCCGTGACCGGCGTGGATTTCCAGACCCAGCGACGCGCCATAAGCCGCGGCGTCTCCGATGGCGGCGAGATGCTTTGCGCGCGCCTCGCCCGTCGTGTCGCAATAGGCGCCGGTGTGAAGCTCGACCACCGGAGCGCCAAGCGATTTCGCCGCATCGAGCTGGCGCCGGTCCGCCTCGACGAACAGCGAGACGCGCACACGCGCCTCGCCCAGCCTGCGCACCAGCGGCGCGAGACGGTTGTGCGCGCCCGCGGCATCGATGCCGCCTTCGGTCGTGCGTTCCTCGCGCTTCTCCGGCACGATGCAGGCGGCGTGCGGCTTGTGGCGCAGCGCGACCGCAAGCATTTCGTCGGTCGCCGCCATTTCGAGATTGAGCGGCAAATCGATCTCGCGCGACAGCCGCTCGATATCGGCGTCGGAGATATGCCGGCGGTCCTCGCGCAGATGCGCGGTGATGCCGTCGGCGCCGGCCTCAGCCGCGAGCTTCGCCGCCCGCACGGGATCGGGAAACGCGCCGCCGCGGGCGTTGCGGATGGTCGCCACGTGATCGATGTTCACGCCGAGACGGAGACGCCCGCTCACGCCGCGCGCTCCCGGTCGCGCACGCGCTCGACGGATTCGACGGCGGAATTGACGCGCAGCGCGCCGATGATGTTCTGAAGATGCGCCACGTCGCGCACGTCGATATCGATCAGGAACTCGAAGAACAGCGGATTGCGCGAGGCGACTTTCAAGTTCGAGATGTTGCCGCCATTGGAGCCGATCACGTTGGCGATCTGGCCGAGCGAACCGGGAACGTTCTGCGTGCGCACGATGATGCGCGCGACGTTGGGCTCTTCCTCGCTTGCCGCTTGCGCGTTCCAGGCGACGTCGAGCCATTCGTCCATGTCGGCCTCGGCGCGGGCGAGCTCCTCGCAATCGACGGTGTGGATGACGATGCCCTCGCCCGGCACGCGGATTCCCACGATGCGGTCGCCCGGCAGCGGATGGCAGCACTGTCCAAGGTGATACGACAGACCCTCTTTCGAACCGCGCAGGGAAATCGGCTTGCCTTTTCCCTTCTGTTTCGCGGCACCGGGCTTGCGCTGCTTGGCGTCGCGCTTTAATTCCGGAAACACCCACTCCAGCACTTCGCGGCCGCGCAGCGAGCCGCGGCCGACCTCGGCCAGCACGTCGTCGGCCTTGTGCAGGCGCAGCTTTTTCGCGACTTCTTCGATGGCCTTGTCGGTCAGCTCGTAGCCTTCGTCGGCGAACGCCTTCTCGAGAATCTTGCGGCCGAAGGCGACGTGCTCGTCGCGGGCGGCATGGCGCAGGAAGCGGCGGATTTCGGCGCGGGCGCGGCCGGTGACGACGAACTGCTCCCAGAGCGGCGACGGCGTCTGCTCCCGCGTCTTGATGATTTCGACCTGCGCGCCGTTGTGCAGCGGGGTGTGCAGCGGCACCTGCTTGCCGTTGATCTTGGCGCCGACGCAGTGATTGCCGAGATCGGTATGCACCGCATAGGCGAAATCGATCGGCGTGGCGCCGCGCGGCAGCGAGATCAGGTCGCCCTTCGGCGTGAAGCAGAACACTTGGTCCTGGTACATGTTGAGGCGCGAGTTCTCGAGGAACTCCTCCGCGCTCTCGCCGCGCTCGAGCAGCTCCACCATGTCGCGCAGCCATTCCAGCGCGCTGGATTCGCTGCCGTCCTGCGCCTCGAGATGCTCGCGGTAGCGCCAATGGGCGGCGACGCCGCGTTCGGCGATGTCGTGCATCTCCTGGGTGCGGATCTGGACCTCCACGCGCTGGCGCTCGGGTCCGATCACGGTGGTGTGGATGGAGCGGTAGCCGTTGGGCTTGGGCGTGGAGATGAAGTCCTTGAAGCGCTCCGGCACCATGCGCCAGTTGGTGTGCAGCACGCCGAGCGCGCGGTAACAATCGTCCGTCGTCGCAACGATCACCCGGAAGCCGAGAATGTCGGAGAGCTGCTCGAAGCTGAGTTGTTTGTCCTTGAGCTTGCGCCAGATCGAATAGGGACGCTTGGCGCGCCCGCTGACCTGCGCGGTGAGGCCGTTCTCGGCAAGCTTGGACTTGAGCTGCTCGGCGATGCGAACCACGCGGTCGACGCGCACGTCCTCGAGCTGGGCGATGCGGGTGACGATCGAGTTGCGCGCGTCCGGATCGATCTCGGCGAAGGCCAGATCCTCGAGTTCCTCGCGCATGTTCTGCATGCCGATGCGGCCCGCGAGCGCGGCATAGATATCCACCGTCTCCTGCGCGATGCGCCGGCGCTTCGCCGGATCCTGGATGAAGCCGATGGTGCGCATGTTGTGCAGGCGGTCGGCGAGCTTGACCAGCAGCACGCGGATGTCGTTCGACATCGCCAGCATCAGCTTGCGGAAATTCTCCGCCTGCTTGGTGCGCTCGCTGAAGAGTTCGAGCTGGGAAAGCTTGGTCACGCCGTCGACCAGGCCCGCGATCTCCTCCCCGAAATTGGCCTTGATGTCGTCGAGGGTGACGAGCGTGTCCTCCACCGTGTCGTGCAGCAGGGCGGTGACGATGGTCGCCTCGTCGAGCTTGAGGTCGGTCAGGATCGCCGCGACTTCGAGAGGATGGGCGAAATAGGGGTCGCCCGAGGCGCGGAACTGCTTGCCGTGCGCCTTCATGGCGTAGACATACGCCTTGTCGAGCAGAGCCTCGTCGGCGTTGGGATCGTAGGCCTTGACCCTGGCAACCAGGTCGGTCTGGCGCATGAAGTTGCGCTTCGCCGCGGGCGCGCGCTCCACCGCCGGGACAGGAGGGGGAAGCCCGCCATCCGTCCCGGCCTGGGCAATGCCGGGCTGAACCGAAGCAGTCATGTTGCGGAGCAATATATAGGAATTTTGCAGGCTTGGCGCGATTCGCTGAGTCCGGAGTCAAATTACGGCAGCCTGCCTCTCAGACATATAGACAGCGCATGCAGGCAAGGTCCCGCGCTTTTGGCACCAGGGGCGCCTCGGCACGGCGATTTTCCCCTGGATCGCGAAGGCGCGCCGCCGATACTTTACGGCGAGGCGGCCTGCTGAACTTCGCTTCCGGCGGGGCAGAGCCGTCAAAAACCGGAGACGGGGAGGAAAGCCATGAGAAAACTGATCACCATCGCTGCCGTGGGTACCACATTGCTTTGCACGGGCGCCGCGTCGGCGCAGCAGGCCTATATCTCGCAGATCATGCCGATTGCCGCGAAGTTCTGCCCTGTGGGCTGGCTGCCGGCCAACGGCCAGCTGCTTCCGATCGCGCAAAACCCCGTGCTGTTCTCCCTGCTCGGGACGACCTATGGCGGCGACGGCAAGACCACATTCGCGCTGCCGAACCTGAAAGGCGGCACGATCGGGCCTGCCGCACAGCCCATCACCTGGTGCATTGCGACGTCCAACGCCGCCATGCCGCAAAAGCACTGAGGCATCGCAACAAGAAAGGCGGCGCCCCGAAAAGCGCCGCCTTGCGCGGTTCATTCGTAGACGGACTATTCTTCGTAATCCGCTTCCGGCTCGGGCTGCGGCTCGGCGCGGCGCTGCGCCTCGGAGGTGAGCGCACGCAGCAGCTCTTCTTCCGTCACCTGGCGGTGCATCGGATCCTCGCGGTCGTCGGAAGTCTCGTGCACCTCTTCCGGCTCGTCGATCTCGGCATGCTTCTGCAGCGAGCGGATGTAGTCTTCCTTCAGATCGTCGGGCTTGAGCACCTTGACCGCGATCTCGCGCAACGCCACGACTGGGTTCTTGTCGCGGTCGCGATCGACCGCCGGCTCCGCCCCGCCCGAAAGCTGGCGCGCCCGGAAGCCGGACAAGAGCACCAGATCGAAGCGGTTGGGGACCTTGTCGACGCAGTCTTCGACAGTCACGCGGGCCATGATTCGTCCTTGAAATTCAAAAGGTTAAGACGTTTTCGCCTGTCGCGTGAGCGCACCTCGCCACGCAAGGCCGCGGACATTATAGGGAACGCCCGGGCAACACAAGCGGCTCAACCGGAGGATAAAGGTGCACGTCAATTTCGAAGAAGATGCCGAGGAAGCAAAAATCGCTCGCGGCCTATTTGATGAAGGCGAAGCCGCCTAAGATTTCTTCCATCTCGCTTGCGCCGCCGCGCCGGCAATCCCTGACCGCTGGCGCCGCGTGAGGACTTGGCGCGCGCCTTGCCGCCCTTCTTGCCACCCAACGCGCAAATTCGTGCGCTTCCAGCGGGGCTTCCTTGGCAACCGGCCGAACATCCTCAACCTACCCGGTGAGAATATCTCCGATCAGCTTCCCGCGTTCGATCTCGGTTGGGCGTTTGAGGCGCTTGGTCATTTTTGGCGCCTTGCCAGCCGCTTCGCGCCGCGCACAAGAACGGCAACCGCGAGTTTCGCGGCCCCTCCAATCTTGCGGTGCGCCTCGTCGTGAAGGTTGCGAAGGGCTTTAAATCGGGTGCCTATCTTGGTCATGCTCGCAATATGCCATTGGGCACGGCAGGATGCGAGCGGCGCTTATGGGCGCGGAATTTCAAACTGTACCACTTATCATCCGGAGGAAACTTCGCCGGAGCGCTGCGCCGTCACCAGCGGCCGCGTGCGGCGCCAGACCTCCCAGGCCGTGGCGCTGACCATGCCGAAGGCGAAGAACAGCATCGCGTCGGTATAGAGAACGAGATTGGCGCTGGGCACTTTGCCCGCCATCGCGGTCTGCGAGCCTGCGCCCATCCACTGGTTCAACCCGAAGCGCACCAGGAAGACGCCGAAGAACAGGATCAGCGCGACGGGCGAGGCCTTGCTCATCACCGCGCCGGTTTCCGGATCGATCGAAAACTCCTGATGCAGAGCGCGCAGATATCCGAGTCCCGCGCCGATGGCGGCGGCACCGATATAAAGCGGAATCGCAAACGGGCTCGAGAGCGGATTTCCGAGCAGCGGATTGGCGAACACCGCGGCCATTCCCACCAGCACATAGAGCGGTCCGGTCCAAAGCCGGTTCGGCTTGATCTTGCGCGGCTTGGAGGCACGCGCGAGGCGCAATGCGATGAGCGCCACCACGATCAGCGGCACGATATAGGGGAGATATTGCCTGGGCATGGACCCTTCTTAGCGCTGCACGGCATCCGACGGAAGCCGTTAACCCCTGATCAACCACGTTGGCAATGCCGCGATGGAACCCGGAAACGAAATCGCGTGCTGCCGGTTTCATCTGCCGAGGGAGGACCAGCGGGGAAGACAACAACAAGACGGAGTTTTCAGCATGGCACACGACGGACGAATGACCCCGGACTATGTGGTCGGACCCGATGGACGCAGCCTCACCCTTGCCGATCTGCCCAAACCGCGCTCGACGCGCTGGGTGTGGCGGCGCAAGGCGGAGGTCGTGGCCGCGGTGCAGGGCGGACTGATCAGTCTCGACGAAGCCTGCGAGCGCTATGCGCTGTCGATCGAGGAATATCTCTCCTGGGAGCACGCCCTGGCGCATCACGGCGTGCCGGCCCTGCGCGCGACGCATGTGCAGGAATACCGCGGGCATCATTGAGGCAGAATGCGCGCGGGAGGGCTGATCCAAATTCAGCCAGGGGCGCGCATCAATCCTTTTCGTCGCCGCGCACCGGCGCCTTTGCGGGCGCCCGGCCGAGATAAAATAGCATGTCCTTGGGCTTTGCTTTCCCGGCGCGATTTTTGAAAAATTCGGCCGCAAGTTCAACCGCACCCACTTTTTGCGCGACCGCGGCGGCAATCCACTGATTGAGGGAAACCCCGTCCTCCTTCGCCAGCCTTGCAGCGGCGGACTTGATCGAAACCGGAAGCTTGAGCGGATAGGTTGCCTTGCTCATGTCATGCCCTTTTCAATGCGACCGATGGCGGCAGCGCCATCCTAACCTCAAGATGAGATCGCAGCACGGTTCGATCAGTCCGTCTCCTTCGGCAGCACCGGCACGCCTTCGGCGAAGGCGCGCGCGGCCGAGACGAACTCGCTCGGCATCATCACCACCGTCATGGTGTTCTGTTCGGCGCCGATCTCGGTCAGCATCTGCATGCGGCGCAGTTCGAGAGAGGCCGGCGTCTTCATCAATTCCTCGGCGCCTTCGCGCAGCTTGAGCGCGGCCTCGTGCTCGGCCTCGGCCTTGATGATGCGGGCCCGCTTCTCGCGCAGCGCCTCGGCTTCCTGCGCCATGGCGCGCTGCATCGAGGCCGGAATCTCGACGTTCTTCATCTCGACGTTCTGGATCTCGACGCCCCAGGCCTCGGTGACCTGATCGACGCGGTCCTTGATGAAGCCGGCGAGCTTCTCGCGTTCCTTCAGAACGTCGTCGAGCGAATGCTGGCCGATGATGTTGCGCAGGGTCGTCAGCGCCACCTGGATCACCGCATTGCGCACGTTCTGCACCTCGATGATGGCGAGGTCGGGCTTGACGATGCGGTACCAGATCACGGCGTTGGCCTTCACGGGCACGTTGTCGCGCGTCATCGCTTCCTGCTGCTCGACGCCGTCGGTGAAGACGCGCATGTCGACCTTCATCGCTTTCTCGATGCCGAGCGGAACGATCCAGATCAGCCCGGGCCCGCGGATGTCGATGTAGCGGCCGAAGCGGAACACCAGCGCGCGCTCGTATTGCTGCACCACGCGAAAGCCGGTGAGGGCCAGAACAGCGGCGAGCGCCAGAAGCGCCCAAGCAAGCGGAAACATCGAAGCCTCCGAATCGTGTCTCACATAAGATAGGCTCGCCTGGGCGCGGAATTAAGGCTGCCGCGTCACGCGGATTTGTGCGGCGGCGGACGCGCAAAGCGCATAGATTGGAGCGGTTTTCCGGGGGAAATGCATGAAAATCCGTGCCGTATTCGCTGCCGCTCTGTTCGCGCTCCTCGCCGCCGGTCCGGCACCGGCGGCAACGCCCTCGCCGGCGATCGCCGATGCGGTCGCCGATCCGTACCGGCCCAAAGCCGACCGCGACGCCGACGTCTTGCGCAAGCCGGCCGCGACGCTCGCCTTCTCCGGCGTGAGACGCGGCATGGTGGTGGCCGAGTTCCTGCCCGGCGGCGGCTATTACACCCGCATGCTGAGCGACATCGTCGGGCCGAAGGGCAAGATCTACGCGCTCGAGACCACGCGCTGGGGACAGGCCAACATCGATGCGACCAAGGCAGTGCTGAACGAGCCGGGACATCGCAACGTGGTGTTCGATGCCTCGCCTTTCGGCGAATTCAACCTGCCGGAAAAAGTCGACATCTTCTGGACCACGCTCAACTATCACGACCTGCACATCGCCAAATACGGCGTCGTCGACATGGCGAAGTTCAACCGCCACGTCTTCGAGAGTCTGAAGCCCGGCGGCCTCTATTTCATCACCGACCACGTCGCCAACAAGGGCACGACGGATGCGCAGATCGCCGATCTCCATCGCATCGACAAGGCGGTGCTGATCCGCGAAGTGACGGCGGCCGGATTCAAGCTGGTGGGCGAAAGCCGCGCCCTCGCCAACCCCGCCGACGACCACACCGCCACGGTGTTCGACAAATCCATCCGCGGCCACACCGACCAGATGATGCTGAGGTTCAGGCGAGCCAGCTAGATTTGAAAGGCGCGCGGCCAAAACCTGCAATGAATTCCCAATTTCAAAGGGAGAGAGACAGCGGCCAATTCAATTTCAACGAAAGTATAGTTAAATATTTCGTTTCGAATCATTCCGGAGCAACCCGGTGCGGGGCTATTTTAGAATTGCGTTTCGAAAGTGGAGCCGTACCGAACTTTGGTCTGGCGCGCTCAACATTTTGGCTTTGGCTTTGACAATCGTTGCAAACTTCGAGTCGAACGCTCGCGTACCGACGATTCTCGTCCTTGCATCGATAAGTCTGGGATCACTGGTCTGGCTGGCTGTCCTACGTTCCAGGAATTCGTTTGTTCTTCGAGGCTACAATGAAGTGCTCTCGTTCTTGGAACGCTTGGCCGAGTCGGCGAGATTTAGCGTTTGGACTGCACGAACGCATCTTGGTGATGGAGCGCGCGAACAACGCTACTTCGAAATCATCCGCCAGAAGCTGATCGAGCCCCAAGGTCTCGAGGACTTTCGAAGAATCGTGCGGCTCTCGCCGTCTGCGCAGGACCATGTGAAGTGACTCGTCGACAATCTCAGCCGTCAGCCCGGAGTATCCGTCTACGCCTATGACAGTGGAGGTCCGCAATTCGATTTTGCAATTGTCGATTCAGACGTGGCCGTAATAGGCTTTCCAATGGAAGGTGGTCGCGGGAATGTGGGAGCCGTCGTAATCCGGCAGCGTAGTGCCGTTCGCGGCGTTGAACAGGTGTTCACCGCACTCATGAAGGAATGCGAGCTGTTGTTCGAAGGCCGCGATAAACTGCCGGACGACGAGCATGTCAGTCTCCGTTCCCATATCTTGGCACGAGTGCCAGATTAGATATTGCCTAGCAAAGGACCGTCGATTTGCCGAAAATGCGCCTGCTCCCCGCACTCCTCATCCTCGGCGCCGCCGTCACCGCCTTCTACTGGTGGAGCTATTTCACCGGCGGCGACGTGATGGTGAGCCACGCGCGCTGGTACACCGCATTCGAGTCGAGCTTTCCCGTCGCCGACGGATGGATGGCGGTGTGGATGTTCGTGGCGGGCGTGGGGCTGTGGCGCGGAACGGCATGGGGCGCGCGCGCCGGATTGCTCGCGGGCTCGGCGCTGGTCTATCTCGCCGCCATGGACATCACCTTCGACGTCGAGAACGGAATGTATGCGCTCGCCGGAGCGAACGACGCGATGAAGTTCGAGATCTTTATCAATGCGACAACGCTGATCCTGGGTGCATGGACGATTGTGGCGTGTTGGCGAAAATTTCCTTAATCGTCATGGCCGCCCCTGTGGCGGCCACCCATAACCACGGTCTGGCACCGTGAGTATGGGTGGCCGGGACAAGCCCGGCCATGACGATTTGAATGAAGATTGGAAGGGGATCGCTATTTAGTCCGCTTCACCGCCGCCCGCTCCGCCTCCGGCAGCGCGGCGAGCAGCGATGCCACGCTCTCCCCCGTCACGGGATGCCGCCAGTTGGGCGCGACGTCGGCCAGCGGCACCAGGACGAAGGCGCGCGCGGTCATGCGCGGGTGGGGCAGGACCGGCGGCCCCTGCTCCACCCGTCCCTCATAGTCCAGGATATCGAGATCGAGAGTCCGCGGCGCATTGGCGGCGGAACGCTCGCGCCCGAAATGCGTTTCCGTCTGTTGGAGCGTCGCCAAGAGATCGGCGGGTGAGAGTTTCGTCTCGATGACGGCCGCGGCGTTGACGAATTCCGGCTCGCGCGGATCGGGCCATGCCGGCGTGCGGTACAAAGGTGACAGGCGCGCAACGCGCACGCCATTTTGTGCAAGAGCCTGGAGCGCGGCGCGCAGCGTCGCCCGCGGCGGGCCGGCCCGCGACGGCAGATTGGCGCCCAATGCGATCGCGATCATCCTGCGCTCAAGAAAATTTGCCGCGCGAAAGCCTTGCGCCGCGTCGGCGAATGACTAGAAAGAGTTGAAAGGCTACGGGGTGTTTGCCCGCGCTGCCGCTAAGTTTGATGGAGGCCATTATGCTGTTTTACCCCCAGGAAAAACTCGCCATTTTCATCGACGGCGCCAATCTCTACGGCGCCGCGAAGGGACTGCAGTTCGACATCGACTACAAGCGCCTGCTGGAACTCTTCGCGCGCAAGGGCATCCTGGTGCGCGCATTCTACTATACGGCGGTTGCGGAAGATCAGGAATTCTCGCCGCTGCGCCCGCTGGTCGACTGGCTCGACTATAACGGCTTCAGCGTGGTGACCAAGCCGCTCAAGGAGTTCACCGACGCGCAGGGCCGCCGCCGCGTGAAGGGCAACATGGACATCGAGCTCGCCATCGACGTGATGGAGATGGCCGATCAGGTCGACCATATCGTCATCTTTTCCGGCGACGGCGATTTCCGCCGCCTGGTCGAAGCGGCGCAGCGCAAGGGCCGCCGCGTCAGCGTGGTCTCGACCATCCGCACCCAGCCGCCCATGGTCGCCGACGATCTCAGGCGCCAGGCCGACAACTTCATCGAGCTGGAAGAGCTCAAGCCGATGATCATGCGCGAGGGCGGCCCGCGCGCGCAGAACGCGCAGAACGCCTACGCGCAGGCGTGAGCGCGGCCGAGGCGCCGCGCGACTGTCCGCTCTGTCCCAGGCTCGCGGAGTTTCGCGCGGAGAACCGCAAGGCTTATCCGGATTACTTCAACGACCCGGTGCCGAGCTTCGTCGGCAGCGATGTGCGCCTGCTGATCGTGGGGCTGGCGCCGGGATTGCACGGCGCCAACCGCACCGGGCGGCCCTTCACCGGCGATTGGGCCGGCGATCTCTTGTACGCGACCCTGCTGCGCCACGGGCTTGCGCGCGGCATCTATGGCGAGCGCGCGGATGACGGTTTGCGGCTCGTCGATTGCGCGATCACCAACGCCGTGCGCTGCGTGCCGCCGGAAAACAAGCCCTTGCCCGCGGAGATCAAGACCTGCCGCCGGTTCCTCGGCGCGCGCATCGCCTCGTTCCCGCATCTGCGCGCCATCCTGGCGCTGGGCAGAATAGCGCATGACAGCGTCTGCGATGCGCTGCAGGCGAAGAAATCGGCGAACCCGTTCAAGCACGGCGCGCAATACGATCTGAAACCCGTCGCATTGATCGCGAGCTATCACTGCTCGCGCTACAACACCAACACCGGCGTTCTGACCGAGAAGATGTTTGACGCGGTGGTGAAACAGGCCAAGCTCGCCGCGATGCCGGCGCTGTAGACACTCAGGAGGAATACCTCTCCTCCCGCCACGGATCGCCTTCGTTGTGATAGCCGCGGACTTCCCAGAAGCCGGGACGGTCCTCGGCCGCGAATTCGATCCGCGTCACCCATTTTGCGCTTTTCCAGAAATACCAATCCGGGATGACGACGCGCACCGGCCCGCCATGTTCGCGCGGGATCGGCATTCCCTCCCACGAATGCGCCAGCAGCACGTTGTCGTCGGCGAAGACTGGCAGCGTCACGTTGGTGGTGTAGCCGTCATAGGCATGGAACAGCACGTGCCGTGCTTCGGACTTGGGCTTGACGAGGTCGAGCAGCGTGCGGCTCGACACCCCGCGCCAATGGTTGTCGAAGCGGCTCCAGGCCGTGACGCAATGGATGTCGCTCGTGAAATCCTGCTGCGGCAGCGCGTGGAATTGTTCGAGTGCGAACACCTGCGGGTTCTCAACGGCGCCCAAGACCCGCAGCCGCCAGTTCTCCGGCTTCACGTCGGGCTGGACGCCGAGATCGAGCACCGGCCAGTTCTTCACTTCCTTCTGGCCCGGCGGCAGGCGGTTGACATGCCCCATGTCCGGCCGGCCGGTGATCAGCCTGCCCTCCTGCGCCCATTTCTCCTTGGAGCGGACGAGCTTGTCCTTGATCTGGCCGATCAGCGAGGGTTTGCCGTCGTCGCTCATGCTTCGCCCACTCCAACCGAGACAAAGCTCCTGATCGCCGCTCGGCCGAACGGAGTATGCGCGTGATCTGCATCACGGCGTGGAGCCGGTCAAGGACGCTACCAAAACCGAAGCAGCGTTGATGCTGCGCATTTGAAGGGAAGAGAAACCATGACTCTACAATGCCGCAATACGATTCTGAATGCGATCCTGGCTTTGTCGCTTTCCGGGGGCGCTGCATTCGCCGCGGACTGCACGCCGACCTGGAAGCCATTGCGCGACGCGCGCGTGATTTCGACTTCTGAGCTGGTGAACCTGCAACACCCCGGCCCCGGCGGCGACACCACCTATATTGGGGTCGTTTCAAACCCGAGCCGGCCCAGCTTGCGCGTTCAGTTCGGGTATATCCACCCGCAATTTCCGAAGGAACTGCAGGATCCCCACGCGGGCACGATGGGCCAATGCGTCGAGTTCCACTTTGCGCAAAACGCCGTCGAGGGCGGTGCATCGCTCGGCGCGAAGATCGAGGACTGGTCCGACGGCGACGAAGCCACAATCACGATCTGGCGGAAGTAACAGTCCCGTCGCAGTTGCGGCCGTTGCCGCGGCCGGGGTGGTGCGTCGATTGCCGGGCAGAAGCGGCTGAGATCGTCGCCCACCCTTCGCCCGCGACAGCCGCCCCCATTTCTCGCCGGTGGTTCCGAAATTCGCCAAACAGCCTCTATCGAGTGGGAATTTGGGCGCATTGCAGACTTGACAGAGGCCGTTTGTTCCTATTTTGTTCTCCTCTACTAGAGGAGAGACGAAATGCAACAGAGACGCGAACAATGGAAGAAATTGTTTGAAAACAAGACGGTAGACGAGCTGAAGGCGATGCGGCCGCCATCTGAGCTGGATGCCGCTTCCTGGAAGGTGTGGCTGGCGGATCGCGAGGCTGCGTTAGCCCGGCTGAGTGCGGACGAGACCGAGCCGCCCGCAGACGCCGACGAAGAGCGGAAATCCGATCCTCTGATCGACACCGCGGAAAGGCTCGCCAGGCAGGCAGAAAGGGCTGAGAGACATTGCGATGCGCTGGAATCGCCCAAGTACCGCAATCCTCCGGATTGGAAATCGGGGCCGGTCCTGCCGAAGCGGCCCTTGCTCGCCATTCCCCAAGGAAGCGCCGCGGAGCTGCTCGAACGGCAGATCGCCACCTGCGCCGCGCTGATCGGGGACTTGGCGGACTACATTGCCAATCCGGGAACTTCGCCCGAAATGTGCTTTCCCTTCATGGACCGCATGTCGACGCTGCTCGGAGCCAGTGCGTCGGCAGCGCGCGTGGTCGGGCAATTGCGCGGCATCGCCGCCGAGACGAAGCAGACTTTCGTCACCCGCAAAGAGGGGAAGAGGGAGGGGGGAGTCCCGGAATCGTGAAATCAATTCTCAAGGCGTTGCGGCCCGAAGAAGTCTGGCAACCACGCGTGGGAGCGCCGCTCGGCAACCGCAATGCCCTCAAGACCGGGGCCCACACCAGCGAAGCGCGCGCCCTGCGCAAGAACGTCGCTTATATACGACGTCGGATGAAAGCGCTGACGGCACGCGCGGAGGAAGAACTAAGGGGGCGAATGGCGAATAGCGAACAAGGAGTAACGAATGGTGAGCAGTGAGTCGCCGCGCAGTCTCATATTCCCCATTCGCTATTCGCAATTCGCTATTCGCTTTACCCCTTCGCCCGCATCAGCCGCGCCTTGTCGCGCTGCCAGTCGCGCTTCTTCTCGGTCTCGCGCTTGTCGTGGAGCTTCTTGCCCTTGGCGATGCCGAGCTCGATCTTGGCGATGCCCTTGGGATTGAAATAGAGCTTGAGCGGCACCAAGGTCATGCCTTCGCGCTGGATCGCGGCGGCGAGCTTGTTGGCCTCGCGCTTGTGGACGAGCAGTTTGCGCTGCCGGCGCGGCTCATGATTGAAGCGGCTGGCTTGCGTGTATTCGGGAATGTAGGCGTTGACGAGGTAGAGCTCGCCGTCCTTCGCATAGGCATAGGATTCGGCAATCGTCGAACGCCCGCTGCGCAGCGACTTGACCTCCGAGCCATAGAGCATGATCCCCGCCTCGAGCGTGTCCTCGATGGCATAGGAAAAGCGCGCCTTGCGGTTGTCGGCGACGATTTTCTTTTCCGGATCGGCTTTCTTGGCCATGTCGGAATGGTTTTCCTATGCGGCCAAGAAATTCTCAACCCATTGCCCGTCGGAAAGTGGACAATCAAGTTGGAAGATCAAGCGCCATGATCGGTGCCGCCCGGATGGGTTCTGCATTGTCTTTTGAGTACTGAGAATGCTCGACTTTGTCGCCGATCCCTGCCTCTATCATATCAAGTCGTCATTGCCCGTCCGCACGCTGTCGCTTCGGACTGTCCGGGCAACCCATTTTCCAGAGCAGCAAATATGGGTCGCCCGCATAAAGCGGGCGATGACGATCTGGACCACAATAAGTGCCGAATGTGATGCTGTCGATGAGGTGCGCTCAGAGCAATCCCGCCACGGCCATCGCGGTCTTGACCTTCTGCCGCGCCGCGTCGGAGGCGGGAACCAGCGGCAGGCGCACTTCGTCACTGCAGATGCCGAGCAGCGAGCCGGCATATTTCACCGGCGCAGGGCTGGGTTCGACGAACAGCGCGTCGTGCAGCGGCATCATCCGCTCCTGGAGCGCAAGCGCGGTGTCCCATGCGCTCTGCATGCAGGCGTCCTGGAAGTCGGCGCAGAGCCTGGGGGCGACATTGGCGGTGACGGAGATGCAGCCGTGACCGCCCTGCACCATGTAGCCCAAGGTCGTCGAATCCTCGCCCGACAGCATGCGCCAGTCGTGACCGCAGGCGATGCGCTCGCGGATCGGCCGTGCCAAGTTCGCCGTCGCATCCTTCACGCCGATCACCTTGGAAAGCTTCGCCAGCCGCCCCATCGTCTCGACCGAAATCTCGATCACGGCGCGGCCCGGGATGTTGTAGACCAGGATCGGAATGTCCACCGCCTCGGCAATCGCGGCGTAGTGCCGGAAAAGCCCCTCCTGGGACGGCTTGTTGTAATAGCCGGTGACCGAGAGCACCGCGTCCGCGCCGACCTCTTTGGCATGACGCGTCAGCGAGATCGCTTCGGCGGTCGCATTCGAGCCCGCGCCCGCGATCACCGGCACGCGGCCGCGCGCCTCCTCGACGCAGATCTCCACCACGCGCATGTGTTCTTCGTGGCTCAAGGTCGGCGACTCGCCCGTCGTTCCGCAGGGCACGAGCCCGTGACTGCCCTGTTCGATCTGCCAATTGACCAGCTTGCGAAAAGCCGCCTCGTCCACCCTGCCGTCCTTCATCGGCGTGATCAGCGCCGGAATCGACCCTCTTATGCGTTCGCGGACGGAAGACATGACGCGGCTTTCCAATACGATGCCGAAAGGTACAGGTCCGTCCCCGAGAGGAGCAAGTGCATGGCCCTGGAAATGCGCCCGAAATGCGAGCGCTGCGGCAGCGGTCTCGGCCCCGACAGTCCCGAGGCGCGCATCTGCAGCTTCGAGTGCACCTTCTGCGCCGCCTGCACCGACGCGCTGGCGGGGCGCTGTCCCAATTGCGGAGGGGAACTGGTGCGACGCCCGCGGCGAATTGCACGCACCTCTCAAAGCGCGGTGGAAGCCGGTTCGCAACGCCGCTAAGCTTGCAGACATGGCACTTCGAAAATCGATCCTTGTCGCTGCGGCGGTGATTTTCTGCGGTGCGCAGGCTCCCTCCCTGCCGACCGGACTGACGCAGAACGGCACCATCGTCATGATGCAGCCGATCCAGGACGGCTCGGAAAGCGGTCTGGCGGACAGCGGCGAACGCCACGCCGGACGCGCCTTCCTGAGCCCGGCCGATCACGACCTCTTCATGCGCGCCTTCGACGCCGCCGATCATGGCGACTGGACGGCCGCCCGGGCGCTGGCGGCGCAGGGCCGTGACTCCGCCGCCAAATCGCTTGTCCAGTGGCGCTACGACCTCGACAAGAACAGCGGCGCGCGCTTCGACGATATCAACGCCTTCTTGCGGGCAAATCCCGACTGGCCGATGCGCGACACGCTCTACGCCCGGGCAGAGGCCGTGCTCGACCTCAACATGACGGCGGCGCAGGTCGTGGCGTGGTTCGGCAGCCGTCAGCCTGCGAGCGGCATCGGCAAGATCCGCCTGGGTGAAGCGCTGATCGCGACCGGTCATGCCAACGCGGGCCGCGATATGATCCGCGACGCCTGGATCAAGTACAGCTTCGAACCGGATCAGGAGCTCGCCATCGTCCAGAAGGACGGCTCGCTGTTCACTCCGGAGATCGACCGGCAGCGCCTGAACAATCTTCTGTGGCGCGAAGATGTGCCCAGTGCCAAGCGCGAACTGGCGCGCACGACGATCGAGGCGCAGGAACTGGCGCACACGCGCCTCCTGCTGCGCACGAACCCGAGTGCCGGAGAGCGCGAAGCTCAAAGCCTGTCCGCCGATCTCGCCTCCGATGCCGATCTGCTCTTCGACCGCGCCCGCACCGCGCGGCGCGCCGGAGACAATGCCCAGGCGGAGCAATTGATGCTGCGCGCGCTGACATCGACCACCCGCGACAACTCGCCCAAGCTGTGGGCCGAGACCAACATCATCGCCCGCGAAGCCCTGAAGGACGGCGACTACCGCACCGCGTACAAGCTGGTCGATCATTGCGGCATGACCTCCGACGAGGCGCTGTCGGAATGCGAGTTCATGGCCGGCTGGATCGCCTTGCGCTTCCTCAAGGATGCCAAGACCGCGCTGCCGCATTTCCAGAAGCTCGAAGCCAACGTTTCGCGGCCGATCAGCGTGGCGCGCGCGCATTATTGGGAAGGCCGCAGCTATGAAGCGCTGGGCGACGATGCCAGCGCCTGGCAGCAATACCGTCGCGCCGCCAAGGAGCCGACGACCTTCTATGGCCAGATCGCGCTGGCCCGCATCGATGCCGCCCCCGTGCTGCACGTCGCCGACACGCCGGTCGCGATCGGAGGCAAGGGGGAGTTCGAGCAGGACGATCTTGTCCATGTCATGCGCGTGCTCGCCGATCTGGGGAGGGTCAGCCTGTTGCGCAGCTTCGCGCTGCACGACGCCGAGCTGCACCCCGAACCCAAGCAGATGGCGCTGCTCAGCCAGACCCTGGTCGAAATCGGCTTCCGCGAGGTCGCCGTTCGGGTCGCCAAGCAGGCGAGCTATGCCGACATCCTCTATCTGCCCTTCACCCATCCGGTGATCGACGTCCCTGCATACCGGGGGCCGGGCAGCGCGCCCGAAACCGCGCTGGTGCTCGGCCTCATCCGGCAGGAAACGGAGTTCGATCCCACATCGGTGAGCGCTCCGGGCGCACGCGGCCTGATGCAGGTGATGCCGGGAGAGGCACGGCACAATGCCAGCGTCGCAGGCCTGCCCTACCGTCCCAACGATCTGGACGATCCTGCCTACAACATGCAGCTCGGCATGACGGAATTCGCCGGCTATCTGAGCGACTGGGGGGGGTCTTTGGTGCTCGCCGCCGCGGCTTACAATGCCGGGCCGAACAACGTGAAGAGGTGGCTGAACGCGAACGGCGATCCGCGCAGCCCCGCCTGCGATCCGATCGACTGGATCGAACAAATTCCCTTCAACGAGACGCGAAATTATGTGCAGCGGGTAATCGAGAACACGCAGATCTATCGCAACCGGCTCGCCGGGCGCGACCTGCCGCTCAAGATCTTGGCGGATCTCTATGCGCCGAACCCGCCGCCGAACAATGTGCTGAAATACACGCCGCCGCCGGCAGTGAGCGTCCCCGTGCCGCAACCCAAGCCGAAGACGTCGTCGTGAAGAACGGCCCGTGCCACAGTCGGTTTCCACCCTCCCCTTGAGGGAGGGTCGAAAAATTCGAGCGACGCACAGCGGCGCGATGAATTTTTCGGGGAGGGGTCACGGCGCCGGCGCAAAATCCCCTCCCCGAAATTTCTGCGCTCGCTTCGCTCGCTGCGAAATTTCGACCCTCCCTCAAGGGGAGGGTGGGGTTATGGACTTGGTGGCCGCACCGGGTGAGATCAGTGAAACACCCGCAGCCACTCGCGCGCCAGGCGTTGCGCCTCCGCGATCTGCGCACCGTTCATTTCGCCGGAAATCTGGGCACGCCAGCGCTTGGCTTCCTCCACGCCGCGCATGGCGGCGAGGTTGAACCATTTGTGCGCGGCGACGAAATCCACGCCCACGCCCTGCCCCGTCGAATAGGCGAGTCCGAGATTGTAGAGCGCATCCGCGCGCCCGTTCTTGGCGTCGCTTTCGAACTGCGTCAGCGTATCGATATCTATGCACGCCATCGCGCCATCTCCCCACTCAAGCGCACGGATCGTGAAACGGAAGAAGCTAAGGCGCAGTTAACGGCCCGAAAGCTTGATGGGTAAGTAGGATTGATGCGTAAGTAGGCATACGCAGCTGCAGGCCGCAGAACGCGCCGGCGATAAGAAATCGGTAAGGAATTACGGGCGCGCGCGCTGGCCGAAGAGGATGCGCCGTGCCTCTTCCTGCGCCTTGGGGTCGTTGTTCTGCTGCTCGCGCAGCTCGCGGCCCAAGGCAAATCCGCGTTCGACCGCCGGACGTTTGCCGATCCTGTCGCGCCACGCCTTCACATGGGGAAATTCGCGGCCGAGGTCGTGCATGCGCGAGGCGCCGATCACCCAGCCCCAGCAGGCCATGTCGGCGATGGAATAGTCTCCAGCCAGGTATTCGCGCGCGGCCAGCCGTTTGTTCATCACCCCGAGCAGGCGATGGACTTCGTCGACATAGCGCTTGCGGGCGTAGTCGTTGCCTTCGCGCGCGTAGTTGAGAAAATGGTTGGCCTGCCCTGTCATGGGGCCCAGACCCGCCATCTGCCAGAACAGCCACTCGTCGACTGCCACCCGGGCACGCTCGTCTCTCGGATAGAACTTGCCCGTTTTGCGGCCGAGATATTGCAGGATCGCACCCGACTCGAAGACCGAGATCGGCTTGCCGCCCGGGCCGTCCGGATCGACGATGGCCGGCATGCGGTTGTTGGGAGAGATCGCGAGGAATTCGGGCTCGAACTGTTCGCCGCGGCCGATATTGACCGGCACCATGACGTAAGGCAGCCCGCACTCCTCCAGCATGATGCTGATCTTCCAGCCGTTCGGCGTCGGCCAGTAATAGAGCTGGATGGCTTGGGATTTCGGGGGTTTCGGCTCGGCTGACGGCGCGGGCTTTGCCGACGTGACCTTGGCTTTCGCTGCCGTCTTCTTCGGGGCGGGCTTGGCCGCGGCCTTCCTGGCTGCTTTCGCTTTCCGGGACGCCGCGGCCTTTGCCTTCGCCATCGGTGACTCCTAATTCATCGAACCGGAGCAACCGTGAACGTGTGCGTTGATCGAGTCAACGCGGAGGCTTATTTCCTCTTCTTCTTCGCCTTCTTGGCCTTCCGCTTCGCGGGCGCCTTCTTGGCTTTCTTTCTCTTCGCTGTCATTGGCATGTGAAACGACTCCTTTATCGCTCGTTCGGGTGTCGCGAATCGCGCCCCCCAAAACGCGAACAATATGAGTGACTTGCGCGCAATTTGGCAATATCCGGCCGCCCCCGCCTTAAAACGCGATTTCGCGGTGCGTTGGAAAAGCCTTGTTTTCCAATGTTTTTTCATATCGTCAGTAAACGGAGCTTTTTGGGACGATTTTTCTTGCGCCGACCGAAAATTCCTGCAAATGCGCGAATCACCCCTCTTCGGGCAATCCGAGTCGCGTCTTGAGGATGGCGTTCACCGCCTGCGGATTGGCCTTGCCGCCGGTCTGTTTCATCACCTGACCGACGAACCAGCCGGCGAGTTTCGGTTTCGCTTTCACTTCCTCGACTTTGTCGGGATGCGCGGCGATCACCGCATCGACCGCCTTCTCGATCGCCGACGTGTCGGTCACCTGCTTCAATCCGCGGCTCTCGACGAGCGCGCGCGGATCGCCGCCTTCGTTCCAGACGATGTCGCAAAGATCCTTGGCGATCTTGCCGCTGATGAGGTTGGCCGCGACCATCTGCACGATGGCGCTGTTGGCCTTCGCGGGTATCGGGCCTTCCGCGATGCTGAGGCCCGCCTTGTTGAGGCGGCCGAAATACTCGTTGTTCAGCCAGTTGGCCGCCGCTTTGGCGTCCGCGCCGTCCTTGAGCATCTCTTCGAAATAGTCGGCGATCTCGCGCTCGGCCACGAGCACGGAGGCGTCGTAGGCCGAAAGCCCAAGCGCCATGAACCGCGCCTTCTTCTCGTCGGGGAGCTCGGGCAGCGACGCCGCGATCTCGTTCACCCAGGCCTCGTCGAGCACCAGCGGCAACAGATCGGGGTCGGGGAAATAGCGGTAGTCGTGCGCCTCTTCCTTGGAGCGCATGGAGCGGGTCTCGCCGGCCCGCGAGTCGAACAGGCGCGTTTCCTGGCGGATGGTTCCGCCGCCCTCGATGATCTCGATCTGGCGCCGCGCCTCGTATTCCACCGCCTGGGCGATGAAGCGCACCGAATTGACGTTCTTGATCTCGCAGCGCGTGCCGAGCGCCGCACCGGGCTTGCGCACCGAGACGTTGACGTCGGCGCGCATCGAGCCTTCGTCCATGTTGCCGTCGCAGGTGCCGAGATAGCGCACGATGGCGCGCAGTTTCTTGAGGAACGCCGCCGCCTCGTCGGCCGAGCGCATGTCGGGCCGGGTCACGATTTCCATCAGCGCCACCCCGGCGCGGTTGAGATCGACATAGGAATGATCGGGATGCTGGTCGTGCAGGCTCTTGCCCGCGTCCTGCTCCAGATGCAGCCGCTCGATGCCGACGCGCGCCGTCTCGCCGTTGTCGAGATCGATCGTGACCTCGCCTTCACCGACGATCGGGTTCTTGTACTGCGAGATCTGATAACCGGCCGGAAGGTCGGGATAGAAATAGTTCTTGCGGTCGAAGATCGAGGTGAGATTGATCTTGGCTTTCAGTCCCAGCCCCGTGCGCACCGCCTGCTCGACGCACTTCCTGTTGATCACCGGCAGCATTCCGGGCATCGCCGCGTCGACGAAACTGACCTGACTGTTCGGCTCGGCGCCGAAGGCGGTCGAGGCGCCGGAGAACAGCTTGGCGTTCGAGAGCACCTGGGCATGGACTTCCATGCCGATGACGATCTCCCATTCGCCGGTTTCACCCTTCAGCAGCTTGGACGCGCGCGTGTTCATGCCGTCCTCCACCAAGGCTGCGGCTTGGCCTTGAAACCCGCGGCGATTTCGATGGCGCGGCCCACGCGCAGCACCGTCGCCTCGTCGAAGGCCTTGCCGATCACCTGAAGCCCGAGCGGCAAGCCGTCCGCCGTCAAACCCGCAGGCACCGAAATCGCCGGCAAACCGGCCAGGTTCACGGTCACGGTGAAGACATCGTTCAGGTACATCGACACCGGGTCGGCCGTTTTGGCGCCGACGGCGAAAGCCGGGCCCGGCGTGGCCGGCGTCAGCAGCACGTCGCACTTCTTGTAGGCTTCGGTGAAGTCGTTCGCGATTAGGGTGCGCAGCTTCTGGGCCCGGATGTAATAGGCGTCGTAATAGCCCGAAGAGAGCACATAGGTGCCGATCAGGATGCGACGCTGCACCTCGCGGCCGAAGCCTTCGGCGCGGCTTTTTTCGTACAGGTCGGTGATGTCGTGCTGACCCTTGGCCCGGTGGCCGAAGCGCACGCCGTCGTAGCGGGCAAGGTTGGACGAGGCCTCCGCCGGCGCGACGATATAATAAGTGGGCAGCGCGTATTTGGTGTGCGGCAGCGAGACCTCGACGATCTCCGCGCCCTGCGCCTTCATCCAGGCCACGCCCTCGGCCCAGAGCGCGTCGATCTCCGGCGGCGCGCCGTCGATGCGGTATTCCTTGGGGATGCCGATGCGCAGGCCTTTCACGCCGCGTTCCAGATCGGCTTCGTAGTCCGGCACGGGGACGTCGACGCTGGTGGAGTCCTTGGGATCGACGCTCGCCATGCCGCGCAGCAGCAGCGCCGCGTCGCGCACCGTGCGCGTCATCGGCCCGGCCTGATCGAGCGAGGAGGCAAACGCGACGATGCCGTAGCGCGAGCAGCGGCCATAGGTGGGCTTGAGACCGACGATGCCCGCGACCGCCGCCGGCTGGCGGATCGAGCCGCCGGTATCCGTGCCGGTCGCGGCCAGACACGCTTGCGCCGCGACCGCCGCCGCCGATCCGCCGGACGATCCGCCGGGAACCAACTTCTCGTTCGAATTGCGCGAGCGCCAGGGATTGAATACCGGTCCGAAATGGCTGGTCTCGTTGGACGAGCCCATCGCGAACTCGTCCATGTTGGTCTTGCCCAGCATCACCGCGCCGGCGTCCCACAGGTTTTGCGAGACGGTCGACTCGTACGGCGGCACGAAATTGGACAGAATGTGGCTGCCCGCCGTCGTGCGCACGCCTTTCGTGCAGAACAGATCCTTGATCGCGAGCGGCAGGCCTTCGAGCAGCCGCCCGTCGCCCTTGGCGATCCGCATATCGCTGTCCTTTGCCATGGCGCGCGCACGATCCGGAGTCTCGGTGAGGAAGGCATTGAGCGGACGCGCGGATTCGACGGCGCCGATGAAGGCGTCCGTCAGTTCGACCGCGGAAATCTTCTTCGCGCGCAAGGCATCGCGCGCTTCGGCCAAGGTGAAATCGGTGAGCGCCGCGGCGGTCATTCGACGACCTTCGGCACGACGAAGAAATGATCCTCGCCCTCCGGCGCGTTCGCCATCAGCGCCTCCGCGGCGCCGCCTTCGGTCACCAAATCGTCGCGCATCTTGAGGTTCTGCTCCACGACGCTGGTCATCGGCGCGACGCCCGCGATATCGACTTCGTTCAATTGCTCGACCCAGCCCATGATGCCGTTCAGCTCCGCCGCCATGGGTTCGACCCGCGTCTCGTCGAGCGCGATGCGGGCCAGCTTGGCGATACGGCGTACGGTGTCCTTGTCGACGGACATGGGGCGGCTCATTGCGTTAGAATGGGCGTCTTGCTAGCAACCACGCGCCACGCTGGCAAGCCGACACGGGAGGGCCGGGTGTCGCTCGGGATCATCGCCATCGACCATCTCCAGATCGCTGTGCCGAAGGCGCTGGAGGAAGCCTGTTTGCGCTTCTACCGCGAGGATTTGGCGCTCCGGGAAATCGAGAAGCCCGAGGCGCTGAAGGCCCGCGGCGGCGCCTGGTTTCAGGTCGGCGCCATACAAATGCATATCGGGATCGACCCCGAGCCCAGCCCAAAAAGCAAGCGCCATGTCTGTTTCCTGGTCAGCGATCTGACGCGCGCGAAAGACGCCGTCCAGGCGCGCGGGGTGGCGATCGAGGACGAGGGAAAGGCGGAAGGCCTGATCCGCTTCTTCGTGCGCGACCCGGCCGGCAACCGCATCGAGATCGGGCAGCGGGTTTGAGCATCGTCGATATCACAGCGTTCAGGATTCCTCCCGGCGCGCGCCTGCTTGGGCTCGATCTCGGCGAGAAGACTATCGGCATTGCGCTGTCGGACACGCGGCTGACCGTGGCGACGGCGATGGAGACGTTGAAGCGCGGAAAGTTTTCCGCCGACGCCGACAAGCTCGCAGCCATCGTGGCCTCGCAAGGCGTGGGCGGGATCGTCATCGGCCTGCCGCTCAACATGGATGGCAGCGACAGTCCGGCGGCCCAGTCGGCGCGCGCCTTCGGCCGCAATCTCGCGAACCGGCTCGCGCTTCCCATCGTATTTTGGGACGAGCGGCTGTCGACAGTTGCCGTGACGCGGACCCTTCTCGAAGCCGATGCCTCGCGCAAGAAGCGCAGCGCCGTGGTGGACAAGGTGGCGGCGGCCTACATTCTTCAGGGCGCGCTCGAACGGTTGCGCGCGATGAGGGGCCAATGACGGACTCCGAGAAGATGCCTGCGCGGTTCCGCTGGCTGCCGCCGGGCCTGCGGCCCAAAGAGCCGATGAATTTGCGCCAGGAGCGCGTGTTTCTGCTCGTGGGCATCGCCGCGCTGTTCGCCGGGTACGACATGAGCATTTACGGCCTCGCGGCCAAGCGTATCCAGGTTTCGCTCCACATTCCCAATGACCAAATCGGCCTGACCATCACTTATTTCCGGCTGGCGACGATCGTGGCGATGCCGATCGTGGCGATGGCCGATCTCATCGGCCGGCGCCGCGTGCTGCTCGTCACGATCCTCGGACAAGGATTGCTCACCCTCGCCACCGCCTTCGCAGCCGACTACACGCAATTTGTCTGGCTGCAAATCCTCACCCGCGTCTTCGGCTATTGCGAAGAGATGCTGGTCTATGTCGCGATCGCGGAAGAAGTGGCGGCGGCCTCACGCGGCTGGTCGAATGGTGCGCTCTCAGCCATGTATTACACCGGCATCGGCGTTTGCTCGCTGTGCTACGCCGCCGTGACGATCCTGCCGGGCGATTGGCGAGCGCTATACGCGATTGGCGCCGTCCCAATTCTCCTGGTGGCCTATCTCAGGCGGCAGTTGCCCGAGACGCACCGCTTCGAAATGCGCGACGAACAGATCCACAAGCTCTCGTCTCGCGCGAGCGCCATGTTCGATCTAATTCGACGGTTGGTGAATGAGTATCCGAGACGCCTCGCTGCTATCCTGTTGAGCGCTGCCGCGTTCGGCTTTGCCACCGCCCCGGCTTTCACGCTGTCGGCCTTCTACATACAGTCGACGCTTGGTTACGAACCCTATCAGACCACGATCCTTCTGATCTCTGGAGGACTTGCGGGTTTGGCGGTTAGTATCTTGACCGGCCGCCTCAGCGACCGCATCGGCCGGCGCAAGGTTCTGTTCGCGACTTCGACGCTCGCACTCGTCGGCTACGGCCTGTTCTATGGCGGCGCGCACGGCATCGCGGCAGTGGTTATCTGGATGATCGCCAACTACGCCTATATCGCATCCGACGCGATGATTGCGGGCTTCGCGGTCGAGATCATGCCGACGGCCTACCGCGCCACCGTCGGAGGACTGCGCTATCTGGTCGAGATCGGAGCAGGCGCGGTGAGCCTGGCGTTGGAAGGCCTCGCCTACGATCATTTCGGCGCGCATGGCCCGGCAATGCTCGTGATGCTGGCCGCCATGCCGCTGGCCCTGATCGCGATGCTGTTCCTGCCCGAACCTGCCGGTAAAGTGCTTGAGGAAATCAGTCACGCCTGACTTGCCGCACGCGTCCCTCGCCCCTATAAGCGGTCCTTTAATGACCTTGAGCCCCGACACGGCCATCCTGCGTTCGAGCCACCTGCTCGGCATCGAGGGCCTTTCCGTGGGGGAGATCACGGAACTTCTCGATCTGGCAGACACTTACGTCGCGCTCAATCGCGCGGCGGAAAAGAAGAGCGCGCGGCTCAAGGGCCGGACCCTGATCAATCTCTTCTTCGAGCCCTCGACGCGCACCCAGAGCTCCTTCGAACTGGCGGGCAAGCGGCTCGGTGCCGACGTGCTCAACATGAGCGTGCGCACCTCCTCGGTGAGCAAGGGCGAGACGCTGCTCGACACCGCCGCGACGTTGAACGCGATGCGGCCGGACATCCTCGTGGTGCGCCACTCCGATTCCGGCGCGGCGGAACTGCTGGCGCGCAAGCTGGATTGCGCGGTCGTCAATGCCGGCGACGGCAGCCACGAACATCCCACCCAGGCGCTGCTCGACGCGCTCACAATCCGCAGACGGCGAGGATCGTTCGAAGGCTTGGTCGTCGCGATCTGCGGCGACGTGCTACACAGCCGCGTCGCGCGTTCGAATATCCATTTGTTGTCCAAACTTGGCGCGCGGGTGCGCCTGATCGCACCGCCGACCTTGCTGCCTTCCGATGCCGCGCGCTTCGGCGTCGAAATCTTCACCGACATGCGCAAAGGCCTCGCCGGAGCGGACATCGTGATGATGTTGCGCCTCCAGCTCGAGCGCATGACCGGCGCCTTCGTGCCCTCGACGCGCGAGTATTTCCGCTTCTATGGCCTCGACCACGCCAAGCTCGCGCTGGCAAAGCCGGGCGCGCTGGTGATGCATCCCGGTCCCATGAACCGCGGCGTCGAGATCGATTCCGCCGTGGCCGACGACATCGAAGTGAGCCTGATCAGCGAACAGGTCGAGATGGGCGTCGCCACCCGCATGGCGGTGCTGGACGCGCTCGCGCGCGGACTGGCGCCGGCAGGACGCAACGCGCCATGAGCGGCAAGCGCATCGTCTTCCGCAATGCGCGGCTGGTCGACCCGGCGAGCGAGCTGGACGTGCGCGGCGGTCTGCTTGTCGAGAACGGGCGTATCGCCGACTTGGGCCCGCGCCTGTTCAACGAAACGGACCCGAACGATCCCGAAGTGATCGACTGCAAGGGTCTGGTCCTGGCGCCGGGCCTCATCGACATGCGCGTCTTCACCGGCGAACCGGGAAGCGAGCATCGCGAGACATTGGAGTCGGCGAGCGCCGCGGCCGCTGCGGGCGGCGTGACGACCATCGTCGTGATGCCCAATACCGATCCGATCATCGACGAGCCTTCGCTGGTCGATTTCATCCACCGCCGCGCCGCCGCTACGGCCAAGGTGCGCGTCGTGCCGATGGCGGCACTGACCCGGCGGCTGGCAGGCGAGACGATGACCGAGATCGGCCTGCTGCTCGAAGCGGGCGCGGTCGCCTTCACCGACGGCGACCGCACGCTCGCCAATGCCAAGGTTCTGCGCCGCGCGCTGTCCTACGCGTCCGGTTTCGGCGCGCTGGTCGTGGGCCACGCCGAGGATCCCGATCTGAGCGACGGCGCTTCGATGACCGAGGGCGAGTTCGCCATGCGGCTCGGAATCCCCGCGGCGCCGGCCGCCGCCGAAGCGATCGTCGTCGAGCGCGATATCCGCCTCGTGGAACTGACCGGCGCGCGCTACCATTTCGGCCAGATTTCGTGCCGTGCCTCGCTCGACGCCGTCGCCGCCGCGAAACAGCGCGGGTTGCCGGTGACCTGCGCCGTCTCGGCGCATCATCTGGCTTTGAACGAACTCGATGTCGGTTCCTATCTTACCTTCATGAAGGTGAAGCCGCCGTTGCGCTCCGAAGCCGACCGCGCCGCAATGGTGGAAGGTGTGTCGAACGGGCTCATCGATGTGATCGTGTCGAGCCACGACCCTCAGGCTGCCGACACCAAGCGTCAACCCTTCGCCCAGGCGGCGTTCGGAGCGATTGGATTGGAAACTCTGCTGCCGATCGCACTCTCGATCCATCACAATGGACGCGCCGGGATCGGACACGTGCTCAAGGCCGTGACGGCGACGCCTGCGCAGATCCTCAGTCTTCCCGGTGGACGTTTGGCAAGAGGCGCACCCGCCGATCTCGTGCTCTTCGATCCCGATGTGCCGGTCGTCATCGATCCGGCACAAATGCATTCGCGCGCGCGCAACACGCCGTTCGAGGGCCGCAAATTCCAGGGACGCGTGCGCATGACCTTCATCGGCGGCGAATGCGTCTACGATCGTGAAGGGGAGACTAAAACATGATCTTGGGTACGGCCATGCAGCCGACGTTTGCCGTAATAAGTCTCGTATTCGGCTATCTCCTCGGTTCGATCCCGTTTGGCCTGATCATCACGCGTCTCGCCGGCATGGGCGACGTGCGCAAGATCGGTTCGGGCAACATCGGCGCCACCAATGTTCTGCGCACCGGCAACAAATGGGCCGCGGCGCTGACCTTGATTTTCGACGCGAGTAAGGGCGCGGCGGCGGTCCTGATCGCGGGCGCGTTCTACGGCCCAGGCGGCGCGGCGGTCGCCGGACTCGGCGCATTCCTGGGCCACATCTTTCCTGTCTGGCTCGGCTTCAAGGGCGGCAAGGGCGTCGCCACTTTCATTGGCGTGATGCTGGCGCTGGCCTGGCCGGTGGGACTGGCGGTGCTGGCGACCTGGCTGGCGGCGGCCGCGCTGTGGCGGATCTCGTCTCTGTCTGCGCTGATCGCAGCGGCGCTGGCGCCTTTATATATTTGGATGTGGGGTGAGCCGCTGGCGGCGGCGCTGGCGGCGGTGCTGGCGATCATCATTTTCGTCACCCACTGGGCCAACATCACGCGCATCCTCAGCGGCAGCGAGCCGCATATCGGGCGGGCATGATCCGCCGTCCGCTCAGCTCAGCGGAGCGTCGCGACTGGCTGAGGCTCGCGCGAACGCAGAACGTCGGACCCGTCACCTTCGCCCAGCTCATCGCGCGTTTCGGTTCCGCAAAGGCGGCGCTGGAGGAACTGCCCCGCCTCAGCCGCCGCGGCGGCGGCGAAGAGACCAAACCCGTTTCCGTCGCGCACGCGGACGAAGAGCTGGAGCGCATCGAAGCCTTCGGCGGCCGCATCATCGCCAGCATCGAACCGGAGTTTCCGCGAGGTCTCGCCGCGCTCGACCCACCTCCGCCGCTGATCGCCATCGCCGGTCACGCAGCCCTGTTCGCGCGCGAGACGATTGCCATTGTCGGCGCGCGGAACGCGTCGGCGCTCGGACGCAAATTCGCGGCCCAGCTGGCGCGCGATCTGGGCAGCGCCGGTTTCGTCGTCGTCTCGGGCCTTGCGCGCGGCATCGATGCGGCTGCACACGAAGCATCGCTTGCGACCGGCACATGCGCCGTCATCGCGGGTGGCATCGACGTCGTCTATCCGCCGGAGAACGCGGACCTGTATGAGAGCATCCGCGCCGAAGGCGTGGTGGTGTCCGAGATGCCGCTCGGCGAGCGGCCGCAGGCGCGACATTTCCCGCGCCGCAACCGTCTGATTTCGGGCCTCTCGCGCGGCGTGGTGGTGGTGGAGGCCGCGGAGGGTTCCGGCTCGCTGATCACTGCGCGTTTCGCGCTCGAACAGAACCGCGAAGTCTTTGCGGTCCCCGGTTCGCCTCTCGATCCGCGGGCAAAGGGCGCCAACCGGCTCATCCGCGAAGGCGCCACGCTTATCGAAAGCGCGGATGACGTGATTTCCGCGCTGAAGCCCATGCTCGGCGCCGATTTCCAGGACCCTTGCCGCGATGCCAAGGCCGCGCTCCCCAACGATCGGGTGCTGGAAGCCGAGGCCGATCGTGTCCGGTCGATCGTCGAGGAGGCGCTTGGACCTGCGCCCGTGGAAGTGGACGATTTGATTCGCCTTTGCCGGGCGCCCGCTGCGGCGGTGTTAACCGTGTTGCTCGAAATGGAGCTGGCGGGCCGGGTGGCACGTCATTCCGGCAACCGGGTCTCCTGGGCATGACCCTCGGCTTGCGCCCGGGCCTCGATCACCGCCAGATGCAACAGATGCGCAAGCAGCGATTGACCGTGCTGCTGCGCCATTTTCCGAAGAGAATCAGTAAGCTCGGCGATGTATCGCGCGGAATCTGCGGGTGTAACCAGCGGCCCGCGTTCATATGGTCCGGGAGGAAACGTCATCGGTGCTCTGTATGCGCGATGGACGCAGGATATGCAACTAATAGTTACACTGAGAGCCAGAATTCATGGATTTGCAACTTCGAAGGTGCATCCCCATATCACGCTGCGTTGACAGAACTTGTTCCGTTCGATCAGTGTCCGCCCGCCCAGGAGCCACCCTCAACCGGCGCAGCTTCGGTTACCGGGGTACCCCACGCGCCCCGTAGCGAGCAATTTTGTATCCAATGAATGTCCTCATCGTCGAAAGTCCCGGCAAAATCAAAGCCATAAGCAAGTACCTTGGGCCCGGGTACAAGGTCCTGGCCAGTTTCGGTCATATCCGTGACCTGCCTTCCAAAGACGGGTCGGTGAAGCCGGACGAAGATTTCGCCATGACCTGGGAGGTCGACGACCGGGCCAGCAAACGCATCAAGGATATCGCCGACGCGGTCAAAAATGCGGACAAGCTGATCCTGGCGACCGACCCCGACCGCGAGGGCGAGGCGATCTCCTGGCACGTGCTCCAGGTGCTCAACCAGCGCCACGCGCTCAAGGGCAAACCCGTCGAGCGCGTGGTCTTCAATGCGGTGACCAAGGCCGCGGTGCTCGACGCGATCAAGCACCCCCGCGACATCAATGAAGAACTGGTCGATGCCTATCTGGCGCGCCGCGCACTCGACTATCTCGTGGGCTTCACCCTGTCGCCCGTGTTGTGGCGCAAGCTTCCGGGCGCCCGTTCGGCCGGCCGTGTCCAGTCCGTCGCACTCCGGCTCGTGGTCGAGCGCGAGCTCGAGATCGAAGCGTTCAAGGCGGAAGAATACTGGACCATCGACACCGATCTGCGTGCCGCGGCCGGCGGTTTCGCGGCGCGGCTCACGCATCTTGACGGCAAGAAGGTCGATAAACTTTCGCTGAAGAGTCAGGCGGACGCCGACCGCGCCGTTGCCGCGATCAAAGCGCGCCACTTCAAGGTCGACGGCGTCGAGAGCAAGCCGGTCAAACGTCACCCCTCGCCACCCTTCATCACCTCGACCTTGCAGCAGGAGGCGTCACGCAAACTGGGCTTCGCCGCCAAGCGGACGATGCAGGTCGCGCAGGGCCTGTACGAAGGCGTGAGCATCGGCGGCGATACGGTTGGCCTGATCACTTACATGCGCACCGACGGCGTGACCATGGCCGGCGAGGCGGTCGCCGAGTCCCGTCGCGTCATCGGCGCACGTTACGGCGAGCGCTATGTGCCCAAGGTACCGCGCGCGTATTCGAGCAAGGCCAAGAATGCGCAGGAAGCGCACGAAGCTATCCGCCCGACGAGCTTCGACCGGGCGCCGGAGCAGGTGGCGCGCTATCTCGATGGCGATCAACTCAAGCTCTACGACCTGATCTGGAAACGCGCCATCGCCAGCCAGATGGAAAGCGCGGAACTCGAGCGCACCACCGTCGACGTCGCGTCCGACGACAAGCAGGTGGTGCTGCGCGCAACCGGCACCGTGACCTTGTTCGACGGATTCCTGACGCTCTATCAGGAGGGCCGCGACGACGAAGCGGACGAGGATGCCAACCGCCTCCCGAAGGTGAAAGAGGGCGATCCCGCGGCCGTCGAGCACATCCGTCCCGAGCAGCACTTCACCGAGCCGCCTCCGCGCTATTCCGAGGCCAGCCTGGTGCGCAAGCTCGAAGAGCTCGGCATCGGCCGGCCGTCGACCTATGCCTCGATCCTTTCGGTGCTGCGCGAGCGTGCCTATGTGCGGCTCGACCGCGGACGCTTCGTGCCGGAAGACAAAGGACGTCTCGTCACCGCGTTCCTCACCTCGTTCTTCAAGCGCTACGTCGAATACGGCTTCACCGCCGATCTCGAAGAGAAGCTGGACGAGGTTTCCGCGGGCGACTTGAACTGGAAGCAGTTGCTGCGCGATTTCTGGCGGGATTTCTCGGCAGCCGTGGGCGAGACCAAAAATCTCAAGATCGCCGACGTCATCGACGAGCTCGACGACATTCTCGGCCCGCACATTTTCCCGGCGACCGAGCCGGGTGTGGATCCGCGCAAGTGTCCGCTGTGCGGCGACGGACGGCTGAACCTGAAGCTCGGACGCTTCGGCGCCTTCGTCGGCTGTTCGAATTATCCCAACTGCAAGTTCACGCGCCAGATCGGCCAGAAGAACGTCGAGGGCGGCGGCCAGCCGGTCGAGCTCGGCGTCGATCCGCATACCGGCGAGATGATCACCTTGCGCAGCGGCCGCTTCGGTCCTTACGTCCAGCTCGGCGACGGCGACAAGCCCAAGCGTGGCGGCATTCCCAAAGGCACCGATCAGGCGAGCGTCGATCTCGAACTGGCGATCAAGCTGCTGTCGCTGCCGCGCGAGGTGGGCAAGCATCCCGAAACCGGCGAGCCCATCGTCGCCAATCTCGGCCGCTATGGGCCTTATGTGCAGCATCAGAAGCAATATGCCTCGCTCGAGAACTTCGAAGACGTGTTCACCGTCGGCATCAATCACGCGGTCACGCTGCTGGCGGAGCGCAAGGCCAAGGGCTTCCGCAGCCGCGGGCCCGAGCCGCTGAAGGAACTCGGCCCCGATCCGACGAGCGGCGATACGATCAATGTAATGAAGGGCCGCTACGGCGCCTATGTCACGGACGGCAAGACAAACGCCACGCTTCCGGGCTCGACCACGCCCGAGACGGTGACACTCGCCGAAGCCGTCGAGCTGATCGCGGCGCGCGCGGCCAAGGGGCCGGCGAAAAAGAAAAAGAAAGCCGCGCCCAAAAAGGCCGCAAAGTCCAAATCCGATACCGAAACGGTGAAGAAACCTGCCAAAAAGAAAAGTTCAAAAGCCAAAGCCGCCGAGCCCGCCGAATAGGCGCGCGCGCGCGTCGCGCTCGAACGCGCCGACGCTGGACAAGTCGCGCGTGCTCGAAGCATTGGCGTCGGAGCCCGGCGCGACCAAGCGCGATCTCGCGCGCGCCCTGAACGTCAAAGGCTCCGACCGCATCCTCCTCAAGAAGATCCTGAAGGACCTCGACCGGGAAGGCGCCGTCACCGGCAATCGCAAGAAGGGGTACATCCGCCCCGGCGAGCTGCCCGAAGTCACGGTGCTCGAGATCAGCGGCCAGGACATGGACGGCGAGTTGCTCGGCCGCCCGCAGCGCTGGGAGTCCAACGAAGAGCCGCCCAAGATCTACATCCTTCCCGGCCGCGACGGCGATGCGGGACCTGCGCTTGGCCGCGGCGAACGCGTGCTGGCGCGGCTGGAAAAGACCCAAGACGGTTACGAGGCGCGCGTCATCAAGCGTCTTGGCGCCAGCGCGCACAAAGTCCTGGGCGTCGCTCATATCGCCTCCACCGGCATGCGCATCGCGCCCATCGATCGCAAGAGCAGGACCGAATTCAGCGTCGATCAGCGCGACCGCGGCGGCGCGAAGAACAACGAGCTTGTTCTCGCAGAACCGATCGCCGGCCGCGCCTCCGGCTTGCCGCGCGCGCGGGTGGTCGAACGATTGGGCAATCTGGATGAACCAAAAGCGGTCAGCCTGATCGCCATCCATGCGCATGGCATCCCGACGGACTTCCCGAAGGAAGCGCTCGACGAGGCGAATGGCGCGCTGCCCGTCGATCCGCGCGGGCGCACGGACTTGCGCAAATTCGCGCTCGTGACGATCGATCCCGAAGACGCGCGCGATCACGACGATGCGGTGTGGGCCGCGCCCGACAGCGATCCCGCGAACCCCGGCGGTCACGTCGCCATCGTCGCCATCGCCGACGTAGCGCATTACGTGCGCTCCGGCGCGCCGCTGGACCGTGAAGCCTACAAGCGCGGCAATTCGGTCTATTTCCCCGACCGCGTCGTGCCGATGCTGCCGGAACGGCTGTCGGCCGATCTGTGCTCGCTGATGGACAATATCGATCGGCCGTGCCTCGCCGTGCGCATGGTGTTCGACAAGCAGGGCCGGAAGAAGCGCCACGAATTCCTGCGCGGCATCATGCGTTCGGCCGCGAGCCTGACCTACCGACAGGCGCAGGATGCGTTCGACGGCCGCGCCGATCCGGCCATCCCGAAGGCCGCGTCGGATGCGCTCAAAGGTCTATGGAACTGTTATCAGTCGCTCGTCGTCGCGCGCACGCAGCGCGATCCGCTCGACCTCGATCTCCCCGAACGGCGCATCGTCATCGGCGAGGACGGCAAGGTTAAGTCGATCGCCTTTCGCCAGCGGCTCGAATCCATGCGGCTGATCGAGGAGTTCATGGTGCTCGCCAATGTCGCGGCCGCCGAGTCGCTCGAGAAGGCGCGCATGCCGCTGGTCTATCGCGTCCACGAACATCCCAGCCAGGAGAAGATCTTCTCCTTCGCCGACTATCTGCGCACCATCAACATGGCCTTCGCCAAGGGGCAGGTGATCAAGCCCGGCGCGTTCAACCGCATCCTCGCCAACGCCAAGGGCGGACCGCACGAGCAGGTGATGAACGACGTCGTGCTGCGCACCCAGGCGCAGGCCGTCTACAGCAACGACAATGCCGGGCATTTCGGACTCAATCTCCAGCGCTACGCGCATTTCACCTCGCCGATCCGCCGCTATGCCGATCTGATCGTGCATCGCGCGCTGATCCGCGCGCTCAAGCTCGGCGCCGGCGGCCTGAGCGACAAGGAGATGGGCAAGCTCGGCGAGATGGCCGAACATATTTCGATGACCGAGCGCCGCGCCATGGCGGCGGAGCGCGACTCCACCGACCGTTACGTCGCCGCCTTCATGCAGGATCGGATCGGCGCGAGCTTCGATGCGCGCGTCACCGGAGTCACGCGTTTCGGGCTGTTCCTGCGATTGGCCGAGACCGGCGCAGACGGGTTGCTTCCGGCGCGGGCGTTGGGCTTCGAATATTTCCGCCACGACGAAAAGCGCCACGCCATGATCGGCGACCGTACGGGCACGACCTACAAGCTCGGCGACATCGTCGCGGTGAAACTGGTCGAGGCGGCGCCGCTGACCGGCGGCTTGCGCTTCGAACTGGCGGAGCCGTCCAGCGAGAACACGCGCAGGTCTCATACATTCACCAAGCACAGGCGAAAGCGTTGATAGCCCACCTCATGCCGTCATCGACCGGCCCGCAGGGTCCGGGCGACCCGATTTCTTCTTCCTTCTTGTTGCCGAAATGGGCCGCCCGCATGAAGCGGGCGATGACAATCTGATTTTTGGTAAGAGCAAAACCGTATGGTGATGACCGACGACGAGAAGCATGTCTCCGGCGTTCTGCGCCCCAAGGATGCGGCGACGCTCGTTCTGGTGCGCCGCGACGGCACAGAAGCACGCGTTCTGATGGGCTGCCGCCATGCCGGCATGGCGTTCATGGCGAACAAATATGTCTTCCCCGGGGGGCGCCTGGATCCCGGCGACCAGCGCATCCCGGTGCTGCGCGATCTGAGGCCGGAGGTCATGGCACGCGTCGCAAAAGGCATTCCCACGAGGCGCGCGCGCGGCCTAGCGCTGGCCGCGATCCGCGAGACCTTCGAAGAGACCGGCATTCTCGTCGGCGAGCCAGGCAGGCCGCCGCGCACGCGTTCGCCGGCGTGGCAGCGCTTCTTTGCGCACGGCATCGTGCCCCGGCTCGACGGTCTGGACATGATCGCGCGCGCCGTCACGCCGCCCAACCGTACGCGGCGCTTCGATGCCCGCTTCTTCATGGCCGATGCGTCGGCCATCGCCGTGACGCTCGACGCTGCGGGCCATGAGGAGCTGTTGACGCCCTCCTGGCTCACTCTGGCCGAAGCCCGCGCGCTGGATCTTCCCGGCATCACGCGGCGCGTGCTGGACGAAGTGGAGCTGCGCCTCGGCGATGCGCCTGGAACACGCAGACCCGCGCCGTTCTTCCGTTTCCTCCGTGGACGGACGGAAGAGACCTGGCTGGAATAGGCGGCGCACGGAGCGTACGGACGGGCGATGACTCTCCATTTTTGAAAGTGAGAACTCCCACTCTCCGCATTCTCCGCATGAAGCCTTTTCCCCACAGCCCAAAAGCGGATGTCGCGCGCGCGGCGGCCTTGTCGGCCAAACTCCGCGCAGGAAACGATCCGCTTCAAGCGTCGGAGGTCCGGCTGCGGACCGCTCCGCGTTGTCAGGCGTGGAGCAGCACCGGCACCGTCGCTCGTCCCCCGGACCGTGCCGGACTTCAGGCCCCTTCGCCGGCGTCGCTATCGCCCACCCGCAAAGACTTTCTGCCTCGTCCGGCTCGGATGCGCACAAGGCTGCATCCTCGTCCTGTATGCCCTTGTGCAGCGCGTGTGCGGCCCGAAGGCCTGAAAGCGGCCTCCTCCCGGATCATTCGCGGACGAAATTGGCACGCAAAACCCCGTTTCAAGACCCTAGCGGGAATTTATTTTCTTGACATACTATTAGTTGTACAAGTAGAAGGAAGCTGCCAAATCGGCCTCCTCTGCCTTAGGTAGTGAACCCATTCGGATTTCACACGTTGGCGGATCAGGCAAATGGCGCGCGAAGCGTCGGACCGCTTTTCTTTGGCCGGCGCCGCTCGCTTCAAAGGGCCCGATTATGCCGGCACGAGAATTTCCCGCCGCATATTCGCGGGCCAGCGCGCAGCTGGTGCTCGCGAACATGGCTTCGCGCCTCATGGAAGCGGCGGACGAACTCAAAGATGCAGCCCGCACCGGCGAAGCCCGGGATCCTCTGGCCGCGGCGCTGATCGCCGCCCGGCTGGAACGGGCCGCCCTGGACATGCGCGCATCGGAGGGCCACGCCTTCGATTGCCGGGCCTAGGAGTGCGCACGCCCACCTTGACTTCGCCCGCACCGTGACTAGTTTACCGGCCCTTTCCAAGGGTTCACGGGAGTTCCTCATGGCGAAGCCGACCACGGCCAAGATCAAGCTCAACAGCGAAGGCGGCACGGGCTTCTATTACGTCACCAAGAAGAACACCCGCACCATGACCGAGAAGTTCTCGATCCGGAAATACGATCCGGTGTTGCGCAAGCATGTCGAGTTCAAGGAAGGCAAGATCAAGTAGGATCGTTCCTTCCTCCGAGATTGAAGTCACCGATATTCCCTATAAGGTCGTGTCCCCAAGCTAGAGGGTGCGATCATGATCCTTGGCATACCCGTCTATGACGGCGTCGACGTGCTCGACGTCGCCGGTCCGTTCGAGATGCTCAACTGGGCCGGCTTCGACGTGCAGATCGCGGCACAGACTCCCGGCCAGATTCCTTGCCGAGGCGGCATCTCGATCGTCGCTCCGCTTCCGTTCCGGGGTGCGCCGCAATACGACGTGTTGTGGGTACCCGGCGGCGAGCCCAATTCGCTGGCCTGCCTCACCTATGGGACGGACCAGACCTACATCAACTTTCTCAAGCAGCAGGCGACGAACGCGACCTATATCTGTTCGGTCTGCGAAGGCGCGCTGCTTCTCGCCGCTGCCGGATTGCTCGACGGTTATACGGTCACGACGCACTGGCAGTTCGATATCTGCCTGAAACAGCGCTATCCGCAAGTGACCGTGGCGCAGGGACACCCGCGCTATGTCTGGGATCGCAACCGGCTCACCGGCGGCGGCATCTCGTCGGGGCTCGACGAGTCCCTCGCGCTGATCGAGCGCGTGTTCGGAACGGCGGTGGCGCAAAATACGCAACGCACGACGCAGTACTATCCCAATCCTCCGGTGACGAGCGAGATGCTTCCTCCGCCCGACAAATGCATCGTGCCGTCCAGCGCGCCGGCAGGGTGTCCGTGAGACGCAACCTAAGACGGACAGGCTAAGCCGCCGCTTTCATCTTCGCTTCCACGCGCTTCACGAAATCGACGATCAGACCGGACACGATCGGGATCGCAGGCAGAGGCATGTCGTGGCCCCAGCCGTCGATTTCATGATACTCCGCATGCGGAATGCATTGCGCAGTGTGGCGGCCGGCTTCGGGACGGATCAGCGTGTCGGCGGAGCCGTGCAGCACGAGCGAGGGAAGCTTCAGCGCTTTCAGCCGCTCGGTGCGCGGCGGCGCGGCGAGGATCGCGGCCCAATGCCGGCTCGTCCCTTCCGGATAAAAGGCGCGATCGTAGTTTCGCCCGACCAGGTCGTTGAGCCGCGCTTCGTCGAAGGGCCAGCGCGTGGAGGCATAGGCGCGGCGGCCCTTCACGGCATGCGCCACCACGGTCGCGCGGTCGTCCGAGGTCGGACGTGTGGTGAGCGCCGCCTGCGCTTCGGGCGAGGACGGCGGCAGCGAACGGTCGCCCGTCGTCGAGAAGATGGAGATCAGCGAGCGCGCCTTCTTCGGATGATCGAGCGCCACGAGCTGCGCGATCATGCCGCCCATCGAGGCGCCGGAAATATGCGCGCCGTCGATGCCGAGCGCGTCGAGCAGGCCCGCGGCATCGGCCGCCATGTCGTCGAGCGTGTATGGGACATCGGGCTTGCGGCCCGCGCGCACCGCCTCGCTCACCGCCTTCATATCCGGAATCTGTCCGGTCCATTTCTGCGACAGGCCGACATCGCGATTGTCGAAGGCGATCACCCGCAGGCCCGCATCGACCAGACTTTGGCGGAATTCGACCGGCCAGGAGGTAAGCTGCGAACCGAAGCCGTTGATGAACAGGAACGGCGCGCCATCGCGCGGGCCGAGCTCTTCGTATTCGATCTCGATGCCGTTGGCTTTGACGCGGCTCATGCGGCTTTCGCCTCGCGCGCAACCTTGGTGAGGAAGCCGCCGACATATTCCATATAGATCGGCACCAGCGCGCTGCTGAAATCATGCGCCATGCCCGGAACGACGACGAGCTTGGCGCCGGGGATGCTCGCGGCCGTGTCCTTGCCGCCTTCCACGGGCACCAGCGGATCGTCGGCGCCGTGCAGCACCAGCGCGGGACAGCACACCGTTTTCAGAATGTCGTTGCGCGGCGGCGAAGCCATGATCGCCGCCATCTGGCGCGCGATGCCGGCCGGGTCGTAAGGCGCGCGGTCCATCGCCGCCTCGACGGTGGCGCGCAGAGCGGCGTCGGATTCCGGATAGCCGGGGCTGCCGATCACGCGCCACACATTTATGCCCTGCGCGATGCGATCCTCGCGCTCCATGCTTTTGGGCGGCGTGGTGATCGCGGCGTAGGCTTCCGGCGTGCCGCGTGGCACATCGGGATTGCCCGTCGTCGACATGATCGAAACCAGGCTCAGCGTCGCTTGCGGATATTTCGCGGCGACGATCTGCGCGATCATCCCGCCCATCGAGGCGCCGACGATATGCGCGCGCGCAATGCCCAGCGCGCCGAGCAGTCCCACCGCGTCCGCCGCCATGTCGTCGAGCGTATAGGGCGCGTCGACCTTCTGGCCCATCGCGGACTTCATCATCACTTCCTGCATGTTGGGCACGGGCAGGCTGGAGAGATGCGTCGACTTGCCGATATCGCGATTGTCGAAGCGGATGACGCGGAAACCCTTTGCCGCGAGCTGTTCGCAGAACGCCTGCGGCCACATGGTGAGCTGCGCCGAAAAGCCCATGATCAGGAGCACCGCCGGATCGCCGGCGCGGCCGAAGGTCTCGTATTCGATGTCGATGCCGTTGGCGCGGATCTGCGGCATGTCGCCTCTCCCGTTTCTCTGCTAAGAGCTTAGCAGGCCCTCCACCCTCCTTGCCAAGATGCAGCGCGCCCTTGACCGCCTCGCCGACGAGACCTTCGACGTGCTCGTCATTGGCGGCGGCATCACCGGTGCGGCTGTGGCGCGCGATGCGGCGCTGCGCGGACTTTCCGTAGCGTTAGTCGAGCGGCGCGATTTCGCCGGCGCCACCAGCGCGCACAACTCCCGGCTGATTCACGGCGGGCTTCGGTACCTGCGCAATTTCGAACTGCGCCTGGTGCGCGAGTCGTTGCGCGAGCGGCGCATCTGGCAGCGCGTCGCGCCTTCGCTGGTCCATCCCCTGCCCTTCCTGGTGCCGCTGTACGGCGCAGGCGCGAAGGCGCGCGTCACGCTCGCCGCGGGACTGACGCTCTATGATCTGCTGTCCTTCGACCGCGGCTGGCTCGACGATCCGGCGCAGCGGTTGCCCGGCCATTCGTGGCTGTCGGCGAAGGATGCGCGCACGCGAGAACCGATTCTCGATCAGCCGGGACTGGACGGCGCCTTCCTCTATTACGACGCGCAGATGCCCTCGCCGGAGCGGCTGGCGCTCGCGTGCCTGGCAGATGCCGATGTGCATGGCGCGGCGCTCGCCAATTATGTCGAAGCGGAGCGCCTGTTGTTGCGCAGCGGCAAGATCGAAGGCGCCAGCGTGCGCGACACGATGGGCGGACAGAGCTTCGACATCCGCGCACGCGCGACTTTGGTCGCGGCGGGCCCCTGGGCGGACATCTTCCTCGAACACGCGCTGCATGCATCGGCGTCGCACAAGCTTCTGCGTTCGAAGGGCATCCATGTCGTGGTGCCGGCGCTGACGCAGAGCCACGCGCTCACGATGGCGACCAGGCAAGGACATTTTTTCGTTCTGCCGTGGCGCGGACACACTTTGCTCGGTACGACCGATACGGCCTTTACAGGCGATCCGGACACGGTCGGCGTCAGCGAAACGGACATCGAGCAGTTCTTCGGCACGATCAACGCCCATCTGCCCGGAGCAGCGCTCAGCCGCGACAAGGCGCTCTATTTCTACGCCGGGCTACGGCCTCTCGTGGCCGACGGCTCCGGCGACACCTATGGCGCCAGCCGGCGCTCCGAGCTGGTGGACCACGGACAGAGCGACGGTCTCGATGGACTGTTCTCCGCCATCGGGGGAAAATGGACCACCTCGCGCCATCTGGCCGAGCAGGTGGTGGACCGGCTGGTGAGCAAACTCGGCGTCAAAGCGAAGCGATGCGAAACCGCGGCGCGCAAGCTTCCGGTCGCGGCGCCCGATGTGACGCACGCGGTGCGCGAGGAGATGGCGCTGACGTTGGAAGACGTGGTGATGCGGCGCCTGGGAAGCGGATTACTGGGCAAGCCTTTGGTGGACGACCTCGAGCCGGTGTCGCGCATCGTTGCGGCCGAACTTGGCTGGGATGAACGGAGGCGGCAGCGCGAATTCGTGGACATCTATCGCCTCTATCTCACCCAGGGCGGACCATGAGCGCCTTCGCCGTCGTCAATCCGCGCTCCGCCAACGGCCGCACGGCGCGCGAATGGCGCGCGCTGGCGGCGGAGTTGTCCGCGATCTATCCCGGGCTCGCGGTGGCGCTGACGCGCAAGCCCCGCGAGGCCACGCATCTGGTGCGCACGGCGCTGCGCGAGGGCTGCGAGGAGATCATCGCCGTGGGCGGCGACGGCACGATCAACGAAGCCGTCAACGGTTTCTTCGACATCAACGGCGCAGTTTCACCCGATGCGGTTTTCTCCTTCATCACCAGCGGCACCGGCGGCGATTTCCGCAAGAGCTTCGGCGTCGAGGCCGGCGTCGCCGCGGCGCTCGCGCGCATCAGGTCCGCGGCGGTGCGCGCCATCGACGTGGGCCGGCTCTCCTGCCTTAGCCGCAGGGGCGAGCCGGTGATCCGCCATTTCATCAACATCGCCTCGTTCGGACTGTCGGGCGCGGTGGTGGATTCGGTGAACCGCGCGCGTATCGCCAAGCTGTTCGGCGGCCGGTTCGCCTTCGCCTTCCACAGCGCGTTCGACATGCTCACCTTCTCCGACCGCGTGGTGCGGCTGATCGTCGACAACGCCTATGACGAGATCGCAGGCATCTCCACCGTCGCCGTCGCCAACGGCCAGTATTTCGGCGGCGGCATGCGCGTTGCGCCGAGCGCGGCCGTGGACGACGGCGAGTTCGACGTCGTGGTCATGGGCGGCGCGCCGCGCTCGCGGATGCTCAAGGACATGAAGCTGATCTACAGCGGCGAGCATATCGAGAGCCCGCATGTGCGCGTGCTGCGCGGGCGCAAGGTCGTCGCCGTGCCCGTGGCCGAGACCCGCGGTCGCGCCGTGTTGATCGAGACCGACGGCGAGAGCGCCGGCCGCCTGCCTGCAACCTTCGAAATCCTGCCGCGCGCGTTGCAGCTGAGGTGCTGATGGCGATCGAGCGGGGGAAAATTCGCTGGAACGGCTGGGGCTGGAGCGCGCACAGGGACGCGCTCGCCGGCCGCGAGGAGGTGTGGTCCTGGCTCGCCCAGGAAGTAGGCATGCCCTCGCTGTTGGCGACTCCGGCGCGCAGGCTCGAGGACATCGAACTGCCGAAGCCGCTACTCGCGCCGGATGCGCGTGCGCGCCTGACCGCGGTCGTTGGCGAGGAGAATGTGCGCGACGATGCCTACGAGCGCGCCTTCCATGCGCTCGGCCGCTCGTATCACGATCTGCTCAGGCTGCGGGCCGGCGATCTCTCGCAAGCGCCCGACGCGGTGATCTATCCCCGCGCGACCGAGGAAGTGCTGGTGCTGCTGTCGCTGGCGGCGGAGCGCGACATCGCGGTCGTGCCCTATGGCGGCGGCACCAGCGTGGTCGGCGGCGTCAGCGCCAATCGCGGACCGTTTGCGTCCTTGCTCACGATCGATCTGTCGCTGATGGAAAGCATGATCGACATCGACCCGCCGTCGCGCCTGGCGACAGCACAGGCCGGCATCTATGGCCCGGCGCTCGAGAATGCGCTGGAGGCAAAGGGACTGACGCTGGGCCATTTCCCGCAGTCCTTCGAATTCTCCACGCTCGGCGGCTGGATCGCGCATCGCGGCGCCGGACAGGGCTCAAGCGGCTACGGCCGCGCGCACGACTGGCTGGCAGGGGCGAAACTTGCGACGCCGCGCGGTCTGCTCGACACGCAGAGATTTCCGGGGTCGTCGGCAGGACCCGACCTGTTGTCGCTGGTGCTGGGTTCGGAAGGCGTCTTCGGCGTCGTCACGGAAGCGGCGCTGCGCCTGCATGCGGCGCCGGCGGCGAGCGACTATCGCGGCTACTTGTTCCGCGATTTCGCGAGCGGCGCCGCGGCGATCCGCATGGCCGTGCAGGACGGCGCGCCTGCGACGATGCTCAGGCTCTCCGACGGCGAGGAGACGCGCTTCTATCGCACCTTCTCCAGGGTCGGGCAGCGCGACGGGTTGAAAGCGCGGCTGGAACAAGCCTATCTCGATGCGCGCGGCATCGGCCCCGATGCCTGTGCGCTGATCGCGGGTTTCGAAGGCGAGAAATCCGTCGTCGCCGCAGCATCGTCCTACTTCACCCAGATCGCGCGGCGGCTGGGCGCAGTTCCGCTCGGGCGCGGACAAGGCAAACGCTGGCTCGCGGGGCGATTCCACGGACCTTATCTGCGCGATCCGATGATGGACCGCGGGCTCGGCGTCGACACGCTGGAGACGGCGACGAGCTGGTCGAAGCTCGATGCGCTCTATGCCGCGGTCCGCTCCGCACTCGACACCGCGATGCGCGAGACGGCGCCGCGTCCCGGCGCGCATGGCATTGTGCTCTGCCACATCAGCCATTCCTACAGCGACGGTGCGAGCCTCTATTTCACCTATATCTTTCCGCGCGCGCTTGGCGGCGAGATCGATCAGTGGCGCGCCATCAAGAACGCGGCATCTGAGGCGATCGTCGCCAACGGCGGCACGATCAGCCATCACCACGGCGTCGGCGAAGATCACCTGCCCTGGATCGCGCAGGAAAAGGGCCGGCTCGGCATCGACATGCTGCGCGCGGTGAAAGCCGCGCTCGATCCCAAGGGCATTCTCAATCCCGGAAAACTTGTTCCCTGAAGCCTGTCTAACCCTCTGGATAAAATCGGCAATTCCATTCTCAGGTGAATCATCCAGCGTTCATTCTGCATTCATCGCGAGATTGAGATAAGATTCTCGCGTGGGGCACATTTGAAAATGGGGACACAGCATGAAACGCTCGATTGCTTGCATCGCATCGTTGCTGGCGCTTGCTGCCACCAGCGCATTTTCGGCGACGACCGTGCAAAACGGCAAGGCCAACGCCGCCGGCTGGCGCTTCCGCGAGAGCGAGATCGACGACAAAAAGGCCATCTGTCCATCCGGCTCCGACGTCGACAAATCCAATCGTATTCTTGGAGCGCAGAACGGTTCCGACACGGGGCGCTGCCGTAAGACGTCGGGCCACGACACGGGCAACGGCGACCCCGCCAACCGCGCCACCGGACAGTCGGTTCGCGCAGTTGTCGGCTTGAAGAAGACCAAATAGCGCGTGACGCAGCGCGGGGCCGTCCGCGCCGCTCATTCCTGCGCGAGAGCGGCCTTGACGGCGGCGGCGCTCGCCGCCACCGCTTCGCGCGCCTTCGGGATCACGCCGCGCATGCTGAAGAAGCCGTGGATCATGCCGGGATAGTCCACATAGGTCACCGGCACGCCGGCGGCGTCGAGCTTGTCGGCATAGGCCTTGCCCTCGTCGCGTAGCGGATCGAAACCGGCGGTCACGACATAGGCTGGCGGCAGACCGGACAGATCGGCGGCAAGCAGCGGCGAGAGGCGCGGGTCGCTGCGATGCGCGGCGTCGGGGCAATACAGGCGCGTGAACCATTGCATGGACTCGCGCTCGAGGAAGTAGCCCTTGGCGTTCTGTTTCATCGAGGGCGTGTCCGGCCCGCCGAGCTGCGTCACCGGATAGATCAGGAGCTGGAAAGCGAGTTTCGGACCGTTCGTTTTGGCGAGTTGCGTGACGACGGCCGCGAGATTGCCGCCGGCACTGTCGCCGCCGATGGCGACGGGGCCTGCGATGCCGAATTCATCCGGGTGCGAACAGATAAACCGCGTCGCAGCCCAGCAATCTTCCACCGCCGCCGGGAACGGACATTCCGGCGCCAGGCGGTAATCGACGGCGACGAGGCGGCACATGCTGCCGTTGGACAGCGCGCGGCAGAGATCGTCGTGCGTCTCCAGGTCGCCGATGACGAAGCCGCCGCCATGGAAGAAAACGATCCCGGGAAGCGCGCCCGCGCCGGCGCCCACCGGCGTATAGACGCGAACGGGGATGGTTCCGGCGGGACCGGGTATCGCGCGGTTCTCGATGCCGCCGGTCGGCGTATCCTTCGCGCCCAAGAGCCGCGAGCGCATCGCCGCACGCGCTGCCTGTGGTCCCAAGTCCCACAGCTTGGGCAGCGCGGCAGCGCGCATCTGCTCGAGCAGCGCGCGGACATTGACGTCGAGCGCCATCAGACCGCACCCAGAGCTTCGGCGACGGCCTTCGCCGCTTTGCTCACCGCTTCGCGCGCCTGCGGCAGCACTGCCTGCATGTAGATGAAGCAGTGCACCAGGCCGGCGTAGTCCGCGATCTCCACCGCGACGCCGGCGTCCTGAAGCTTGCGCGCATAGGCCAGGCCCTCGTCGTGCAGCGGATCGAAACCGCCCAGCATCACATAGGCGGGCGGCAGGCCTTTGAGGTCGGCGGCCCGCAAGGGCGAATGCCGCACGTCCTGGGAGTCGTGCGCCTCGGGCATGTAGTGGGTGAAAAACCAGTTGAGCGAGTCGCGATCGAGGAAATAGCCGCTGGCGAATTCGCGCCGCGACGATGTCTCCTCGGCGATCAGCGTCACCGGAAACAGCAGCAGCTGGAACGCGATTTTCGGATGGCCGTGGAGCTTGGCCTGCTGCGCGACGATGGCCGCGAGCGCGCCGCCCGCGCTGTCGCCGCCCACGGCGATGCGGCCGGCGTCGATGCCGAGCTCGGCCGCATGCGCCGCGATCCAGTCGATGGCGGCGAGCGCGTCGTCGACCGCAGCGGGGAATTTGTGCTCGGGCGCGAGGCGGTAGTCCACTGCGATCACGGCAAACCCGCCGTCGTTGGCGAACTGGCGGCAAATGCCGTCATGCGTCTCCAGATCGCCGATCACGAAGCCGCCGCCATGAAAATAAACCAGCACGCCGAGCGGGCCCTTGCCCGCGTTCACCGGCGTATACATCCGCATCGGGACGCTGCCTGCGCGCAGTTCCCTGACGCTGCCGATGGGCACATCCTTGGGCCCGATCATCTGCATCATGGCGACGAACATCTCGCGGCCCTGCGGCGCGGGAAGCTCGAACAGTTTCGGCCCCGGCATCAGCGCCATCTGGTCGAGGAAAGCTTTTACAATGGGATCGAGGGACATCGAGATTCCGCGCGCGATTGCGCGGCGAGTGTGGACGGAAGGGAGCGAGCAACGCAAGTTGTTCCACCCTCCCCTTGAGGGAGGGTCGAAATTTGCAAAGCGCAGCGAAGCGGAGCGCGGCAAATTTCGGGGAGGGGTTTCGGTGGAGTTACAACCCCTCCCCGAAAAATTCTTCGCTGTGCTGCGCGTCGCTCGAATTTTTCGACCCTCCCTCAAGGGGAGGGTGGGACGGGGACATAGCTCAATGCAACGTTATCGCCACATCCGGATCGAGGCGCTTGTGAACGATGTCGTCGAGGAACACGGAAAGCGCGAACCAGAAGCGCGCGCGGTCGCGGCTGCCCTGCGCCTCGAAGCAGGTCACCGCGCGGCGCGCATAGTCCTGTGCGGCGGCGCCGTGCTCTGCGGCGAGGTCCGCGGCGAGCCGGCACATGTCTGTGGCGTTCAGCTCCATGAACGCCATTTCATCAGATCAAGGTAAGCGCGCGGTTAACGGTTCAAGGGGCGCACCACGATCTTTCAAACCTCTACACCGTCATCACCCGGTATGCCGGAACGAAGTGAAGGCATATCCGGGCGACCCATTTTCCTTGTTGCCAAATTGGGTCGACCGGACGCTTTCGCGCCGGGCGATGACGTGGATTGTTGTGACTGGACCTACGCGATCTCGATCGCCTCCGGCGCGCCGGCATAGAGCCGGTCGACCAGCGCCTTGCGGCGCTCCAAGGTGGCGCGCTGGTTGACGTAACCCTTGTCGGTGATCTCATGGCCGTCGATGGACGGCGGCTCGGCCATCAACAGCACGCGGCGGATGCGCGACGAGGTGCCGGGCTGCGTGGCGTTGAAAGTCGCGAACTTGTCGCGGATGAAATCGCGCAGCTTGGCATCGGCGAGCACCTCGTCGATGTTGGCTTTGCCGGTCATCTGCATCGCGGCCTGCATGTTCGGCCACACGAGCAGCCCAACGAAAGGCTTGTCTTGACCGCACACGACGCAGTCGAAGAGCACCGGCGAGGCGGCGGCCACCGCCTGCGCGCGCAGGGTGCCCACGCTGACCCAGGTGCCGCTGTCGAGCTTGAAGTCCTCGGTCACGCGGCCGTCGAACACCAGACCCTTTTCGGGATCGTTCTCGTCGAGGAATTTCGCCGCGTCGCCGAGCGAATAGAACCCCTCCTCGTCGAACGCGGCTTTGGTGAGATCGTCCTGGCCGAGATAGCCCGGCGTCACCGTGGGGCCTTTCACCCGCACCTCCAGCTTCGTGCCGTTGGGAACGAGCTTGAGCGTGATGCCGGGCAGCGGCAGGCCGATGAGGCCGACGCGCTCCGTCAGCCAATGCACCACGGTCACGCCTTGCGTCTCGGTCGCGCCGTACATGGTGGTGAAGGGGATGCGCTCGCCGGTCGCCGCGATCGAAAGCGCCTGGATGCGCTCATAGATGTCCTGGCTCAAGGTCGCGCCGCCATAGCCCACCATGCGCATTTTGGAAAAGAAATGATCGCGCAAGGATGGATCGCGCTCCATCGCATCGGCGAGCCAGCCAAACGCGATCGGTGCCGAGCCGAAGCCCAGAGGCTTGATTTCGCGCAGGTTGCGGATCGTCTCCTCGAACATGCCGGGCAGCGGCTTTCCGGCATCGAGATAGATCGTGCCGCCGGCATTGAGCGCGTTGTTGAATCCGATATTGCCGGCGGAGATGTGGTTCCACGGCATCCATTCCAGGCTCTCGGGGATCTCGTCGGGATCGGCGGCTTCGGTGCGCAGCGCTTCCTGCGCCGCCACCACCGCGCACATCATGCGATGGGTCTGGATCACGCCTTTGGGCATGCCGGTCGAGCCGGAGGTGAAGAGATACTTCGCCACCGTGTCGTGATCGATCTGGTCCATCGAGTCCGCGACCGCGGGTCCCACATTGGTCTTGAGCAAGTCCTCATACGGCGTCGTCGCGCGGTCGGGCGGCGGCATCACGCTCACGACCTCGACCCCGTCGAGATCGAGGGCGGCGAGCGCGCGCGCATAGATCGGCCCCTGCTCGGCGAAGATCATCTTGGGTTTCGCCGTCGCGAAGACATGACGCAGCTTGCCGTGGTCGCCCGACATGATCGAATAGGCGACCGACACCGGCGCCACCGGCACGCGCGCCTTCATCGCGCCCAGCATCATCGAGGCATGGGCGATGGAATTCCCCGACAGCACCATCAGCGGCGCATCGGGCCCGAGCCCGCGCGCGATCAGCGCCTGCGCGATGGCATTGGCGCGCGCCTCCATCTCGCCATAGGTGATGAAGCGCCAGTCGCCCGTGCCGCCGCCGGGCAGCGGCGTGCGCTCGGCGATGAACTTGCGCTCGGGATGCTTGCGCGCGCGATCCTCGAACAGATGCGCGATGGAGCGGTGCATCTCGCCCAGCGGATGACGCGAGATGACGTACACCGTGCCGTCCGGCCTTCGCTCTATTTCCAGCAAGGCCGGCTTCATGGGCAGCGGCTTGAAGGGCGGCCGTTCGGTTGATTTCACTTGAATATTCATAGTGTTAGCTCCCAAACCGCGAACTACATCAAAGATACGTTATTCGCTTTATATCCCGTGTGTGCCGGGGTATTTTCACCCCATGCAGAGCCAGCAGATATTGCTCATCATCGGCGGGGGGATTGCCGCCTACAAGTCCCTCGAGCTGATCCGCCGCCTGAAAGAGCGCGGCCATGGCGTGCGCGCGATCTTGACCAAAGCCGGTGCGGAGTTCGTGACTCCGCTTTCCGTTGCGTCGCTTTGCGGCGAGAAGGTCTATGGCGATCTCTTCAGTCTGACCGACGAAGCGGAGATGGGCCACATTCAGCTCTCGCGCGCCGCCGATCTGGTGGCGGTGGCGCCGGCGACCGCGGATCTGATGGCCAAGTTCGCGAACGGTCACGCCAACGATCTTGCCTCCACCGCGCTGCTCGCCACCGACAAGCCCGTGCTGATGGCGCCGGCGATGAATGTGCGGATGTGGAACCATCCCGCGACCCAGCGCAACCGCGCGACGCTGGAGCGCGACGGCGTCGCCTTCGTCGGCCCCAATGACGGCGAGATGGCCTGCGGCGAATTCGGACCTGGCCGCATGGCCGAGCCGCTGGAGATCGTCGCGGCGATCGAGTCCCTTCTTGCGGTGCCGGGCCCGCTCGCAGGCGTGAGCGCGCTGGTGACGGCGGGACCGACGCACGAGCCGCTCGATCCCGTGCGCTATATCGCCAACCGTTCCTCGGGCCGTCAGGGTTACGCGATCGCCGGCGCGCTGGCACAAGCGGGTGCCGACACAGTGCTGGTTTCAGGTCCCGTCGCCATCGAAGCGCCGCCGCACGTGAAGCTGGTCAAGGTCGAAACCGCGCGCGAGATGCTGGCGGCGTGCGAGGCGGCGCTGCCGGTCGACGTCGCGGTGTGCGCGGCGGCGGTGGGCGACTGGCGCCCCGAATCCATCGCCAACCAGAAGATCAAGAAGAACGGCGGTCACGCGTCGTTCAAGCTCGAAGCCAATCCCGACATCCTGCAGACTTTGTCGCACGGTGCGCGGCGGCCTGCACTGGTCATCGGCTTCGCGGCCGAGACCGAGAACGTCGTCGCGCATGCCGGCAGCAAACGGCTGAAGAAGGGTTGCGACTGGATCGTCGCCAACGACGTCAGTGCCGCGACCGGGATTATGGGAGGCACGAAGAACACCGTGCACCTGATCACCGCCGCCGGCGTGGAAGACTGGCCGCAGATGGACAAGCGCGACGTCGGTCACAGGCTCGCGGCGCGGATCGCGCAGGCATTGAAGAAGCCAGCGGCATGAATCTGTCTATCCTCAAACTGCCGCATGCGCGCGATCTGCCGCTGCCGTCCTATGCGACGGAAGGCTCGGCCGGATTGGATCTGCTCGCTGCCGTCGAAAGCGAGACTAGGCTCGCGCCAGGGGCGCGCGCCGCGATCCCTTGCGGCATCGCCATCGCCATGTCCGGTGAATATGAAGCGCAGCTGCGGCCGCGTTCGGGCCTCGCCCTGAATCACGGCATTACGGTGCTGAACGCGCCGGGGACGGTGGACAGCGACTATCGCGGCGAGATCAAAGCCGTCCTGATCAATCACGGCGACACGGCGTTCACGATCACGCGCGGCATGAAGATCGCGCAGATGATCATCGTCCGAGTCGAACATGCAAAGGTCGTGGCGGTCGAGGAATTGCCAGCTTCGCCCCGCGGTGCCGGCGGCTTCGGCTCGACCGGCTTGGGGGGCGCGTGATGCTCCGGCTCTCGCGCAAAACGCTGCTCGCGCTGGAAGCGGTGATCGACATCGCCTTCAACGGCCGGCCCGAGCCAGTGCAGGCCAAGGAGATAACGGCGCGCCAGGGCGTGCCGCAGCGCTATCTGGAACAGGTGATGCAGCAGCTCGTTCGCGCCGGCGTGCTCAAGGGCGTGCGCGGCCCGCGCGGGGGCTATCGCCTCGCCAAGGAGCGCCGCCGCATCACCGTGGGAGAAGTCGTGCGCGTTGCCGAGAGCCTGGACGGCGAAGACGAGAACGCTCTGCCCCACTCGGCGCTCGGCAGCCAGATCGTCACGCCGCTGATCGCGTCGCTGCAGGACGAGGTCATGGCCAGGCTCGACGCCATCTCCATCGAGGATCTCTGCGCGCGGGCGCGCGCCGCCGGAGTCGATTGCGGCGGTGCCGCGACGCCCGATTTCGCCATTTGATCACAGGAGAGCCCATGGAAGCCGGAAAACCGGGACGCGGACGCATCTACAATTCGATCACCGAGACGATCGGCGACACGCCGCTGGTGCGGATGGCGCGCCTGCCGAAAGAGGCCGGCGTAAAGGCGGACATCCTTCTCAAGCTCGAATTCTTCAACCCGATCTCGAGCGTCAAGGACCGCATCGGCGTGGCAATGATCGAGTCGCTGGAAAAGCAGGGCAAGATCGCTTCCGGGAAATCGGTGCTGGTCGAACCCACCAGCGGAAATACCGGCATCGCGCTCGCCTTCGTGGCCGCGGCCAAGGGCTATCGCCTGATCCTGGTGATGCCGGAGTCGATGTCGATCGAGCGGCGCAAGATGCTGGCGCTGATGGGCGCCGAGGTTGTGCTTACCGAGGCTGCCAAGGGCATGAAAGGCGCCATCGCCAAGGCGCAGGAGATCATCGCCGCCACGCCCGGCGCAATCATGCCGCAGCAATTCGAGAACCCGGCCAACCCGGACATCCATCGCCGCACAACCGCCGAGGAAATCTGGAACGACACCGACGGTAAGGTCGACATCGTCATCTCCGGCGTCGGCACCGGCGGCACGGTGACCGGCGTCGGACAAGTGCTGAAACAGAAGAAGCCGAGCGTGAAGATGATCGCGCTCGAGCCCGAGGATTCGCCGGTCCTTTCCGGCGGCCAGCCCGGCCCGCACAAGATTCAGGGCCTGGGGGCGGGTTTCGTCCCCGCCATCCTCGATCGCAAGGTGATCGACGAGGTCATCACCGTCTCCAACGAGACGGCCTTCACCACGGCGCGCAAGGTCGCGAAAGCGGAAGGCATTCCGGTCGGCATCTCATCGGGTGCGGCTGTCGCGGCGGCGCTCGAAGTCGGCGCGCGGCCAGGCATGGAAGGCAAGACCATCGTCGCCATCATCCCCTCCTTCGCCGAGCGCTATCTCTCGACGGCGCTGTTCGAAGGATTGTGATCGTTCCGAGATCTCGAGGGCGCCGAAAGAGACTCGCGCCCCTGAAACAGGGCCATCGGTCCCCTGTTCGGCGCGGCAGTCCGCGTGCTACCATTCATCGCTTTGGTCGGCTGGCTTTGGGGGGCAATCGATGCGTAAGAGCGGAATAGTCCTTACTGCGGCACTGGTTGTGACGTGCATGGCGGCTGCAGCCGGTGCGGCGACCGTGACCAATTTCCTCGTCGTCGGCAGCCGCGGCGGCAGCTTTCTCGGCGGGAACATCTTCGTCGCCTGCACCAAATGCACGTTGTACCAATACAATTCCGGCGACGGCACCATGAAGCAGATCGGCCCGTTCAGCGACGATGCCCAGTTCAAGAAGTTCGTCTACGTTGCAGGTAGTCTGTGTTTCAATGCCGCCGCCAATGAGATCGATTTCGTGGGCATGAAGAATGTCGACGACGACAGTTCGGCCGCGATTTATACCATCGATTCCGGCACCGGACACACAATCCGAAAGACGCCGTGGAACGTGTCCAAGCTCGGCAATCCCGGTACGCTGGTCTGCACGGGACAGGCGATTCAGGTCTTTTAGCATCGACGCCGGGATGTTCTACACGCCAAGCGTTATCCGCATCCCATCGTAAGCCGGTTCGACGCCAGCGGGCAGTTCGTTGCGCAAGGTCCCGTAATCGAGATCGGTGTGCAGGTTGGTGAGGATCGCGCGCTTGGGCCTCACGCGTGCGATCCACTCCAGCGCCAGAGCGAGATGGGCGTGGCTGGGGTGCGGCGCATAGCGCAACGTGTCCACGATCCAGCATTCGACGCCGGCCAGCGCATCGAACGCGGACTCGTCGAGGCGGTTGACGTCGCTCGAATAGGCGAGCGGCCCGAAACGGAATCCGAGCGAACGGATGCGGCCGTGCACCTGGCCGAAGGCGCGCACGGAAATCGCGCCGCCCGCGCCGTCGATGGCGAAGATCTCGAACGGCTCCGCGATCGCGTGGCCGGTGACGATCGGCGGGTAGCCGCTGCCTTCCGGTTGCACGAAGCAATAGCCGAAGCGGGCGAGCATGCCCTCGATCGCCGCGCCGTCGGAATAGACGTCGACGCGGCGGCGCATGTTGATCGACACCATGCGTAGATCGTCGAAGCCGTTGAGTTGGTCGGCATGATCGTGCGTGATCAACACGCCGTCGAGCGTGGCGCAGCGCGCCGCGAGAAGCTGCTCGCGCATGTCGGGCGATGTATCGACGAGCACGTTGGTTTCCCCGCCCTGCCCTTTGCGCCTCACCAGCAGCGAGCAGCGCGTGCGCCGGTTCTTGGGGTTGGCGGGATCGCAGGCGCCCCAATATCCTGCGTTGTCCGGCCCGCCCAGCCGCGGCACGCCGCCGGACGAGCCGCAGCCCAGGATGATCGCTTCCAGCGTGCTCATGCCGGCCGCGCGACCTTGGTGAAGAGACGGAAGAAATTGTCCGTGGTCTGCGTCGCGAAGTCGTCGGCGCCGACGCCGCGCAGCACCGCCAGCATCGCGGCGGTGTGGACGACGAAGGCAGGCTCGTTGCGCTTGCCGCGCATCGGCACGGGCGCCAGATACGGCGCATCGGTCTCCACCAGCAAACGGTCCGCCGGCACGTCCTTCAGCACCGCGCGCAACTCGCCGGAATTCTTGAACGTCGCGATGCCCGAGGCGGAGATGTAGAGCCCAAGCTCCAGCGCCGCATCGGCCAAGCGCCGCGTACCGGTGAAGCAATGCAGCACGCCAGTGAAAGCGCCCTTGCTCATTTCGTCCGTCAGGATGTCGATCGTGTCGTGGTCGGCGTCGCGGGTGTGCACGATAAGCGGCAGTTTGGTTTCGCGCGCCGCGGCGATGTGATGGCGGAAATTGATGCGCTGCGCCTCGCGCGGACTGTGTTCGTAGTAGTAATCCAAGCCCGTCTCGCCGATGCCCACGACCTTGGCGTGGCGCGCGCGATCGAGGAGCGCCTGCGGACCGTCGAGCGGCTCGGATTCCGCTTCATGCGGATGGATGCCGACGCTGCACCACACATGGGCGAAGCGCTCCGCCACAGCGCGCACGTTGGCGAAGTTCGGAAGCTTCGTGCCGATGCTCACCATCGTGCCGATGCCGGCGTCCTGCGCGCGCGCGACCACTGCGTCGAGTTCCGGCGCGAATTCCTTGAAATCGAGATGGCAATGCGAATCGACGAGCATCACAGCGTCCCTGCCCGCCGCGCGGTATCGCCGAGCGTGCGCGCCGCGCCGAGCAAGGTCTGTCGCGGATCGAGATGCAACGCCGTCGAGCGCACGAAAGTTCTGTTGAGCGCCTCCCACGCTTCGATCCAGCGATCCAGCCGCGCGCCGGAGCCGGCCTTGGCGCGGATGCGCTCCGACAGCGCCTGCGCGAGAAAGGCCCCGAACTGTTCCAGCCCGTCGGTCATGCGCGAGAGCTTGTCCGCGAAGCCGAGCAGCGCAGGGACGTCAGGACTTGAAGCGCGATCGATCAAGCGGTCCGCTTCCGCAGCGAGTTCGGCGCCCTCGCCGCCCGCGAGCTTGAGCGCGAGCCCGAGCGATCCGCCGCTCAACCGCGTGAGCGATGCGCGCTCTATGGCATTGGTTTCGGGCAACAGGCGCTTGAGTTCCGCCTCCATCGTGGCGGCATCGAGAATGCGCAGATCGAGGCGCTGGCAGCGCGAGCGGATCGTCGGCAATAGGCGTCCCGGCACATTGGCGACCAGCAGCAGCATCGCGCGCGATGGCGGTTCCTCCAGCAGCTTGAGAAGCGCGTTGGCCGCCGCCTCGTTCATGTCGTCGGCGGTGTCGACGATGGCGACGCGCCAGCCTCCGGCGCCGGAGGTCATGCCAAAGAACCCGCCGAGCCTTCTGATCTCGTCGACGGACAGCACCGTCATCAGCTTGCCGGTCTGGGGATTGACGCCGCGCTTGAGCACCAGCAAACCCGGGTGCGAACCGGCGGCGACTTGTTGCGCGGCCGGCGAGTTCTCCGGCACCGACAGGTCGTCCGGTCCGTCCGCCGTCGCGCCATAGGCAAGCAGATAGCGCGCGATGCGATAAGCCAGCGTCGCCTTGCCGATCCCCGGCGGCCCCGTGATCAGCCACGCTTGCGGCGGGCGTCCGCCACGGATCGCGCGGGCGGCGCGTTCGAGCGCCACACCGTGACCCGCGAGCGTCGGCGTTTCGCGCGGATGGGCAAACCCTTCCAGGCGGTCGGTTTCAACGATCTCAACGGTGCGTGCGCGGCGTGGTGCCATGGACAAGGTGTGTCATTCCGGCAAGCTTGTTGCAACCACCTCGCTGTCATCCCCGGCGAGCGAAGCGAAGGGAAGGAGACCCAGGTTCCGCCAGCCGGAACTCAGAAACCAGACATGAGAAAAGAATTCCGACTTCCGATTTCAATCTTCGGATTTCCGCCGCCTGGGTCCCTTTCCCTCGCGCGCCAATGCGCGCTCGCCGGGGATGACAGCCGCGTTTGTTTCGCGCACCGCGAAATCACAATCCAAACCTCTCCCTCACCGCTCTCCAGATCTCCGCCGCCACTATGTCCTCGCTCTGCGCGGCGTCGATCACGATACAGCGATCCGCCGCGCGCCGCGCGATGTCGAGGAAGGCCTGGCGCAGGCGCTCGTGGAATTCCAGCCCGAAGCGCTCAAAGCGGTTCTCCTGCGCACTGCGGGCGTGCGCGCGCCTGAGCCCCTCTTCCGCCGGCAGGTCGAGCACCAAGGTCAGGTCGGGCCGGAAATCGCCCAGCACGATGGACTCGACGCGGCGGATGGTCTCGCGCGGCATGTCGCGGCCCACGCCTTGATAGGCATAGGTCGAATCCGTGAAGCGGTCCGAGATCACGAACTTGCCCGCGGCCATCGCCGGCTTGATCGTGCGCGCCACATGGTCGGCGCGCGCCGCGAACATCAGAAGCGTTTCGGTCAGCGCGTCCCAGCGGCCGGGTTCGCCGTTCACCAGCAGCGCGCGGATTTCTTCCGCGCCCGGGGAACCGCCCGGCTCGCGCGTCACCACGCAATTCCGCCCGTGTTGCTGCAAAGCGTTCGCGAGCCGGCGAAGCTGCGTGGATTTGCCCACACCTTCGCCGCCTTCGAGCGTGATGAAATGTCCGGTCATTTCTTGGGCGAAATCAGTGCCTCGGCACCGAGCCAGATGCGGCCGAAGAAGCCGGTCTGCTCCACCGGCTTCGCAGCCACCAGCGGTACGTCTAGCCCAGGGAAATCCGGCGCGGTGACGTGCAATGTGCCGATGCGCTCGCCTTGGACAATTGGCGCCTTCACCGGGCCGTCATAGGCGACGACGACCTTCATGTTCGGGCGCGAATCCACTTGCAGCGTGAGTTCCGCCGGTTGCTTCACGGTCAGCGGCACGGTCGCCTGCTCGCCGCCCCAGACATCGGCCTGTCCGACGACATCGCCCGGCTTGAACAACGCGTAGTGCCGGAACTCGCGAAACGCCAGGCCCAGGATGCGTGCGGCTTCGTCGCCGCGGCGCTGTCCGGCAACCCAGTCCTGCCGGGCGGGGCTCGCCTTGTCGAGATCGGGATAGCGCAGCCCGTTGAGCACCAGGATCAGGCGATGGCCATCGCGCACCGCCGCGGTGGTGATGCCGTAACCGGCGGCGTCGGTGTGGCCGGTCTTGAGACCGTCCGCGCCCGGTATTTTTTCCAGCACGGTGTCGCGATTGTGCTGATGGATATTGTGCCAGGTGAAATCCTGCTCGCTGAAATAATGATAGTATTGCGGATAATCGCGGATCAGATGCCGCGCCAGCTTGGCCAGGTCGAGCGCCGACATGAGCTGTCCCGGCGGATCGGGCAAGCCGTCGGGATTGACGAAGTGCGACTGATCGAGGCCGAGCTGCTTCGCGCGCTTGTTCATCAGGTCGACGAAGCCTTCGACCGTGCCGCCAATGCCCTCGGCGACGACGACGCAGGCGTCGTTGCCGGAATCGACGATGATGCCGCGGATCAGCGCCTCGACCGGAATGTTGTTGTGCAGCTCCACGAACATCTTCGAGCCCTGCGTGCTCCAGGCGCGCTCGGATACCGGGAACGCGTCGGTGAGCTTGAGGCGTCCGTCCTTCAGCCGCTGAAACAGAAGCTCGAGCGTCATCAGCTTGCTCATCGAGGCCGGCGGCATCGGCGTGAACGCATCCTTGGCCCACAGCACCTGTCCCGTGTCGGCGTCCATCAACAGGCCATGTTCGGCGGTGGTCGCAATCGCGCCGAACGCCGAGCCGGCAAAGAGAAGGAGAGAAAGCCCAAGTCCGAAGGACAGAATCCGCATGCAGTAAGCTCCGCTCGAAACCGCGCCGGCCCTATTGGTCGACGACGATGTGCGCGTCGTTACTACCAAGTCCGGTCAGCCGCGCCAACGCGGCATCTGCGTCCTCGGTATGGTCCATCGGGGCCGTGCGCACGCGATAGAGCGTCTTGCCGTCCTTCTTCGTGGTGGAAATGCGCAAATCGCCGCCCAATTGCTCGCGCAGGCGCATGGCATTCTCATAGGAACTGAAGGCGCCGACCTGGACATAAAGATGGGTCACGGCCGGGACCGGGACCAGGGTCACGACACCGGTCGGCCGGGCGGCCTCGGTAGGGACAGGATCGGGAGCCGGGGCCGGAAGAGAGACCGTGCGAATCGGCGGCGCAACTGGAACGTCCGGCACAGCGGCCAGCGGTTCCGTCTGAACCTTTTCGGTGGGCGCGGCCGGCACCGCCGTCGCGACCTGAATAGGCGTTTCGTCCGGTGGCGGCGCGCCGTTGGGCAGAAGCGCGCGCGACACGAACGTCACGCGCACGCGCGCCGTTCCCCTGCCGTAAAAGCCGAGCAATTTTGCCGCCTGCTCGGACACGTCGATGATCCGGCCCTTGGCATAGGGTCCGCGGTCGTTTACGCGCACCACGATCGAACGTCCGTTGTCGAGGTTGGTCACGCGGACATTGACCGGCATCGGCAGCGTGCGATGTGCGGCGGTCAGGTCCCCGGCATTGTACACTTCGCCATTGGCGGTGCGGTGGCCATAGAAATCCGGTCCATACCAGGACGCGATGCCGGTCTCGTCGTAATCGGGCTGCTCGCGTGGGTAATACCAGGTGCCGTCGATCTGATAGGGATTGCCGACCTTGTATATCCCGCCCGGGGCGCGGCTGGGCGGCGGAATCGACGCGTATTGCTCGGTCGTGCAGCCGGCTGCCGCAAGGCCAAGCGCAACGACCGCACATATTCCTTTTCGTGAACGCATCCCGCGAACCGGTACTCCCAGGCCGGGCGAAAATAACCGAAGCCTTATCCGCGCTCAATGTGCGCTGCCGAAAGATTTTCGAAACAGTGTGTTCAAACGGATGCGCCCCGAGCCGGTTATCGCGCCGTTACGCGCCACACCGCATTGCCGACGTCGTCGGCGATCAGCAATCCGCCGTGTGAATCGACGGCGAGACCGACTGGCCTGCCGTGCATATTGTCGCCATCGAGGAAGCCGGTGACGACGTCCTGCGGCATGCCGCTCGGCTGTCCGTTGGCGAAGGGGATGAAGACCACTTTGTAGCCGTTGAACACGCTGCGATCCCAGCTTCCGTGTTCGCCGACGAAGGCGCCGCCGCGATAGCGCACGGGCAGGTTCGTGCCGGTATAGAACACCAGGCCCAGCGGCGCGACATGCGAGCTGAGCGCATAATCCGGCGCGATCGCACTGGCCACGAGGTCCGGTCGCTGCGGTTGCACGCGCGGATCGACATGCTGGCCCCAATAGCTGTAGGGCCAACCATAGAACGCACCGCGCCTCACCGAGGTGAGATAGTCCGGCACCAGATCGGGGCCGAGCTCGTCGCGCTCGTTGACCACCGCCCAAAGCACATGGGTCTGCGGCTCGAAAGTGAGCCCGTTCGGATTTCGCAGGCCGGTCGCGAACTCGTGATGCGCGCCCGTCGCCCGATCGATCTCCCAGATCGAGGCGCGGCCGATCTCGGCGCTGAGGCCGTTTTCGGTGATGTTGCTGTTGGAGCCGACACCGGCATAGAGCTTGGTGCCGTCGGGGCTGGCGGTCAGGCTCTTCGTCCAGTGGTGATCGATGGGAAACGCCGGCAACTTACACAACCTCACGCCGGGTACGTCGATCGATGTCTCGCCCGTCCGATACGGGAAACGCAGGATCGCGTCGGTATCGGCGACATAGAGATCGTTGCCCACCAGAACGACGCCGAATGGCGAGCGCAGGTTCCTGATGAACACGCTATGAAATTCCGGCACGCCGTCGCCGTTGCTGTCACGGAACAGGAGGATGTCGTTCGGTGCCTTGGTGCCGGAATGGGTCTTGTGCTCCATCCACTGCATTACGAAATCCTTGGGCCGCGCCGGAGAAGGCGGCATGGGGCCGTCGGGTTCGACGACCAGCACGTCGCCATTGGGCAGGACGTAGACCGAGCGCGGATTCTTCAGATTTGCGGCGAAGGCCCGGATCTTCAACCCCGCCGCGACCTTCGGAGTCTTGTTTCCCCACGAAGCCTTGTTCGCCAGATGCATCGGTGGAAGAAGGTATTGATGCATCGGCGGCAGATAAGGATGCGCGCCGAGCTGACGCTTGGGATCGATGGGCGAGGGACCGCAGGCGGCAATGACTGCGGCGAATACGGCAAGCAACAAAAGCGACGGCTTCATGGCCCGCTCTCCGGCAGGACAGCCACGCGATGGCGATGCACCATGCTCCATCCGTTCCATCCCGTGACCAGCAGGATCGCGACCGTTATGGCCGACAACGCCAGTCCCGCCGGGACGACGGAGGTATAGGCGTCGCGACTGTGGACCAGTTCGTTGAAGATCGACAGGATCAGCACCACGACATTGCCGACGACATGGATCCATGCCGCGCGCAAGGTACGAATACGAGCTTCGCCGAAGAAGTCGATCAGTCCGGCGATCGCGGCAAGCACGGTGAAGATGATGCCGGCAATGAGCAGCCACGCGGACATGTTCGCCCACTGCATGTCGGCCGTTTCGGCATAGGTCACGTCCGCAACAAGGGCCCCTGCGAAACAGGCGATCGGAATGGGAACCAGCATCACATGAATGGGATGACCGGCGATTGCCGCGGTCGAGCGTGGATTGTCGGCAAGCATGGATGTCGCCGCTCCAAACGGACATTTCGGCTAACGTTCCGCGTTGCGTCCGCGTTCCAATTCGGCGCGCGGCGGGCGCCACGCACAGTGGCGGGTCGATCAAATGCTAATCGCGACACTCCGGCATTGCGGCATCAGGCAGGAACGACCCGCAATTCATGCGGCGTCGGCATCGCCATGGAGGGGATCATGTCCGCCACGGCGCCAGACAATCCCTTCGGCACGATCTTCCGGAATTTCTTCGAGATTTCTTCCCAGCGGCGAAGCAAATTTCCCGCCTGTGCGGACTGTGTTTCCAACTGATGTCGCTGAATGATGTGCCGCAGCCATACCCTGTCGGCCTCGTCGGCAGGCGTCACGAACACGCTGTCGAAATTCATGCAGTCCATCAGCGCATCGTCCGAGTCGTAGACGAAGGCGAGGCCGCCGGTCATGCCGGCTGCGAAATTGTCGCCCGTGCTCCCCAGGATCACTGCGGCGCCGCCGGTCATGTATTCGCATCCGTTCGAACCGCAGCCCTCGACCACGCACACTGCGCCCGAATTGCGCACCGCGAAGCGCTCGCCCGCCTGGCCAGCGGCGAACAGAAAGCCGGACGTGGCGCCATAGAGCACCGTATTGCCGATGATGGTGTTCTCGCTCGCGACATATCGCGACGTCTGCGGTGGCCTGAGGACGATGGTCGCGCCGCAGAGGCCCTTGCCGACATAGTCGTTGGCATCGCCCTCGACTTCGATGCGCAGACCCTGGACGCCGAAGGCACCCAGCGATTGTCCGCACGAGCCGCGCAGCCGCAGCGTCACGCTGTCCGGCGCAAGGCCATTCATCCCCCACTTGCGCACGATCGCGGACGAAAGCCGCGTGCCGATGGAACGGTGTGTATTGCCCACCGCAAACGTCATCTTCACCTTCTCCCCGCGGGAAAGCCTGTCGATAACATCGGGAGCGACCTCAGCATCGAGCGCCGGCAGGACCTCATTTCGTTGTTTCCCGCTGAAGACGCGCGCGCCACGCGCATCGGCGCGATAGAGAAGCGCATTGAGATCGAGCTCGTCGAGATCCGCCGAGCCGCGACTCTTCTGATAGAGCAGATCGGTGCGTCCGATCAGATCCGCGAGCGAGCGCGCGCCCAGCGAAGACAGAATCTCGCGCACGTCCTCGGCGAGGAAGCGGAACAAATTGATGACTTTCTCCGGCGTTCCGGCGAATTTCTCACGCAGCTTTTCGTCCTGCGTGCAGATGCCCACCGGACACGCATTGGAATGGCATTGGCGTACCAGAAGGCATCCCATCGCCACCAGAGAGGCCGTGCCGATGGCGAACTCCTCCGCACCCAACAGGGCAGCCATCGCGATGTCGCGGCCGGTGCGCAATCCGCCATCGGTGCGCAAGGTCACGCGTTCGCGCAGGCCGTTGAGCGTGAGAATCTGATTGGCCTCGCTCAAACCCGCTTCCCAGGGCAGCCCGGCGAACTTGATCGAGCTTTGCGGCGAAGCGCCGGTACCGCCGCTATGGCCCGCGATGTGGATGATATCGGCCTTCGCTTTCGCGACGCCGGAGGCGATCGTGCCCACGCCGCTGGCCGACACCAGCTTCACACCGACACGCGCATCGGGATTGATCTGCTTGAGATCGTAGATCAGCTGCGCCAAGTCCTCGATGGAATAGATGTCGTGATGCGGCGGCGGCGAGATTAGCGTCATGCCCGGCGATGCGTGACGCAGGCGCGCGATCATCTGCGTGACTTTGAAGCCCGGGAGCTGGCCGCCTTCGCCTGGCTTTGCGCCCTGCGCGATCTTGATCTCGATCTCCTGACAGGCGTTGAGATACGCCGCCGTCACGCCGAAGCGGCCCGAGGCAATCTGCTTGATCCGGGAATTGGTTTCGCCGCCGAAACATGCCGGCTCTTCTCCGCCCTCGCCGGAATTGGAGCGCCCGCCGATGCGGTTCATCGCGACGTTGAGCGTCTTATGCGCTTCGGGCGACAGGGCGCCCAGCGACATGCCGGGCGTGACGAAACGCGCCATGATGCTTTCGGCGGGCTCGACCTCGTCCAACGGCAGAGGCTTTGCCGGCATGCGAAAGTCGAGCAGATGCCGCAGCGACAGCGGCTGCCCGCCATCCATTGTCTGCGCGTATTTCTTGTAAAGCGCATGGGAGTTCTTTTGCACCGCACTTTGCAGAAGATGAATCGTCGCGGCCCCGTCGCCATGGCGTTCGCCGCTGCTGCGCGCGCGATAGAACCCGCCGACGGCAAGCCCATCGCTCTCCAGCGCATCGCGATGCTGCTTCGCCGCGCGGGCCGCGATGCCGATGAACCCGATCCCGGAAACGCGGCTCGGCATTCCCGGAAAGATGTCGGCGACCATCGCCCGCGACAGGCCCAGCGCCTCGAAATTGTAGCCGCCGCGATAGGACGAAATGACGGAGATGCCCATCTTGGCGATGATCTTGAGCAACCCCGCGCTCAGGCTGTCCAGATAGCGCTTCACGCATTGGCCGAGCGTCAGATCGCCGAACAATCCGCGCGCATGCCGGTCGGCAATGCATTCCTGCGCGAGATAGGGATTCACCGTCGTTGCGCCGACGCCGATCAGCAAGGCGGCACCGTGGGTGTCGAAGCAGTCGGCCGAGCGGACGTTGATCGACACCTCGCTGCGCAGGCCCTTGCGCACCAGATGCGAGTGCACGGCGCCGGCCGCAAGGATCATGGGGATGGGCGCGCGGTCCGGCGCGATGCGCTCGTCGGTCAGGATCAGATGGCTGGAGCCGTCGGCAACGGCTTTTTCAGCCTCGCTCCGGATGCGCGCGATGGCCTGCTCAAGGGCGGCGCCCTCGCCCAAGCCCGGCTCAAGCGGAAACACGCAGTCGATCTCCTTGAAATTGCCGACGAGATGATCGCGGATGCGCATATACATACCGTTCGAGATGATGGGCGTTTCGAGGACGAAGACCTCGGTTTGCTTCTCGTCCTGCGCCAGCACGTTTCCGAGGTTGCGGAAACGCGTCTTCAGGCTCATGACGCGGTCTTCGCGCAACGAATCGATGGGCGGATTGGTAACCTGGCTGAAATTCTGCCGGAAGAAATGCGACAGCGGCCGATAGTGCTGCGACAGCACCGCGAGCGGCGTGTCGTCGCCCATGGAGCCGACTGCCTCTTTTCCTTCCGCCACCATAGGATGAAGGATCAGTTCCAGGTCTTCGTGCGAATACCCCGCGGCCCGCTTTCTCAATCCCAGTTCCGCCTCATCGAACAGTCGCGGTTCGGGGCCCGGACCGATGATCGGCTCCAGCTCGACGATCTTGCGCGTCCAATCGAGATAGGGATGCTCCCCCGCGAGCTTGTCCTTGATCGCGCGGTCTTCGTAGAACCGACCCTCTTGCAGATCGAGCGCGATCATCTGCCCCGGGCCGAGGCGGCCCCGCCGCAACACCTGGGCGGGATCGAGCTGAAACATGCCGCTCTCGGATCCCGACACGAGCAGGCCGCCGGCGGTGACGGCGTAGCGCTGCGGCCGCAATCCGTTGCGGTCCATGCCGGCGATGACCCAGCGGCCATCGGTGGCGGCGATCGCGGCGGGCCCGTCCCACGGCTCCATCACCGCATTGGCATAGGCGTACATCGCACGATGCGACTCCGGAATGCGCGAGGCCTTCTTGGTCCAGGTCTCCGGGATGAGGATCGTCTTGGCGAGCGGCGCGCTGCGGCCGGCACGCACGAGAACCTCGAACACCGCGTCGAGCGCACCGGAATCCGAACAGCCGGATTGGACGATCGGCTTGATGTCGCCCGCGGCGTCGCCGAACAACGCCGAAGCCATCTTGAACTCGTGATTCTTCATCCAGTTGACGTTGCCCTTCAGCGTGTTGATCTCGCCGTTGTGGGCGAGCATGCGGAAGGGCTGCGCCAGGCTCCAGGTCGGGAAGGTGTTGGTAGAATAGCGCTGGTGGAAGATCGCGAAGGCCGAAGCGAAGCGCTCGTCCAGAAGATCGGGATAAAAATTGGAAAGCTGTTCCGCCAGGAACATGCCCTTGTAAATCAGCGAATGTGCCGACAGCGAGCAGATGTAGAAACCCACGATGCCGGCTTCGCGCACCTGCTTCTCGATGCGGCGGCGGCAAAGATAGAGCTGGCGGTCCAGTGCCTCATTGTCGGGACTTTCGCCGGTGCCGAAAATGATCTGCTCGATCTCAGGCCGCGTCGCGTTGGCCTTTTCGCCGATGACGGAGAGATCGACCGGCACCTGGCGCCAGCCATAGAGATAGAAACCAAGCCGGAGCAATTCGGACTCGACAATGGTCCGGCAGGCTTCCTGCGCCGCGAAATCGGTGCGCGGGAGGAATATCTGCCCGACCGCGATGTGTCCCTTGCGCGTGCGATGGCCGCTGAGGCGCACGACTTCGGCAAAGAATCTGTGCGGGACCTGGATGTGGATGCCCGCGCCGTCGCCGGTCTTGCCGTCGGCGTCGACGGCGCCGCGATGCCACACCGATTTCAACGCCGCGATGGCTTCGGTGACGACTTCGCGCCGGGGTCTGCCGTCGATGGCCGCGACCAGACCGACACCGCAGGCGTCATGTTCGGTCGCGGGCGAATAGCCATAGGCCGCTTCCAGCCCCGAGGCATCGCGGCGATAGCGCGCGACGAACGCGTCGGCATCACTCCGCGGCATGGACGGCCTGCCTTGTGCAGAGATGCGCGTGAATGGCCGCGGCAGCATCGAGACCGTCGCGGATGGCCCAGACCACGAGAGATGCGCCGCGCACGATATCGCCCGCGGCGAAAACGGCATCGAGGCTCGTCATGAAATTCCTCGGGTTGATCCACAGGCGCCCGCCCGATCGGGTGACGAGTTCGGGCTCGCTCAAGGCTTGCGGCAGCGGTTCCGGATCGAATCCGGCGGCCACGACGACCATCTGCGCTTTGAGTTCGAAGCGCGCATCGGTCTTTTCGGCCGCGCAGCGTCCGCTCGTGTTCTCGGCGCCAAGGCGCATGCGCGCACCGCGCACGATTTCAACCGATTCAGCGCCTTCCATGGCATCCGGCGACGCCAGCCATTCGAAGCGCACACCCTCCTCTTCCGCATGCTGTACCTCGCGTGCCGAGCCCGGCATGCCGGCGCGATCGCGGCGATAGAGGCAGGTCACGGACGCCGCGCGCTGGCGCACGGCGGTTCGCACGCAATCCATCGCCGTGTCGCCGCCGCCGACGACGACAACGTCCTTGCCGCGCGCATCGAGCGAACCGTCGTCGAATTCGGGAACGGAGTCGCCAAGCCCCTTGCGGTTGGATGCGATCAGATAGTCCAGTGCGCGCACCACGCTGGAGAGCGACGTGCCGGCCGCCTCGATATTGCGTGCTCGACAAGCGCCTGTCGCAAGCAGAACGGCGGTGTGGCGCTGCCGCAATTCCTCGAGCGACACGCCGCGGCCGATTTCGACGCCGAGCTTGAATTCGACACCGGCGTCCTCCAGCCGGCTTACGCGCCGCTGGACGATTTTCTTGTCGAGCTTGAAGTTGGGAATGCCATAGATCAGCAATCCGCCGGCGCGGTCGTGGCGGTCGTAGAGCGCGACGCGATAACCGTGCTTGCGGAGCTGTTCGGCCGCCGCAAGGCCCGCCGGGCCCGCGCCGACAATGCCGATGCTATCCGCACGCGCTGGGCGCGCACCAAGCGAGTTCACCCAGCCGTTCTCGAAGGCGGTGTCGGCAAGAAATTTCTCGATCGCGCCGATGGTCACGGCACCGTGGCCGGATTGCTCGACGACGCAATGACCCTCGCACAAACGGTCCTGCGGACAGATGCGGCCGCAGATCTCCGGCATCGGATTGGTGCTGGCGGCGAGATCGTACGCTTCGCGCAGGCGGCCTTCGGCGGCGAGCTTCAGCCAGTCCGGAATGTTGTTGGAGAGTGGGCAGTGCACCTGGCAGAACGGCACGCCGCATTGCGCGCAGCGCGCAGCCTGGGAGACCGCCCCAGCCGGCTCAAATTCCGAATGGATTTCCTTGTGGTCGTCCACACGGCCTGCGGGGGAACGTTTGGCCGGATGCTGCGGTCGCACAAGCGGAAATTGCAACATATGGTCTTACCTGAGACTCACGGGATATAATTATATTGCATGGATGGAAAATCCAGTAATTTAATTCCAACGTCAACAGATTTGTGTTGCGCCGCAAAAGGGGCCGTCCGGATTGCCTTCGCTGGGCAATCTCAGTAAGTGCCTCTCCTCGCCGGATGGGTGGCCGAGCGGTTGAAGGCACCGGTCTTGAAAACCGGCAGACTCGCGAGGGTCTCGTGGGTTCGAATCCCACCCCATCCGCCAGGGTTCGAGACCGAGTCAGCGTCCGCCGTTATCTGGCAGTTTTGCGCCGGTTTGGTCTGTCTTGAAGCTGTCTGCGGCGTGCGAAGTCTGCATCGTCTTGCCGCTATCGGGGCTGATGCGCTGGAAAATCTGAGGCACGAGGCTCGTTGCCACGGCGACGGCAACGGCTGAGAGTATGGGCACGAGTTGTTTGAAAAACTCCTGCCGACCGTCTCCGCCGCTCCACATCTTCTCGAATTGGCGCCCAAGATTGGGAAGGTCGTAAGCGGCAATCGAGACCGCCAGGATGGCGCCGACCACGGCAATCACATTGGCAATGGCGGGAGCCACACTCTTGAGGTCGAAGAGACGACTGAAATCGCTGCCTATCGAAACTGCAACGAGGGCGCTCGAAAGCAGAACCGCCTTGATCGTCGCCGATTCACCCCTGAGCGTTGTAAATCCCTTTTCCAACAGCAACATTCCCACCGCAGCTGAGGCGAAATAGGAAGTCAGGTACGACGCGGCAGCAAGCAGGGTCGGTGAGGGACCGCTTTCCGCAGGCGCCCGCATGTGCTGCAGCCAAGCGATTGTCGCTGCCGTGATGCCCGCGAACACGGCACGCTCGATCGCACTCCTGCCCAAGACGAAATCGGGAACCGGCTTGCCGTCGGAGCGGGCGATCAGGAATCTGTCGGCGCACACCAACGCGGCGACCACAACGACGATATCGATCAAGTTGAGCGGCGCGATTTGAATGCCCCCGAGCAGGAACAGTCCAAGCAGCGCCCGAACGTCCGCCTCGCGGGCATCGGCGTTCGCGCCCGCAATGCCCAAGGCAGTCAGGAGATAGGCCGTCAGTAGCACCGGCCGCGTCAATTGCCGCGTGATATCAGCAAACCAGAAGTGCGTGTTATACCCGACAATCTGATTGTCGCTCAGCGCGATGTAGGGATAGAGCAAGGTCGCTGCTGCCAGAATGGACAGTGCGGCTATGAAAGGCTTGTCGCGGAGAAACACATTGCGGAGAGGAAAGAGCACAAAGAGCCCAACAACGCCCGAAACCAGGAGGGCCGGAACCTCGTAGCCGATGGAACTGGCGTCTCCGGAAAGCGGCGTCGTCGCGGCGATGAGAGCAAGCACCGGAAGGTTGAGAAATACGGCCCAGAGCAGAACATTGCCGAATGCCTTCGCAGGCCACTCCCAAGTCCGGCCGCGTGCCAACAGCCACGCGGCGCCCCGCAGAATCAGCCCGACACCCAAGACGATGGCCAAGCCGATTGCGCAACTGGCGACGACGGAAACAAGGGTCTTCGCCAGGAAGTCGGACCAGGTCGAGGTGAGCCCGACCAGCGCTGCGTGGAGCTCTTCGCCTGCACTCTTCGGCAAAATACCTTCGTAGGAGGGCCACCTCTCGCTCAGGATACTGGCAAGCTGCAGGCTGAACGCGGCGATGAACAGCGCACGGCCGGCATCGAACATCCGAGATTGCGATATTCCCGCGAGCATGGATATCCGCCAAAAGGCGGCAATGAAAAAAAGTAGAGTGATGACCATGAAAGAAGACGCAATATAGTCCCTGGTCTGAGGGTTGGGCGCGTTCCACCATGAGGGAATGGGTTTGCGCAATTCGACCGGCGCGGGCAATTCGTATCCCATGACGTTGATCAAAATGGAAGCGTCGTGCATCGGGCCGATTTGGGTGTATTCGATTCCGCCGTTTCGGAATTTGTCCGGAAATGGAATTACATCGACGTTTTCGTCGGGAGCGGCGCGGTATTGTATCGTAAATTGCGTCGAGCAAGTCCTTTGCGGGTCGAACCCCGCGATTCTGACATTGCTTGTGGCCGGGATCTTGTCCGAAAGCGCGAAATCGATATGCCCCTCATGGAAGTCGACAGTGTCTCCCGTCCGGATGGGGCGAATAAAGTTCGCGCAAATACCTTCGTCATTCAGTGTGGTCCGGCCCAATGCCGCCACGCAAAGACTGTGCGCCGTCACCTCATGAGGATTGGTTCCGAAGAGGCCGGCAGCGCCACTTATTGTCACCAGGAGAGGCCTTTGCGGCTCTTTTCCTGGCTGCCGCCCGATTGAAACGCGCACACCCTTTAGCTCGGTGAATCCCGGATGAGCCGCGCACAAAACCCCTGCCGCCCGCGCGTGGTCAAAAGAACAGACGAATCCTGCCAGGATCCACAGGTACAGCGCCAGACGCCGAACTGCCATCGAGCATCTCTCCCCCGCAGGCAATATAAGGCGCGGCGCGCTGCGCCATCAATACGTGAATTCAGAGGCAAGCGCCCTTGGGTCGCAGATCGAGTTTGAGGCCGCGGAGTTCCGCGCTACTTCAAGATCGCGGTATCGAACAGGCTGACCGGCTGCGTCGAGGTCGAGGCGACGGCGACGACCGGCGCGGTCGGCGGAGTCTCGTACTGCTTGTATTCCGGAACCTGGTCGAGCCGCTCGAAGGCGTAGCCCTCTTCGATCAGCGCCGGAATTACGTCGGCGACCAGTTCCGCGGACTGCGTATGGATGCAGTGCATCAGCACGACGCCGCCGTTCTTGCGGCGAATCTCGCGCAAATATCCTTTGGCGCATTCGGTGGCGCCCCAGTGATGGCGCCAGCAATCCCAATCGGCCGAACTCATGATGTAGCCGTCTTCGCTGCGCGTGATGTCGCCGCCGATGTCCCAATAGATCGGGCCGATATAGTTGCGCAGGATCGGATCGGAATTGAGGATCTCCGCATGCGCCCAACGCCACGAGCCGTAAGGCGCGCGGAAATAGAACTTGTCGCCGGGCTTCATCAGCGGCGCGATCTGATCGTTGACGTCGCGCAGCTGGTAGAGCAGCCGCTCGGGATGTTCGTCATAGGTGCCGCTGAGCAGCGGATGAGTCGCGCTGTGATTGGCGAGCAGATGGCCTTCCGCCGCGATGCGCCGCAGGATCTCGGGATGGGCGTGGGCCATACGGCCGACGATGAAGAATGTTGCCTTGACGTTGTACTGCTTGAGGACGTCAAGCACGGCGTTGGTGTTCGCGTTCGGGCCGTCGTCGAACGTGAAGGCCACCGTGTGAGCATCGCGCAGACCGGAATGGAAGATCGTGTGCGGCTGGAACAGCGCGATGCGCTCCTGACCGCGCGGCCCCGCATGGACGGCAGCGACGCTCGAGATGCCGAGAACCAGGGCGCCCCAAATCGCAGCTGCTTTCATGTCTCAATCCCCGCACGCAGAGGCGGGAATACTAAGGAGCGTCCCGCATCGGCACAAGAGTTTCGGCGATTGTCGCAAAATATGGCTAACGGCCTTGCTTTTCGGCAATCCAGCGGTCGACGTTCTTCTGCAGAAGCCACAGCGGCATCGCGCCGTTTTCGAGCACCAGCGCGTGGAATTCCCGGACGTCGAATCTGGGCCCAAGATCGGCCTTGGCCTGTTCGCGCAGGCCGAGAATCGTCTTCATCCCGATCTTGTAGGCGCAGGCCTGTCCCGGCCACACAACGTAGCGCTCGACCTCGGCCGTGACGTCCGAAGGTGCCATGCCGGTGACCGACTGCATGTACTGGATCGCCTGCTCGCGCGACCAGCGTTTGGCGTGGATGCCGGTATCGACCACCAGCCGCGCGGCGCGGAAAAGCTCCGCCTGAAGCCGGCCAAGATCGCCGTAGGGGTCGTTCTTGTAGAGGCCGATGTCGCTGGCCAGATGTTCCGCATACAGCGCCCAGCCTTCGCTGAAGGCGGGAATGAACTGGAAGCGGCGCAACAGGGGCAGGCCCTGGAGCTCCATCGCGGTGGCGATCTGCAAATGATGTCCCGGGATGCCCTCGTGATAGGCGAGCGTCGGCATTGCCCACATCGGGGTCTCTTTGACGTCGCGCAGATTGGCGAAGAAGATGCCGGGTTTGCTGCCGTCCAGCGTCGGCGGCTCGTAATAGGCGCCGGCGGAGCCCTTCTCCGCGAAAGCGGGCACTCGGCGCACGTCGAGCTGCGCCTTGGGAAGCTTCTCGAAATAGCGCGGCAGAAGCATGCGCACATGGCCGAGCAGCTCCTTGTAATGCGCCAGCATGCGCGTGCGTCCGCTTGCGTCGTTGGTATAGAGGAAGCGCGGATCGGCCATCAGCTTGTCCAGCCGCTCGCCGACGGTGCCGTCCGTCAGGCCGACGGTTTTCAGTTCCGCATCCGCTTCTTTCGAAATCCGCGCGACTTCGCTCAAGCCATAGGCATGAATCTCGTCGGGCGTCAGGTCGGTGGAGGTGAGCTGCTCGAGCTGATCGGCGTAGTATTTGTCGCCGTCCTTGAGCCGCCACACGCCCGCATCGTGCGTCGCCCGTTTCCGCAACACCTGTTCTTCCGCAATCATCCGGCGATAGGCAGGATAGACCACGTCGCGGACTGCCGCGCCCGCGTCGGCGATCAGTTGCTTGCGCTCGTTCTCGTCCAGTCCGATCGCGGCGGACTTTTCCGCGAAATTGGTGATCAGCGTGTTCTTGTCCGGCGCCGGCGCGATCAGCGCCTTTATCTGATCGATGCTGTTGTCGATGATGAAATCCGGAGCGATCACGCCGGCTTTGGCCTGACGCGCCACGTCGGCCGTCACCGCGTCGAGCACCGCGCCCATGGCGCGCAGGCGGTCGACATAATGCCGGGCCAGCTTCGCGTTGCGAATCTGGTGCGACGACAGCAGGAAATTCGGCAGCTCCTTCTGGATGCCGAACGCGGGGTTGATGGGATAAAGCGTATCGTCGGCACCGAGCCAGGGATATTTCTCGTCGGCGAGCTGGCGATCGAAACTCCACAGCACGATGTCGTAGGAAAGCTGTTCCTGGGGATCCAGGCTGCCGCGGTTCCAGCGACGGATCTCCGCTTCGTCGCCGCGCAGCTCCGCATAACCTTTGCGCCGCTCGTCGAGCGAATAGGGATCGAGCTTTCCGCTGTGGAAATCGATCCAACTGCCGTCGATGAAGCCGATCTGGGTGAGGACCTGCGGACGCTCCATGACGAACACGACCGCCTGGCGATTGAGCATCCAATTGAAACGCAACGGATGCCTCCACACCAGCTCATAGACAAACGCCGTGGCGGCGATCAGCACCAACGCCAGGACGGCGCCGGTGACGCGGAGAAACCTTTTCATACGCTGGCCCTTCAATAGTTCTCACGCGCCGGCGGCACTTCCGCGAAAGCGTGGTTCTTGATCGGCAGGTCTCGCACGCGCACGCCAGTAACCGCGAAGATCGCATTTGTGACCGCGGGCGCAAGGGGCGGCACGCCCGGTTCTCCGGCGCCGCCGACCTCGCCGTCGCTTTCCAGCAGATGGACCTCGATTTGCGGACATTCCGCCAATCGAAGCATTTCATAATTGTTGAAGTTCGACTGCGCGACCGCGCCCTGGTCGATGGTAATTTCGCCCTTCAGCGCTGCGGTGAGCGCGAAAACGATGGCGCCCTCGATCTGCGCCTTCAGCCCGTCGGGATTGACCACCAGCCCGGTATCCACTGCGGCGACGACGCGATCCACCTTGAGCCCGCCCTTGTTGTCGATCGTCACCTCCGCGACCTGCGCGACGATGCTCTTGAAGGACTCGACGATGGCGATGCCGCGGCCGCGGCCGGGCTCGAGCCGTTGACCCCAACCCGCTTTTTGCGCGGCAAGCTCCAATACCGCGCGGTGACGCGGCGCCTTTCGCAGCAATGCGCGCCGGAATTCGAACGGATCTTTCCCGGCGCGGTGCGCGAGCTCGTCGACGAAGGACTCGATGAAGAACCCGTGCCACGACGCTTCCACGCTGCGCCATGCGCCGGTGGGCACATGCGTGGGCACTTTGACCGCGCCGATCGACTGGTTCGGGATGTCGTAAGGGATATGCGCTTCCGGGTTGGCGTCGTCGTCCGTGGTGTAGTTGTTGACCCAGGCGACCGGCATGCCGTCGGAACCGAGCGACGCCCAGAACGCGCTCATCACGTTCGGACGGTAGAAGTCGTGCTGGGTGTCCTGCTCGCGCGTAAACAGCAGCTTCACGGGCTTTCCGGGAACGGCCATCGCCGTCTTCACGGCATATTCGAGGAAATTCCACTGTCCGGGAAGCCTGCGGCCGAAGGCGCCGCCGGACTGCAGCAGATGAAACGTGACCCGTTCCAGCGGCAGGCTTGCGACCTTGGCGCAAAAGGCGCGGCTGCCCAGCCCATCCTGCGTGCCGGACCACACTTCCAGCGCGCCGTCCTTGTACAAGGCCGTGGCATTCATCGGCTCCATCGGCGAATGCGCCAGATAGGGAACGGTATAGACCGTCGCAAGCTTGCCGTTGGGCGCCAGCGCATCGGCGCCTTGCCCCACTTTCAGGTCGTTCTTGATGTCGCCATGGTCCAGGGCCCGCACCCGCCGCTCGTTGATGGACGCGCTGGTGACTTTGCCGTTTGCGCGGTTGTCGAATTGCGGATCCAGATCGGCCACCGCTTCCTTCGCCCGCCAGAAGCGGTCGGCCACCACCACCACGGCATCGTCGAGCTTGACCACCCGCTTGATGCCGCGCTTGCCGTCGACGACTGACGCATCGACGGATTTGAGCTTGGCGCCGAACACCGGCGAAATGCGGATCGCGGCGTAGAGCATGCCCGGCTGCTTCACATCGATGCCGTAGGTCGTCGTGCCGTTGACCTTGGTGGGAATATCGAAGCGATGGATCGGCCTCCCGATCAGCCGGAATTCGCTTCTGTCTTTGAGCCGCGGATGCGAGGGCGGATCGAAAGCTGCCGCCTCCTCCGCCAGTTCGCCATAGGTGAAGCTGCGGCCGGTGGCATTGTGGACGACGCTTCCCGTGCGCGTTCCGCACGAAATCTCATCGACATGCCAGCGATGCGCCGCGGCCCTGATCAGCATTTCGCGCGCCGCGGCACCCGCGACGCGCATGCCGTACATGCCGGTTGCGCGCACCGCCGATGAGCCGCCCGTGACTTGCAGATCCATATATGTCGCGATCGTGCGGAACGTGTTGGCCACGGTCCCGCGCAGGAACGCCGGGATGGCATCGCCCGATATGCCCCGCTGGCTCAGGATGAAGCCTTCGGCCAGCGCGCCGTTCGCGAACAGCGGATCGGAGGGCGCCGTCTCGGCGCGCACCTTGTCCCAATCCGCATCCAGCTCTTCGGCCGCCATCTGCGACAGCGCGGTGAAGATACCCGTTCCCATGTCGCAATGCGGGATCACGACCGTGACGGTGTCGTCGGCGGCGATCTTGATCCAGCTGGTGACGAAGCGCTCGTCGGGGCCTGCGTCCATCGCGTTGGCGCGGCGGATGCGCGTGCTCGGCCACAGCGCGTAACCCACGATCAGTGCGCCGGCGGTGCCGAGCGTACCGAGCACGATCCTTCTGCGTGTGAACACGGCTCAGTCCTCCCATCCGGCGAGAGCGCGCACCGCATCGCGGATGCGGGGATAGGTGCCGCAACGGCAGATATTGGTCACCGATGCGGTGAGGTCTTCTTCCGTGGCGTGCGGTTTCGCGGCGAGCAGCGCGCTCACCGCCATGATCATCCCCGACTGGCAATAGCCGCATTGCGGGACCTGGTGATCGATCCAGGCCTGTTGCACGCGCGTGACGCCGTTCGCGCTCAAGCCCTCGATCGTGGTGATTTCCGCGTCCTGCACCGAACCGACGGGGGTGACGCAGCTTCTCTGCGCCCTGCCGTTGATGTGCACCGTGCAGGCGCCGCATTGCGCGATGCCGCAGCCGAATTTCGTGCCGGTCAGCCCCACCTCGTCGCGGATCGCCCAGAGAAGCGGCGTTTCCGGCTCTATGTCCAGTTCATGGACGACGCCGTTAACCTTGAGCCTGATCATGTGCCCCTCCATGCCCGCACCCTTATATCACGCTCGAAGCGAGCGTCATCGGCGGCGCGGTTCACCATGGCTCCCGGCCTTGTGTCTGGAAATTGTCACGCGCCTTCGCTAATGGTTAAGACGCACATTGCGTCCGGCGCGAACCGGGCGCCGGCGGGGTCAATCCGGGGGTCAGCTATGCCGCAAGTCGTTGCGTTCGTTCAGGCGAATCTCGTCTATCTGTTGTCCGCGCTGCTGATCGCGTCGGTGTTCTTCAGCCTTGGACTTCTGACGCGCCGCCGCCACGTCATCCAGATCCTGCCGGCGCCGGTCTCGCCTGGCCTCGAAAAGGCGATTTCCGCGGCGCTGTCGTCGCGCGAGATCGTCTATGTGCAGCCGGCGCCCGCGCCGAGCGTAGCGTTGGCCCCTGCCAAGCAGGCTGCGGCGACCATGACCAATGCGCCGTCCGAAGTGCTTGCCGCGGTCGATCCGGCGTTGCGCAAGGCGCTCTCCAGCCCGTCCGAGATCGTGCACGAGATTGAGAAGGTCGCCGACAAGCTGCACCATGAAGACGCGCACGCGCTCGACGCAGCGGCGCGCGACGCGTTGCTCGGCATCCTCGACCACATGGAACATCACGCCGACGACGCCTGGTTCGACGCGATGCACGACAAGCTCGCGCATGCCAAGCACAATTCCGACCTCAGCGCCTGCGCGGCGGAGATGATCAAGCATTTGCAGCACTGACTCTTGGTTTCACGCGGAGACGCGAAGAACGCGGAGTTCACCCTGCTCTGCGCACTCCGCGCCTCCGCGTGCCAATTCAGGATTGCCAAAGCGGCACGGCCCTTGCTCGCTCCCGAGAGGGACGAGCCCCAAGCGTCCCATTTCAGGATGGAGACGCATTTGAGCGCCGTGACCGCCCCCTTCGAAGCCCTGGCCGTGCGCGTGCTGCGCGGCGGCGCGATCCAGACGCGGCTCAAGGAGTGGAAGGAATATCGCTACTGGAAGAAGAAGCAGGCCGAAGAGGTCGAACTCCGCAATGCGCATTACATCTGGTTCTACACCGAAGCTTTCGGTCTGACCGCCAAGGACTATGCCGGCCATCGCCTGCTCGACGTGGGCTGCGGACCGCGCGGAAGTCTCGAATGGGCGACGGCCGCGCGCGAGACCGTCGGCGTCGATCCGCTGGCCGACCGCTATCGCAGCCTGCAGGCGCGCGACCAGCGCATGACCTATGTCAACGCCTATGCCGAGGCGATGCCGTTCACCAACACCCATTTCGACGACGCGTTCTGCTTCAACGCGCTGGATCACACGGACGATTTCCGCAAGGCGCTGAGCGAGATCGCGCGCGTGCTCAAAGCCGGCGGCCGATTCCTGCTCATCACCGAAGTCAATCACGAGCCCACGCTCGCGGAGCCCAACTGCATCCTGCCCGACGAACTCGCCAAGCTGATCGAATGCAAGTTCGATTTCATCAGCCGCAAACTCTATCGCATGCGCCCCGATCACAACGTCTATCAGAGCGTCCGCGACGGCGGGGTCGTCGAATCCGAGATGCTCACGCCCAACGTCCCCGCCATCTTCGCGGCGCATTGCGTGAAACGGTGACGATAGCTTGCCTCCCCCGCTTGCGAGGGAGGCGGAGGCGGCGCCCCCTCCGGCCCTGCAGGCCACCTCCCCCGTAAACGGGGGAGGAAAATAAGCTACCCCAGCCTCTTCACCGCCTCTTTCAGCCTTTCCGCCAGCGCCGCGGCCTCGGCGCGCTTCTCGCGCTGTTCGGCGAGGACGTCTTCGGGCGCGCGCGCGACGAACTGTTCATTGCCGAGCTTGGCGTCGAAGCGGGCGATCTCGTCCTGCGCTTTCTTCAGCTCCTTCTCCAGCCGTGCGCGCTCTTTGGCGAAATCGATGACGTCGCCCAGCGGCAGCGCCACCGTCGCCTCTCCAAGCACGAACTGCGCACAGCCCTTGGGCAGCGAGTCCGCGACTTCCGCCGAGGACAGCCTCGCCAGGGTGATGATCGAATCCAGATTGCGCGACAGGCGCGCCTGCGACTGCGCAGAAGCATCCTTGAGCAACAGCGCGATCCTGGCCGATGGCGGCACGTTCATCTCCGCGCGGATCGAACGCACGCCGGAAACCAGCTCGATCAGCCAGCGCATCTCCGCGCGCGCGTCGTCATTCGCGGGCAGCGCGTCGAGCTTCGGCCACTGCGCGACGATGAGCAGCGAGGCGCGCGGCGTGGTGTGCTCCGCCGTGCGCGCCCACAATTCCTCGGTGATGTAGGGCATGAAGGGATGCAAGAGCTTGAGGATCTGGTCGCGCACCCAGGCCGCGGTCATGCGCGCCTCGGCCTTGGCGCCCTCGTCCGTGCCGTTGAGGAGCGGCTTGATCAGCTCCAGATACCAGTCGCAATAGACATCCCAGACGAAGCGGTAGGCCGCGCCAGCGGCGTCGTTGAAATGCAGGTTCTCCAGGCCCAGCGTCACTTCGGCCGCGGTGCGCGCGCATTCGGCGACGATCCAGCGGTTGACGGTGAGCGAAGCCTTCGCCGGATCGAAATCGGCGCGCGTCTCGCAGCCGTTCATTTCGCAGAAGCGCGCGGCGTTCCACAGCTTGGTCGCGAAGTTGCGGTTGAGCTCGACGCGGCTCGGACCGATACGCATGTCCTTGCCGTGACCCGCGGCGAGCGCGAGCGTGAAGCGCAGCGCGTCGGCGCCGAATTGGTCGATGAGATCGAGCGGATCGACGACGTTGCCCTTGGTCTTCGACATCTTCGCGCCCTTCTCGTCGAGGACGCGGGTGTGGATGAAGACGCGATGAAACGGCACGTCGCCCATGAAGTGCAGGCCCATCATCATCATCCGCGCCACCCAGAAGAAGATGATATCGAACGCGGTGATCAGAACGCTGGTCGGATAGTAGCGTTTCAGCTCCTTGGTTTCATCCGGCCAGCCCAAAGTCGAAAACGGCCACAGCGCGGACGAGAACCAGGTGTCGAGAACGTCGGGATCGCGCCAGATTCCAATTTTCGTTGTCAGATGGACGTTGCGCGCGAAAAGCCTTTGAGCTTCGCTCTCGATACCTTGGTCAACGACGACTTCGGTACCATAGTATCTTTCCGCAAGGGCTACAGCCTCCCGCTCGGTTTCGGCAACGAACTGCATATTTTCGTTCGGCCGCAAGCCTGATTCAGCTCCCCCTTCAGACATATCGAGTTCGGTGCCACGGTCGGTCAACCGAGGTCCGTACCAAACGGGTAGTTGATGCCCCCACCACAGCTGGCGCGAGATGCACCAGGGCTGGATGTTGCGCATCCAGCGGAAATAGACGTCGCGCCATTGCTCGGGAACGATCTCGGTGCGCCCGTCCTCGACGGCGGCGATCGCCTTCTCGGCCAGCGGCGTGACGTTCAGGTACCACTGCTCGGTCATGAAGGGCTCGAGCACGACGGTCTTGGTCTTCTCGTCGTGCGGCACGGCATGGACGATGGGCTCGATCCTGTCGATCAGCTCCAGCGCCTCGAGATCGGCGACGATCTGCTTGCGCGCCTCGAAACGGTCGAGGCCGCGATATGCCTGCGGCACGGACTCGTTCAGCGTGCCGTCCTTGTTGAGGATGTTGATCAGCGGCAGGTTATGCCGCTTGCCGACCTCGAAATCGTTGAAGTCGTGGCCGGGCGTGATCTTGACCGCGCCGGTACCTTTCTCGGGATCGGAATGCTCGTCGGCAATGATCGGGATCGGGCGGTTGGCGAGCGGCAGCATCGCGTGCTTGCCGATCAGATCCTTGTAGCGCGCGTCGCTCGGATGCACCGCAACCGCGGTGTCGCCCAGCATCGTCTCGGGCCGCGTTGTGGCGACGGTGATGAAACGCCCCATCTGCCCTTCGATCGGATATTTGAGATACCAGAGATGCCCCTTCATCTCGATGTTCTCGACTTCGAGATCGGAGACGGCGGTCTGCAGCCGCGGATCCCAATTGACCAGCCGCTTGTCCTTATAGATCAGGCCCTGGCCGTAAAGCTCGACAAAGACCTTGAGCACCGCGCGCGACAGGCCTTCGTCCATGGTGAAGCGTTCGCGCGACCAGTCGGCCGACGCGCCGAGACGGCGCAATTGTTCGCCGATGGCGCCGCCGGATTCGTCCTTCCACTTCCACACCGCTTCGAGGAATTTCTCGCGCCCCATCTTGATGCGGCTTTGCTGCCGTTCGGCCAATTGGCGCTCGACCACGAGCTGGGTGGCGATGCCGGCATGATCCATGCCCGGCTGCCACAGCACGTCCTTGCCGCGCATGCGCTCGAAGCGCGCCAGCGCGTCTTGAAGTGTGTTGTTGAGCGCGTGGCCGATGTGCAGGCGGCCGGTGACATTGGGCGGCGGGATGACGATGCAGAAGGGCTCCGCCTCCGGCCGGCGCCCTGCGCGAAAGGCACCTGAGGCCGTCCATTGGGCATAGATGCGGCCCTCCACCTCTTGTGGCGCGAAGGTCTTGTCGAGCATGGAGGAAAAACCTCTCGGAAGCGGCCGTTCCAGGGGTTGGTGAAGCCCCGAACAGCGCGCGTCAAGAGGCTGTCCGGAACGTTTCCCGCCCCGGATCTGCCTGTTGCAGAAGAACTAGGTCAGTGGCGGGCGCGGGCGACGCGTTCGACTTCGGCCCGTACCGCGCCTTCGAGCAGCGCGGGGAAGTGCTCGTCCATCCAGGCGCGGACCAGCGGCTTCAGCTTCTCGACCAGCGAGTCCGAGTTGGCGGAGAGCCAGCTCTGCAGCACGGGATCGAAACTTTCGCGCACGGCTTTCTCGAACGCCGCCTGGACGGTGGCGCCGTCCATCGGCGGCATCGAGTGATCGCCGGCTGCCGGCGCATCCGCCGCGCGGGCGGGCTGGATGTTGGCGAAGGTGTCCTCGACGGCCTTGCGGGTCTTCTCGGAGAAAATCCCCTCATGCGGGGCAAGGGCTTCGCTACTCACGGGGGCTTCCTCCTCGATCGTCTGGAACACGACGTCGTTTTCGGGCTTGGGGGGTTCGGCTTGGGGGGCCGCGGCGACAGCAGCCGGCTCCGGCGCCGCTGGCGGCGGAGGCGCAGCCATCACGACCGGCGCAGGAGCGGGAGCGGGAGCGGGCTCTTCCTGCACTTCCTGGGTGAGTTCCAGCACATCGCCTTCCGGCGCGGTGGATCCGGAATCCGCGTGCGGCTCCGTCGAGTCCTCGGAAATGATCTTGCGGATGGAGGCGAGAATCTCCTCCATCGTGGGTTCGTGCTGGGGACTCGAGGCCATGCTCATGCTCCGACCGCGCTCTCTTACGCCTTCCTGACCCTAGAATAGTTGCGCGGCGAACGCAAAGAATCTCTTAATCGGACAGAGGCTTATGCTTACCTCTTCAGATCATCCACCAAATCCTACCCAGGCTCCGGCATCGTCATCGTAGTGCTCGAGCGGATCGTAGAGCTTGACCTTGAGGCCGAGCGCCTTCGCGGTCAGCGAACCGCCCGATGCCAGCACCTGATACGCCGCCACCACGGCATTGCGCTCCGAGGTGACCAGCGCCACCTGTGCGTTCAGAAGCTCCTGTTCGGCGTTGAGAACGTCCAGCACGGTGCGGCCGCCGACCTGCTGCTCCTTGCTTACGCCTTCAAAGGCGATCTCGTCGGCCTTCTCCGTCGCCTCGTTGGAGTCGATGGTGCCGAGCGCCGATTGGTAGTTGCTCCAGGCCTGCGCCACCGCGTCCCGCACCAGCCGGTCCGCAACGGCCACGTTGAGCTGCGACTGGGCGTGCAGTTCGCGGGCCTGTCGGACGTTCGCCTCTTCCACCCCGGCCTGGTAGATCGGGACATTGAGCTGACCGATCACGCTGAGCGCATGTTCCGCCACGGATTGCGGCGGACCGCCCGAACTGAAGCCCTGCACCGAATTCAGCACGCTCTGCGAATAGCCGTATTGTCCCTGGACCGAGAGCGTCGGCCCCATCGCGCCCCAGGCATCGTCGACGGCATAGTTGGCGGCGCGCTCGTTCTGGCGCGCGGTCACCAGCGCCGGATTCTGCCGGATCGCGAGCGCGAGCACGTTGTCCTCGTTCGAGGGTAGCTTCGGCAGTTCCGGTTTGGTCTCGAGCGTCTCCGCCGGCCGGCCGATGCGCTGCAGGAAATCGGCGCGGCTGATCTCGAGTTGACCTTGTGCCGTCGTGAGATCGGACTGCGCCGTGGCGAACCGCGCCTGCGATTGCGCCACGTCGGTGCGCGTCAGCGATCCCGCCTTGAACTCCAACTCCGTTTCGGTCTTCTGGCGGCGCAGGACTTCGACGTTGTGCTCGCGCAAAGTCACGATCGCCGCGTCGCGCACGACGTTCATGTAGGCCGTCACCGAGTTAAGAAGCACCGTCTGCTCCGTCGCCGTCAGCTGCGCCCGCCCCGAACGCACAAGGGCCTTTGCGCGGCTGATCTCGGCGACGGTTCGCCCACTGCGGAAGATCGGCTGCGTGATCGTTGCGGCGCCGTTGAGAGGATGATCCGTCACCGCCGCGTTGACGATCTGCGACGTGCCGCCTGCCGCGGCAGGCGCACCGACCGGATGCGTGGTGATGACGCCAAGGCCGTTGATCTCGACCGGGAAGAAATATTTCTCGACACCATAGGTCGCGCCGACCGAAACCGTGGGGCGCCAGCCGCCATTGGCCTGCGCCACCTGCTCGTCGGTGGCGCGAAGTCCGGCCTGTGCCGCGGCGAGCTCCGGATTGGTTTCGTAGGCGGTCGCAAGCGCCTCGTTCAGCGTCATGCTGGGCTGCTCGGGCGAAGGCGTCACGGCCACCGGTGCTTGCGCTGCCGCCGCGACGAGACTGCGCCTGGCCTGACGATGCTTGCCCTGTGCCGAAGCGGGCGGGACAGCAGCTAGGCTGAGACAGGCGGCCCAAACAATTCCGCGGCAGAAGCTGCGCATGACACGATCCCCTGTTGTGAGACTGTTATTTGGGGTGTCAGAAGACGAATCCAACGCTCTTCGAAAATCCAACTAGTGCCGGAACGCTGGCGTCGAAGGCTTCGCGTACGCTGATGCCGCCATGTTCCTTGAGGAAAAGCCGCGCTTTGCCGACGGGGCCCTCGCAGACCACGGCCACCAGCCGTCCGCCCTCGGTGAGCTGGGACAGCAGCGTATCCGGGCGTTCCTCGATGGCGCCGTTGACGAAGATCACGTTGTAGGGAGCCTTGGCCCTGATTCCTTGATTCAGAGGCCCTTGGGTCACGATCACATTGGCCGCCCCGACCGCCGGGCAGAGGCTGTAGGCCAGCCGCACGAGTTCGGCGTCCTGCTCCAGTGCGATGACGTTGTGCGCGAGTCGCGCCAGAACCACCGACGAATATCCGGTGGCCGGGCCGACATCGAGCACGGAATCTTCCGGTTCGATCTGCGCCAGAGCGGCCAGCTTCGAGAATGTCCGCGGATCGAGCAGGTACCGTCCCGGCGACACTTCGACGGCCTGATCGGCATAGGCCAGCGCGGACTTGGATGATGGGACGAAACGCTCGCGCGGTATCTCGGCCATGGCCGTGCAGATGCGCGGATCGGCGACATCGTTGGGCCGCACCTGGCTTTCCACCATGTTCAGACGTTGCGCAGCAAAAGAGGACATGGCGGTTGCGATTTTCTCGGGAGCCGCGGGCTTATATCGGGGCAGGAGGGCGCTGACAACGCGACGAGCCGCGGTACTGGCCAGTGTCCAAGGCCTCTGCTATAGGCGCTCGCCATCGGCGACGTGGCGGAGTGGCTACGCAGCGGTCTGCAAAACCGTTTACCCCGGTTCAATTCCGGGCGTCGCCTCCAGGCTTCGCTTGCGAAGCGAGCGAAGCCTGCCCGGCGGAGCCCAAAGGGCGAAGACGGGCCGCCGGTCGCAAGCTACGCCTTGGCAAGCCAGCCTTCGCTTGCGAAGCGAGCGAAGCCTGCCCGGC